>Ga0105053_10004437_pt1 | contig 20718 bp, 21 predicted proteins | sample BON01_FD_78093 | JGI IMG/M metagenome (GOLD analysis project Ga0105053, IMG submission 78093) | Freshwater microbial communities from Lake Bonney liftoff mats and glacier meltwater in Antarctica - BON-01 | ecosystem: Environmental > Aquatic > Freshwater > Ice > Glacier meltwater | place: Lake...
CGATCCCGGCGGTGCTGGAACAGGTGCGGGCGCATCGCACGACGCTGATTTTCCACAATACCCGCGCGCAGGCGGAGGTGTTTTTTCATAACCTCTGGATCGCCAATACCGAAGATCTGCCGATCGGCATCCATCATGGCAGCTTGTCGCGCGAACAGCGCGAGGCGGTGGAGGCGGCGATGGTGGCGGGCCGGTTACGCGCGATCGTCTGCACCGGCAGCCTCGATCTGGGCATCGACTGGGGCGATGTCGATCTGGTGATCCAGATCGGCGCGCCCAAGAACGTGAAACGCCTGATCCAGCGGATCGGCCGCGCCAATCACCGCTATAATGCGCCGTCAAAGGCGCTGCTGGTGCCCGCGAACCGGTTCGAGATCGTCGAATGTGTGGCAGCATTGGAGGCGGCGCTGGCGCATGATCTGGATGGCGACCCAAAGGGTCCGGGGCCGCGTGATGTGCTGTGCCAGCATATCCTGATCCTTGCCTGCGCCGGGCCTTTTGCGGCGGATGATGTCTATGCCGAGGTAACGGCAACCGGGGCCTTTGCCGGGCTCACGCGCGCCGGATTTGACGATTGTCTGGCGTTTTGCGCCACCGGCGGCTATGCCCTTCGCGCCTATGACCGCTGGCAGCGGTTGCTCCTGCGCGACGGGCTATGGCATCTGCGCGACCCGCGCGCGGCGCTGCGCATCCGGATGAATATCGGCACGATTCAGGATACCGACACGGTCAAGGTCCGGCTGCGTGGCGGCGGGGGCAAGCCGCTGGGCGAGGTCGAGGAGGCCTTTGCCGCGACGCTGACGCAAGGCGATACGTTCCTTATAGGCGGGCAGATCGTGCGCTATGAGGGGTTGCGCGAATTGACGGTGGAGGTGTCGCGCTCTGCCGCGAAACGCCCGCGGGTGGCGACCTTCATGGGCACGAAATTTGCCACATCGACGCAGTTGTCGGCGCGGATACTGGCGATGTTCCAACAGCCCGACTGGCCCGCCCTGCCCGCGCATACGTCCGGTTGGCTGGCCTTGCAGCGCGAAGTGTCGCATCTGCCGCAGGCGGAGCGGATTCTGGTCGAGAGTTTTGCGCATGAGGGGCTGGAATACACCTGTTTCTACGGTTTTGCGGGCCGCAATGCGCAGCAGACGCTGGGCCTGTTACTGACCCGGCAGATGGAGATGGCGGGGCTAAGTCCGCTGGGCTTTGTCGCCACGGATTATGCCACGCTGATCTGGGGGCTGGAGCCGGTGACAGCACCTGCTGCATTGTTCAATGGTGCGGATCTGCGAGAGGGGTTCGAGACATGGCTGGCGGGCAATGCGGTGATGAAGCGGAGTTTCCGCGCCTGTGCCACCATCGCGGGCCTGATCGAGCGCAACCTGCCACAGGCGCGCAAGAGCGGGCGGCAGGCGACGTTCAGTTCGGATATCCTTTATGACACGCTGGTGAAATATGACCCCAACCATCTGCTGTTGCAGATCACGCGCGAGGAGGCGATGCGCGGACTGGTGGATTTTGGCCGCATCGAAGAGATGATCGCGCGCAGCCGCGACCGGATCGACCATGTGAAACTCGACCGGGTGTCACCGCTGGCGGCACCGCTGCTGCTCGAAATGGGCCGGGTGCCGGTGATGGGCGAAGGACGCGAGCGGATGATTGTAGCTGAGGCGGAGCGGCTGCTGGCCGAGGCGGGGATCGCGGATTTCTGACAAGGAGGGTGGGTTGAAACCCACCTTACGCTTGCACTTGCGTCGGGGCCGGGGCAGAGAACGGAGCATGAACGGATTGGATTTCAGCTTTTGCGGGGCGGCGCTGACGGCCCTGCCCTCTGGCGCGCTCTGGTATGAGGCGGAACGTCTCCTGTGCGTGTCAGACCTGCATCTGGGCAAATCCGAACGGATCGCCCGCCGTATTGGCCTGATGCTGCCGCCATATGAGACGCGCGCGACGCTGGACCGGTTAGCTGCCGATATTGGCGCGATCGATCCTGCAGAGGTGATCTGTCTGGGCGACAGTTTTGACGATCTGGAGGCGGCGGGCAGCCTCGATCCTGACGATCAGGCGAGCCTGTTGCGCTTGGCTGCGGGGCGGCGCTGGGTCTGGATCGCGGGCAATCACGATCCGGGGCCGGTCGATCTGGCGGGTTCGCATGTGGCCTCGCATCGCGCCGGGCCACTGGTGTTTCGCCATGAGGCGACGGCGGGTGCCGAGGCCGAAGTCTCGGGTCATTATCATCCGAAACTTTCCCTGCCCGGCATGGGCCGCCCGCGGGCCTGTTTTCTGCTGGACCGGTGCCGGCTGATCCTGCCTGCTTATGGCGCCTATACCGGCGGTTTGTCGGTCACAGCCCCGGTGTTGCAGGCGCTGATGCAGCCACGCGCGGATGCGATCCTGACCGGGCAGCGCCCGCTGCGGGTGCCGATGCCGCGCGGTTGAGGCGCGCCGCGCGGGCGTATTTGGGCCAAAATGAAACTTGTCGGGCAGGTGCAGATGACCGGGCGCCCGGTTCAGACGGTCAGCCCCTCGGGTTCGCTGAGTCCGTTGGTGCGGCAGCAGGCGGTGAGCGTATTGGCCAGCAGGCAGGCGATGGTCATCGGGCCGACGCCGCCGGGCACCGGGGTGATTGCGCCCGCAACGGCGGCGACGCTGGCATAATCCACGTCGCCGACGAGCCGCGTCTTGCCCTCGCCCGCATCGATCCGGTTGATGCCGACGTCGATCACGGTGGCGCCGGGTTTGATCCAGTCGCCGGTGACCATTTCGGGCCGCCCGACTGCCGCGATCACGATATCGGCCTGACGGACGACGCCGGGCAGGTCGCGGGTCCGGCTATGCGCGATGGTGACGGTGCAGCTATCGCCGAGCAGCAGATTGGCCATGGGTTTGCCGACGATATTGCTGCGCCCGATCACCACGGCGTTCATCCCGGAGAGTGATCCGTGATGGGCGCGCAGGAGCATCAGGCAGCCGAGCGGGGTGCAGGGCACCATCGCCTTTTGACCGGTCCCAAGCAGTCCCACGTTTGAAATGTGAAAGCCGTCGACATCCTTGGCCGGGTCAATCCGGTTGATCACCAGATCGGAATTGAGGTGAGCCGGCAGCGGTAACTGCACGAGAATGCCGTGAACTTTCGGATCAGCGTTGAGCCTGTCGATCAGGTCGAGCAGCGTCGCCTCGTCTGTGTCCACTGCCAGCTTATGTTCGAAAGATGCCATTCCGACTTCGCTGGTCTGCTTGCCCTTGGCGCGGACATAGACTTGAGAGGCGGGGTCTTCGCCGACCAGAACCACGGCCAGACCGGGGGTGATGCCGTGGCTGTCGTGAAGCACCGCCACATGCGCCGCGACCCGGGCCCGGACATCAGCTGCAAAAGCCTTGCCGTCGATCACCGTGGCACTCATTCATAGTCCTTTCGCAGGCTGTCAGGCCCGAGCTTGCTTTCTTCGCGGGCGATCGACCAGTCGATCAGCCGACGCCAGAGTTTTTCGACCAGATCGGGCGGCAGCCCGTAGGTGAGGGCATGCGCGCGCACATTTTGCACCACCTCTTCGACGCGCGACCCGATGCGGGCGGGCAGGTTGACCCCGACCTTTACCTCGGAGGCGCGGTCGATATAGGTCGCGCGTTCGGCGAACAGCCGCACGAGATCTTCGTCGATCCGGTCGATTTCGGCGCGGATATCGGCCATGGTGCTGCAATCCTGTGGTTTTTTCACCTATCGCCCTCCGTGGTCATCGGGGTGGTCATCGGGATGCCCGCCTGATACGACGCGGACCACCCGATGACAACGCGACATGTCGTGTCAGAACAGCCCTTCGATCTGGCCGACAGCGTTGAGCCGGATCGTCTCGGCCGAGGGCACGCGTGGCAGGCCGGGCATGGTCATGATCTCGCCGCAGATCACCACGACGAAACCGGCCCCGGCAGAGAGCCGGACCTCGCGCACCGGGACCGAATGGCCGGTGGGCGCGCCGCGCTGGGTGGGGTCGGTGGTGAAGGAATATTGGGTTTTTGCCATACAGATCGGCAGATGGCCGTAACCCTGATCCTCCCAGACCCTGAGTTGATCGCGGATGGATTTGTCGGCCAGCACCTCGTCGGCGTGGTAGATCCGTTTGGCAATGGTCTCGATCTTCTGGAAAAGCGGCATCGCGTCGGGGTAGAGCGGGGCGAAATTGGCAGCACCGCTTTCCGCCAGTTGCACGACCTTATGCGCCAGATCCTCGATGCCAGCAGAACCCTGCGCCCAGTGTTTGCAGAGAATCGCTTCGGACCCTTGTGCCTTGACGTAATCCTTGACCGCCTGCACTTCCGCCTCGGTATCGCTGACGAAATGGTTGATCGCAACGACGACCGGCACGCCGAAGCCTTTGATATTGGCGATGTGCCGCCCAAGATTTGGGCAGCCTTTGTTGACCGCATCGACGTTTTCGGCGCCAAGATCGGCTTTGGCGACGCCGCCGTTCATCTTCATCGCGCGCACGGTGGCCACGATGACCACGGCATCAGGCGCGATTCCGGCCTTGCGACATTTGATGTTCATGAACTTTTCAGCGCCCAGATCGGCCCCGAAACCGGCCTCTGTCACCACGTAATCGGCGATTTTCATCGCGGTGGTGGTGGCGGTGACCGAGTTGCAGCCATGCGCGATATTGGCAAAGGGGCCGCCGTGCACGAAAGCCGGGTTGTTTTCCAGCGTCTGCACGAGGTTCGGCTGCATCGCGTCCTTCAAAAGCACGGTCATCGCCCCATCCGCCTTGATATCGCGGCAGAAAATCGGGGTCTTGTCGCGCCGGTAGGCCACGATCATGTCGCCCAGACGTTTCTCAAGATCCTGCAGATTGCGCGCGAGACAAAGGATCGCCATGACTTCGGAGGCGACGGTGATGTCGAAGCCGGTCTCGCGCGGGTAGCCGTTGGCGACGCCCCCAAGGCTCGCCGTGATCTGGCGCAGAGCGCGGTCATTCATGTCGAGCACGCGCCGCCAGACGATGCGGCGGATGTCGATTTCGAGGGAGTTGCCCCAGTAGATATGGTTGTCGATCATCGCGGAGAGCAGGTTGTGGGCGCTCGTGATCGCGTGGAAATCGCCGGTGAAATGGAGGTTCATATCCTCCATCGGCACGACCTGCGCATAACCGCCACCTGCCGCGCCGCCCTTCATCCCGAAGTTTGGCCCGAGGCTGGCTTCGCGGATGCAGACGGCGGCATTCTTGCCGATCCGGTTCAGCCCGTCGCCAAGGCCCACGGTGGTCGTGGTCTTGCCCTCGCCCGCCGGGGTCGGGTTGATCGCGGTGACGAGGATCAGTTTGCCGTTCGGGCGCGACTGAACGGAGTCGATGAAACGCTGCGACAGTTTCGCCTTGTCATGGCCATAGGGCAGCAGATCGTCGGAGCCGATCCCCAGTTTGGCGCCGATGTCCTGAATCGGACGTTTGGTCGCCTCGCGGGCAATCTCGATGTCGGTCTTGAAGCTCATTGTCTGGTCCCCGTGGCCGGGCGGCACGCCCTGATCCTTTGCAGGGGTTCTAGCGGGCGGCAACGCTTTGGTGAAACGCATTTCCGACACAATCCCGGTCGGAATCGGCGGCAGGGGGAAATGTGGTTTCGGATTGAAGAGAAATGGCAGTGATGCGGGTGCGGGTCAGAGCGGGCCGGGCCGCCATGCCCGCTGATCCGGGATGTGCAGTGTGACGGTGTCGCCCAACCGTAGGGTGCCTTCACGCTCGACCCAGGCGGTGACGCCGCGCCGCCCGCTGGCCGCTGCCTTGAAAGCTTTGCCATGGCCGGGCCGGAGCTGTTCTATGGTCTTGGCGGGCTCGATACAGGGGTGGTTTTCCATGTCGACGGTAAGGGTGACGCCGCTGCCGGTCTGGAGCCGGGAGTTGGGCGGGATATGGGTGAAATCGGGGATGCCGGAGATGACGACAGAGGCACCGACCCAGGCGTGATCCCAGGTGTCGAGGCCAAGCTCTGCCGCCACTGACGCCATTTCCTCGGCACTGACGACGCAAAGTTGGCGCGTGTTGCGGATGGTGGTGCCGCGCGGATATTGCGCCAGCAAGCGCGAACAGGACGGCCGGGTGAGGCCGGCGTGGCTCTCATCCGCGTAGCCGCCAAAGGTGAGCGGCATGTCCTGCAGCGGATGGGCGGTGATGATCAGGTTTTGGACCGGGTAGGGCTGGTGACCCAGCCAGGTGATGGTGCCGGTGTATTTGGTGGGTTTCAAGGCTGGCATCGTCGGCTCCTGCTGGGTGCGGTTAACCTGCCGGTGGTGATGGCAGACTGCAAGCCGCAGACAGCAAAACGCCGCCCCGGTGGTTTGGGACGGCGTCTGCGTGTCGTTTTGAATCAGGTGGTTGGTTCCGGCTCCAGCCCGCCCTCGGTGTCCTTGGGCTTGCGCGGCTTGGTTTTGGGGATGGCCGTGACCGAGGCACCGCCGCCGGGGGTGGACATGCTGCCCCCGTCGGAATCGTCGCCCCGATTGAGCGCCTCACCGGCGATGACGCGGGCGATTTCGCTGCCGGTCAGGGTCTCGTATTCCAGAAGCCCCTCGGCCAGCCGCACCAGATCATCATGCTTTTCGGTCAGGATCTTCTTGGCCGTCTCGTAACCTTCGTCGATCATGCGCCGCACTTCTTCGTCGATCAGCTTTTGCGTTTCGGCAGAGTGGTTGGTGCCGCCGCCGTAGGCGCCAAGATAGCTTTGCTGTTCGTTGGCATAGTCGATATGGCCGATCTTTTCGGACATGCCGAATTGCGTCACCATGGCGCGGGCGATCTTTGACACCTGCTGAATGTCGCTGGTGGCACCTGAGGTCACGTTTTCTTTGCCGAAGGTCAGTTCTTCGGCCACCTTGCCGCCCATCGCCATGGCGATTTTCGAGCGGTATTTCGTAAAGCTGACCGAAAGCTGATCGCGTTCGGGCAGCGACAGTACCAGACCCAGCGCGCGGCCGCGCGGGATGATCGTGGCTTTGTGGATCGGGTCGTGCTGCGGCACGTTCAGCCCGACGATGGCGTGACCGGCCTCGTGATAGGCGGTCAGTTTCTTTTCATCGTCCGACATGACCATGGAGCGACGTTCGGCCCCCATCATCACCTTGTCCTTGGCATTTTCGAAATCGACCATGGTGACAAAGCGCCGACCGATCCGCGCGGCGGCCAGTGCCGCCTCGTTCACCAGATTGGCGAGGTCGGCACCCGAAAAGCCGGGGCAGCCGCGTGCAATAATGCGCAGATCGACATTGGGGCCGAGTGGCACCTTGCGCGCATGCACGCCGAGGATCTTTTCGCGGCCCTTGATGTCGGGCAGCGGCACCTGCACCTGACGGTCAAAGCGGCCCGGACGCAGCAGCGCGGGGTCGAGCACGTCGGGCCGGTTGGTGGCCGCGACGATGATGACGCCTTCGTTGGCCTCGAAACCGTCCATCTCGACCAGAAGCTGGTTCAGCGTCTGTTCGCGTTCGTCATTGCCGCCGCCGTAACCCGCACCGCGCGAGCGCCCGACAGCGTCGATCTCGTCGATGAACACGATGCAAGGCGCGTTCTTTTTCGCCTGTTCGAACATGTCGCGCACGCGGGATGCACCGACGCCCACGAACATTTCGACAAAGTCGGAGCCGGAGATGGTAAAGAACGGCACCCCCGCCTCGCCCGCGATGGCGCGCGCCAGCAGGGTTTTACCGGTCCCCGGAGGACCAACAAGCAGTGCGCCTTTGGGGATCTTGCCGCCGAGCCGCGAGAATTTCTGCGGGTTGCGCAGGAATTCGACGATCTCCTCGAGCTCTTCCTTGGCCTCGTCGATGCCCGCCACATCGTCAAAGGTGACGCGCCCGTGCTTTTCGGTAAGCAGTTTGGCCTTTGACTTGCCAAAGCCCATTGCGCCGCCGCGCCCGCCGCCCTGCATCCGGTTCATGAAATAGATCCAGACCCCGATCAGCAGCACGAAAGGCAGCAGGCTGAGCAGGAAGGACGTGAAACCGGACTGTTCCTGCGAGCGCACCGTCATCGGGATATTGGCGTCGAGCAGGAGCGAGGTGACCTCTGCATCCTGCGGTTTGATCGTGACGTAATCGCGCCCGTCGGTGCCGCGATAGCGCAACTGTTCGCCGTCCAGCGTGACCTGCTGCACGGTACCAGCCCGCACATCGGCCACGAAATCCGAATAGTTGCGGCTGTTGGATTGCAATGTCGTCTGTGAACCGCTGAACAGGTTGAAAAGCGCCAGGATCAGCAGAAACAGGACGACCCAGAAGGCGATATTTCGCGCGTTGCCCAAGGCATTCTCCCTACGGTCAGAAATGGCCGGTGCGGAACCGCACCTTTGGCCTTTGTGCTAAGATAGCGATGAATGGGCCATCTTCAATGCGAAAGCAGCGATGTATGGAAATCCGCGACGATCCGCGCAGCGTTATCTGACTTGTGCCGTTGGAACCATGCTCAGCCGGGCATCGACACGGGTGGTACCTGTCCCTGCAACAGCGACACAAAGCCCTGATCGAGACTGCGCGGGGACCAGAGCCAATGCTCGCTGTGTGTGCTATTGGCAAGGCGGCCAAAGGGGCAGAACACCAGACGGCCATCACGCCAGACCGAGGGTGCCGCCAGCATCGACCGGCGCGGGATATTGTCGGATTTCCATGCCGGATCCAGCGCATCCAGCCCGTCCTGACCCAGCGCGCGGATGACCGTGTCGTCACAGTGCGCCCCCTCGAACCGCCAGCGGCCGTCCCAGACGGCGCGGGTGGAAACCGGACCGCGGGTTGCCGATGCCTCGCGCCCGATGCGCAGGCCGCCCGGACCAAGGCCGATGGTGCAGCCATGCAGCGTGGCAGGGCCGGGCTCGGACTGCCAGTCGCGCAGGGCCAGCCGTGCCAGCGCAGCCCCGCGCGGGACATGATAGGCAGAGGCGATCAGGCGCAGCGCGGCAGAGAGCGCCCGGCGCCGGAACTCTGCCGAGAGCGCGCCGAATGTGCCCCATTCCAGCACGAAATCCGGGCCGTCCGTCCGGTATTGCCCAAACAGCCGCTCTGCGACCTCGCGCCCGAGATCGCGCCGGGTTGCTGCCAGATTGGCGACAGATCGCGCGATCTGCGCCTCATCCAGCCCCATCTGTGTCAGGGCACTGCGGATGCGGGCGCGGTCATAGGCGGGGTTTTCGTTGCTCGGGTCATCGGCCCAGTGCAGCCCCTGCGCCAGCAGAACGTCGCGCAGCGCGTCGCGCGGGATATCGAAGAGCGGGCGGTGGAAACAGAGCCCGCTCTGCATGAAACTGCGCCGCATCCCGCATAGCCCGTCAAGCCCGGCCCCGCGCATCAGACCGAGAAAGAAGCTTTCGACATTGTCGCCGCGTGTGTGACCAAGCGCGCAATCGGTGATCCCGGCACCCAGACACCATGCCGCTATCGCGCCGTAGCGCCCTTCACGGGCGGCCTCGGACAGGTTGCCCTGCCCGTCCCAATGCCAGTCGAGCGTGACATGGCGCAGGCCCAAAGCCGTCGCATGACCGGCGACACCTGTCGCCTCTGCGGTGGATTCCGGGCGCAGGTGATGATCGACCGTCAGGACAACGGCGCTATCAGCCCCGGCTTTGGCCAGAAGATAGAGCAAGGCGAGGGAATCGCTTCCCCCTGACACGGCAATGGCGATCGGTTGCTGTCGCGGCCGCTCTGACAGCCAGAGACGCGCAGCCTCGATCGCTACTGACATCCCAGATTGCGCATCGTCGCCTGCGCCTGCAGCAGCGCGGGCGCAGAGGGAAAGCGGACCCCAACCTCAGCCAGCGTGACGCAGGCATCCTGCGTCTGGCCCAGACCGGCCAGCGATGTACCCAGTTTCAGCAGCGCATCCGGGGCCTCTGGCCCGTTCGGATTGGTGGTGAAACTGTCCAGATAGGCGCGGGCAGCGTTGGAGATATCGCCAAGCTGCTCCAGCGCCTCGCCACGCAGGTAGAGGGCCTGCGCGCTTAGCGGTCCACCCGGGTAGGTCTGGACAAAGGCCGCAAAGCGGTCAGCGGCGCTGCGAAAGTCACCGGTTGCGAGCGCCTCCTGCGCCCGCTCGAAGTCTGCCTGTTCACCGATGGCGAGCGCGGGCCCCCCCGTTTCGGGGGGCTGTTGCGGCAGCGGCACCACCGAGGCGCTGTCAACGCCGCCAAGGCTGGGCGTGTCACCGAGCAAGCCGATGTCACAGCCTTCCTCGATTTCGCAAATCCGGAATTCCAGATCGCCGATCCGGTTGGTTCCGTCCACGGTAATGCGGTTGATGCGGAACTCAAGCTCTTCGGTCTTGGAGGTGAGGCGCTGCAACTCGCCTTCGATCTGGTTCAGCCGTTCCAGCGGCGTGTTGCCGACCGGCCCTTCGGTCAGCCCACCCGTGGTCGAAAGCTGCGTGCGTAACTGCTGAATCTCGACATAGAGCACCGAGAGCTGCTGGCGGATATCGGCCAGCGTCTGGTCCTGTGCCTGCGCTGTGACGGGTGCCATGAGGCAGAGCCCGAGACCAAGTGCAAGTATCCGCATCATTTCACCCTGCCTCTCCTGGCCCGTCAGGTCAGCTCAACGAGCCGACCGAGATGATCGTGACCGCGCGCCGGTTCTGCGCATAGCAGGATTCCTCGGAGCAGATCGCAATCGGGCGTTCCTTGCCATAGCTCACCGTGCGCAGACGCGCGCCCGGCACGCCACGCGATACCAGATATTCGCGCACCGCATTGGCCCGCCGCGCGCCCAGAGCCACGTTATATTCGCGCGTGCCCTGTTCGTCGGCGTGACCCTCGATCACGGCGAGGTAATCATTGTTGGACAAGAGCCATTGCGCCTGACCGTCGAGCGTTTGCATGCCCTGCGCTGTCAACGTCGATCGATCGACCTGAAACAGCACACGGTCACCGATGGTCTGGCTGAAATACTGTGGGCTTGTCGGATCATTGGCCCCGCCCAGCGCCGATTGGTCGATCCCGGCGGCACCCTGCCCGGCACCTGCGCCATCAGCGCCCGCGCCGAACCGGTCAGGCCGGGTACAGGCGCTCAGTCCTACGCCCGCGATGAGGACCGCCACTGTCAGAAGTTTGCTCATGTTCACGCCCTGTCAGGTTATTATGCTCGTTAACGTCAGAATAGCATGCGCCGTTCCATGGGGGAATGGCGCATGTTGAATATGTGTCAGGGCTGCAATGGCCCCCAGGACGCGTCCGAGGCCATGCCACCGGTCGGCACCTGCCGCAGATTGCGCCCGGAAATATCCACCGAATAGAGCGAGGGTGCCCCGTCTGCCCCCTGCGTCTCGCGGGTAAACATCAGGACGCGTCCATTGGGCGCCCAGGTCGGGGCCTCGTCCAGAAACGACGCGGTGAGCAGCCGTTCCTCGGACCCGTCGGTGCGCATCACCCCGATATGAAACCGGCCTGCGTTCTGTTTGGTAAAGGCAATGAGATCGCCGCGCGGCGACCAGACCGGGCTGCCGTAGCGCCCTTCGCCAAAGGACACCCGCACCGGCTCGCCTCCGCTGGCGGACATGAGATAGATCTGCTGCGTGCCGGAACGGTCGCTTTCAAATACGATCTGGCTGCCATCGGGGGAAAAACTGGGCGAGGTTTCGATCGAGGGGGCGGTGGTCAGGCGGCTGTGGCTGCCGCTCGCGAGGTCAGTGCGGTAGATGTCGATATTGCCGCCATTGGCCAGCGAATAGATCACCTGCACCCCGTCACGCGAAAAGCGCGGGGAAAAGGCCATCTCGCCCTGTTCGGTGGTGATCTGCTGCCGCCCCACCGTGTTCACGTCGAGCAGGTTGATCCGGGGAAAGCCGGATTCGTAACTGGTATATAGCACCCGGTCACCGGTGGGCGAAAACCGCGGGGCCAGCACAATGGAACTGCTGTCGGTCAGAAACTGGATGTTGAAGCCGTCGTAATCCATGATCCCGAGGCGGCGAGCCCGGTTGTCCTTGGGTCCGTTCTCCGAGACAAAGACGACGCGGCTGTCAAAATAGCCGCCCTCGCCGGTGATGCGGGAATAGACCGCGTCAGCGACCTTGTGGCCCATGCGCCGCCATCCGGAGGTGGTGCCACCAAATTGCAGCCCCTCGCCCAGTTCGGCGCCCGAAAACACGTCATAAAGCCGGAACTTCACGTTCAGCTGATCGCCATTGACCGAGACGGCCCCGGTGATCAGCGCCTGCGCATTGATCGCGCGCCAGTCGGCAAAAGCCACAGGTGCGGAAAAGCTGCTGACGCCCGAGATGAAAGAGGAAGGCGGAATGTCGCGAAAGAGCCCGGTGCCGGTCAGATCGGCGATCAGGACCGAGGTGATGTCCGCTGCCAGCTGTTCGGCCCCGCCGGTTTCGGACTGAAACACAGGTGCGGCAAAGGGCAAGGGCTCGGTCACGCCCGATGTGATGTCGATGACCAGCGGACCCTGCGCCGATGCGCCCGTCCCCAGCATCAGCGCCAGACCGAGCGCCGCAAAAAGCAACCCTGCCCGGGCGAAGAGTTTTTTGATCATCTTGTCCTCATGCCTTGAAAATCCCGTTTATCATAAAGGCCGCTTTCGGGCGGCGGTAGCCTGCTCGCAATCAATAACGCCCGGATGTGTCAAATGATCCCGGACGCAACTGATCACCTTATCGTCATCGCCTGCGGGTCAAAGTTCATCACGACCTCGCGCCATTGTTCGTATTTGTCGGGCGGCAGCGGAAAACCGTTGGCACCGTTCGCGGTCTGGCAGCGCAGAATGGCGCGGCGCGCGGATTCGAATGCGGCACTGACCGCGGCGGGGGGCCCGTCGGAATTGCTGATCAGGCGGATATTGCCCGCGACCTTGCCATCGCGGCCAAGTTCAAATCCGACGCTGACGATCACGCGCGAGGCCTCTGACCCGGTATCGACGTTCCAGCAATTCTCGACCGCGACGCGGAAGGCGTCACGCTCGGAGCCGGTCATCGGAGGGCCGGGGTTGCCTGCGGGTTCGGAGGCAGGGGCCGGAGCGGCGGCGGCATCGGCCAGGGCGGCGGCTACGGCATCGGCGACGGGGTCGCTGGCGGGGGCATCAGGCGCTGCGGTTTGCGCTGCGGCCTCCGGCTCCGGCTCTGCGACGGCGGTGCGCACGGGCCGGATCTGCGGGCGCAGTGCTGTCAGCGGTGCGCTTGCGGGTTCATCCGCCTCGGTTACGATCTGGTCGGCGGCCTCCTCGGGGGCGGCGGCCTGTTGTTCTTCCTCTACGACCTCGGCAGGCTCTTCGGCGTCGGGGGCCACCTCTTCCTGCACCACATCGGCCACCGCAGTGTCGGGAGGAGGCGCCTCGACTGCCTGGGGCGCCACGCGGTCAACCGGGCGCGGAATCGGGCGCAGGGCCGTCTCCAGATCAGGCTGCGGCGGCGCGGTTTCGAGCGGTTGCGGTGGCAGATCAGGCACCACATCGGTCACCTCGGCCGGGGCCGGGACCGGATCGGGGGCGGGCGGCGGCGGGCTGTCCTCCGCGGGTGCGGGCGGTGCGGGTTCGGGGGCCACTGGGGTGGGTGCTGCATCCTCGGTCAGCGGTGCGGGGGGGGCCTCTTCGGCCAGCGGCGTTTCAGGCGCGGGGGCGGTGTCGGTCTGGGCATCGGGCGTGGTGGCGGCAACGATCTGGGCGTATTCCTCGCCCGAGACCACCGAAATCTCGGTGACTTCAAAGGGTATGGGGTCATGGCTCAGCCCCCAGCCCAGCAAAAGCCAGCCGATCAGGACCACATGCCCGGTGCCAGAGATGGTACTGCCGACGCTCACCCGACCCGGGCCCCTAACCGCCGGAGTTTTCGGCAGGTGCCACAGCAGAGCCATCCATCGCCGGGCCGCCGATATCCGTCACCAGACCGATATTCGAAAATCCACCGGCGTTGAGCGCGCCCATCACTTCGGCCACCTTGTTCCACGCGTTGGAGCCGTCGGCGCGTAGGAAGATGCGGTCGCTGGTGCGTTCTGCCGCGATGGCCTGCAACCGCCCGATCAGTTGTTCTTGCGGGGTTTCAGTGGTCTGAATCATGATCACGCCCTCGGCGGTGATCGTGACAGTGAGCGGTTCCTCTTCATCCGTGGGCAGGGCGCTGGCGGCGGTTTTCGGCAGTTCGACCGGAACGCCCACGGTGAGCAGCGGGGCCGCGACCATGAAGATGATCAGCAGCACCAGCATCACGTCGACAAACGGGGTGACGTTGATTTCCGACATCGGGCGCGAGCGGCCACGCCTGCGCCTGCGGCCACCGCCGCCGCCATCCTTGGAAATGACCCCGGCGCTCATCTCAGCTATCCAACTGACGCGACAGGATGGTGGCGAATTCGTCGGCAAAGGCTTCGTAGCCCGCGACGATCCGGTCTGAATCCGAGGAAAGCTTGTTGTAGAAGATGACCGCCGGGATCGCGGCGAGCAGGCCCAGACCGGTGGCAAGCAGAGCCTCGGCGATGCCGGGGGCCACGACCGCGAGGTTGGTATTCTGCGCCTCTGCAATCTCGATAAAGGCGTTCATGATGCCCCAGACCGTGCCGAAAAGGCCGACGAAGGGTGCTGTCGCACCGACCGTGGCCAGCACCGGCAACCCGCGCTGCAACAGCCCCGCCTCCTTGGCGATGGCCACATCCATCGAGCGGTCGATCCGGGCCTGCGCCCCCGCGATCAGGCCGCCGTCCTGCCGGTGACTGCGCCGCCATTCCAGCATGCCCGACACGAATATCTTCTGGCTCTGGCCGGTTGGCGCCGAACCGATCTGGTCATAGAGCCCGTCGAGCGGCTCTCCCGACCAGAAGTCGCGGTCAAACACCGCCGCCTCGGCGCGGGCACGGCGATACTGGATCGCCTTGTCGATGATCACTGCCCAGCACCAGACCGATGCCAGCAACAGCATGATCATGACGAGTTTGACGATGAGAGTCGAGCGGGCGAAAAGCGCCCACATAGTGAAGTCTGATGCGTCCATATGCCTGCTCTAAATTTCGCCATGTGGCCGTCTTTGGGCGCACTTGGCCTATCATTAGCGCATAATTACCGGCGAATCCAACGCAACCATCCTCACATTGGCGTTTTCTGCGGCAAGGATGCGCCAAAGTGACGGCGAAACTCCGCCGGAAGCCGCTGTGGCGCGCCACTGGCACCCAGCGCCACAAGGGTCACGCTGGCGCGAAAGCAGAGGGTTTGCGCGCGCAATACCTGCTGATCCAGCACGATCCGCACCCCGCTGAGCGCCTCGGGCGCAGTCGTGATGGTCAACGCGTCGTCAAACCGCGCCGGGGTGAGGTAATCCGCCACGATCCGCGACACGGCAAAGACGATCCCCCGTTCCGCCTTGAGCCGGGTCTGGTCGATCCCCAGCCCGCGCACCCATTCGCTGCGCGCCCGTTCGATGAACTTGAGGTAATTGGCGTAATAGACCACGCCCGCAAGGTCGGTATCCTCGTAATAGACGCGGCAATGAAACAGCCCACCTGTGGCCGCGACCTGCCGACCCTGCCCTGCTTTCTCATTCATTCTGGCACAAATACTCACTTTGCATCATCCGCCCTGCCCGGCACCGAACAGGTCTGCCTGCCCCTTGGGCGGCTCCAGCCCCAGATGCCGCCATGCGCCAGCGGTCAGCATTCGCCCACGCGGGGTGCGCTGGATCAGGCCCTGTTGCAGCAGGAAGGGTTCGATCACATCCTCCAGCGAGTCGCGGCTTTCGGACAGGGCGGCGCAGAGAGTTTCGACGCCGACGGGGCCGCCGCCATAGCTTTCCCCGATCAGCCGCAGATAGCGCCGGTCGGCACTGTCGAGGCCGAAGTGATCGACGCCGAGCCGGGTCAGCGCCCGGTCGGCGATGGCGCGCGTGACCTTGCCCTCGCCCTCGACCAGCGCGAAATCCGCGACGCGGCGCAACAGGCGGCCTGCGATGCGCGGGGTGCCGCGTGCGCGCCGCGCAATCTCTTCTGCCCCGTCCACATCGGCGGGCGTGCCCATCAGCCGCGCGGCGCGGGTGACGATCTGGTGCAGTTCAGGCACGGTGTAGAATTCGAGCCGGGTCGGAATGCCGAAACGGTCGCGCAGCGGCGTGGTGAGCAGGCCCATCCGGGTGGTGGCGCCAATCAGGGTAAAGGGCTGCAGCTCGATCCGCACCGTGCGCGCGGCCGGCCCCTCACCAATCACCAGATCGAGCGCGAAATCCTCAAGTGCGGGGTAAAGCACCTCTTCGACCATGGGCGAAAGCCGGTGAATCTCGTCGATGAACAGCACATCACGCGGTTCCAGATTGGTCAGGATCGCGGCCAGATCGCCGGCCTTGGCCAACACCGGGCCGGATGTCATCCTGAACCCCACGCCCAGTTCGCGCGCCATGATCTGCGCCAGCGTCGTCTTGCCCAGACCGGGGGGGCCGTGAAACAGGGTGTGATCCATCGCCTCGCCGCGCATCTTTGCGCTCTCGATGAACACGCGCAGATTGGCGCGCGCCTCGGCCTGACCGATGAACTCCTCCAGCGTCTGCGGGCGCAGGGCGCGGTCGGTATCCCCGGGCTGGCGGTCGGGGCGCAGGGTGGGATCGGGCTGGATCATCGCGCGACCCTAGCCCTTTGGTGCCAGCAGGCGCAACGCGGCGCGGATAAGCGCAGGGGTGCCGGCGCCGGGTGCGGCTTCGGCCGCGCGGGCCACGGCGCTGACCGCGTCGCCGGGGGCATAGCCGAGGTTCGCCAGCGCAGAGAGCGCGTCGGCCTGTTCCATGCCCGCCGCCGGGGCCGGGGCCGGGGCGCGGACCGCAGGCGTGGTCTCGATCACCTCGACCTCTGCCGGGCCCAACGCTACGGCGACGCCGCCGCCCATCGCCATCACGCCGGGGGCCTTGTCCTTCAACTCCATGATCACGCGCTGTGCGGTCTTGGGGCCGATCCCTTTGGCCCTGGCGATGGATGACCAGTCGGCCAGTGCTATGGCGCGGCCCACGCCCTCGGCCCCCAAAGCGCCAAGGATCGCCATCGACGCCTTGGCCCCGACGCCCTGCACCGACATCAACAGCCGGTGCCATTCCTTTTCCACCAGCGTGGTGAAACCGAAGAGCTGGAGCAGATCCTCGCGCACCAGCAATTCGGTATAAAGCGCCACCGCCTGCCCGACCGGGGGCAGCGACGCCATGACCCGGTCAGAGACATAGATGATATAGCCCACGCCGCGCACGTCGATCAGCACATGATCGGCGGCGCGGTAATCGAGCCTGCCGGTGATCTTGCCGATCATGCGGCCCCTGCCTTGGCGATGGCGCGGGCCAGATGACCTGCGGATTGCAGGTGATGCGCGTGACAGATCGCAATGGCCAACGCATCGGCGGCATCGGGGCCAGCCAGCACGACGCCGGGCAGATGCAGGCGGACCATATGGGCGATCTGGTCCTTGGCGGCATGGCCGACACCGACCACCGCCTTTTTCACCGCATTGGGGGCATATTCGCCGACGGTGAGCCCGGCCTGCGCGGGGACCAGCATAGCAATGCCGCGCGCCTGACCGAGTTTCAGGGTGCCTGCGCCGTCACGGTTGACGAATGTCTGCTCCACCGCCGCGGCATCGGGGGCATGGAGGCGCAATACCTCGGTCAGTTGGGAATGCAGCGACAACAGGCGTTGGCCCAGATCTTCGCCCAGCGAGGTGCAGGTGCCATTGGCGATGTGACGCAACCGTGGACCCGTGACCTCGATCACGCCCCAGCCCATGTTGCGCAGACCCGGATCGATGCCCAAAACCCGCACGCGCGCCCCCTTGTTGTCATTCTTGCCACAGGGTTAGCACAAAGGGCGAACAAAGACCAAGGGGGTTTGCAGGAGCCGTCAATGCTGCGTTGCCGCATTCAGGTCACAATCCCTGACGGATTACGCCGCTCTGATGTCTGATCCCGACATTTGTCACAGGACATTTACCAAAGTTTTCCAAATGCTTAATCTTTGCGCTGGGAATGCAATGGCTGCATAAGACCTATGCAAAATCGCATCTGGTGGAAAGCAAACGGGGGCTCTATTTGCAGCTCACAACTACATTGTGCTGCAGATGCAGCCTCGCACAGGATCAAGAAAAATGGCCACCTACGACACCACCCGCACCCTCATTGGCGCCTCTTTCGGCGCCCGGATTTCGCATATGCTGACCGCCACCTTCAGCGCGCTTTCGGACTGGAATGACGCCCGCATCACCCGCAAGTCGCTGTCGCGCCTTTCGGCCCGTGAACTCGATGATATCGGTCTGTGCCGGGGCGACATCGACCTGATCGCCGCACGCGGCACACGCGTCTGATTTGCATCTGCCCCCCGCTACAGCGGGTGCGCGGCAGATGAACAGGGGAAAGATCGCATCGGGCAACCGCTGCGGTCTTTTTCCGTTTCGGGGGCCCGCCCCGCAGGCCGGGGATCAGACCATGTAGCTGTTGATCAGTTGTGCGATCCAGATCGTCACCGGATCGGCCCGCATCAGCCAGGCCCCGCCCTGTTCCACAATACTGCCGCTTTGCAGCAGGCTGACCCGCTCAAGATAGACCGATGCGCCAAGCCAGGCATAGAGGAAGGATTTGAACAGGAAGGCCGCACCGAGCAGGATGACCAGACCGCGCAACGGAAAACTGGGCGCGCGGCGGCGTGGGCGGGTTATGATCAGACCGTCGGCACCGATCCGGTGCACGACCCCGTTATGCGCCATACGGGAATGCTTGCGCATCAGGTGACGGACGCGCTCTTCAAATGGGGTTTCGGCGTGAGCCATGGCAGCCTCCGAGTGAAGCCCCCACCTCACACTGTGGGGAAATTGCACCCGAAATGTGGCAGGAATTAGGCGGCCTCTACGTCGTCTTGCTGTTTTCAGACAATTTTCAGGCTTCGCGGCGCAAAGTTAGGGTGGTCCATTCAACAATCTCTTCGCGGTGAACGGGATTGAACCCGTGGCGTGCATAAACCGCCGCCACCGCATCGGCCTGCTCGTTGAGGATGCCAGAGAGAATCACCTGGCCCCCGGGGCTGACATAGGCCGCCATATCGGGGGCGAGTGCGATCAGCGGCCCTTTGAGGATATTGGCAAAGACCAGATCATAGGGTGCCGCCTCGCGCAGCGCGCCTGCGTCAAAGCCTGCGGCCTGCACGCAGTTCACCCGGCCCTGCAGGCCGTTGGCGGTGACATTGGCCGCCGCCGTCTCAACCGCGACCGGGTCGATGTCACTGGCAATGACCATGCCGGGAAACACATGTGCGGCGGCCATGGCCAGCACGGCGGTGCCACAGCCGACATCGGCGACATGCGCTGCCACTTGCCCATCGTTCACCATCCGGTCCAGCGCGCGCAGGCAGCCCAGCGTGGTGCCGTGATGCCCGGTGCCGAATGCCATCGCCGCCTCGATCAACAGGGCGATGCGTCCCTCGGGCACCTTGTCGGCGTCATGGCTGCCATAGACAAAGAACCGGCCCGCCTCAACCGGGGACAATTCGCGCCGCACATGCGCGACCCAATCGACATCGGGCACTTCGGATATGGCAAAGGGGCGCGCGCCATGGCTTACCGCCAACAGGGCCAGCGCGATATCGTCGGGCGCATCCTCGAAATGCACGCCCACCTCGCGCAGGCCGGATCCATCCTCGATCTCGAACACGCCGACACCAAATGGCGCGGGGTCGAGCGCTTCCAGCGCCTCTGCCAGCGCCTCGGCGGCCCCCTGCCCCATGATCGTGGTGATTGCGCTATACATCGGCATGACCGGCCCCCTGATCCATGTGTGCCCGGATAGGCCAGTCAGGGGTGCGGGGTCAATCCGGCCCACCGCACCCCATGTTTCAGTCTGGCGAAAATACTCGAAAGACCACGGCTCAGGCCGCGGTGCCGATCGGACAGGTCACGCCGGTGCCACCGATCCCGCAATAACCTGCGGGGTTCTTGGCCAGATATTGCTGGTGGTAACCCTCGGCCCAATAAAAGGTCGGTGTGGGGATGATCTCGGTGGTGATCGCGCCGTAACCTGCGGCCTGCAGGCGCGGGGCAAAGGCGTCGCGCGCGGCGGCGGCTGCCTTTGCCTGCGCATTGCTGAGTGTATAGATGCCGGAGCGGTATTGCGTGCCCCGGTCATTGCCCTGCTGCATCCCCTGCGTCGGGTCATGCCCCTCCCAGAAAACGCGCAAGAGGTCGTCATAGCTGATCACTGCCGGGTCATAGACCACGCGAACCACCTCGTTATGGCCGGTCTGGCCGGTGCAGACCTCTTCATAGGTGGCATTGGGGGTGAAGCCGCCCGCATAGCCCACCATGCTGGACCACACCCCGGGGAGCTTCCAGAACATCCGCTCCACTCCCCAGAAACAGCCCATGCCGAACATCGCGGCTTCCATCCCGGCGGGGATGTCGTCATTCAACGGTCGGTCAAATACGAAATGCGTGGGCGCTATGGGCAGCTTCGCCGCGCGCCCCTTGAGTGCTGTCTCGGCGCTGACCATCTCGGATTTTCTGGAAAAGAGGCTGAACATCTGCGGCTCCTGTGCGGGGATGCAACAGATATAGGGCGCAGCCCCCTGCCCTGCCAGCCCGCATCTGTGCATGACCACCGGATCGTGATGGCCGGCGGTGGCGCGCGGCCATATCGTCAAGGACGGCGGCAACTTCGGTCTCGATTGGATCGCTGGATTGGGCGGCTGTCCGATGCAGCCGTTCAGACTTGCTTTGGCTGTCTTTCCAAGCCAGTCTGGTGTTCCCCACCTGACACAGTATTCCCATTGAGA
>Ga0105053_10004439_pt1 | contig 20713 bp, 18 predicted proteins | sample BON01_FD_78093 | JGI IMG/M metagenome (GOLD analysis project Ga0105053, IMG submission 78093) | Freshwater microbial communities from Lake Bonney liftoff mats and glacier meltwater in Antarctica - BON-01 | ecosystem: Environmental > Aquatic > Freshwater > Ice > Glacier meltwater | place: Lake...
GCCCTCACCAAAATCAAACTCTACTCTGCGGTTATTCATGGGAAAACTCCTCGCAATTGCATTTGCCGCTTTTGGAGAGGAATTTTACTAAATAGTTCAATATATATGAAACACTACACTAGATGTTTTATTTTTCACAAAGCCCTGTCCGGGTAGCTGTGCTTGCCGTGCTTGGGTATGGCGCTACGGCCATGCTGTATTCGCCCCATGCCCATGCGCAAGTCAATACCAATCCAGTCATCAACCAGCCTGCAGCAACGCTAGAGGCAGTCACCGTCACGGGCAACCCACTGGGCAGCAGTGATTTGGTTGCACCTACGTCGGCCCTAGCTGGCACGGCGCTGCTGCTCAATCGCGAGTCCACTCTGGGTGAGACGCTTGCCAACACGCCGGGTGTTAGCAGCACCTACTTTGGCCCTAACGCCAGCAGGCCCATCATTCGCGGACAGGATGGTGACCGTATCCGCATCCTGCAAAACAGCGGTGCCAGCATTGACGCATCAAGCTTAAGCTTTGACCACGCTGTGCCGATGGACCCGCTCACGATTGAGCGCATCGAAGTGCTGCGTGGCCCCGGCGCGCTGCTGTATGGCGGTAGCGCTGTGGGTGGTGTGGTCAACGTGATTGACAGTCGCATACCGCGTGAAGCGCTGTTTGACGAAAAAGGCGGTATTACGGGTAAGCTTGACGCCGGTCTGTCGAGTGCTGGTAGAGGTAAAAACGCTGCTATTTCGCTGGACACGGGCAGCAACCGTTTCGGCCTGCATCTGGACACCAGTTCACGCACCAATGGCGATACCCGCGTGCCGATTGAGATCAATTGCACCCGGCTAGGTGGTATGGGCCTGGCGCGTCGCATTTGTAATTCAGCTGCAGAGACTCGCAGTACCAGCCTGGGCGGCAGCCTGTTTTTTGACCGTGGTTATGTAGGCGCATCGGTGACCGACTACGCCAGCATTTACGGCACGGTGGCAGAAGACAACGTGACGATCGATATGCGTTCAAAGCGCTATGCGCTGGAAGGCCTGGTGCGGGTGGGCAATGGTTTGATTGAATCGATCAAAACGCAGATGAGCAGCACGGACTATCAGCACGTCGAGCTCAATGCGGGTGAGCCGGAAACCACCTTCAAAAACAAAGGCAATGAGCTGCGCCTTGAAGTGCGTCATGCCAAGTTGGGTTCGCTGGAAGGCATGGTCGGCTTGCAGCTTGAAAATTCGCAGTTTTCAGCCGTCGGCGAAGAGGCCTTTGTGCCGTTTAGCCGCAGCACCAACAAGGCACTGTTTGCCTATGAAGAGCTGGGCCTGAGCTGGGGCAAGCTGACCTTTGGCGGCAGGTTGGAAAACGCTGCGGTCAGGTCTGACGGCAGTCCGGAGGTGACCCGCTTTGTACGTGGCAAGCGCGACTTCAATCTGGGTAGTTACGCGGTGGGTGGGCTGGTCAATTTGGCACCCGCCTGGAAGCTCACCTCCAACCTCAGCTACAGCGAACGCGCTCCCAAAGACTACGAGCTGTTTGCCAATGGCCCGCATGTTGCGACGGGTGCTTTTGAAGTGGGTAACGCGCAGTTTGAAAAAGAACGCGCTACCAGCCTGGATACCGGTGTGCAGTGGAAGAGCGGCGCAGACAGCGCGGCGCTGACAGGGTTTATCAGCCGCTTCAACAACTATATTTTTCTTGACAGCAGAGGCGACACGATCGACGATCTGCCGGTGTTCAGCTACCGGCAGGTAGGGGCGCGCTTTATCGGCTTGGAGGCGAATGGCAATATTCGCTTGTTTGACAAAGGGCGCACGGTTGATCTGGAGTTACGTGGTGATTTGCTGCGTGCAGACAACCTGACGACTGGCCAACCGCTGCCGCGTATTGCGCCAGCGCGTGTGGGCGCAACACTGGTGCTAGCTGAAGGCCAGTGGCAAGGGCGGCTGGGCTTTAACACCACGTCGCGGCAAACACGGGTGCCAGACGGGCTGCAGCCGACCAATGGTTACACCTTATGGAATGCGGCTGTAACGTATCGCATGAAGACCGCTGCGCCAGCCGCCGGTCAAATACTCTGGTACGTCCGGCTCGACAACGCTGGTGATCGTCTGGCTTTCAGCGCCACGTCCATCCTCACGCAAACCGCGCCGGGTCGATCACCACTGCCGGGGCGCAGTTTGAAGGTGGGGCTACAGGCGAGTTTCTAAAACAGACTATTGGCTGAAAGCCTCAATGGTTAAAAAGTAGCCCCCTCGAGGGCAGCGTATTACACGAAGTGAAAAGCGTGGGGGCATGCAATTTTCCGCCGGGCCGCCCCAAGGAAAATTAGCCCCCTCGGGGGGCAGCGTATTACACGAAGTGAAAAGCGTGGGGGCCATAAACCGCCTGATACTCGAAGTAGCGCTGAAAGCTGAAGGCGATGCTGGACATCAAGCTAATCGTGCCAAACAGCAGGGCGAACACCACCGCTCCTATGGTCAGCCAGTTGGTGTTGGCTGCGGGTGCGTCTAGCGAGTCAGGGTTGTGTCGTGCGTTCCATTTTTCGGATGAGGTCAATCCGTAGTAAATGGCAGTTAGCGCAGTGCCGGCCAGCGTGAACCCGAGTAGCGGAATCAGTAGCCACGCCAACTGGTCATCTTGGCCGTAAAGTTGCACGCGGCGAACGCCCCACCAGCCGACCGCAGCAACTAGGGGGTGCAGCCAGGCCCAGATATCTTTTGTGCCAAAAAGATAGAAGCGATGTAGGCCTAGCTGGCCGAAGACTAAAGCCAGCCAGGTGGCAACTGTTTTATTTTTTGGATTGAAGGCGAGCATGTGGCAATTATCTGCTTCGCGGCTGGATCGTATCAGGGGCATAAAGTTTGGCAGTCGGTTGAAATTCGTCAGTTTTGTGCGGGCGCGCTATAATCGCAGGCTTTGCAGCATTTCGCTGACCGGGTGGTCATGTCGTGTGTCTCAAGCGCTGCAAAACATTGGGATGTGAAATTTCTTTCATCCCACCACCCGAAGGATAAATTATGGTCGTCATTCGACTTGCACGCGGCGGTTCAAAACACCGTCCATTTTTCAATATTGTTGTGGCTGACAAGCGCACTCGCCGCGATGGCCGTTTCATCGAGCGCATCGGTTTTTACAACCCGATTGCAACAGGTGGCGAAGAAGGCCTGCGCATCATGCAGGACCGCCTGACCCACTGGATCAGCGTTGGCGCACAGCCATCGCCTACCGTTGAGCGTCTGGTCAAGCAGGGCGCCAAAGCTGCACCTACAGTTGCTTAAATCTTAAAAGATTTTTAAAGAACTTCGATGTTCTTAGGGCTCGTTCAGAAATAACTTGCACATTTGGCGCGCCAGCTTCGGGCGCCCTGCGTTGTTGCGAAGCGCTTGTGTGGCAGAGCAAGAGTTATTGGGGTCAGACACCAATTTCGCTGCGGTGCATCACACCGCAGCCCTCCGGGCGAGCCGTAGGCTCGGCGAATTTGGGCTCTGACCCCAAAAACTCTTGCATCCCGAATCCGACGATCCAAATGCACAACTTATTCCAGAACGAGCCCTTGGGTTTGACAGCTTCAAAGCTGCCTGATGATGCCATCGAAGTGGGGCGAGTTCTGGATGCGTGGGGCGTTAAAGGCTGGTTAAAAGTCTTGCCCCACAGCACTGATCCTGAAGCACTTTTTGCCGCTAAATCGTGGTTTTTACAAGCACCCGACGCAAAATTTCGCCCCGGCTTTAATGCCTTTTCTGGCACGGTCTGCATCAGTATCGATGAGACCAAAACCCATTCAGCTTCAGTTGTCGCCAAAGTCAACGGTCTTGACGACCGCACTGCTGCAGAGGCTTTACGCGGCGCGCGCATTTTCTTGCCACGCAGCTGTTTTCCGGCTGCCTCCAAAGACGAATATTACTGGGTAGACCTGATTGGCCTTGATGTGGTCAATCGCGAAGGCGTTGCACTGGGTAGCGTGCGCGATTTGATGGCCACTGGCCCGCATTCGGTGCTGTGCGTTGAGTACACGGCCACCCAGGAGGACGGCTCCAGCGCAACGCTTGAACGCATGATTCCGTTTGTATCGGTTTATGTGGATGCGGTCGATAGCGCTGCAAAACTCATCACGGTTGATTGGCAGCCTGACTACTGATTGCCATTTAGTTTGCCCGTCAGTTTTCGCGCGCAAAATCTATATTTATGCGCTTTGATGTTATTACCCTCTTCCCCGAGCTGTTCGCACCGTTTTTGACAAGCGGTGTGACGCGACGTGCCTATGAGTCCGGACTGGTCACTGTCAAGTTCTGGAATCCGCGCGATTTTGCCGATGGCAGCTACCGCCGTGTAGATGACAGGCCTTTTGGTGGCGGCCCTGGCATGGTCATGCTGGCCGAGCCGTTGGCGCTTTGCCTTGGAAGCATTCGCGCTGGCCGCGCTTTGGACGGTGCACCGCCCGCGCCGGTGGTTCTTTTTTCTCCTGTCGGTAAAACGCTGGATCATGCCGGGGTTCAGGCGTGGTCAGCCAGCAGTGGTGCTGTATTGGTCTGTGGCCGCTACGAAGGCCTGGATCAGCGTTTTATTGACACCCATATTGATCAGCAAATCAGTCTGGGCGACTTTGTCCTGTCGGGCGGCGAGATTGCCGCTATGGCGCTGCTAGACGCTGTAGCGCGCCTGCAACCTGGCGTGTTGAACGACGCAGGCAGCCACCAGTTCGACAGCTTTAACCCGGCACTTGATGGTCTGCTGGACTGCCCGCACTACACCAGGCCCGAAGTTTGGGGCGATCAGCCGGTGCCGAGCGTGCTGTTGTCCGGCAACCACGCGCATATCGAGCGCTGGCGGCGGGATCAGCGGCTGGCGCTGACGCAGCAGCAGCGGCCTGAGCTGGTGCAAAGGGCGCGGCTGGCGAGCAAATTGAGTCCGAAAGATGAAGCCTTTCTCCGTGAGTTGGATCAAAAAGTAGACCCCAAGTCGTAAATTGCTATAATCAAAGGCTTTTCGGTCCTCTGGCGGCCACTGCAACTAAATAATCGGGGTCAGACGCCAATTTCATTACGGTGCAGCGCAGCGTACCCGAAGGGTGTGCCAAAGGCACGATGAATTTGGACTCTGACCCCAATTATTTAGATTTGCGGTCTTTAGCGTAGCGCGTGAATGAACGAAAAGTGAACGAGAAAACAGTTATGAACCTGATCCAAACCCTTGAGCAAGAAGAAATTGCCCGCCTGAATAAGACCATTCCGGTTTACGCTCCTGGCGATACCGTCATTGTCAGCGTCAACGTGGTTGAAGGCACCCGCAAGCGTATGCAGGCTTTTGAAGGTGTTGTGATTGCCAAGCGCAATCGTGGCCTCAATTCCAGCTTCATCGTTCGCAAAATTTCAAACGGCGAAGGTGTCGAGCGTACCTTCCAGCTCTACAGCCCGCTGATCGCCAAAATTGAAGTCAAGCGCCGGGGTGATGTGCGCCGCGCTAAGCTGTACTATCTGCGCAGCCGCAGTGGCAAGTCTGCACGTATCAAGGAAAAGCTGGGTGCCAAGAAGGCTGCGTAAATGCAGTTTTGTGGCCAGGAAAAGAACCGCTCCTATGTGCGGTTTTTTTATGCTTGCTAGGTTTTTTCAATCTCTGGTTTGAGCCATGAATTTCACCAAGCCCCTGCCTAAATTTGATCCTCGCAGCATTCCGGTGGCCGGTATCGACGACCACCTTGAAGGCGTGGCAATCGATCGTTTGACACCCGGTGCATTGCGTGAACGCTTTAGGCATCCACCTGTCTGGGCACCCGAGCACAGCGTCGAAAAGAAATTTGAAAATCGCCAGCCTGCCCTCGCTGCGGTGCTGCTGCCCCTGGTCATGCGCAGCGAGCTCATGTTGCTGCTGACCCAACGCGCCAGCAATCTTTCAACGCATTCTGGGCAAATCGCTTTTCCGGGTGGCCGTACGGACGACACCGATGCTGATGCGATTGACACGGCACTGCGTGAAGCCGACGAAGAAATTGGTTTGCCACGCGCTCACGTTGAAGTTTTGGGCATACTGCCGATTTACGTCACTGGCACGGCTTACATCATCACGCCGGTGGTGGCTCTGGTCACGCCGGGTTTTGCGCTTGAGCCCAATCCCGGTGAAGTAGCCGACGTGTTTGAAGTGCCACTGGCCTATCTGATGAATCCGGCCAACCACAGGCACCATCAGGTCGAGTTTGATGGTGTGACGCGGCAGTGGGTGTCCATGCCCTACCTTGATCCTGCAGTCATACAGGGGGCAGACCCTACAGAGCGGTTTATCTGGGGTGCAACCGCTGGAATGCTTAGAAACCTGTACCGCTTTCTAAGCGCATAGCCTGTTTCAGCCGTTATGATTTGGCATGAGCTTTCTTGCCGTTTTGTTAGCCCTCATCATTGAACAGGCCAGGCCACTGGCCAGGGGCAACTGGATTCATGCCGTCTTCCGGCGCTGGGCACGCTGGACCAGTCGCAGCATGGATGCCGGACAGCCGCACCATGGTTGGATAGCCTGGACAGTTGCCGTGCTGGTACCGGCACTGGTGACGCTGCTGATTCACTGGCTGCTGTGGAGCGTCAGCGCTGTACTGGCGTTTATCTGGAGCGTGGCCGTTCTCTACCTCACGCTGGGCTTTCGGCAGTTCAGCCACTACTTCACCGACATACGTGATGCCCTTGACGACGGCGACGAGACTGTGGCGCGTGAGTTGCTGGCCCAGTGGCGGCAGGTTGATGCGAGTGACCTGCCGCGCAGCGAGATCGTCCGGTATGTCATCGAGTATTCGGTGCTGGCTGCCCACAGGCATGTCTTTGGTGTGCTGGGCTGGTTCTCGGTACTTGCTGCACTTGGCCTGGGGCCCGCCGGAGCAGTGCTCTACCGCCTGAGTGAATTTGTCGCCAGGTACTGGATGTACAAAAGCAAATCACCTGCTGCGGTGGGCGATGGTGCCAGTGCCGCACTGCAGTCGGCATCAAACCGTGCCTGGGGTGTGATTGACTACGTTCCCGCACGCGTCACTGCATTGGGCTTTGCCGTAGTGGGTAGTTTTGAAGACGCGATTGATGCCTGGCGCAGCTATACCCAGCATACCCAGCGCTTTCCCGCAGACGCGCCATCAGCCCTGGAAAACCGCAATGACGGGGTTATTCTGGCGGCCACCTCGGGTGCAGTGAATGTCCGACTGGGGGGTGAAACACTCAAGCCGGTTTTTTCACCCAGCATCTCACAGGGCTTCCACGCTGGAGGGTTGGCTGCCGAGCAGCCCGCTGCCACAGAGTCAACATCTGGCCGCGAGCCTGAGCTTGCCCACCTGCGCAGCATCGTTGGCCTGGTGTGGCGCTCTGTCGTGTTGTGGATGGTGTTGCTGGCCCTGTTGACCCTGGCCCGCCTGCTGGGATAAGCTGCTTGGTTCAGTAGCGCGTTTGCGACAGCTCGGCAAACAGGTCGCCATACAAACGATAGCGAACCGCGCTTATGGTATGGGCACTGTTAGTCGAATTGACTTCAGAAATCACGCCACAACTCGGCTCATGCAGGTGCGTACAGTTATAGAACTTACAGTTTTGCGCATGTGCTTTTATGTCTGGCATCAGGCTGGCGAGCTGCATCGGTTCTATATGCTGCAGGCCAAATTCTTGAAACCCCGGTGAGTCAATTAGCGCAGTTGTTCGCGCCGCATCCACCCAGTAAAGGGTGGTGCTGGTTGTCGTGTGCTTGCCTGCATTAAGTGCCTGTGAAATTTCTGCCGTCAGTACCTTGGCCTGTGGCACCAGGAGATTGGTCAGGCTGCTTTTACCAGCGCCAGATGGTCCAAGTACAAGTGTTTTTTTGCCTTCAAGCAAAGCCAGAAGCGCTGCCGTCTGTGCAGCGGTGTCAATGCCTGCAGCTATAGTTTCTTTTGGCTTGATGCTGAGTGCCAGCATCTGGTAGCCCATCGCGCGGTAGGGTGACAGCTTGGTCCAGGCGCGACCAAAAGGTTCAGGCAGATCGCTTTTATTCAGCGCAATGACGGGCGTGATGCCAGCGGCTTCTGCCGCAATCAGGGCGCGCGTCAACTGGTTTTCAGAGAACTCTGGCTCTGCCGCCATCAGTATCAAAACCTGATCGAGATTGGCTGCGAATGATTTGGTGCGCATCTCGTCCTGCCGGTAGAACAGGTTTTTGCGTTCTTCCACTTTTTCAATCGTGCCTTCGTCCTGGGACGGCAACCAGCGAATGCGGTCGCCAACCACGGCTTGGCTTTTTTTGCCGCGTGGATGACAAATGACGCGCTCGCCAGATGCTGTTTCAATCAGCACATGGCGACCAAAACCCGCCACCACCAATCCCGGCTGCGTACCCGCAAGGGGCAGAGCAGTTGGGCGCGCTGGTTTGCTCAAGCCAGCAGGGCGTCAACCTTCGACGCGCAGAAAAAGTCACTGACTGAAATGCCCTTTACGTCGTGCGTGTTGAAGCGCACGCAACATTTTCCGTAGCTCACAGCAAGGTCGGGGTGATGGTCTTCGGCGTTGGCAATAAAGGCCAGCGCGTTCACAAAGCCAATCGTTTCGTGGTAGTTTTTGAAGCTGAAAGTTTTTTCCAGAGACCCATCCATCAGTCGCCAGCCAGATAGCTGGTCGCCATTGAGCTTGCTCAGTTGCGTGACGATTTCCGTTGCCGTGAGAGCGCGGCGGTTTTGGTGAAGCGGACTCATTTTATGCAGCGCTTTCAGCGCTTGGGTTCATGCGTGCAAGCCGCTCAGAAGCCGGCGGGTGCGAATAATAAAACTTCACAAACACCGGATCAGGTGTGAGCGTGCTGGCATTGTCCTTGTACAGCTTGAGCAGGGCGCTTTGCAAATCTTTGCCGTCGGTTTGCGATACGGCATAGGCATCGGCTTCAAACTCATGCTTGCGCGAGAACTGTGCAAACACCGGCGATACAAAAAAACTGAAGAGCGGCACTACCAGCATGAACAGCAACAGGGCCAGCGCGTCGTTGCTGCTGTTCATGTTCGGCCTGATGCCCAGACCGGTATAAAACCAGATTTGCGACGACAGCCAGCCCAGCAGCGCAAAGCCTGCCAGGCTCATTGCAAACATCAAGATGATGCGTTGGATGATGTGCTTGTGCTTGAAGTGGCCCAGCTCATGCGCCAGCACCGCATCAACTTCGCCTGGCTCCAATTGCTTGAGCAGCGTGTCGTAAAACACCACGCGCTTGGCCGCACCAAAACCGGTGAAATAGGCGTTGGCATGGGCCGAGCGTTTGCTGCCGTCCATCACAAACAGGCCTTTTGCTGCAAAGCCGCAGCGCTGCATCAGGGCTGTTACACGGGCTTTCAGGCTTTCGTCTTCCAGCGGCTGGAATTTGTTGAACAGCGGCGCAATCACCGTGGGGTAGAGCACCAGAGCCAGCAGGTTGAAACCCATCCACACGCACCAGGCCCAGAGCCACCATAATTTTCCAGCACTGCCCATCAGCCAAAGGATGAGCGCCACGATGGGCAGGCCGATGACGATACCGACCAGTGTTGACTTGACCAAGTCAGTCAGCCAGAGCTTGAGCGTCATCTTGTTAAAGCCAAAGCGCTCTTCTATTCTGAAGGTGCTGTAAAGCGTGAAGGGCAAATCGAGCAGTCCGCCAATGACCCCGAAGGCTAGCAAAAGGCCAAGCTGGGGAACAAGGCTTCCGTAGGCCGCAAGGCCTGAATGATGCAGAGCCTGGTTCAGCGCATCAATGCCACCCAGCAAGGTCCAGCACAGCAACACCGCCGCAGCAAAAGCCATTTCAAGCAGACCGAAGCGCGCCTTGGTGATGGTGTAGTCAGCGGCCTTTTGATGGGCTTGAAGCGAGATGGTTGACGAAAATGCCGCAGGGACAGCGTCACGATGTTGCGCGACGTGGCGGATCTGGCGTGACGCCAAATAAAAGCGCGTCAGCAAACCAAGCACCAGCAGGATAGCGAAGATAGCGGTGAAAAGAGTTGAATAGTCGCTCATGGTTGCAAGTTTAGATCATCGACGGTGGCTATGGGCGAGAATGACAGGATGCTTGAAAACGAACCACTGCTTAAAAAATCCGATCAAAACCTGGTCTGGCTGGACTGCGAAATGACCGGGCTTGACCCCGATAAAGAACGCATCATTGAAATTGCCGTTATCGTGACTGGCCCGCAGCTCACGCCGCGCATCGAAGGTCCGGTGCTGGCCATTCACCAGTCCGACGAATTATTGGGCCAGATGGACAACTGGAACAAGAGCACGCACGGCCGCAGCGGGCTGATAGACAAGGTCAAGGCCAGCACCGTGACCGAGCTTGATGCTGAGATGCAAATCCTGGCATTTCTGGCGCAGTACCTGCCCAAGGGCGTGTCGCCACTGTGCGGCAATACCATCAGCCAGGACAGGCGTTTTCTGGTCAAATACCTGCCCAGGCTGGATGCATTTTTGCACTACCGTAATATTGATGTCAGCACTTTTAAAGAGCTTGCCAAGCGCTGGCGACCCGAGGTTTACAGCGCTTTCAAGAAGCGACAAAGCCACACGGCGCTGGTCGATGTGCATGAATCGATTGACGAGCTGGAGCACTATCGGGAACACTTTTTGAAGTAAAAAAAGTCCATACCTAGTACAAACCCGTAAAACGTGCCATAATCCAAGACTTGCAAACGTACTGGGTACGCTGCATTTGTACCTCTACATCTCCTCTCAGACTTTTAGACCCTGTTGAATAGGGTCACCGCTTTAGGCAGTCTCGTTGTCTGAAGCGTTTATTCGTTTGATGGTTGATGTTTTATTAACCATGAACGAAGCTTCCTGCAAATTCTTACACGCAGGAGGTCAAAGTTTTCCCGCTAGGGTTTTTGGGGTCAGAGTCCAAATTCATCGTGCCTTTGGCACGCCCGTAGGGGGCGATGCTTTGCATCGTAATGAAATTGGCGTCTGACCCCAATAACCCTGCGCGGGTGATTTAATTGAGAAAAAACATGACTGACTCTTTTGAGGCCCGTGGCGATTTTCTGCCCGAAGCCGATACCATTTTCGCTACTGATTCTGCTGAAAACTTTAACGACAACATTGCCCCATCCAATCCTGTGCCTGACTTTTCCGGTACGCCCGAAGGCACCGAGTCTTCGCTCGATGCAGTAGCGCTAGAGCCCAACGGTTTTGTAAAACTCGGTCTCGCCAAAGAGCTGCTGCAAGCCGTTGCCGACATGGGTTTTACCCAGCCAACCGCCGTGCAGATGGCCACCATCCCCAAGGCCATGCAGGCACTGGACGATGTTGGCTCAGACATAAAGGCCGGCAAAAAAGCCAAGTTCACCGACCTGCTGGTTTCTAGCCAGACCGGTAGCGGCAAGACTGCCGCTTTCTTGCTGCCTGTTTTGCATACACTGCTCAAGCAGCAGGAAGAAGCCGAACGTTTTGAGCGTTCCGAGTTTGAACGCCTGAGCGCGGAAGCGGTTGCTCGTGGTGAAGCACCTGCCAAAAAACCAAAACGCAAAGACCCAACCAATACGCGCAACTTTAAGGCGGCCACACCTGGCGCACTGATTCTTTGCCCGACGCGCGAGCTGGCCCAACAGGTTTGCGCTGACGCGATTGACCTGGTTCGCCATTGCCGTGGCCTGCGTATTGCCAACGTCGTTGGCGGCATTCCTTACCAGTTGCAAATTGCCAAGCTGCAAAACGCCAATCTGGTGGTTGCAACGCCAGGCCGCCTGCTTGACTTGCAGCGCAGTATGCAGATCAAGCTTGACCAAGTGCAGTTTCTGGTTGTTGACGAAGCCGACCGCATGTTAGATCTCGGCTTTGCTGACGACCTGACCGAAGTCAACCAGCTCACCATCGAGCGCAAGCAGACCATGATGTTTAGCGCTACGTTTGCACCACGCATCATGCAACTGGCTACGCGTGTGATGCGTACTCCGCAGCGTATCGAGATTGACTCGCCGCATGCAAAACACGCATCCATCACCCAGTCACTGCTGTGGGCCGACAACATGACGCACAAGCGCAAGTTGTTAGATCATTCACTGCGCGACACCGAGATGAACCAGTCCCTCGTGTTTGCCTGCACGCAGGTTGAGTGCGACGGCCTGGCCAATGATCTGGTGCAGGATGGCTTTAGCGCTGTTGCGTTGCACGGTGCCTTGGGGCAAGGCCTGCGCAATCGCCGCCTGATGGCTTTTCGTGATGGCCGTGTGCAGATTTTGGTGGCAACCGACGTGGCCGCCCGTGGCCTCGACGTGCCAACGATTACCCACGTTATCAATTACGGCCTGCCTATGAAAGCCGAAGACTATGTTCACCGCATTGGCCGTACCGGCCGTGCCGGCCGCGAAGGCAAGGCGATCACAATTGCCGAGTTCCGCGATCGCCGCAAAATTCAGGACATCGAACACTACACCCAGCAAAACCTCAAGCCCAGCGTGATTGCCGGTCTTGAGCCACAACAACGCTTTGCTCCAACATCGGATCGCCCACGTGGCAATTTTGGTGGTGGTCGTGATGACCGTGGTGGCGGTGGTCGTAGCTTTGGCGGCGGCGGTGGTGGCTATCAGGGCCGCAAGCCTGCTGGTGCTGGCTTCGGTGGTGGCCGCGATGACCGTGGTGGCGGTTTCGGTGCGCCGCGTGAAGACCGTGGCGGTAACTTTGGCGGTGGTAATTTCCAGGGTCGTCCTGCACCGCAAGGCCCTAACTACGCTGATCGCTCAGGTTTCAATGACCGTGGCCCGCGCCATGACGATCGCAACTTCGGCAACAACAACGCTGGCTTTGCCCAACGTGATGATCGTGGCGGTGACCGCAACTTTGCACCCCGCAACGAAGGCTTTGCAACGCGCAGCGAAGGCTTTGCTACTCGCCCCGATTTTGCAAACCGCAAGCCAGCTTTCGCTAAGCCAGCAGGCAAGGTGTTTGTGCCACGTGATGCAGCCAAAAAGGCGGGCAAGTTCTCTAAGCCCGCACGCGACTGAAGCTGCTTCTCATGGGAGACCTAACGGTCTCCCATGATGGCTTGTACGACAGCCTACAACGCGGCTCTCAAGCAGCTTGCTGCATGGCCGGTGAAAACATGGTTTCCATCTCATGTCGTACTTTGTAGGCGGGAGTGGATGTATCCATGGCCACATCGGACCAGCTCAGGCTTTGGCCTTTTTTGACCGCCCGCACCACCTTGACTTGGTGTGCCAGGCCAAGCGGCAGGCCACCCATCTTCATCGAAGTGTCGGCCGGCAACAGCTTGCCCCATACCGTATAGCCGCCTTCGCCGTCGAGCATGTCGCCGGGAACCAAGTCACGCTTTGCAGTGGCCACCACGTCGGCATTCCAGCAGCTTGCCACGCCGGTGGGTTCGCCGCGCAGCGCCACGCTGGCCACTGACACGCCCACCTCCAACCCGATCAGGTGCCAGCGCTTGTAGAGGGTGAAATAACGCCCGCTCGGGTCGGTATGGGCGTTGTACTCTTCAAAGCAGTTCTTGATGTAGTCGGTCTCGGCTTCGACCGTGACCCAGACCCCCATGCGGATGTCATAGGGAATCTTGCGGCCATTGGCTTCCAGCGAAGAGATCACCTCAACCATGCCTTTGCGTTCCAGCACACCGCCTTCGTTGATGGGCCGCGTGACAAACGGAATGTCCTCGACGCTGGCGGGCGGGTAGAGCAGGCCATTGCTCGGCACGCTCAAGCCTGTGGCATTGGCTACAGCCGTGCATTCAATTGATGGCTTGGAGCCATCGAGAAAACTATTGAACATTTTGGGGTTGAGCCCGCCGCGCTCGGCCTGCTCGGGGCTCAAGCCGTAGTTGCCCCACACGGTGTCGGGGGTTGACTCCGAAAAATGTGGCAACCACTTGTGGCCACGGCCTGCCGCCACCACCGGAAAACCGCAGGTGCGGGCCCAGTCCACCAGGTCACAAATCAAGGCCGGCTGGTCACCAAAGGCCAGCGAATACACCACGCCCGCTGCGTGTGCCTTGCGCGCCAGCAAGGGGCCGCAAAAAGCGTCGGCCTCTACCGTGACGTTGACCACATGCTTGCCGTGTGCAAACGCTTGCAGGCAATGCTCGACTGCCGCCACAGGGTTACCGGTGCACTCGACAACGATGTCGATCTGCGGGTGCGTCACCACCGTCCGCCAGTCTTCGGTGATCCACGTTGCTCCTGTTTTAATAGCGTCTTGTATAGACGGAGCTTGCGTTAGCCCGGGTTTCCATCCAACGCGGGCAAGGTTGGTGCGGGCTGCGTCAGGTGACAGGTCAGCAATCGCTACCAAGTGCACACCCGGTGTTCTCGGGATTTGCGCCAGGTACATTGAGCCGAACTTGCCCGCGCCTATCAGGCCGATGCGGATAGGCTGGTTGTTGGCTGCGCGTTGCTGGAGTTTAGAAAATAGGTTCATTGAAATATCCGCTCAAGCCGCTAGGCGCTCGGGCGACACGTCGTCCATCGATAGCGTGGACGTTTGCAGGGCCGAGGCCGGAACGCCGTCTTTCCATGGCAGTTCTACCGAGTAGTTTTTAAGCAAACAGTCATCTGGCAGACAGCTGATCGGCGTGAAGTTGCGGTGGGCGATGTACTCGGGTCGTTTGTGGCGGCGGATGTGGTTGCTGACCGCGCACAGGCTCAAGTAGACGCTGACGCGGTCAAACGGCGACAAGTTGCTGCCCGATGCATGCACTAAGCATGAGTGAAACAAAATCATCGAGCCGGCCGGGCCTTTGGGGCTGATGATGCCGCCCTGCTTGCCCCCGGCACGCTGCACCAACTGGCGGATTAAATTATTGTCCACGGTCCACAGCGGGTAGCTGGTGGTAGTCAGGTCGTGTTTGGCTTCGAGCACGCCTTTCTTGTGGCTGCCGGGAATGAACATCAGCGGGCCGTTGTGCTCGGTCACGTCGTCCAGAAAAATCGCCACATTCATGGCGCGCTCGGTCGGCATCATGTCGTCATTGAGCCAGGTGCCGTAGTCTTGGTGCCACTGCCAGACATCGCCTTCAAAGGCCATCTTGCCGTTGATCTTGAACTGGTGCATGTACAGCGCCTCGCCGAGCAGCTCTTCGACCGGCTCAATCATGCGCGGATGCCGCGCCAGCTTGGCAAACGGTTCGCTGTACATGTGGGCCGCAAAGTTGGTGCGCACGGCATCTTTGCCTTTTTCGCGCACGTTGTAGTCTTCGCGTCGGCTGTAGAGTTCGGGCACGGCGTCGGTGAACGTGCAGGTTTCTTCCGGGGTGAACAGGCCCGGGAAAAACAGGTAGCCGTCACGGTCGAACTGGGCCAATTGGTCGGGGGTCAATTTCATGGTGTGTTTCCTAAAGTGATGCGGTTGTCGGGTTGTTTTTATGGGTCATGGAATGTGATGCCAGTGTAGCCGCGCGCTTTGTGCGATCAGTGGGTTGATCGAGAGGGCATAGATGGCGGTGTGAAAAGCTGCGTCAGCCGCCATCATGGTTTTCACGTCTAGCTACTCTTTATAAAGAGTACGGCAACACGTCGGTGGTTTGTAGCGGGTTTACCCCCAACGCCCCACCTCCTTGCCTGACTGTGCCAAGATGAAGGGTGTTTCAATGCCCATTTTTCAGGAGACCCCAATGACCCGACCCGACCCCGCCTGGCTGGACCGCATGTACAACAACCGTGCGCTGGTGCCCGAGCATGGCGTGCACTTCATGCGCTGGGCTGAGGCATCGGAACATGCACGCGATTTTCACCCCCCTCAATCCGATATCGCTTATGGCGATGGGCCGATGGAGGTGCTCGATGTATTCCCCGGCGCCAAACCCGGCGCGCCGGTGGTGGTGTTTATCCACGGCGGTTACTGGCGTTCGCTGGACAAATCCGATCATTCCTTTGTCGCTCCAGCCTTCACCAACGAGGGGGCGTGCGTGGTGATCCCGAACTATGCGTTGTGCCCGGCTGTGACGGTTCCCCAGATCGTGATGCAGATGGTCAAGGCGCTGGCGTGGACGTACCGCAACATTGCGCGTTTTGGCGGCGACCCGAAACGCATCACGGTGATCGGGCACTCGGCGGGCGGCCATCTGGCGGCGATGCTGCTGGCCTGCCAGTGGCAGACGTACGCCAAAGACCTGCCGGCCGATCTGGTGAAAAATGCGCTGTCGATTTCCGGCCTGTATGAACTCGACTCCATCATGTACATTTCGTTTCTGAAAGACTCATTGCGGCTGACGCTCGCGCAGGTGGCGCAGGCCAGCCCGGCCTGGCTGCCGACACCGAAGCGCGGCGTGCTTTACAGCGTGGCCGGTGCCGACGAAAGCGCAGAGTTCCTGCGCCACAACGCGCTGATTCGGCAGGCCTGGGGCCGCACGGTGGTGCCGGTTTGCGAAGCCCTGCCCGGGCTCAATCACTTCAGTGTGTTGGAGGCGCTGGTGTTGCCCGGCCACCGCCTGCATCAGCTGGCGCTGCAGCTGATCACAGCCACTGCATAGGCGTTTAGGGCACTTCTATAAATTCATTTTTCGGGCGAATTGCGGCGTTGCGCGGTGCTCGAAATCCTCACGTACCTGAAGTACGTTCCGGTTCCTGCGCTCCGGGCGCCTTGCACTTCATCTCGAAAATCTGAATTTCTAGAAATGCCCTTTACATCAGCAGGTGTTCGCCGGCATTGTCGCCGCCCAGAATGACGTAGTTGACCTTACGGATGTCCATCAGCTTTTCACCACCCGCGTAGCTGATGGCGCTTTGGATGTCTTCTTCCATCTCGCGCAGGGTGTCTGCCAGCGTGCCCTTGACCGGCTCCAGAATGCGCTTGCCTTCGACGTGCTTGTACTCGCCCTTGTTGAAGTCTGATGCGCTGCCGTAATATTCCTTGAACAGCGCGCCATCCACCTCGATGGTCTTGCCGGGACTTTCTTCAAGGCCAGCCAGCATGGAGCCAATCATCACCATGGTCGCGCCAAAGCGTATGGACTTGGCGATGTCGCCGTGCTCGCGTATGCCGCCATCGGCAATGATGGGTTTGGTAGCCACGCGCGCGCACCACTTCAGTGCTGACAGTTGCCAGCCACCGGTCCCAAAACCGGTTTTCATTTTGGTGATGCAAACCTTGCCGGGGCCAATGCCAACCTTGGTTGCGTCCGCGCCCCAGTTCTCCAGGTCAATCACGGCCTCGGGTGTGCCAACGTTGCCTGCAATCACAAATGAGGCGGACAGTTTCTGCTTCAGGTAAGCAATCATTTTCTGCACTGTATCGGCATGGCCATGGGCAATGTCAATCGTGATGTATTCCGGCATCAGTCCTTCCGCGGCCAATTTGTCAACCGTGTCGTAGTCGGCTTTTTTGACACCTAGCGAGATGGATGCGTAAACACCTCGCGCTTTCATGCCACGCACAAATTGCAGGTTGTCCAGATCGAAGCGGTGCATCACATAAAAGTAGCCGTTTTGCGCCATCCATGTACAGATGTCCTCGTTCACGACCGTCTTCATGTTGGCTGGCACGACCGGAATGCGAAAGGTGCGTCCGCCTAGTTCCACGCTGGCATCGCACTCCGAGCGGCTCTCCACGCGGCATTTTCGCGGCAGCAGCAGAATGTTGTCGTAGTCAAAAATTTCCATTTTCCAAGACCTTCAAAAACTCACGGAAACAAAAAACCGGGCGCAATGGCTTGGGCCCGGTGACCGATTCTAGGCGCTATGCCAAAGGACTTTCTACAATGGGTGATGTTCTTAGAAGTCGCATCCTCGTCCCCTCTCCTTCATAGCCTTAATCCCGAGCAACTGGCCGCAGTAACCCTGCCCAACACCCACGCGCTGATACTGGCGGGTGCGGGCTCCGGCAAGACCCGTGTGCTGACGACGCGCATCGCCTGGTTGCTGCAAACCGGTCAGGTTTCACCGGGCGGTATTTTAGCCGTCACGTTTACCAACAAGGCCGCCAAGGAAATGATGACGCGGCTATCAAGCATGTTGCCTGTCAATGTGCGCGGCATGTGGATAGGCACTTTTCATGGTCTGTGCAACCGCTTTTTGCGCGCCCACTACAAGCTGGCCAACCTGCCGCAGAGCTTTCAAATTCTGGACACGCAAGACCAGCTCTCAGCCATCAAGCGCCTGTGCAAGCAGTTCAATATTGACGACGAGCGCTTTCCGCCCAAGCAGCTGATGTACTTTTTTGCGGGCAACAAAGAAGACGGCTTGCGCGCCAAAGACGTGCTGATTCATGGCGATGATGAGCGTAAAAAAGTCGAGCTGTACGCGCTCTATGAAGAGCAGTGCCAGCGTGAAGGCGTGGTTGATTTTGGCGAGCTGATGCTGCGCAGCTACGAGCTGCTGAGAGATAACGCCCCGGAACGCGAGCACTACCAGCGGCGCTTTCGGCATATTTTGATTGACGAATTTCAGGACACCAACAAGCTGCAATACGCATGGATCAAGATGCTGGCCGGGCAGGGCAGTGATGCTTCAAACGCGATGCCAAACGTCATGCCGGGAGGCTCAGTCATTGCGGTGGGCGATGACGACCAGAGCATCTACGCCTTTCGCGGCGCGCGCGTCGGCAACATGACTGACTTTGTGCGTGAGTTCAAAGTAAGCCACCAGATCAAGCTGGAGCGCAACTACCGCAGTTTCGGAAACATTCTTGATTCGGCCAACGAACTGATCAGCCACAACAGCAAGCGCCTAGGCAAAAACCTGCGCACCGAGGCCGGGCCCGGTGAGCCCGTGCGGGTGTACGAATCTGCCAGTGATTTTGCCGAGGCGCAATGGTTTGTAGACGAAGTCAAGCAACTCGTGCGTGACGGCGTGGAGCGTAAAGAAATAGCGCTGCTCTACCGCAGCAACGCCCAAAGCCGCGTCATGGAAACCGCGCTGTTCAATGCCGCCGTGCCCTACCGCGTGTATGGTGGCCTGCGCTTTTTTGAGCGCGCCGAGATCAAGCACGCACTGGCGTATTTGCGCCTGCTGGAGAACCCGCATGACGACACCAGCTTCATGCGCGCCGTCAACTTTCCACCGCGTGGCATCGGCCTGCGCAGCATCGAGCAGTTGCAGGATGTGTCGCGCGCTTCGGGTTGTTCGCTGCATGACGGCGTGAGTGCGGTGCCGGGCAAGGCGGGCGCCAAGCTTGGCGAGTTTGTTGCCAAGCTTGATGTGCTGCGCGAGCAAACTGCAGGTATGACGCTACGCGACATCATTGAATTGGTTTTGCAGCACAGTGGGCTTGAGGAACATTACAAGCTGGAAAAAGAAGGCCAGGACCGGCTGGAAAATTTGGCCGAACTGGTCAACGCCGCCGAATCGTTTGTCAGCCAGGAAGGGTTTGGCCGCGACGCGGTAGCGCTGCCGATTGACGAGTTGGCGCAGTCGCCAGCCAGCCAGGGCATTGATGGCGCGCAGCCGCTGCTTGATGAGCCACTTCCCGAGTTGGCCGAAATGCTCGCGCCAGACAGCGAAACTGGTGAAACGCTATCGCCACTGGTGGCATTTTTAACGCACGCCGCGCTGGAGGCTGGCGACAACCAGGCCAAGGCCGGGCAGGATGCCGTGCAACTGATGACGGTGCATTCGTCCAAGGGGCTGGAGTTTGATTGCGTGTTTATCAGCGGGCTTGAAGACGGCATCTTCCCGCATGAAAATTCACTGACCGATGCTGGCGGCATCGAAGAAGAACGCCGCCTGATGTATGTCGCCATCACGCGCGCGCGCAAGCGCCTGTACCTCAGCTATTGCCAAACCCGCATGTTGCATGGCCAGACCCGCTACAACCTCAAGAGTCGATTTTTTGACGAGCTGCCTGAAGGCGCGCTGAAGTGGATCACGCCGAAAAATCAGGGCCTTGCGTCTCGATTATTGGGGTCAGACACCAATTTCGCTGCGGTGCACCGCACCGCACCCTGGGGGCGAGCCGAAGGCTTGGCGAATTTGGGCTCTGACCCTAAAAACCGTGCTTGGCGCGATGGTGTGCATTCAGGCGGTGGCCGTAAGGACTGGGCCAGCAATGTGTTTGCCTCCAAAGCCGGCCAACCCGAACGGTTTGCCAATCCACCCCTGCCCGCGCAGCGCAACGCGCCCGCACACGGCTTGACAAGCGGTATGAACGTGTTTCATAACAAGTTTGGCGAAGGCAAGGTCATGATGCTCGAGGGTAGCGGCGACGACGCCAGGGCGCAGATCAATTTCACGCGCCACGGCGTGAAATGGCTGGCGCTGAGTGTGGCCAAACTGACGGTCGTGTAGGGCACTTCTATAAATTCATTTGTCGGGCGAATTGCGTCGTTGGGCGGTACTCGCAATCCTCACGTACTGAAGTACGCTCCGGTTGCTGCGTTCCGTCCGCCTTGCACTTCATCCCGAAAATCTGAATTTCTAGAAGTGCCCTGTAGCTGCTGCATCGCATCGTTAAGATAGGTCAAACGACAGGGCAAACGCATGGCGCAGTGCCTGCGCACCCTGGATCAGCAATAGTGAGAAAAAATGAACCAGTCCGATACGTCCGCTGACAGTGCTTCTCCGGTTTATGTTCCATATCAGGAGTTTCGCACTGGCCTGCCTGCCGGCCGCTTCCGCTTGATCGTGAACCCGGAGCGGGCGCAAAAATACGTCAAGCATCGCCTGTTTGTCGTGGGTATCTCGATTCCCATCCTCGGCATCGGCACGGCGCTGAGCCTGTCAGGTTACCCGTGGGTGGGGCTTCCCATGATCATCGTCGGCGCCTTGATGCACCGCGTCATCAAGGCCCACGCCGCGAAAATCCTGCTGCACCTGACACTCCATGATGCAAAGACCTAC
>Ga0105053_10004440_pt1 | contig 20710 bp, 11 predicted proteins | sample BON01_FD_78093 | JGI IMG/M metagenome (GOLD analysis project Ga0105053, IMG submission 78093) | Freshwater microbial communities from Lake Bonney liftoff mats and glacier meltwater in Antarctica - BON-01 | ecosystem: Environmental > Aquatic > Freshwater > Ice > Glacier meltwater | place: Lake...
AAATGAGCATCTAAGAATTTTCCGTTACCAGAAGAATTGCAATTGTACACCCGTTCACCAACAGAATCCACCAAGTTAGCATATCGTGCAAAATGCCGAAGAACCTGAATAGTCCTGTTATGAAGAGCATAGCGTGTAGGATTCAAACTACAACAAGCCAAATGTAAACCTCCTTCAAACAGAACCTTCTTGCCTTTTTTTCACAAAATGGGCAAAACTCAATGTGTTATTAATCGACTAATTGCATCTTGCTAATAAATAAGCCCATTGATTGATTCTAGTTTTCGTTTTTCATACCCTTCAAGAAAAGAAAAGAAAATTCAGGAAGTGCTATCACAACCTAAAGTGTATTCTAGAATTGCTTACGTCTAAATTAATTAATTAATATGATTGCAATATGAATAATCATGAGATATACAAGCATTTTTTGGGAAGAGATAGAATTTAATCTTCGAATTTTACAATTCGCCTCAGCAAGCAGATTCATTAGTAGCACAACAGCGACAGAGTTAAATAACAAAATGTACTTTTCGGCTTTAGTTAAAACCTCAAAATCCCGTTGAAGAAGAAGTGATTCACAGTATTGAGGACAACAATATTTTGAAAAGGCACGAAGGATATGGGCATTTCCCGGCTGATGAATTCGTTCTTCTGAAGTTCTTGATATCTTGGAATCACAACTTTTGAAACTGGATAGATTGATTAGCAAGCAAGCTTTTGAGCAGCAATATTCACCATATCCAGAGTTAGATGAAGTGTTCGTTATATGAAGCGCATCATTGAGGAATCGTAATGCGAAATTGACGCAGAAACATCCAAGTATCTGAGATGCATACAGGTAGTCGAGATCAGTAGTTGCAGCTGGTTCACATGCTAAAGCATCAATCGCGTTGGAGCCTGAGCGATTCAAGTGCTTTCAATAAGTGGGGTGCACTTCTTTTGATCAAGATATCGAGAAGAAGAGGATGTGTTCGAAGATACTTGGCGGCGAATAACTACTACTATGTGCAAACACCTAGGCTCTCGGTTAATGACCGAATACATTTCATCGTCTTCAGCCTGAATTGCTGATAGCAGAAGCAATTTGAATGCTGCGTCATCCGAGATTGTATACGGAAGTGGATTAAGAATTTCATCTGGAGGAACTGGGGATCTATTTTTAATATTCAGTATCTTGAAACATCGGTCCTCCTACAGGGCGGAAACGAATCATGAAATTCAAATCGAGTTCTTAGAAGAAGTTTCGCACCCACGAAGCTTCTAAGTAAATGTGGATGCTTTTCAGTTCGGGAACATTCTCGAGATTAAACTCATGACGCCTCTGAACAATCGCTTTTTACGCTTTTAAAAGCATCCGTTGGAAAAGGAGAGTAATTGTAAAAGTAAAATTCGGCTCCATGTTTCAAGAGTCGAGCCTGCTTGTTTCATTAATTACTTTAATGAATGGGTCAATTGTGATTTAAATAATTGAATTTCAAGAACACAAATAGCCACGAGTACGAACATCCAAGAGCGCAGTATTAAAGAAGAATCCTTAATGCACCGACAATTAGAACTTCAGAGATTTCGAATATCTGTCGGGCATATACCGAATTTTCTGCACTCGTGCAAATGAACTCGTTGTTGATTTGAATTCTATAGATAAATCTATGGTCAGAGTGAGGGTTGATTTATCTATGGTACACGTGCTAATCCGGCTCTCGGTCTTGTATTTGACTCAGTCTTGTATTTATTTTTGTTCGAAGTGAACCAAGGTAAACTTGAAAGTGCACACTATTTTTCTAATACAAGACTTGGAATCAGGAGAAAGAAAACGTTTGCATATCATTAATGGAAGGCAAGTCGAAAGTACGCAAGGATTACTCCGGTAGAGCCACCAAATATACTTTCGAAGAGACTCTCCGTAGGCAGAAGTTTCGTGTCGGCGGTTCTAACAATGAACTCTTGGCTGGTGATGAAGAAGAGGTTGTCGAGGTGGATTCGGAACTGACACCTGATGAAGTCAAAGGAAAGCCTAAGTTTTGGACCAAGCAAGAAGATCAAAGTTTAGCGCAGGCGGTGCAATTATATGGTGAAAAGATGTGGAAGAGAATAGCGGGCCATGTGTCCACTAGGAATTCCACCCAGTGCATACAACGGTGGAAGAAAGTATTGCATCCAGGTCTAAAGAAAGGCCAATGGTCTGAGGAAGAAGATGCAGCCTTATTGATGAATGTGGGAAAGCAAACAGATAGTAACATGAAGATTCAATGGGGAGAGGTATCAAAAGGAATACCTAGTCGCACCTGTAAGCAGTGTCGAGAAAGATGGGTGAACCACTTGAGTCCTGATATCAATAAAAGCGATTGGTTTCCTGAAGAAGACTCTTTGTTGTGGAAATTGCAACTTGAAAAGCCAAAGAAATGGGCCGTTATTTCTCGACAGATTCCTGGTCGAACTGAAAACATGGTCAAGATTAGATGGAACATTTTGGATCGAAGGATGAAAAATGGAACATTTGTTCCATTGGTAGAAGAGGAGGTGATAAAAGTAGAGCAAGTAGAAGAGCCACAAGTACCAGAAGCAAAATGCAAGGAGGAGGAAGAGGATTTAGAGGATATGGCTGACTTGCTTACCATCGACATGGGATTCTTGTTTTCAAAGAACGAACCGAAACACTATTTGTTTAATTATGCCTCTGAACCTCATCGTCGAGTGAATAGTGGAGGTATGGGAAGTTTCTCATACGGGAATAATGAGTCATTTCTTCAACGATGCATGACAGAGCCAAGACAAAATTCATTCACACGACACTCACCAGACCAGCATTACTTGGAACAACATTACAGAGACTCCATTAACTTCTCTGACCCCCAATCTTTTCAAGACGGACACTTTAGCATGGATTCCGGATTCTTGTTCGATGACAATGTTATTGAGGCACTAATTGATTGAATATGTACAAATGATTAATTAATTTTTATTTTATTTCTTATTCGTTAAATACTGGGTCCACCAACTAGCTACTGCCTCACAATCTAAACATTCTTGACAACCATACAACATATTGAATGCATTGGTAAATGTATCAGCATACTCCGCATTCACGCTTAGTGTATCTGTGTCCATGATTTCTAAAATCAACTGCTGAAAGATGCCTTTATTGAAACCTTTGTGCAAACGAATTATCTCTTGTTTATTTACCGGCTTCGAGATGGATACATCCTTAAATGCGGCTATCATCAATGTACATATTCCTGTGGTGTAGTACTGAACCAGCAACTTGTCACATACAAAATCTTCTTTCAATTTCAACAATGAATCATCGGAGTTAAAGTGTTGCGAATGTTTGAATTGGAAGCAACAATTGGAAGCGAAATCTGGTATCACAGTTTTCAAGTACGCATGCAAGCTAGCTAATACATTTGCTTTCTCGAACCATAGTACAGCACTGCAATTTGCGGAATAGAATTGAAGGCAAAGTTCTAGGGTACTTTCCCCAGCTAATTTTGAGCATATTTTTTCGCTGTTGAAGAAGGCCTTTCTGTCAGATTCAGGTAATACAGAGCATTTAAATAACTTGGCGTCGAATTCCTTACTGCATTGTCCGATACTACATGCTGTGGCTAGCCAGTGTGTCCCAGCTCCAGAGAGATGCAACTCCAAAGCAATGTTGCGAAGCAATTGTAAATCAAATCCGACCTCTAAAGCTGTTAAGAAACACCGAGCTAGAATATCAGATTGAGTCCGACCTTCATCTAAACGAATCGATTTGGATCGTTCGTATACAAGTACACATTCAAGCCATTCGCTCTTAAAAGGACTGGATAGTGCGATTGTATATGCATCATGAAATAACTGACTTGCCTCGCGGTAGTTACCTTTATTGAAAAGGAGCTTCCCCAGCGTGAATTGCAGTTGAACGGATTTTAATAACGGACAAAGAAAAATACTCCTTCTCGTGCGATGAGAAAGTTCTCCAAAGAAACCTAAAGCTGTGAGGTCCTCCGTTGACTTTTGAATGGCCAATCGCAACCATGGCTCTGGATCTTGCACTATATTTGCCTTTGCCTCAAGAATTTCAAAAGTCTCCTCACAGTCAACAAATTCGAAGACACGTCCAACTTTTGACATTGAAATAGCCAGAAAACTTTTGAAAATGTTTTGAAAACTGAGCTCTTGAATCGCCGCGCATTGACGCAAACTCTCTTCGCACTCCTGGATGCATTCATGAAATCTCTCGCCATCGAAGAGAATGCGAATCATGCAATGTTTTACCTCGAGCCATTCAGCAACATCTCGAGGATCGCTTTCGCCAAGCAAAGCAATTGCTTGGTTGCCACTTCCTCGGTCTGCCATTAGTAAACAACGAAGTATTAAACATCTGGCAGTATCTTCATTTGTCAATATATCCAGCAGTGTTTTTACTATCGAGTCAGCTTCAGAATCTTTAACACCTCCCCAAAAACAGACTGCCGAGTACACAAACTGCGCTTTTGCAAATGTGACAAGACCTGACGGTGAAGTTACTTTCAAAAGTGATTGCAAAGTTGCCATATTTGTATCGGACCAAGGCTTTTCATCACTGTTAAATTCCAGGTCATGAAGAATTTCTTCGTCATCGTGACCTTCTGGTGTAAACCCAGCCAGCAGCGGCATCAATGACTCGGTCATTAAACCCAATTTCGCAAGGCAAATAGATTTCATCAAACGAACTCTAGCCAGTTCAGGAATGGAGACACATGTATTTTCAAAAATGAATTCCAAAGTACACCAAAGTGGTAGCGTAACTAGTAAATCGCGTTTTACTCCACTGTCACATAAAGCATTTGATGTTCTTTCCAGTGCAGCTACCAGTTCTCGTAATAAGATATCATCTGGCAACTCCAATTGATGCATTTTAAAAGTAGCAAAGTCGCAATATCTAGTGGGATGACGACCGCCTGTGCAAGCTATTGCGCTCAAAAGATATCCAGACAGTCGATAATGCTCCATAATTCGATGTTGCTCGTTTTTTGGATTACATTCGCCTATTTTGCTTGCAGTGATCCCAGCAAGAATGGCTTCAAGTTTCCCAAAGCCGGCTAGTATACTTTGACCTGAGAGCTCCGAACTGATGAGCAACCGAGTATCTTGAACTCCAAATGATTCATTTTTTTCCACTAACTCACTTAATAGAACTCTCCAATTTGAAATAGCATCCGTAGTTTGAAATAAAGCATCAATGGAATCATTCCAGCACCGTAAAGCGTTTCTTGTGCTTTTTGAACCTCCAACTGCCGCATAAATAACTCCTAGTTCAAAATTCCCTTGTAAAAATATAGGTAGTTCATCACGCGACAGAGAAATGGCATCTTGATAGGACTTTATAAGGGATCTCACGTTCTCGCCATCTAGTCTGTTTTCAAACTCTTCTTCTTTTTCCTCTAGTTTAGTCGTCATAAAACTACTTTTATGAGAGATCTTACTAGATACCCTACTGGCTATCGAACCTCTTCCGCTTCTCGCTGAAGGCGATAACTTGTGGGGCTTCATCAAAGTAGAAAGATTCTGACCTCCTAGAAAATGTTCTATTTGCAGCTGCTTTCGAATCACTCTTGCAGTATCCAAAGCTATTTGAAATTTAGACTTGGTATTAGCACAACGCTCAATCGCTTGGCCTTCTAAATCAGCAACTCGCTGGGTTTCAATATCCAGTTGTTGCTGAGCATTGGCCTTCTTTTCAAGATATTCTTTTTCAGCTAGTGATATCTCCTCATATTTACTGTTGTTTCTGTTTGAATGGCGTCTTTTCTTTTTAGCTTTGTTGCTCCAGGAATCAACGATATCTTGAAGGCATTCTTCTGTCACTTGTTTGTCTGCTATCGCGCTTTCTATGATTTGTCTCAATGCAAACGAAGTGATGGTGTGAGCCCTCACGCAAGCAGGTTCAAAAGACAAAAACTGCTTGCCTAAAGAAAATAGCTCACTCCATCTACCAAGATGAAAAAGAATCTGCAGACAAAACAGAATGAAGTGACTGCACCACTTTCGGTCACATTCATACCCTTGTTCCTGTAACATTGGCAGTAGCGCGGAACTCGTACGATAAATCGGTTTCCAGTCAAATGCGCTGATTTCCTCAGGTTCGTTTTCATAAGTTTTCATTTCGTCGGCTTCCTCTTTATGACTTTTTGCATCAGGTTTCAGAGAATTTTCTGAGATAACGTTTTCTTCAAATTCAAGCGGCGAAACATTTCCAACTATTAATGAATTCCAAATCATTTTCCCAGCTTGCTCCAATTGACTCCATGAATGCGCCCACATTGCCCGCACTGCAGCTCTAGATCCTCTATGCAGAATATTCGGAATATCTTTTCGTACATCATCTAAAACTGTTTCGTGACTATCTTCTTCAATTTGAGACAAAATTGGAGGAACGGGAGAGATGGACTGCCATTGTAAATCTGTCAACGGACCTTCATTAAATACACCATTGTTGAACTTCACCTTGATATTGCTATAATTCAACATCATCAATGAACTGTAACTTTGGTTCAAGCATTCAAGTTCTAATTGTGCCAAACAAGAAAGCTGATATTTCTCAATTTCACTGGGAGTCCTATTCTGCTCAGCTATCAACGTTTTCCTTCTTTCAAGCATCTCAAGCTGTTTCATTCTAGGATCCTCAACATCTTCAAGTGTGTCGTCTGCATTTACTACGTTTTCTTCGTCTTGTACGCTGTTGTCCAATTCATGTTGAAGGATTTCAGCCTCAACGAAAAGATCTTGCTCTTTTGACAGTGGATAGGTTTTGCAAACAACTGCATTGTAAGGATCAGAATTTTCTAAAAGTTCTTCTTCCAAAATCAACTTCACGAATGGTGTTGGATGAGAAGTTGACTGAGTGTCACTATCTAGAATCAAGCTTTGAAATTTGTCACACCATTCCATCAAGTTTATACTTTTGAACTTATTGCACATGGATAAAATAACGCACATAATCCTTAAAAAGTCAGGCATTTTGTGAATAAAGTCTTCTTCCAAAAGTGACAATACATTGATTGCGTCATCAACATTCTCGCTAACTCGTGCTGCGGCTACTTTAAGAAATATTCTGTTTTCTTCATATGGTCCAAATAGTTCCAAATTATTAAATGTACCTTCTGCTCGAGGCAAGTATTCAATCGCAAAGTACCGACTCAGTGAATATTCATCAGATAGAAGATCATCGGGTAAAAATTTGAATTCGCTCAATTGCAGCTCTTCTTGTGGAGCTTCTGGAAGTACCGCTATTCCCAATGAAGTCTCTTTCACGGTCATTCGCAGGATATCGTATGTAGTACACAGATACACTCGTTTAATGCCATCGCTCCACAACTTCCTAGGAACCATTTTAAGGCAGGCCAGTATGGATACCAAAGGCTGAAAAAACATGGGATGAGACACATGATGGAGATACACATTGTAACATTTGATAGCAAAAGTGCATGTCAAGTAGTGATCAGAAATAGCAGCAGCAATATGAATACCTAACACCAAGCTACGCAGTTGGTATAAAGCTTGTATTTCCTTTTGATATTGATTTTTATCCTTAGCACAAGTTCTCATTTCATCTTGAATAAGAATTAGACATATCAAGTGCTGCAGAAACGACTGCGGCAAGTTCAGCAATTGGCTTTGATTCAGATTTATATCTTCGAATGGGTTTCGGGCCCAAAGAGGTCCGATCGATTTCTCGCACATGAAAGAATCCAGCAACTTTTTAACACTTGCATTGCAGAGTTCAAAACATTGCTTGACTATTTCCATGATGGAAGGATGAAGATTTTTCAGCATTCTAAAGTGAGAGATGGATTGGAACATCAGCCTGGAAACAATCATTCCACAGTATCGTGTTGGCATAGGAATAAAAGCTCCAATAGAAAATACATCGGTACTCACCGGTTTGTGTTGTTGATCGTATGCAATAATGTTGAAAGTATATCCCACATTAGGGGACAAGCCACTGACGACAATCTTAGAATTTGAGAATACTGGGACATTTGTACCTGGAAGATGATTTCCTTTGGCAGTCACTTTGAAATACGAGATTGGATCATCACTCGGATGAACAATTTGAAATTCAAACCTCGATACGGATCTGCGCAGGACAAGGACAATATCACTTTTATCGCTAACTTGACGTGACTCAAGCAGTTTGGCAACTTTTTTAAATGTTTCTAACCTCCCTTGATAATCATCTAATGGCTTCATTGTACTAATAGTAGCCAGCAGAATCGATTTTGCAAAAGAATTGGCTTTGCATTCTGTCAACAATCGCTTTTCAATGTCCGATCCACCCTGTTTCAATTCCAACAAATACAAAAACGATAGCGTGTCTGCGTGCATAGAACCAATCAGCTCAGATTCAGAGGCATAAGTGTTGATGGTTTGGAGGGATTTACGAATAACTTGAATTGCAAATACAAGGTCATTGTCCAAAAGAGCTAATTGTGCTAGACGTAAACTAATGCTGGCTCTTAATGGAATGTCGCTACACTCACATTCATTAAGCACAGCATGGATACTGGACAAAGCTTCAAGTGCTATCTCCATTAATCCATGGTTGATGCTTCCTTGGGTCAAGCCAATAGTGTCTAGCATTGCTTTACAGAATGGTGACCATAGTAACAAAGCAGCGTCAGTAAGTAAATCACTGTCCACTTCGCCGATGCATGATATAAGTGTTTGCGAAAGAAACCTCATCGGATTTACCTGAAATACACGATTTTCAACATGTGCTACAGGGCCTCCTATTTTATCACTATCTTCTTCTAAACCTATTGATACAGGATTTGGGGCTTCACATTCCAGCAGGTACAAAGCTTGCAATAGGGAAACCTTGGGACTAGTACAAGGGAGTGAAGCTATCAACGGGCAAAAGGCAGCCCATTGTCTATGTCTAAACAAATACATTGACATTTTATACACCAAGTCTTGTGTACATTCACTAGTGTCGCATTCCAGGACCGCCTCGGCAATGATCGGTCCTAGGAGTTCAACGGTTACTGTATTATGTATAAAGAACGGGGATACAGCAACTGCAGTGGCGGCCAGTGTTCTATCTCCTAAAATCCAAGCTACATAAAACAATGCTTCGACCTTTTGGTCGTTTGTATGGAACACACTGCTATTGTTGAGTATGTTTTGTTGTACTATTTCTGACAGAAGAGTAGAGTCACCCTCACCCATGGAATATATTTGACACTTCAATTGCATCATCTTTGCATCACGGATACTTTGATCGAGAATATCGAGAGTCTTTTCGGGGACTGGCAATTGCTGCCTTTCGTCTTTTCCAAGTTCAACAATCACATTTTCGAGCCTCTTCGATACTTTTTCACAAGCCCCAAAATCCCCCACTTGCTCGTAGCACTCAAATATCAAATAATACAATCTGGTTTTTCTCTCAGTATATGCAATTGTACATAGCGGCAACATGTGTTCCATTACCATTAACCCAAACACTAGCGTATCGACCACCAAAGCTCCACTACCGGCACACAGCAACGGTCTACCTATATCCATCGCCAGCAAGACTGCATTAAGAACATGCCAGTAGTTATGCTCTGAGAATTTTGTATCAACAACATCTTGCAGGATCTGCTTTATGTGGTTCAACCCGATAAGTCCATATTCGACACCATGGCTCTCCAGAGTCTCCACTATACAACAAGCTACAGCAGTATGGGATTTTAATTTTAATTCAAAATCTGTTGAGACTTTACAGCATCGTTCAAAGCAAATTCGCCATGCTATCTCCGAACAGCCACCGGACTTCAGCTTTTCACCCATTTCAAAAAGCTCATTTGCAAAATTTTCCTTTGTGAGGCTATCCTCGATCCTCTCTGACAATTTTATATATTCTTCTAGTCGATGCACTTGTATCTCGCGTTGAAGCGCGTCGTCTCCAGCTTGAATTACTTGATCTATCATGTTGGTCATGCCGTTTTTGCCGTTACTACCTGACAATAAAAATAAATTAATTTAATTTTTAAATTGTAAAAAAAAGTACTATTCTTTTGTGTTTGTGCCTCCATTCATCATGTTCTCAAGTGTTGCAAGAAGAGCTGCTCGACCAGCTGCGTCGAGGTCATTCTCATCATCAACTGCTTCTCCTGCAGTAGACCCACTAATGTATGATATGGGTATGGCTACTGTTCTATCGATGGGTACGTAGATACTATTGTTGTCGGTGTTTCTTACATGTTGTATGTGTAGTTGGTGGAGGAGTATGGTACGGATGGGCGTGTACTCAATACAGTAAAGTTGATTCTTTCAATAACAAACTTGTTGCGTCCAAAAACTAATCTAAATAGTCATGCTTGTTATTTTTTTAAATGGGACTTCACTTTATTTCTTCGCACAATAAGCGCCTCCCTAGCTTAGCTTGAATAAAGTCACATCTCATTTCTGCCTGATATGCTCTTGTCTCATCTTTATATAGTGCCACATTAAGACTGGCTTTAAATTGGGTTTCTTTCGACGACCGGAGATACGACTCTTGGTCGGGTCCGTGTAAAAAGACATTAAAGCACTTGGGTCTGTTAGAAGTTCCTCTCCAACGACGCGAAGCAGGAGGCCTTGCCATATCTTTATTAATAACGCTGGCACTTTCTCTGACTGATTCTGTTTTAACTGATTCTGTTTTAACTGATTCTGTTTTAACTAGTTCCGTACAAACTATTTCCTGGTTTGCTTGAAGGGCAGATTCGAAATAAGCTGCTCTCCTTTCTGCATTGGTTGGCCTATTTTGTTCTATTTTAGATTGCGCTTGGTTTCGCATTTGACGCAATGTCACTAATTCCGTCCGGGGTGTCCTGCCGGTGGCTGAATTCTCTTTGCATTTCTCCATCCTGCCCTTACGAACACGTGCTTGCTCGCGATCGTGTTTGTTCGATACTTCATCTTGAGCAACAATAAAACGACTCCCTGAAAACTCACCGGTACTAAATTTATGTAACAACTGAGGAAACAGTCGAATAGAAAAGAACTCCTCCATTCTTCGTTTACTAGAATTCGTTTGCCGCGCCTTATCTAGTAGACCCTATTTTATGTAACGGTAAATCGGTTTTCCAATATGTCGGGTCGATATGCTCAGCAAGAAGCGAGGATGAAAAGAGAGCAAGACAATGCAATGTTGATGGGATTCTCACCTCGTCAAAGCAACCAAAAGACGATGCACCAAAAAAACCACAAGATGATACATCAAAAAAACAAACCAAGTGAACCAGCAGCGTTAGGGCGTTTAAGAGTGAAACTATCAGGGAAAGGAATTCATGGAATGCAATCACTCACCCGTTTGCTTGTAATCATGGACGACAATGGTGATGGGCAATTGACATTGGATGAACTTAAATATGGCTTGGAGGATCTTGGTGTGAAAGTAAACTCCGTAGAGTTACAGGAACTGTTTCAATACTTTGACAAAGATCAAAGCGGGGCAATCACTCAAGACGAATTCCTCAGAACATTGCGAGGGCCTATGGATAAAGAGCGAGCTGCTATGGTTCGCGATGCTTACAATATTCTGGACAAAACCTATGATGGAAAAGTCACATTGGAAGATATTGAACTATCTTACAGATCTGAATTTCATCCATTGGTTCTCAAAGGGGAACTTTCTGCTCCTGAAGTGCTCCGTGATTTTTTGAGACAGTGGAATAAAGTGGACGATGAAGTTTCGTATGATGAGTTTCTGGAGTATCACAAGAATTTGAGTGCAATGGTTCCAAGTGATTCATTCTTTAGTGAATTGATGAGTGGTGTATGGGGTATTGAAGATAATTTGGTAAATGTTTCCAGTAGTATTTCAAATAGTGTTTCAAATAGTATTGCAGATGAGAATGAGGATGTGAATACCATTGAGTCGTCTTATCAGACTTCATCAAACCAGACTGCTTCGATAGCGGATATGAAGAAAGCAAGTGTTCCTGATTGGTTGAAATTTGACAAAATGTTTTTTTGTTTTTCACTTTATCACAATGAACAAGTAGTGTCGCATGAAGGAAGCTTCAATCCAAAGTCGAGAGCTTTTGAAACGAATCAGAACAAGAGCTTTAGAGTCCGGCAATTCACTTTAAAGTATGCAATGCATGATAAAAGCATCCAAGTCACAGAAATAACTCCTGGTGAGAGATTCACCGCTTTCATTGCCAAATCGTTCATTCCTGAAATCAAATTAGAAAGTTTAGTCGTAGGAAAACAAGTCACCTTGAGAGGATTGAAAATGATGGTTTATGATGCGGATAAATCTGCCCGTGCTTATTTGAAGGATCAATTGAATACATATTGTCCCAAAGGTGCCTTGCCTTTACCTGAAACCAAAGAAGAAGAAGTTTTGAAATGTAAAATCGACACAAAAAAACCTTCAAAGAGGAGTACCATCGACAAAGTATTGCAATTTGATTGTTCTTGGGATGATCCTTCTCCTTATGGTCAGATGCGTTTTTTCAAAATGTATTTCTATCTGTCTGATGACACGATGGAATTAAAAGAAATCAACTTGAGGAATTCGGGCAGAGAACGCACATCTCTTTTGAATATCAAGAGGCAGTGTTTGGAAAATCCCGTGATCGCGAATCAAATATACACCAAAGAAGATTTAAAAGTAGGTTCTTTCATTCAAGTGTTTGGAAGAATGCTGAGAATCAACGACACAACCACTGACCATTCAGATCCTAATGAACAAAATATATCTCAGATGATCCAAGCGATAAAGTCATCAGTTGAGCAAAAGAGTAACTATGCTCCTCTCTTTGACCAGCAAAAGTTGTTGTTTACTATCTTGAGACGACATTTGGAAGATCCAGTAAGAAAGCCAGACATTCTTTCTCAAGCAGCATTCGAAAAAGCCATGTCGTCGTTTTCATGTTTTGGATCAGAGGTACAAATGTTGTTTTCAAAATTCGCGAACGAGGACCATATCATGCTATTGAGTGAGTTCCTCAAAAACATCTATGAAGAGACTACAATTCATCAAACTAAAGAAATCTCGGTCGAGAGACTGAAATTAAATGAAGACAATAAATCCAAAGTGAACGGATTGAAACAGGCTCTGATAAAAAAGATGGAAGCAATCACCAACTTTGGAGATATTCATCAACAGGAAAGAGCATTTAAGAAGCATCTACTTGTGTATTGCGTTCGACCGTCAACTGACATATCCAAACGACAGTTCAAAAATGCGTTGATACCATTGAATTATTGGGAGAAAGATGCTGAATTGCTTTTCGATTGCATTGGTGGAGGAAAAGGTGTATCCTGCGATCATTGTGTTGACTTCGTTTTTAAAACATTTTAAAATAGTAATAATAAAGGAGAGTTCATATGTCATTTTTCATTGTATTGACTAAGAACGACATACTTTGTTTCAAGTAAATTTAGTAATAATAAGGAACTCAGATTAAGTGCTTCCATACTGGTTTCCAGGTTGATCTCCACCAGATGTATTTGCAGCTCTACTGGCTTCATTGGATGGCAATTTAAGAGATCGTCGTAATCTTGTCATCGGCAAAGTATTTATCCACACAGTACCAGGACCAGTGAGTGTTGCTTGGTACATTCCCATGCCTCCACAACAACATACATAGGAACAACCAAGCGAGCGAACATCAAAATCAACGGATCTTTCAAACGCAAGAACGCACTCTTGGTTCACAACAACTGTTTGGTTTGCTTGTAGTTTGAGCTCTTCTATCGTTCCAATGGCAGTGATAAAAGCAATCCGATTTCCAAACAACTTCGATTTGAAAATTCCTTGTCCCCCGCAACATGCTACTTCTGCTCCTTTGACAGCTTGTATCTTGATTCGCCAGTTCTTCCCGAATGCAGCCAGAAACGACCCTTTTGCTATAGTAATACCAGAATACAAGGACAGATCTATAGGAATGATTTTACCAGGACCGACTGGAGTCAAACACACAAACTGATCTTGGCGAGTTCTATTCTCAAAATGCACTATTCTATTAAAAACAAATGATTCGGAAAACAAAGGAACGTACAACGGAAAAAACTTTCTCCTGCGCAACACAATCGAGTGCAAGCCTGTGATAGACCCCCTGTATCTACACGTGGACTTGCGTCTTCCGAGGTCATGACCATGGATCCAGGCTCACAAGTGAGAAGTTCTCCTGGTTTGAGGTTGATTTGCAAAATCTGAGAAAAGTCACTTCCCTCTATTCTGTATTCACTTGTTTCTTCAAGTACTTTTGCCATTGGTATGAGATCGATTCCGTCGAAGAATGGAGATTTATTTTCATTGTTGATTAAAGGCTCTACAGCGCCATCGTCATATCTCTCCATGTACCAAGAATTTTTTTTTCGTTCGGTTGTATGAAATGTGGTTGCTCGCTCAGTTATGGATTTGTCAAGAGGTACACGTATACTTCGTTTGAAAGTAGCTCAATGTATTCGAAATTGTTAAGAGGTGTGAAGTATTGCTTGTGGTATAATGAAGGACGTGTTATGAATTCTGTGGTATGAAAATGATTTTATTACAGGAATAGTCCGTCATGCACTTTTATGAATTCATCACCGATACGCAAAGAATCCTTTCATTCTAATTCGAACATTTTAAAGATAAATGAAATCGTTGATTAGGAGGGGAACACTCTCTATGGAATGGTAGTATGTAGACCATATACTATTTCGATCCATTCATTTGATTCAAATAGGATGTCGTCCAAGCGCAAGTCGGAAGGTACCACCAAAGATAGAAAACAAATGACAGAAGAAAATATATCTGAAATTGAAGCTCTTCACTTTGAAGACGTCTATGAGGATGAAGTAGAAGAGGAGGAATATGTTGTAGAGGAAGAAGGTGAGGAAGACGATATGGAGATGGAAGAGAAGAAAACAATGAACCATTTGTATCAACCAAATGTAGATGGAGAGGCCGAAGAAATGGAATATGATAATAGTGCTTACATGCTGCTGCATCGCCTTCGCGTTGAATGGCCTTGTCTTAGTTTCGATTTCATTAAAGACGCTTTAGGCGCTCATCGAACGAAGCTCCCAGCAACTGCATATATGATAGCAGGTACCCAAGCGAGTGAACCAGGGAAAGATAAATTAATCGTTATGAAAATGTCAGAGATGCATCGCACTAGAAAGGACCGTGATGAAAATGAATCTTCAGACTCCGATGAGGACTCCGATGAGGACGATGATTTAGATGATGATGCAGTGGCAGATCAAAAGAGTATCAAGCATCCTGGGGCTGTTAATAGAGTTCGATCAATGCCACAATCCCCTCAAATTGTAGCTTCGTGGTCCGATACAGGAAATGTATTTATCTGGGATATTAATGCTCACTTACGAACGCTTGGTGCTCTACCTGGAGGCTCTCTATCTGCTACTCCTATCAACACTCCGATATTTACTTTCCAAGGCCATAAAGATGAAGGTTTTGCTATGGATTTTTCTCCAGTGAAGCCAGGAGCATTTATTAGTGGGGATTGCGCTAAAGGCATTTATTTATGGCAAATAGAAAACTCGGGAAAGTGCTCTGTAGATTCCACTCCGTTTTCCGGACATTCGAAATCGGTTGAAGATATTCAATGGAGTCCAACTGAAGCCACTGTGTTTGCATCGTGCTCAGTAGACCTTTCGGTCAAGATATGGGATGTACGAGAACGTAAAAAATCAATGGTGTCGATCGATAAGAGTCATGAAGAAGACGTAAATGTTATCTCATGGAATAAAAAAGTTCCTTTTCTTTTAGCGTCTGGATCAGATGATGGAAGTTTCAAGGTATGGGATCTAAGAATGGTTAAAAAAGGGGTTACACCTGATCCAGTTGGATTCTTTAAGTGGCATACTGCTCCAATCACTTCATTAGAGTGGCATCCTCACGATGAAACGGTTATTGCAGCAACTGGTGCTGACAATCAAGTTTCTATTTGGGATTTCGGTCTTGAAGACGATCCAGAACAAGCCATGCTGGCACCTAAACTAGATTCTACTGTGACAGGTTCGGATGGAAAAACCGTGGAGATACCACCTCAACTTCTTTTTGTTCATCAAGGACAGATAGATCCAAAGGAACTTCACTTTCATCCTCAAATTCCTGGTCTCATTGGAAGCACCGCTGCTGACGGATTCCATGCTTTTATTTGCGAGCCACTTGATCCTAAAGGTATCAGTAACAAATATATTGTTTAACTTAACTTGAAGAAAAAAACTACATTTATATAAGCTGAGAGGATAGTTATACCAGTTCGACGAAAGCTTTACAAACGAAAATGATGTATTAATCTGATATCAGGTCATAACACGCTAACTGGTAACCACATTCTCAGATTGCAAGGAAGCGGCAGGCTGTAAGCATCGGCCTCGCCACGGTCGCTGATTTTGGTTAATATTCAGACTCACTCATATTCGATCTAATCAGAAAGAATCCAGAGCTAGAATGTGATTGTAGTGCTAGATTCAGGTCCTCCAATAAGTGGACTATTTTCAGGCCATTTTCATCATTCTATATTTAATTAATTAAACCCATACATGCAGATCTGGAAAAATCGAAGTATTTAATTTGCCAGCACCAACTGGTCTGTAGCTCTTGAGATGAAGGTAGTCAGCTATCACATCGATACGCATCAAAATATCGATACGAATCAAAGTGCGCGGGTGTAAGGTTAGGTTGCAATTTCCTTATAGTCGTTTCTTCCCATGCGAACAACCCTCTTACTGTCTCAAGACCTACAAACTAATTATCAAATTAAACTGGACAACGTTTCCCAAATATTTCGCATATCTCAATGCCCATCGTATAGCAACTCTCAATTGGACCTACATCCTGGAGCTTCCTCCATACTTGATGTCTGTACTAGGAGTCAACTAGTCCAAGTTTTAGCCAACAAGTTAAGTATTTTCCAGAGTTGGATGATTTCCAGAGTAGTTCAAATAAATTCCAGACGTGATTTAGTAAATTTCTCTCGTTTTTTATTAAACGGATCCCTTTCTAAATAATGTATTACATCTTTCAAGCAAATAGAATTAATGTAACGAATCAGCAGGTCACTTTGGAGGGAAACAAGGTCACAATTTGCGATAGACGAATAGAAAATACGTCTAAGAAGAACGCTTTGAGAAAAACGGAGTTCAATGATGAAAATGGAACCTGCCTGCGACTTCAAATTATTTTGATGTCTAATAAAATCAATTTTTTCAAGAATGAACCTTTTATGTTAATAAAGCTTCACTGAAAGGTTCAATTAATAAATCTGAGTTCAATTGTTTTTTAGAGAAAGGTTAATCTAGAGGGTATACTATAATAGGAAGAAAATTGTTTGAAACTTAATTTATTGATATCACCTGGATGTGGTTGCAATATTTGTATTCCTCAAGGTGAAGGAGAAGGAAGATAATGGTTCAAAAATTCCAAAAGAATGATCGATCATGGTCAAAAAATTAAAATATGCATGAAACCAGAAACCATGAGTGAGAGACTACCTAACTTAACTGGCAGAAAGGTTAAAAAACAGTATAATTCGTAGATGGGTGAGAAACTAGAGTAATTAATTGGCTAAATAATTGTGCAAAAGCAGTCTAATCAGTCAGTCTTCTATTTCAAATTCTAAATTTAAATCAGGCTTCTCCGGGAGATTTAAATCCCTTCAATTGTCAATTAAGTTTGGAAGTGAAATATTTACCTATCCCTGATTTATTTCGTTTGGATATTCTTTAGATGGTTGACAATGGACAATATATTTTTGAATCCAGAATCAAGCTTGGCATCATCCATCGATAGAAAGTGGGACCAATACTTGACCACGCGCGGAGCTATAGCTTCCTTTATGCTATTAATCGTGGCCGTCTGGTTAAAAAGCACATTTATATGACCGTTGTGACGTAATTGCGGTTTCGCTTGAATAGAATTACTTTTCGATTGGATCACTTTTACATAAGCGAGTCCCAGATTCTTATAATCTGCAGCATTCAAGAAACCAGGAAAGCTTTGTTCTAGAACTTCGTATAGAAAAGCTGCAAATAAAATAGTGTTAACATGATCTTCCTCGATAGAATACTGCAAGATGACGGAGGCAATAACGGATAGATTGTCCACATAGTCTCTTACGATAGTCCATTCCCATGTTTCATCGTCGTATTTGCTTAACAATGGCATGGAGGTCACAGGCATAGCAAGTGCAATGTTATCTAGTGCTACAGTAATGCGCTCTAACCACTTATCAAATCCAATGATCAGTACCCCGTCTGTATTGTCATTCGTTTTTCTTGGAATAAGTTGTTTCACTAATCCATGATTCACAATTGCGAAAGTATCCTCGACGGTTTCCACTTTTGAATAAGGAAGAGCGCCAGTGAAATATACACCTCCCTTGCATTTATCAAAGTTGAATTGTATCAAATCAGATGACGAGAACGCACCATTTTTGTGGTTGGCAGAATTTTTCATGGCCCAATTGGAGCCAGGAAGTTTCATGCACTTGTTTTCGTCGTTATTGTAAAGATCAACATACGACGCGAACCACGTGTATGTCATCATATGAGCGTTTACAATTGTAATATCAGGTCTGAATTGTTTACATTGTTGAAGATATCTCAAACTGGTCCATTGTTGATCATACGCTATCAGTAGCATGGAATTCGGAGGAATAGGTGCAACTATAGCGCGAGCATATAATTCCAAATAATCATTTGCACTCTGATCGGATATATTAAAATTCAACATTATTTGTGAACAAACCATAACCGAGCAGGTGATAAAGCAAAGGATACGTTTGCGATTCACCATGCACTTGCCCAGACCAACACCGGAGAAAATGAAAACTAAAATGTTGGGTTGCATCCAGAATCTAGCTTGCACTCCGAACAATAATCTTTGAGACAGAGGCATATTCGATAGATAGTGAAAAATGATCACATAGAATAACCAAGTACAAAATAGTGACATCCCCAGTGTCCTGTGTCTGAATGTCGATTTTTTGTTTGCTTTGAAATTCCAAATTCCAATAACAGCCAAGATAAGAATACATCCATACAAGCCTTGCCTTGTCAATATATCATAAATATACAATCCAATTCTATGAAGCATTCCTGCTTCAACTTTGTCGGAGCTGAAGAGTCTGAAGGTGCCGTAATCACCTCTTCTCAAATGATGTACGAACCCTTGTAAAGTACTTGAATCACCCCAAGAACCTTGTTTCTTGTGACTAGAGGCATATGGGAGATATGCATACGGTAATAGACCAGCAAGGAACAAAGAACCTGACTTGACTAGCTTTGAAAGCGATAGTGTTCCAGCTTGAGTCTCACAGTAAATAATCCACGACACCAAAGGGACTTCAAAGAGAACCATAGTGTGCTGATTGCACAAAGAAAGCCCACATACAAAAGCTCCGCTCATCAGAGGAAGGTCACTCTCGGAAACAGCATATTGTATGGCAATATAAACAAGCATCGAGGCAAACATGTTGTTCATTGCAAATACCTCAGCTCCAGTCGAGTACATCCATACCAACGGAGAGAATGAATACGTTAAACAGGCAGTAGAAGCAATCATACGATTCAATGTCTTGCTATTGGGCGAGACATATGAATTCAATAGAGTTTTAGTTGATGCGTATAGGAAACCTGATGCAAGCGAAGCAAAAAAAGAGGACAAGGCATTGGCTGTCCAAGCAACATCAGAATAATTCAATGCTTTAATGAACACGTGATAGACCATTGTGAACAAGGGATACCCTGGAGGATGTGCCTGTAAATCAGTGTTTGGTGAGAAAGATGGAAAGATTCTGCATAAAAGTTGAACGTACGTGACCCAAGGTGCAGCTCTCAGCAACGAGTTCTCCTGCGTCTCCTCCTGGAATCGATTTGTAAAGAGTTCGAAAATAGACTCCTAGAACCACTCCACTTATAACGAACCCTTCACCTAACGTGTCCATTATTCTTACTTTGGAAGATACAATTGGACTACAATTAATTTTGAGATTTTTTGTTAGTAGTTTTAAAAAATGATGGCTTTTATCCACTACTAGTAGTTTTAAAAAATCGATTTTTGTTGTTGTTTAAATAAAAAATCGATTTTTGTTGTTGTTTTAAATTTGGCTTTTATCCACTACTAGTAGTTATAAAATCGATTTTTGTTGTTGTTTTTAAATAGCAAAATTACTAAATTAGCAACATCATCCAAATTGAATACTACTAGTGTTTACACCATTTTGCGGTAACTTTATGGCTGGCTTGTAGGGGCATAAGGCACTGATCCGACTCCCAAGTGCATCTCGCTTGAACGTGATGTTGCTCAAGGATAGATAACGGAGGAGGATGTTCCTCGCTGCGTTAATGTCTCGATCTGCCTCATAGTGACAATGAGGGCAGATGAAGGTTTTAATTTTTCCAAGGTTGTGGTAAAGTTCTCCACATGATCCACATGTCTTGCTGGTGTAGTACTCATCACAAATAATGACCTGGCAACTAGAGCTGAGAGCTGAGAGCGGCCTTGTTTAGTAGCATCTCTGAATCTATAGTGTCCCCAATTCATCATCTTTCGAGCAGTGACAGCTGATATGTTACGATCTGCGTTTTTTGCCATTCTTAAGGTTTCAAACGTTGGTAATAACACAATGGGTACATTTCGACATAGGTAGGTGGCAAGCTTCCTGTGAGCTTCGTCGATCTTGTAACGAAGTCTCAGTAGCAAACGGAGGTAGGCGCGATTGTAAGTGGATAATTGCTTCTCCATCTT
>Ga0105053_10004442_pt1 | contig 20703 bp, 23 predicted proteins | sample BON01_FD_78093 | JGI IMG/M metagenome (GOLD analysis project Ga0105053, IMG submission 78093) | Freshwater microbial communities from Lake Bonney liftoff mats and glacier meltwater in Antarctica - BON-01 | ecosystem: Environmental > Aquatic > Freshwater > Ice > Glacier meltwater | place: Lake...
ACTGTCGATAGTGATATATTGACAAGAGATGTTATCAATGCGATTAGTTTTTCCGATCCGGATGCCGATTTTAAGAAAAATTTGTCATTCTATTATCCGGTTTGGAATACAGATATGAACCAACAAGTATGTAGTTTGTGTACGCCAAATACAATTACATACAGTAAAATTATACCACTATCTCCAGTTAACTCTCTGAGGGATAGTCTCTTTTCGGCGGTAATCCAATTTTCTGGAATAGATTATAGTCAATATATGTATAGTCCAATACTTACCTTTAACCCTAGTAATAATTATGTTGTCGGTAGAAATAGTTATACGTTTAATATTTTTACCGGAATTAATGAGAATCTATCTACTACTCGAAGAATAGTTCTTACTGAACGCAATCCAAATATTCCACTTTCTTCTGAGGTGGAAGACAATTATTATGTCGAAAATAAATATACACTTCTCGATTCAAGTAATATTATCAGAAGAAAGATTAAATTTGTTCTCCCGGCAAATGGTTTACCTCCCCAAGACATTGTAAATCTTTCACTCTTAGAGGAAAATATGAGTATCGGTCAACATGAACTAATAATGCTTGATAATCGATTTCCTCCCTATATCTATAATGATACTATTCTCAATCTTCCTACATCTAAACAAAGTTTCCTTCTTGACGGATCTAACACTTTTTATCGAAATTATAGTAAACTCACAGAGAGTAATTATTTTGGAGGAAAAATTTATTACTATCAGGATATTCAATTGTTCGTAGAAAGTGAGGTGTCGATAGTATCTGTTGAATTAAATGGTCAAGGAGAACAGGTAATTATCACCGATTCAAAATATAATGTCGGTTTTTCAGGAGAGACCGACATCATACTTCAAGTTATTTCCCATAATGATACGCTCGATGTAGACTATAAACCGAAAGTAGATACCGAATCGCTATATGTAAATGGAATTACACAAGGTAGGATTACAGATTTTAGAATCGCAGATGGAGGAAAAGATTTTTTTATTAGCAATCTTCCAAACATTGTATTAACTAAATATCGAAGAGTGGAATGATATTCTATATAAAAACTATGTATATTCTAATTATATCAATCATATTAATTCTGATATTGATCGGCGTTAATTCTTATTATATGTATGTTTATGCCGAGAAAATACGGCGCGGACGAACAATCACAGTTAGAAGTGATGGACATGTATGTACCGATCCCTTAGGAAGTCTACCAGTTATTCCTAGAGAGCTTTGCGACACTGGCCTGGGAAGTACGGTGTTATGCTATTCGCCACCGGACGCATCGGATATTAATTTTGCTATATCAAAGTTTCCAAGATACTACAGATCAGTTTGTATAGAATTATGTGTCAATGCTACTTTAAATGGAAACTGTGAAGAGCAAAATGCATTGTTTGATCAATGTATTTCGATTTTAGAACCTCAAGAAGGCTGTGTAAATACTGCTAAACCTCTTGGTCGTCTTGAGGGAACAAGTGATATTTATTATGCAGACATAATATTACCAAAAGGCAACTAAAAGATGGTGCGATTTTAGTTACCAAAAGGCAACTAAAACCGCACCGTCCTCGTCTCCGTCAAATGTAACTCTGGTTCTATGATTTCTTTTAACTTCGGCCATCTCAAACATTTCTTCGATTTTTGCATGAAAACGTTCTGAATAACGATTATCCATGGTTATATCGCCACGTGGAGTCTCAGTGACATAATTATTGACGTGGAATTTTCTTGGATAAGACCCGGTATAATTTATACCTTTTAACATAGTAGCAATAGATAGAAGATCTGGAACATCTCCGCCACTAGTTAAGTGATAAAAATCAATATTTTTAAGAGCCATATCATCTGTAAAATGAAAATCCGAAACTATAATTAATGGAGAATTAGAGGAATTTATTCCTTCGATTTGATCTCTTTTTGTTCTAGCCGGTTCTTCCGATCTGATAACATGAAGAGGAGAAATATTCTTACTACTGATTTTATTATACAAACTTTCAAATGCTTCCAGACCTCTACGACCACCAATCATATGAACAAAATGACGCTTTCTATTGTTTAATACTAGGGTCGACAGGAGATCTCTAAATTTAGGAGCCCTAGAAAAAGCAATTTCTCCACTTAAACTTTCTAAACTAGGTGAGCTATCTTCAAGATAAACATTTAATAAACCAAGAATATGAGCGGGATTACCTTCCGGTTGATAAGATTCGTATGTTTGCTTTCTCCATTCAATATAAGCTTGATTATATTGTTGAAGTTGACGTCCAACTAGAAGTGTACTTTTCTTGTTATAAATAAATTCTAAAGGAAGATCCAGAGGCGCTGGCCAAAATTCGGTACGATCTGGATATGCAGATTCTAAGGCATCAAATGTTGACGGAGGCATAATTACCTCATCTAGAATAAGATAAAAATTATTATGACTAGCATATAAAAAAATCTCTCCTCCATAACTACTAAAAGTGAGGGGATCTAGAATAATAAAGAGCGAATTTTTTACCGATCCAACTTTTTCAAGAAGTTTAGGAAAGGTGATGACAAATGGATTTTCACTCTCCTTCCAACCCACAGTATATATATTATCGATTTGATCAGAAAGGTTTTCCACTAACCAATTCGCAAGCGTATCTCTTGTTGCTACAATCGGAACGGTCATTGATGAAATTTTAATCTCTGCCAGAAGAGAAGCAAGAGGAAACTCCTCTAATATATCCGGATCACGATATTCTTCTTCCATTTTTAATGAGTTAATTTTCTATTTTATTCATTTTCATTTTGACCTCCCATAGTTTTTGACAGCCCGGTTAACAAAACTATCATTCCAATTACAATTACGATCGCAACAATCGCCATAATCATGGTACCGCCTTTTGATCGCGCGGTGACCGCATCTTGGTCAAATTGACCATCATTTTTAACATAATTTGAGATTCCATTTTCAATTATACATGACACCTGAGATATTTCTTGTTTATCACTGATGGTCAGATTTCCCTTAATCGTACTATCGACTATACTACTAGAAATTGGCGCATCAATATTTGTTATTCTATTTTGACAGACACTGTTAATCTGCTGAGTAATTTCATTTATCATTTTAACGGCAGTTTTATTGTCCGTCCTGACAGTTCTTAAGGATTCCATCATTTGAGAACCGGCTCCCCATGGTGTTAATGATCTGGCGGAATCTGCTAAACGATCAAATGCATTTCTTTGATCGTCGTCAGTTGCCTCGGCCTTTTGGTTTCCGATGATACTATTAATTAGTTCGTTAGATAACATACTACGTAACATACAACTAGATCCATTGATCATAGATACATTTCCTATAGTAACATCTCCTTCAATAATACTATTAATAATACTGGATTTGATTTCTCTAGCAGAGACAATCGAATTCACACATTCGGCATTGGCAATTTGATTAATCTTATTACCAACTTCAACGGATAAACTGTTTGTTGAAACGACCCCTCCCATATTTTAAGACGATAGAAGAAAATGAATCATCTTTTTAAAATGTTCTACGATACTCTTTTTAAGAGTATCGTAGAATGATACTCTTTTAAGAGGAATGTGTCTAAAAAAGAATGTATAACTTAAACAGATCGTCGCATCTCGATCTAGATGAAAACACGCCAGATCTTGTTATACTTGACCTTCTTTCGACCTGTAATATGAAGGTTTCAGTAGAGCAATTGAAGTCTAGAAGAAAAGAAATTATTCAATGTATCACCTCATTTGAACGCGAATTGAATATTATTAAACCAGATATGATACATCTTGCAACTTTTGTATCTCCAAAAAAGAAACAGAAATGGTCAGTATACAATTTATGGAAAGCTTTTCATCATTTGGATGCTTTCCTACATAGTGTAGATGTAAAACAACTTAGACCAAGTGAAGTCGGAGAAAAAACCGAGTCAAATCCACTCTCATATGATTCTATTATGCTTTATATTATTATGCAAAGAAATGATGTTTCATATCACAAAGCGGATACTCTTCATAGTATGCGTGAGAAGATTAATGAGCATTTAAATAAACCTTCTTCACCGGTCCCTGTCCCTTCGGTACTGGTCCCTTCGGTACTGGTCCGTTCTTCGCCGGTCCCTTCGGTCCCCGATGATTTTGATTTTGATGATGGTATTCAAAAAATTATTAACTCAATCAAAACACAAAACAATGAGACCGTTTGGAAAATAACAGAACTACTCCAAGAAGATTCTCATTTTAACTTTGATGATTGTGATAAGGAGGAACTAAAAAAAATTGCCTCCTCGGTAAAAAGTCACGGAACCATCTATAGTTCTTGCTTGAGTAATGCCGAAGCGGTTATATATGGGATTAGGTTCTTTTCGGTAGATTTTTCAGAATCATCCCATCCTATATTAGAACTTAAAAGGTTTTGTCAAACTAAGATGGAGGGGAAAAAGTTTAAACCAGTATCGAATGCATGGAAGGATAAATATCTTCTTAATCGGGGATGGTATAATACCGAAAAACAATATAATCCGAAGCTTCAATCTTATTATAGTCAAAAAAGTTCAGAGAAATTAATCTCTTATAATGGTGGTCGTGATGACGATACGCTTGATTTTTTTACACGTTATGAAGATGATAATACATTTTATGCCGGCGTACCGCCTTTCACCGGCGGAGCGTACATTTCATTCTTTGAGAACATAGATCTTGATCCGGAACATTCAAAGATTATTACATATGGAAATCTAAAACAAAGAGATTTCATTTATCTTACACCAAAAGAACTCAAAGAATACTTTGAAAATCAAAAAGATTTTTCCGATTTTAGAGATAGAAACGTAGAGATTTCATTTCATGCTATCAGGAAGTTGAGGAATATATGTAAAGATAACCGCAATGAAGAGGATTATTCTGCATTGCTTGAACGGATTGGCTTTTTCTTCGAAACAGGTAAGCCTAATTTTCCATATCTGAAGGAATTATTTACTCAATATCTGATCTATTCTGATGATTTGGAACGTTATTTTAGAAAGTTTCATGAGACTTGTAAACCTCCATCGGATATATCATTCTCTCAGGATCTGAAAAATGTTCTTCAGAATCTTCCACTTCTTACATACAATGGAACCAGATACTTCCGTCTAAAAAAGAAGTTGGTTGAAACTGTAAATGATGATGATGAATTGAGATCATCAATTGTATACTATTATGAAACAATGACAAACGGTAAATTTTCATCATCTCTGAAGGAAGATGAAAAGAAAAAGACGAAAGAAGTTAAAGAAAAGAAAAAGGCGAAGGAGGAAGTAGTTTTTGAAGAACGAGGGGAAGGAGAAATTGAAAAACTTGAGAAGATGATGGGGTTTTAAAAAAATGGGAGATAATGCAAAATTATATCTATTGATAAATCTTTTGCGACATATTCTTCCTATAGATAGTTTTGATTTGATCATACATATTTCATTATTGTCAAAAAGTACGTTGGGATTGTACTATGTGCATGGACGGTACTCAAATATACTATCCTAGTTTCTGTCCAGTATATCTCAAAGAAATATTACAATCATATTTATGACCAAGGGATTTTTTTCTCCCTAAGAGATGCAAAAGAAAAATTATATCTCTCTAAAAGATGAGAAAAAGAAACTTCTTGAATCGGAGCGTAATAGAATGATGGGGAATGGATATACCTATGAAGAGATGGAAAAATATATTCATGATCTAGAAATATATCATACTATCACTTAGAACGATTTGTAAAAGATATAAGTGAGAATAAATTAGGGACCAAGAGAGTATCTGATTTGATTAGTGATGGGTGTTTTGTGGTTTGCTTGATTTATAATACTTATTATAAATTATTTTACTCTATTCCAGTAGAACCGAAACCATCCTCTCCTCGTACAGTTTCATCGAGGTCAATAACGACTACTACCGGCGGTGTAGAAATCTTCTCCAAAATAAATTGTGCAATTCGATCACCTTTCTTAACTTTAAAGTGTGTCTTGGAATGATTGATCAAAATTACCTTAACTTCCCCCCTGAAATCAACATCGCACACCCCGGCGAGTACATCGATTCCATTCTTATATGCCAATCCACTTCGCGGAGCTACTCGGCCATAATGACCTTCTGGAATAGCAACGGCCATCTCGGTGGATACCGCATACCATTCTCCAACAAGAATCCATACATCCTCGGCTGAACAGATATCATATCCGGCAGCCTGTTCACTGCCACGAAATGGAGGTGAAAAATTTGGACCGAGAGCTTTAACCTTGAATTCCATTTTTGTTTTATGACATAACTATTATTAAAGAATTCATTTTTGGATGATAGATAAAATGTTTGGTTGGGGATGGACAATACCACTTGCAGATTTAACAGCAATTGTTTTATCAAAGATATATCTCCCAAAAGAAAAAGTACATCACAATAGAAGATGGTTTTTAATTCACGCCTACGTGAATGGCATGGTTACGTGGTATAATTGGAGTGATTTGGTAAATTGTTTTCTATATCCATATAGTCAACCTCAGCTTCCAATGAGTCAGAATTCGTATCTAGCAACTGATTTAATGATAATGGCTCATATTTATCATATGATTGTATTTAGAAAAAAGTTAAAAAGCGATGAATGGTTTCATCACCTAATTATGTTATCTTTTAACGGGATTTCTGTTTATTATTTTAGGAACAAGGCTCAGGCTGCTTCGGCTTTTTTCTTGTCGGGGCTCCCAGGGTTAATTGATTATTTCATGTTATGGTGTGTTAAGATGAAATTTATCCCACCAATTCTGGAGAAAAAAGTCTATCTTTATTTGACGACCTATATTCGTAGTCCGGGAGCCATAATTGTAACATATACTTCTCTTCCCTATATTCTTCAAATTAAAAGCTGGCCGATGTTTCTCTATTCTTCTCTGTTAGTATTACTCATTTTTTGGAACGGTCAATACTATATGATGAAAAATTGCATCGATTACGGTAAATATATTTCTACTATGAAACAATTATGATTTTTGTAATTGTTATTAATGAAGGGGCTAAAATATAGAAGCCCATAAATAGATCACCCCCTGTGAAGGGGGGAACAACACAAAGGGAGGGGGAGGGGGTCTGGCAAAAAGTGCCAGACGGGTCACGGCAAAAGTGCCATGTCTAGCAAAAAGTGCCAGACGAGTGCACGCTGCGGACCATGTTACGGAGAGACCTGTGAAGGACCTTGCGTAACATGGTGCGAAGCGTACTAGCCTTGTGGACCATACCCCTGAGGGACGTGCGGGACGTAGGGATTGTAAGCCTGCATGTGCGGAGCGCCACCGTGCGGAACGCCCTGTGGAGGACCACCGTGCGAAAAGCCCTGTGGAGGACCACCGTGCGGAGCGCCACCGTGCGAAAAGCCCTGTGGAGGACCACCGTGCGGAGCGCCATCGCCACGACCACGACCACCACCACGGCCACCGCCACCGCCACGGCCACGACCACCGCCGTAACCGCCGTAACCGCTGGCGGGATTCGCAGCGCGATATGCAACGTTGCACTCCTTTGAGCAATGGCTTTGATACGTCCCGTTCGTCTTGGGAGTACACGGCCGCACACCGCAATGGCCGCACATCGGCGCGGGGCCGGGCGGAAGAGCAACTGCACCGGGGTGCGCACCGTACTGAGCGGGAGCGGGAGCGGGAGCGGGAGCGGGAGCTCCAATCGCCAGACTACCTAGCTGGCCAAGAATAGCCTCGAAACCTTTCGTCATGCCAGATTCGATAGCTCCAACCTTATGCCCCATTCCTTCGATCTTTGCATCCATAGCGGCAAAACGACGCTCGTTGTGATCTTGTTGCTTCGAGTACATGGACGTGGCTCCGTGAGCGAGCTTGTTGAAGCCTGCTGAGGTGCCTCGTGTCGTGTATCGTGCCGCCGCGTACACGTCAGCCTGCGTAGCGAGCTTGGGTTGATTGATCACCCCGTATCTCTGCATGATCGGCACCAAACTTACCTCGGCAGTATCGGCCGAATCGTACTGATCGGCAGAGAACATGCCCCCTCTGGCCTTGGTGACGCAAAAAGACAGGTTTTGATTCAACCAACTCAGAACTTGTCTGAATTTGAAAGAATCTATCTTGTTTCCCACGAGACCATATTTGGTAATGATGTACACCAACAGAGCAGTCAACGTTGGGCGAAGCCCGCGGCTCGGGTCAGGCTTGCATCCGAATGTGGACTGACTGAAGTAGCCGGAAGTGGTGTCGCCATATAAATCCGTGATCTGTCCCGTGAGGGCTTCCTCGGTTGGCGGTTGTTCAGGGACCGCCAGCCCTTGGTACCCATCGTGGTACTCAGTTTGCGACTGTCCTGCACTGGGGAAACCCCCAGCACTGTACTGGTCAGGATGCCCGCTAGCGGACACGAGTTGGCCGGGGAAACCCCCAATGGCCGGAAATTGTGACGTTGGTACGTGTGACATCTTCTCTCTCTCCTAAACAAACTAACTATAATAGATTTTCTTTTTATTTTCAATTTTGACCTCCTTTCATTTACTATGTAAATGAAAAGTTGAATTAGTGCTTTCGACGAGCAATCTTCAATGCACCATACACAACCGCATACGAAATGATGATCAAAAAACCAATTACAGCTCCCTCATATCCCATCTGTTCTCGATAAGAATTAATCATAAAATCCTCTTCGTTCGCGGTAAAATTAATATCGCCACTTGCCTGCTTTTTAGCAAGTGAGACCAGATCATCCATATTCAAACCAGCCATAGAAGCATATACAATCCACAGAATAGCCGAGGCAAATGCGGCCAGTGCAACAATAACCAATGTCCATGGCATGGCCCATCCCAGACGATCAGTATGATCTCCCATGTCACCAACAAGGTCACCAAGGCGCATATCTTCTTCAATCGAAGCCATTTTGATACTCTTTTATATTGAAAGAGTAATTTTTTTTTATTTTCCTTTTTCTCCGTTTTCTCCGTTTTCTCCGTTTTTCATATTTTAAATCAAGACATATAAGAATCCCAAAACTCGCACGCTGGTTCATACAATTCTTTTTGCCAATAGTCATAATCAACCCATACTTTTTGTGTGAACATTAGTTTATCTTCTATAGAATAAACACAAAACCACATCCATTTTCGACCTGTGATCACACCGTTTCCGATTATCTGGTCATATTGACTCCGCCAAATATGTCCAATTTCATCATCATTAGCATCGCCGTTATCTCGTCTTTTCATATAATCTATGATCGGACGATACATCTTCCCCGGACATTTAATTTCAATTCCACATTCATTATCGATTATTCCATCAAGAGAGGCTCCGAAACGTTCATCCTTATTCCATACCGCAAATCCGGTTTCGCTAATTTTGGCTCCGAGCTTTTTAGCTAAAGCATCTCTTACAAACGGCTCATATTTTGTACCTCTATTCATTCTATAAAGTGATTCTTTGTCATATATAATTTTCAATTTCCCCTTGATTTCTAGTGCAAGATCTTCTTTTGTACCTTTGTAATAGGGAGCATGATCAACTACTTTTCCAATGTTCGACATGGTAATTTTTCCCTTTCTCATCTCTTTCCAGTCATCTGAACCTTGCTCGACATTGTAAAGAGTATAGCATCCTTTGTTGATGGGCATTTTAGTTCCTTCTCTTTTATACTTCTTTGTCAGGGACAAATAAGTATTACACTTCTTTGTCAGGGACAACGATACGTGGAACAATTTCGTATTCCTGGATAACATTACCTACAGGGACAACTCTCTTGATGATAAAAATATTTCCAAGTCTAGCTCTATGAAATTTTGCTAGTGGATCAGACAATTGTATACTTGGAAGACTTTCTAGTTTCACATGGTTTTCAAATTTAAACTTTTCAATTTCTTCTTCTGTACGAATAATTTTTAATATTTTAGGAGTAGAGATGTGATTAACAATATCATCAAACTCACCATCATTGTAAAAAATTACATTGTAGATAGAATCAGAAGTGTCCATATTACATCTAGTAAACTCCTTATTAGCACTCGAGGCGAGATTCCTGTCAGAGATAAGCAAACCTTCTTGACAATTCATCATCAACATCAGATTAAGGAATTTCTTAACTCCATCCTTGACTAAACCCTTTGAACGGAGTGTTTCATCTGGATAGAATAAAATGAGAATGTTAGTTGTTCCATCTCTTGTTGTGTAAACTCCCGACATCGAAGAACGAAACGTGATATCTAGTTTCACCTCATCCATAAACTTAAAAAGTTCGTTAGTTTTGTTCATTCTCCTAGTAATGGTCTTGACAAATTTCCGATTATCCATTTTACTCCAATCCGGATCATCTCCGATATCAAAATCATTTACCTTGAGAAAACTCTGGGCCGTCTCTGCCAAAGATTGAAGATTGTATGTATCTTGATCCATTTTAGGAGAATGATTTCTTTTACCCATTTTCAATTTTCGAAAATTGAAAATGGAAAACAATCTATAAACCAAAAAATGTCTCTTCATCAATATGATTTACATGAAGGAAAATGGTGTCTCGAAAAGAATGAAGAATGTATTATCGAATATCGTGGAAAACTTTATCTATTGAATACCGACGGAATAACTAATATAACAGGTATCACTGGGATCGGATGGGATATCAAACAGTTGCCATGTGGGCCGTTGCATCTTATTGCCGATTCATGTAAAAGAAAGATGATTATCGGAAGGATTGTCTACTATGATGATGATAATATTTGGCATGGTGAATATAGAATGAAAATATCTGATTTTGTGAGCGAACTATATAATTACGCTGACGCTCTCGAACTGACAGAACTAACCGACGAGGAAAAAGAAAAATATGATATGTTATCTAAACATGGTATCGGCTTGATACTGAAAGACAACCTAGAGCTATGTAATATTCGTAATGCCGATGAACATTGGGCAAAATACTTGTATGATATCGATCTTGAAAATTATGTCAATGCCGAACCGGCATCTCATAAGTTGTATCATGCCATTATGACATTACAGAACGCAGAAAAGTACGTTGCTCTGGGTTATCTAAACAACACATTTACTTTTCTACCGAACAATCCACTTCATCCCTGGCCTCCGACGAAGGAAGTAACTATTCTTGAACATTATCTAACATATGGTTTTTACGATCCCAATTATATTGACATTAATCTACTTAAAATACTTAAGATGTATACGAAGAATTCAGGAACTATTATGGGAGACTTTAACAAAAAAGTTGTAATTTTGAAAAGAATTATTAGCATATCATAAAAAACAATATTTTTACAATTACCGTTTATATTCGTAAAATATTGTTATATATTCTTGATCATCTTCATCGGTCTGAATAACGTTATATGAGTCTACTAAATGGAATAGTTCATTTTGAAGCGTCATGGTAAACAATGATCCGTCATCTGCTAGATTATTAGTTATAAAATCAATAAATTGTTTACGTACAAAAGGCACAGGACAATATTCGTTTAAAATATAATCGAATTTAACATTGGTTTCTCCCTCGAGACCTCTTATAAGTCTTATATTACTATATTCATGTATCATAACGTCATAATCTTTAGGAGAAACAACATACGTGACATTGAATTCTTCTATCTCCGGTGGAACCATACCTTCCCAGCGTTGAATAGCTATAGATTTGGGAGATGCACATAAAATAGCTATTTTTTTGAGATTAGGTTTAGATAAAAAATTCCCTTTTGGATTTTTATGTGTAGGACCATTCTTTTTTTTCTTCGAGTTCATTTTATAAAAGGAAATAATAGTTATGTTTCATTCAAATCCTCGATACTACTGAAAACCGAAAATGCAAAATAAAATAACTCATAGTAAAAGAAAAGAAGAATATGTTTGACTTCGAACAAAGACCACAACACGCATTATTTCTCAATTCTCCCGTTAATGTTTCCGCCGGCATTTCTTTTGGCGAAGGTAAGATATACGAATATCGCCGTACCTCAGTCAAAAAAGATGAAACAGATCCGTATCATCATGATTTGAGTCGGCCATATACCGATAATACTATCTTTGCTAGAGGAGTTAGTGCATTCAATCGAGAAGATATTTTTGAGATTATCCGATTTCTTATCGAAAATGGGTCAAGAAACTTTATCTTCAGGGTAATCGATGAGACTCGTTTTACACGAAATATAAATACGGCTCTTAAGATTTATGATTTGTTGTTGGCAAATAAAACCACTTTCCTGATTGAAATCAATGGAAAAAGGTATGACTATGTAAAGGAATATTACAACAGTCTTCGTTCTCTTTTTGTTGCTTCCGAAAGTAGTAGTCTTGAGAAGAGTCGAATCAGCAAGATGACCCATGCTAAAAGAAGGACAACCATGAAAGCTAGAAAGGAAATTAAGGAGAATTTCATTGATATGTTGTTTGTTATTGGAAAGGATATCGAAGAAGTAAAGAACACGATATATAATACTGGTATTAAGGGATTAAACGATAAGAAACTTCAGAAATGGAGTAAAACACGTCAAAAGAAAATTCAATTGCTTAGGAAGAAAAAGAAGTATGCTTATGCAAAGTGTCATACTACTGGAGATTATTTTATTGTCCCAAATAAGTATGCACTGAGAGATGATATTTCCTTTGGAAATCTTGGGTTTGGAGGAAAAGAAATCATGAAAAAATTTTTTACCACGGAAAAGAATCTGAATTATTTGTGTTCTCCAAAGGAAGAATTTTCTGACAAGGATTCGGTTGCTCCAGTAGACATGGATATGGCGGGGCCTGCCGCAGGCCCCGCGGCGGGGTCTACGACGGGCGATGAAAAACTCTCCTCCGACGAGAAAAAATGGTTGATCGATGTTTATATTCGTCAACATATTGAAGGGCAGATTGCAATTGAAGAACTTACCGAAAAGATGACCAAACTTTTCACACCATAATTTTTTAACAACATTTATTTTAGTAAATAAATGCACTCTATCATATTAAAATGACATCTATCTGCGGTGAAACAATTACTAATAACTTTTGTAGTTGTATAGGAACAACTGATAGCAGATACATTCAATATAATGGGGATAATGCATCATCGGGGCAGGCAGCCGGAATGCGGTGTTGTAACATGACCTGGTTCACTCCCGATATTCTTCAGCGTCTTCCAAATATGAATAATCCTATTACAACCGTTTCACAATTTCTCTATTATTTTAACGAATTGGAATTCGTTCCATGCAATTATACTACATATTTTGGAGGAAATATTGTAGGTACATTTGATGCAGATAACTATATTTCTAAAAATTATCCGGAACTGTTTACATATGCCGATCGTCAACGAATTATCTATAACAATTTTTACCTTTATCGTGACAATTTTTATCCAACTTCGGTTAAAAACGACAAAGATTTGATTCCGGTTATAAATGAGAATACTATTTCTAGTCCTCAAGGTACACTTCCACTCATATTTAATTATTTTGATGGTGTTCGAAAAGAGAGTCAATATTTGTTTATTGTTTGGCCGATTGGTTTGGATTTCCCTCATATTGGATTTTCATATGATTTACTTTATTTCTATGATATTAATGGAACTAATTGCAAAACTAATTATTGTACCACATTATATTCTCCTTATCGCGGTTTAAGTTTTAGTAATACTGGTCCTGGAAATACCTCTAATGTAGGTACTACCACAATTATAATGGTGGTAGTTATTATGTTGATAATTTTTATCATGGGTGGTCTGTTGATATGGGACACACTCAAGTATAAGAAGACAAATTAGAGGAAAAGATCTGGCAACTCACTGACAACAGCTAGGTATGTGCCTAGACCAAGACACATCTGAAGTCTTGTTTGAAAACATGCAAGGATAATTCCTAAAATGATTGCACGGTATCCCAAAAATAGATGGTTTTCCATTGGGGAAGAATATTTGGCACATAAAAACTTCCCATGCTCTGCCGGAAAATCCGACAGATACATATGGACTATATTGAAGATCATTTGGCATTTGAAGTACCATTCATACTCCCATCCCATATTTTCGTCGAAACGAAGACATGCCTGGAGGAAAAGGTACGAAAAGATGATTCTTGTGTTTCTCATGTTCATCATTTTTTCGTTAAAAGTTAATAGAATTTTCAATTTCGACCAAGACATGTAGAAATTGAAAATTCTACATGTCTTGGTGAAAAAACAAAACCGATTTAAAAAAGAAAAATTATGTCTGAAAAAGAATCTTCTAAAATGGCAACTCAACAATTGAAATCTATTTCCGCATTTAACAATAATGATACCACCATCTTTCTCAGGAAATTGTTGGATATCAGAGAGAGCGGCATGCGGATCACTGTTCCCCCTAAGTGGCGCGAAAATGTTTTTGAACCTACAAAACGAGAAACACACTATGCCCTTACACGATTACTGATCCGTTTTCATCTACTTCCTCCGTCTCAAAAACTGACCCCAGAGATGAAGGCTCTTACCGGAGAGATTAAGAGATGTGGTCCTGGTGGTGTATGTGAACTTCTGCATGATAGTTCTTTTTGGCCAATTGCTTTGTCGGTTAACCGTGGAAGTAGTTCAATCTACACTTGGGAACATTTTCTTTATCGCGATGTGTTGGATGAATATCTTCGCGGTCTTCAAACACTCTTTTTTGAATGTGATTTGTATCTGAAAAATTTTGAGACTGCGCTGAATTATATTCCGTCTCTGCATTATTTTACAGTACCGATTCGTTTTTGGGTTGGACCGCGAAAAGAAGGCGAGAAAACGTTTCCTTCCGAAATTTACGGAAACGAGTCTATCTTGATGGATTACATACAAACAGCTCATCCTCTTCTTTGGGAACGTTTTACCGGTCCAGATAATTCAGATGAACCAAGGGATTATGTAAATACTATTCACCCCGATCTGATCGAAGAACAAATATATACTTATGTCAAAATTGACGATGAACAAGAAAGAAAAATTATCCACGATCCTGCATATGATATTGACGAAACTTTTGATGATGTTGAAATTCCAATTTATTGGTGGTTTCCATCCGCTGTAAATTCTTTCCTAGATAATGCTGTTAGAGAGAGCAAGTTGAGTGTAATTGAAAAAGCCGAGGAGGGTGATTTTGAAGATCTGGATGATGGCTAAAATTGAAAAAATAAATAAAGTATACTCTAGTAGAGTATACTCAAAGATGGCCGCTGCTACGAAACGTGTTTCTGTGGATACCCACGATACAGTGATCTTAGTTTCACCAGTCGAATATACTGGCGGGGAAAGGCTTGAGAAAGTGTTTACTGCTTTCTCAAGCTATTCTATGTATGCTCAAATGAGGGATGAAAACGAAGATCCCGTTACCCTTCTAGCAAGCTACCAGGCCCTGAAAAAGTCAGGGAATGTTCCTGATGAGTACCTCTGGGCGTTGATATACAAAGACGTCCGAGACTTCTTCTCGCAGATGACTAAGGAACAATGCGAATTCATGGAGCTAGGGGATGATAATCGCTTAGTTTCATTTTCCGAGGTCACGCAACGCGTTGGCGATGAATTGGGATTGCTTCTCCGGGGGGAGTTTTGAACTTCTGCCTTCATATATAAAGTTACCCCCATATATACCTTATTTAATCAGTTCACAAAATTGAACTGCTTAAAAGATACATATCTTTAAACTGAAATGGATTCTTTAAAAGAAAAACCTATTCAGGTAGAGATACTTCCTTATGATAAGTATAATCCTTCCACGGTAACTGTGGTTGGTTACTTTAATACATCAATAGATGTCAAGAAAATTGTTAATTTTATTCCGATCAATCATGTTTTCGATGAAAACGGAGAAAGAGTAAAAGTTAAACCGGGATCTAGGAAAAGCATTGAGTATTTTGGAATCGAAGAAGTGATCATCTCGGCTTGTCGAGGGAATATTAAACGTGGGATGAGAACCGGAGCTATGAATAACATGGCATCTGTAGATATTCAATACAATGAAAAGAATATTCATGTTAAACTGTCAACAACAGCTATTACCAGTGTCGGAACGCGAGGAATCGAGGCTGGAGAAAAAGTATTTAATGTAATGATTAATAATATTAATGAGCTTAATGAGACGATTAAATATTTAAGAAGTATTGACAAACATAAGATGGAGGAATATATCGATTGGTTTATCGACAATACTTATGACGATGATGAAGGTTTAATTAGAGAGAGTCAATTTTTGAAGAATTTAAAGCATTCCACAACTAGTATAGAGTTAAAAAATGTTTGTCGTTTTTTCGGAAAATATATTAATGATTTCGACAGCGATGAGCAACCAGAATTAGTTGAAAAACTTCGTGAACTACTTAATATCGAAAAGATTTATAGCGATGAAATTTTAGAATGTCGTCACGTGACCATCTACAATAGCGTCTATCATATCTCTCCGATTAATAATGGAGATAAAGATTTTAGTATGCCGTTACATAGACTGGCTCCTTTTTTAGCCGCGGTCGGTCTAACAGTCGAATATCATAACTGGTCATCCGAAGGTGTAAATGTTTGTGTAGATGCCCTTGAACAAAAACATGGTTCAAATCATACTCATAAGGAATATAAACATCGTTTTATTATTCATGAAACTACCAAAATTAGACAATGCTCACCTACTTGCAAGGAGGAAGCCTACCGAAATTATTTAGGGATTATGAACCTTCTGAATCTATTTTTTAAAGAACAGAATATTTCATTTGAGAAGTATATATACAGTGATAATCATAAACTGTCTAAGATGATTGGGAAAATTCTCACATGAGAGAAATCGAATTTTATAATAAAATATTGGCTAAAAACATGCCTCTAGTCAAAGACAGTAGACGTTCCGTTGGGAATTATACTCCGTCTGGACGACAACGCAGAAATGGATCTGGACTTGGAAGACAATCATATAAGCCTCCGAAAGTTCCAGGTATTGGAAGATCCAGAATAAAAGAATTAGAGGAGAGATACGCCACGGGTGGTTATGACCGTTTTTGCTGGAACTGTAAAATAGTATGTGAAAAACTGGTTCATATTTCTGAGGGAAGAAGTTTAGAAGAACGATCGGCCTGGATATGTGAGCCTTGCCGTGCCCGTGTAGGAGAGAATAGAAAATGCAAATCAGTCAAGGACTGTTGTGATCCAGCCAAAGCAGAACCATGTCAATTTTGTCACGAACTCACCGATCCGTGTCGTTTTGTGATAATGTGGAAAAAAGGCGAACTCTACAAATCCTGTTCGGTCTGTCCTTCGGTTCGGGAAGGAGTCAAAGAATGGGTTTGTCGACCGGATTATCTTCTCGATCATTCTCTGGCCAGATGTTGTGATTGTAAAATAATCGATCTTTCGTCTCCCCGTTATTTTAGTCGTGGACGATGTTGCAAAATTGAACAGTGAAAAGTTTTGTATATAATTATATATACAAGATGTCTTACTATTATGATAAATCAAAAGATATAGTATGTTTTTTCGACGGAAATAAGATTAATTTTGGAAAAGAAAGGAAGTATAAATGTCTCCTAAAAGAGAATGGAATAACTGTTGAAATGTGGGAGTTTTTGTATCATTTCTATCCAAATATTGAACATCCAAAAATAGGGCAGATAGAAGACATTCATATGTATCCTATTGAAGACTCAAAAATATCTCATATAAATGACGTTTTTATAGTTATAGATAAAATAGAAACCAATCAATTATTGAAAGATGCATATATTTTGATTTCTAAATTAATATCCGAGGAACACAACAATGAAATTTTTTCAGAATCGACTATTATTTTGAAACATATTTATGAAAAACTCGATGATAAGGAAGTAGAAAAAGTAGAGGATATCATAAAAAGAATATAATGATATATGTTATCAATGGCGGGTACAATAAACAAACCATTTTTAACAAAATGGTTTATAAAAGAGAATGAATACTTATTTGTTCATCTTATTGGTGGTATTATTATTTTGGTTATATTATACGCTATGGTGGTATTATCTTCCTCACAGAATGTTAAATTTAACATATACTATCAAAGGGGATGATCCTCACAATATCGAGGAACCTTTTATACTTGCAGTTAGTCACGACTTTGAAACGGCCGATATTATGTTGATGTGTAATGAGACCAGAACCTTTAAAAATAAGACCAATATTGTTGCTAGAAAGGATAAAAATATTACGCTTAATCAATTTTGGAAAGATTTTCCTCTATTCACTCATTATAATAAGATAGATATAGGAGAAGAAAGAGGAACAAAATCAAGTCAATCGTTAATTGATAAATTAAAGAAAGGAGAAAATGTATTATTATTTCTTGGAAGAAATAAAGAAAGAAAAGGAATATATTATCTCGTTAAAGAGACCGATGTACCGATATTATATGTAAAGATTTATAAAAAGAATGGTAAGAAACCAGACAAAAATAGAAACCAGATAACAAATCTCTATGGAGAAGAATTTATAGTGGAATATAAATTTGAAAAAAATCATCCTATCGAGAAGGAACCTCAAGATTTTGTTAAGTATGTAGAGAGTAATTTATATAGTGAATAAAGAATTTGCATTTTATACTTTATTAAAATGAATAGGGAAGTGGATTCTGTAGAATTTTATCGGATTATCAGATCACAGAAAAGGTATCAGTTTTGGTTGTCTATTCTAGGTTTTATATTAATTATTGCATCGATCACAATCGTAAGCATGGTCAAAATCGAATAAAAAAGTAAGTTTTGACGAGTAAAATGTCATCTCTCAAAGTACGTGCTCCTCTGCTATGGCAGATGCAGGCCGACATATTAACAACATTGATGACCGAAACCAGAAAGCTGGTTATGGAAGACAGACTCTCCAGGGATATTCCAGAGGAGATGTACAGACATATATTGAGTTTCATGCAACCCGGTTGTTTTTATCACAAACAAGGTTTGCAAGCCTATTTTGACGCCTCCGAGACGATCGAGGATATCGACTTTACTGGAGCAGATTTCTCTGGTTTGCAAATCACTGAAAAATATTTTTTCGGCTGTACCCTCGAGAACATGACTATGAGAGGAACCAATTTCCGAGAAACCAGAATAAAAAAGTGTTATATAATAAACGTATCTTTCATGGAATGTCAACTGTCTCGAGCGGTTATACAGAGCAATCGATTTGAGACTGTGCTTTTCAAGGAATGTATGATCCACAACGCCGACATATGCTACAATTCATTCGAGAAGTGTGATTTCGATAAATGTAATATGCTTGAGAGTAGCATGGTAGGTTCATCTTTTATACTTGCAGGTTCGGGACCCAATATGTAGTTCGTCCGGCACCCATCTTCTCAGCCTTTACCTTATTACCTTTTGGATCCTGTTTTTTTCGATAGACTTTTAGAAGCGAGGCATAATCTCCTTTTTCACCGTCAAGATCAACATAATTTTCTTGACTCATACCACGTTTTTGATAACTTTTATCCATGATAAATGCGATAGCATTATATAAATTTAGTATATCCTTTTTAGATAAAGTATCTACTTTTCGATGAGGACTAATCCTGGCCTTATATAAAACTTCCGACTTAATATAGTTTCCGATACCGGAAACGTATTTCTGATTCATCAGAAAATTATTGATGTTCATCTTTGGATGAGAGATAAGAATGGTTGTAAATTTATCAAGAGGAATCTTATCATTTAACCAATCCGGGCCTATTTCGGAAAGTTTGCACTTTAACCCTTCCAAAGAAAGGAAAAAATATACGTTCGCAAAGTGGCGTTGATCGATAAAATGAAGAGATGGAGTATCTTTAAATTTAAGGGTCATACATGTATGTTTCGGCGGGGCCGTGTCGAATTGCCATATTCCCGACATACCCAACCCACCAGCAATATATAATTTTTTATCCTTTGATGATGTGAATGAAAACCATATAAATTTTCCTCTACATTTAACCTTTCTAAGAATAATTGGGAGATGTGTAACAAAATCTTCATAGTCAGATGGGCATTTATCTCGATATTTCCCGGTTAAGGTAAAGACAATACTTTCAAGTATTTTTCCGGACAATGTATCATTTAGTCCGTCGACAATAGTTTTAACCTCAGGTCCCTCCGGCATTTTATTTTTCATAATATTTATTGTGAAAATCGTTTTTAAGGTATAAAACAAGATATCTTTCTTAACATAGATAGATACCATAACCTTTTCCCTAGAGGACATCCATTCCTTCTAGCCCACTTTAAAACGTCAAGGTGACCTCCGCGTGCTGCATTTGTATATGTCCATTTGTCCCAAGGACAACCGTTCTCCCGAGCCCACTTTAAAACGTCAAGGTGACCTCCGCATGCTGCATTTGTACATGTATATTCATCCCAAGGACAGCCATTCTCACGAGCCCACTCCAAAACGTTAAGATGCGCTTCGCGTGCCGCATTTGAACATGTCTCTTTATTCCAAGGACAACCATTCTCTCGAGCCCACTGTAGGATGTGAAGATGCCCTGAAGATGCTGCATTCGCACATGTCCGTTCATCCCAATGACAATCGTTCTCTCGAGCCCACTTTAAGATATCGAGATGACCTGAAGATGCTGCCCGTTCACATGTATATTCATTCCAAGGACAACCATTCTCTCGAGCCCATTTTAAGACAGAGAGATGACCTCCTTCCGCTGCATATGCACATGTCCATTCGTCCCAGGGACAA
>Ga0105053_10004452_pt1 | contig 20670 bp, 13 predicted proteins | sample BON01_FD_78093 | JGI IMG/M metagenome (GOLD analysis project Ga0105053, IMG submission 78093) | Freshwater microbial communities from Lake Bonney liftoff mats and glacier meltwater in Antarctica - BON-01 | ecosystem: Environmental > Aquatic > Freshwater > Ice > Glacier meltwater | place: Lake...
GAGCATTTGGAGGCATGTTACAGCAAACCGGAATTAGTTCTCAAATTGCAGATATGACTAAAGGCTATCAAATGGCATTGATCCCATTGGCCTTCATGATTGCCGCGATAGTTCGAACTGCACAGGGATCAGCAACTGTTGCTTTAATTACTGCATCAGGAATTCTTTCAGGTATGGCTATGAATTCAGATTTGGCCTTTCATCCAGTATATTTAGGTTTAGCAATCGGTTGCGGATCTAAACTGGTGCCATGGATGAATGATTCCGGGTTCTGGATTATTTGTAAATTAAGTAACCTTACGGAGAAGGAAGCGTTAAAGACCATTTCACCTCTTTTGGTAGTTATGGGTGTTACCGGCTTAATCGTAATTATGATTGGAGCTAAATTATTTCCTTTAATCTAGAATTCTAAAATATAATTACAAGCAATGGAAAAAATAGGATTTATCGGTTTGGGTATTATGGGGAAACCGATGGTGCTTAATTTATTAAAAGCCGGATTTCAGGTAAATGTTTTGAGTAAAAGCAGCTCTTCCGGCATTGTTAAGCAAGCCGGGGCAAAGGTATTTGACAGTATTAAAGATCTTTCAGGAGATTCAGATATCATCATCACCATGTTACCTGATTCACCTGAAGTTAAACAGGTAGTTTCAGAAATTCTTCCGGGGATCAAAAAGGGCTCTCTTTTTATAGATATGTCTACCATTTCACCGGGGATGACAATGGACATTTATACTATTCTTAAGGAAAAAGGAGTTTCAGCTCTTGATGCTCCTGTTTCGGGAGGCCAGGTAGGTGCCGAAGCAGGTACTTTATCCATCATGGCCGGTGGATCTGAGGAATCTTTTAACAGGGCACTTCCGGTTTTCCAAGCTATGGGTAAAAATATTATCTTAATTGGAGAAGCTGGTGCAGGTCAGGTAACTAAAGCATGCAATCAAATGATTGTTGGTATTACAATTCAAGCGGTAGCTGAGGCCTTTTCAATGGCAAAGAAAGCAGGAGTTAACCTCGAAAAGATGAGAGAAGTACTTCTGGGAGGATTTGCTCAAAGCCGCATTTTAGACTTACATGGCAAACGTATGATAGACGGAAATTTTGTCCCCGGATTCAAGGTCAAATTACATAAGAAGGATATGGGAATTGCCCTCCAAACCGGAGCCGATCATCAGATTTCTTTAAAGGCAACAGAATTAGTTGCCACATTAATGAATCAGCTGGTTAAAGAGGGTCATGGTGAACTGGATCATAGTTCCCTTTTTTTGCTGCAAGAAGAAAAATAAATCATTTTGTTTAACCGAACTTAATAAAATTAAATTATGCAACGTAGAAATTTTGTTAAAACAATCGCTGCCGGATCCATAGGTGCATCCGTATTGTCTCCAATGGAAACATTAGCAGAAGTAAAGCCAAAACCTAGAAAGGTATTGATGAAAGTTGGCTGCCAGTCTGGTGGAACTACAGAAGAGAATTTACAGTTAAAAGGACGCTGCGGTGTTTACAACATTGATGGAGGTTCTCCAAAATTTATTCCCGGGGTGGGTTGGGATCTTGAGGACTCCTACAGAAAAAGAGAAGCTTGCGAAAAGTACGGCATCAGTTTAGATGCCTATCACTGGGCCCTAACTTCCGCCGGTATCGATAAGGTTAGTGTGCCTAATATAATGCTTGGGAAAGGTCCGGAAAGAGATCGTGAAATTGAAATGCTCAATCAGATGATCATGGTAGCAGGTAAAACAGGAGTTAAGGTTATGAACTATAACACCACTATTCTGCCTGTATTGAGAACCGGAAAAACTATTGATCCTAAACGGGGAAACGCGGAATACAGTACCTGGAATTATGCTGAAGCTATAAAAAGAAATGATCCAAAAACAATTGCAGGAGATGTAGACATTGATGAAATGTTCGAGCGGATTACCTATCTGCTTGACAGAACTCTTCCGGTGGCAAAAGAATACAATGTTAAGTTGGCGAATCATATTGCAGATCCTCCTACTCCTGTTGGCTATAGGGGAATTACCCGTTGGAACAGTCCTGATGTATTTGAAGGGATCAAGAAGTTTGCTCAGCTTTATGACAGCAAGTATCATGGCTTCAACTTCTGTATTGGCTCGATCGCAGAAGGCCTAAAAGATCCTAAAAATGATATCATCCCGATTATCAGATGGGCCGGTGAACGAAATCAAATATTTAATATCCACCTGAGAAATATTAAAGGTGGCTGGAATAATTTTCAGGAGGTTTATCCGGATAATGGGGATATGAATTTCCTGCAGGTAGTTAGGGAATTACGTGAAGTAGGATTTGATGGGATGGTAATGCCTGACCATGTTCCTTACCATAAAGACCCTGTGGCCGGCTGGCAGTCTTTCGCATTTTGCTATGGATATATTAAAGGATTAATTCAGGCGGTAACCGAAGAGGCAGAAGCAGCAAGTTAATTTTCAATAGAATACAAGATGCTCAAACAAAGTGGCCCAAGGATTAGGGATATCATTATTACGCCCATAGCTATTGTTGACCCGCCATTATTAAATGCGGCAGGTTTGCATGCTCCTTATGCTCTAAGAATTATATTGGAAATTATAACCGATGATCAGATTTCAGGTATCAGTGAAATACCCGGAACCAGTGATATCGAGCAGGCACTTCTTGAAACTAAGGAACTTCTAATTGGTAAGGATGTATTTCAGCTGAATCAGATCAGAGCAGTATTAACTGAACGTTTTGGTACCGAATCTCCTTCAGCGAGAGGTGAAGCTCCTTGGGATCAGCGGAAATTAGTGCATATTTTCAGTTCAGTTGAGGTTGCCTGCATGGATATCATGGGCAAAGTTCTTGGTCGGCCAATAGTAGATTTACTTGGAGGTAAAATGCGGGAAAGTGTACCTTTTTCCGCATACCTCTTTTATAAATACGAAGGCGCAGGCGGTGAGTATGGATTTAACATAAACCCGAATGCAGATGGATGGGAGGCAGCCAAACAAAAACAGGCAATAAATCCTACAGAAATAGTTCTTCAAGCAAAAGCTATGTGCACAGAGTTTGGTTTTAAATCCATTAAACTAAAGGGAGGGGTATTTGAACCCAGACTGGAAGTCGATACAATCCTGGCACTTTATAAAGAATTCGGGTCTGATGTTCCATTACGTTTTGATCCTAATGCCATTTGGGCCTTGGACACAGCTCTTCAGTACGGCAAAGAACTGGAAGGGGTATTGGAATATCTGGAAGATCCAGTCCGGGGTCAGGAAAATATGGCTGCAGTCCGCAAGGTTTTAAAAACCCCGCTTGCAACGAATATGTGTACCACCTCTTTCGAGGAAATTCCGGCCAGTGTAAAAATTGGTTCTGAAGATATTATTTTAAGTGATCACCATTTTTGGGGTGGTTTGAAAGCATCTATGACTCTTTCGGGTATTTGTGAAACCTTTGGCCGTGATTTATCTATGCATTCAAATAGCCATTTAGGTATCTCATTGGCCGCAATGGTTCATTTGGGTGCTGCTCTTCCAAAAATGCCCTATGCCTTAGATACACACTATCCATGGCAATCTGATGAGGTTATAATTGGCGGACGCATTAAGTTTACTGATGGTTCAGTTGCAGTACCTGATGCACCGGGCTTAGGTGTAGAATTAGATAGAGTGGCATTAGCAAGGCTTCACCAAAATTATATTGATTGTGGTTTGAAGAAAAGGAATGATGAGATTGAAATGCAAAAGAAAGTCCCGGGATGGAAATTTCAATCCACTAGATGGTGAATCCATCAATCTAGTTTTATTTTCTAATTATTTCAATTCCAATTATTTTTTTTCAAATTCCACTCATCTAATATTTTTTTAGACTTAAATTGAATTTCCACCGATTGAAGTTTATTATTGAATTGAGTCTGGTAAAAATATGTGCAGAAATACCTTGAATATTCAAAAACCTACCGCAAAATATTATCTTTCGATAGCCATACTACTGTTTTTGATTTATTCGGGCTGCCAGACTGTGAATAAGAAATCCACTAGCTGGAGTGCCTATAAATCAGATGCAAAAAGCAGTAGTTACTCATCCTTAAAGCAAGTCAATAAAACAAATGTCAGTCAGTTGGAATTGGCATGGTCTTTTCCTTTTAAAGATGCATTGCCCGGTGCCCGTACCTCCAGAATTCAGGCAAATCCTATCGTAATTGCCGGGATAATGTATATTCCCTCAAGCAGAAACAGAATTTACGCAATTAACTCAATAACAGGGGAACAATTATGGTCGTTTGATCCTTTTTTTGGAGGCCAGGGTGGAGGAATAAGTAGGGGTGTAAGTTATTGGGAGGATGGTATTGATAAAAGAATCCTGTTTTCTGCCGGCAGTAATCTTTTTGCATTGGATGCTTTGACTGGGGAATTAATAACTGCTTTTGGTAAGGACGGCAAAGTGAATCTTAATTTAGGTATGCGTGGCGATCCTGATAAAATAGCTGTTGTTCCTTCCTCTCCCGGAATTGTATACAAAGATCTTTATATACTGGGTACTGCAGTTTCTGAGTTATACGGCGCCGAGCCGGGTTATCAAAGAGCCTACAATATCAGAACAGGAAACCTAGTATGGACCTTTCATACCATCCCGCATCCCGGGGAGTTTGGGTATGAAACCTGGCCAAAGGAAGCCTGGAAATATGCCGGTGGGGTAAATAACTGGGCAGGAATGAGCCTCGATGAAAAGCGGGGGATGGTATTTCTTGCATTGGGATCCCCTTCTTATGATTTTTACGGAGGAGACCGAAAGGGGCAGAATTTATTTGGAAATAGTGTCATAGCCCTTGATGCAGAAACCGGGAAATATATTTGGCACTACCAAACCATCCATCATGATCTCTGGGATTATGACCTGCCGGCACCTCCAAATCTGGTTTCCGTTGTTCATGATGGGAAAAAGATTGATGCAGTGGCTCAGACCTCCAAAATAGGTTTTCTATATTTACTTAATAGGGAAACAGGTGAACCTTTATTTCCTATTGAAGAGCGCCCGGTTCCTGCATCCGATGTGCCCGGTGAAGAAACCTGGCCTACTCAACCATTTCCCTTAAAACCAAAGCCATATTCCCGTCAACATATTTCATTGGATGATCTGAGTAATTATTCAGAGGCTTCACATGATGAACTACTGAAAAAATTTAAGTCAATTAGGTATGAAGGTCTTTTCACCCCGCCCTCTATAAAAGGTAATGTCAATCTTCCTGGAACAAGTGGCGGCTCAAGTTGGGGAGGTGGTGCTTTTGATCAGTCGACCGGGATTTTATATGTCAGAGCCACCAACACCCCCGGAGTGAGTCTTATGAAAAAAATGGAATCTGAAAATGAATCCGGTACCCCATTTGATCAAGGGAAAGCCCTGTATTCTACGTATTGTTTGGCTTGTCATGGTGCCGACAAGAAGGGTGATAATGATTATCCATCATTAGTTGGCCTCCAAGGCAGAATGAATGAGGAAGAAGTTTTGGGTAAAATAAGAGTTGGAGCAGGGAAAATGCCATCCTTTGCAAGTGTAATTACAGGTAAGGAGGATGCCATCCTTTCATTTCTGTTCGACAAAGATTCACGATCAGTTAGGGAAATTAATTTTTTGAAAGAAATTGCAAAAAGTGAATCAGCAAATCAGGATGCTGATAAATTTAAACAGGAAGTCCCTGTCAGGTACCTTGATATTTTATCTAATGGAAAATTTCGTGATTCAGAAGGGCGTTATGGAATTAAACCTCCATGGGCGACCTTAAATGCAATTAACCTGAATACAGGGGATTATACATGGTCAATTCCTTTGGGAAATAATCCAGCTTTGCAGGAAAAAGGAGGGCCTGAAACAGGTTCTGAAGGGAACACCGGTCCGATTGTAACAGCCGGGGGTTTGGTGTTTATCGGAGCCAATATGGGCGGGACTGATTTCAGATTCAGAGCTTATGATAAGGATTCTGGAAAATTAATCTGGGATACCCCAATTCCGGGCAGCACAACTTCCAATGCATCAACTTATCAGAGTGCTAAAAAACAATATATAGCCGTATCGGTTGCAGGGGATGTGGAAAACCCCGGAGGATATGTCATGGTTTTTGCATTGCCTGAAAAGGAGAAGTAATTGAAATTATTAGTGCCCTGCCCTTCTTTTTAATACACCTCCTGCTGCTTCTTTGACCAGGCTGGTAAATACAAAAGCTTGTGGGTCAACTCTATGAACTAAATTTCTCAAGCGTCTTAATTCAAGCCGGGTTACCACAGTGAAGACAATATCAACCGAATGACTTATGTCAAAACTTTCTTTCAAAAATCCACGTTCACCTTTATAAACTGTTATGCCTCTACCCAGGTCCATTACCAATTTTTCTTTGATCGCTTCACTCTGTCCTGAAATAATGGTAACACCAGTGTATTCTTCCAGACCTTCCACTACAAAGCTTGTCATTCGTGATGCGGTATAATAAGTTAAGATTGAATATAAGGCGGTTGGCAGGCCAAGCATAGTTGCCGCAATCAGGAAAATTAGGATATTTATTCCTAGAATGATCTCGCTTATTGTGAAATTAACCTTTTTAATAGTATAAAGAGCCAATACTTCAACACCATCCAGTGCACATCCACCACGTATAGCTAGTCCGACGCCAATACCCATAAACACACCTCCAAATATGGAAACCAATAATTTATCTGATGTTATTTGCGGGTAAGGAATGAATAAGAGACACAATCCTAGTCCAATAACTGCAATAAGGGTCCTGAAGGCAAATTTTCGATTGATCTGATATGCCCCCATGATTATAAATGGAATATTTGCGACTATGATGATATAAGCAATATTTACATGATATATTTCATGTATAAGAAGTGATATACCAGTAATTCCTCCATCAAAAAACTGATTGGGGATAAGAAAACCTTTTAATGCAAAACCACAGAAAAGTATACCGACGGTGGTGTATATGATTTCACTGAGCCAATTCGGGTGGAGTATGTCTTTCATTTGTATAATTTGTTTTTTTCAGCAATGAATCCTGCCTTGATAAAGCAGAATTTTATGAATTTATATTTTTACATTCCTCTAATGATTTCAATGGCATTCAACTGATGTATTCACTAAGATCTTCTTCTTTTTAAATGCTAAGCCTAGCTACAATAGTAAGGCAAATGCACGTTTCATTAAAGTTAGGATTTATTTAGCCGGGCTTTAATTTTTTCTAAGTTAGATTGTTTTTTAGCTTCCCTCAGTCTGATGGATGTTTTGGTAAAATATTGATGGTTTTCTATAAAATTTATCTGTAATCTTTCCCATTCTGCCTCATCGCTTATCAATTTGGAGTATAGTAATTCCTTGAAAAGCTGATTGCTTATTGTAAAATAATCGTCACGGCCAAGATAATCAAGGTCTGCATCCGCAATTATTTCCTCAAGTGGGTTTTGCGGACTTTGAGGAATTCGGGTTGCCCGTATCATGCCGCAAATCAATTCAATTTCATCCTTTGTATAGTCAAATAAAGGCAAATTTTCTTCAGTAATACGGCAAGAAGCCTCTTCATGCCCGGCATAACAGCTCAAAAAGCCCGAATCATGGTAGGAGGCAGCAGTTAAGATCAGTTGTGTTTGATATGGATTTATTTTTTCCTGTTCTGCCAAATACTCTGCAGCCGAAAATACATCCTGAGTATGCGTTAAACCATGATAGTATAAATGCTTCGGCAGCCCGATGGCCATTTTTTTAAAAATAAAATCACGTGCATTGTTAAGTTGCATACCCAATAAATTATTGCTAATATATTAATTGTTAAACACATCAAAGAGCCTATTTTTTTATGAACCCGGGTATTTGTTTTGAGCCGTTATATAATGTATGTTTACTATAAATTGCCATTACTTATCCTATTTTATCAGATAGTTATTGCTGAGACAATACGTTTCTTAAGCATTTCATTAAAAGCCGGAGGTAGAATTTAATGTAATAAAATTACATACCAATTAAACTATTATATTTATTATAGAGGTCTTTTGGCCGTTAATTTATTTAAGCTTGGACCTCCAAACCTACTTTTTCTCTGCAAACAAACGCTCTTATGGCTAAAGAAAAACTCCTTCCAAAATCGCTTGAAAAAAGTATAGAACTGCTTTCCACCCAGCTCAACCAGCGCATCGAAGAGCTGGCAGTAATAAACAGTGTTCAGGAAGCCCTAGCAATGAAGATGGAAATGCAGGACATTTATGATCTTGTAGGGGATCGTATACGGGACCTTTTCGATGCTCAAGCTGTGATTATTGCGACACTTGATAAGGAAAACGGAGTTGAGAATTTTAAATATGCAATTGAAAATGGAGAGCGTTTTTATCTAAATCCACGTCCTGTTGATAAATTAAGACAACATCTTATTACAACACATCAAAAGGTCGTAATAAATACAATGGATGAAGCATTCAACTGGTTTGGGAAAAATGTGTTGCCCGGAACAAAATATATGATATCCGGTGTATTTGTTCCGCTTGTAATAGCAGATAAAATTACCGGATATATTAGTCTGCAAAATGTTGATAAGGAAAATGCTTTTAGTCAGAATAATATTTCGTTATTAGAAACCCTTGCCAATAGTATGGGTGTTGCTTTAGAAAACGCCCGTCTTTTTGATGAAACCGCCCGTCTTTTAAAAGAAACCGAACAGGGAAAAGCAGAACTAGCTGTTATTAACAGTGTTCAAGAGGGGCTTGTAAGGGAGATGGACATGCAGGGCATTTATAATTTGGTAGGTAACCGTATCCGTGATCTTTTTAAAGCTCAGGGGGTTATAATTGCCACATTTGATCTCCAAAATAAGATTGAATATTTTAATTATGCTATTGAAAATGGGGAAATTTCTTCTCCTAAGCCCAGGACCTTTGATAAGGTAAGAGAACATCTTATTCAAACAGGCCAAAATATTCTGATCAATGAAAATGTAGGTAAAGCAATTGCAGAGTTTGGTTTAAGGGTAGTACCGGGCACTGAAATGCCAAAATCCCTTTTATTTATGCCTATGAAAGTGGGAGATCGGGTCACAGGTTATGTAAGTCTTCAAAACATTGATCAGGAAAATGCTTTTTCATTTTCTGATGTCCGTCTGTTAAGTACACTTTCAAACAGTATGAGTGTTGCACTTCAAAATGCAAAACTGTTTGATGAAACTACCCGCTTATTGAAAGAAACTGAACAACAAAAAGCCGAGTTGGGTGTTATAAATAGTGTTCAGGAAGGATTAGTGCGCGAGATGAATATGAAGGCGATCTATGAATTGGTTGGCGACAGGTTGTGTGAGTTGTTTCCAGACACCCAGGCATTAGTAATCAGGACTTTTGAACATGATACAGGGTTGGAATATTTTCAATATGCTATTGAAAAGAAAGTACGCTTTAATGTAGAGCCTAGGCCAATTATTTGGACAAACAATATAATAATTACTACCAAGGAGCCCCTGCTGATCAATGATAATTTTATAGAAAAGGCTAAAAAATTTGGCTCCGAAGGCGTTGTAAAGGGAGAACCGCCAAAGTCGGCCGTATTTGTTCCAATGATTGTAGGTGATGTGGTAAAGGGATCAGTAAGTCTTCAGAATGTTGACAGAGAGCATGCCTTTACCGATTCCGATGTAAGATTGCTCACTACACTAACGAACAGTATGAGTGTGGCCTTGGAAAATGCACGATTATTTGATGAAACCAACCGTCTATTAAAAGAAACGGAACAACGAACCGCAGAATTAGCAGTTATAAACAGCGTGCAGGAAGGTCTTGCGCATGAGCTTGATATGCAAGGGATATATAATCTGGTAGGCGATCGAGTACAACAGCTTTTTAATGCCCAAACTGTTATCATTGCCAGCTTCGACTTTATTAATAAACATGAATTTTTTAATTATTTCATTGAAGACGGAAACAAAATAAAGGCCGATGCCAGGCCACTCAGCAAATTAAGACTTAAATTAATTGAGGAAAAACAAACAATTTATATAGAAACTCAGGAAAAAGCAATTAAAGATTATGGTATTACACCCATTGCGAATTCAGGCATGTCCAAATCAATGCTATTTGTTCCGCTCCTTACGGGCAGTGAGATAAGAGGATATGTAAGTCTTCAGAATATAGACAACGAACATGCTTTCCATGAATCGGATATCAGGTTATTAGAAACTCTCTCCAACAGCATGAGTGTCGCCCTGGAGAATGCACGATTATTTGATGAAACCAACCGTCTATTAAAAGAAACTGAACAGCGAACCGCAGAATTAGCAGTTATAAATAGTGTTCAGGAAGGTTTAGCTAAAGAGCTGGATATGCAGGGTATTTATGAACTCGTTGGCGATCGGGTTCAAAAGCTTTTTCAGGCACAGGCAGTAATTATAGCCTCATTTGATCCTATTATAAAACATGAACACTTTAATTATGTTTTTGAAAATGGGCAAAAAGTAAGTATCCCTCCACGGCCGATTAACAATCTTCGTCAGGATCTTTTAGATAATGGGCATACCATTTATTTGAAGACCAAAATGCAGTTAAAAGATATTTATGGAGTAACAGCCATAGGCGATACGGAAATGCCAATGTGCAGCTTGTTTGTGCCTCTTGTAGCCGGTACGGAGGTTCGTGGCTATGTTAGCCTTCAAAATATGGACGAAGAAAATGCTTTCAGCGACTCCGATGTCAGGCTATTGGAAACTCTTTCTAACAGTATGAGTGTGGCTCTTGAGAATGCACGATTATTTGATGAGACAAACCGTCTTTTAAAAGAAACAGAACAGCGTACGGCAGAATTGGCGGTAATAAACAGTGTGCAGGAAGGGCTGGCACATGAACTTGATATGCAAGGTATTTATGATATGGTTGGGGATCGTTTATGTGAACTTTTTCCAGATTCTCAAACATTGGTAATCCGGACTTTTGATCATGAAAGAGAAATTGAGCAATGGCATTATGCAAAAGAAAAGGGTATAAGACAGTATGTTGACCCACGTCCTTTAAACTGGAACAGCCGGCAACTAATACTTACAAAAAAGCATTTAGACATTGAGGAAAATTATGTAGAAACTTCTATAAAACATGGGGGTTCTGGTGTTACAACTGGTCAGCCACCAAAATCTGCTCTATTCGTTCCGATGATGGTAGGAGATGTTGTGAAAGGGTCGGTTAGTTTGCAAAACGTTGACAAAGAAAATGCTTTCGGTGAGTCTGATGTACGTTTACTTACAACCTTAACCAACAGTATGAGTGTAGCTTTGGAGAACGCCAGATTATTTGATGAAACCAACCGTTTATTAAAAGAAACAGAACAGCGAACTGCTGAACTGGCAGTGATAAACAGTGTTCAGGAAGGATTGGTTAGGGAAATGGACATCCAAGCAATTTATGAAATTGTAGGAAATCGTATCTGTGATTTATTCGATATACAAACTGTGTTAATCCGCACCTTTGACCATAAAACCGGAACAGAGCATTGGCGATATGCAATAGAAAAAGGGGAGCGACATTATTCAGAGCCAAGACCAATTATTTGGGCAAATAAACAAATTATCAAATCAAAAAAAGCCTTACTGATCAATAATGATTATCTGGAAACTGCCAAAAAATTTGGAGGTTCAGGCGTTAGTATGGGTCAGCCACCAAAATCTGCGGTTTTTGTTCCCATGGTTGTAGGCAATGTAGTTAAAGGTTCGGTTAGTCTGCAAAATGTTGACCGGGAAAATGCATTTTCAGAACCCGATCTGAGATTACTGACTACACTTACCAACAGTATGAGTGTTGCTCTTGAAAATGCACGTTTATTTGATGAAACCACACATTTGCTTTCAGAAGCCAAACAAAGGGCTACAGAGTTGAGCACTGTTAATAATATTAGTAAAGCCCTGGCATCACAGCTAAACACCGATGAATTGATTCAGTTTGTTGGTGATCAAATGAAGCAGCTTTTCAATGCAAACATTGTTTATCTCGCTTTATTGAATCAAAAGACTGGGGTAATCAACTTCGCATATCAATATGGCGAAGTAATGCCATCGCGATTAATTGGGGATGGACTGACTTCAAATATCATACTGACTGGAGAAGCACTGCTTATAAATAAAGATTTACAGGAAAGGACAGAAGAGATGGGGATTCAGCAGATGGGCCTTCCTGCTGCTTCTTACCTTGGAGTTCCAATACCAGTCGGCGACGATATTGTGGGAGTATTAAGTGTACAGAGCACGGAACAGGAAAATAGATTTAATGAGGATGATCAACGATTATTATCGACCATAGCAGCATCCGTTGGAGTGGCTTTGAACAATGCTACTTTATTTGAAGACGTGAAGCAAGCGAAAATGGAAGCAGAAGCGGCAAGTAAAGCTGCAGAAAAAGCGAATGATGCCAAAAGTGCTTTTCTTTCTACTGTAAGTCACGAATTGAGAACGCCTCTTACTTCTGTTTTGGGATTTGCAAAGATCATACGAAAACGTTTGGATGAAAAAATATTTCCAACAGTAGACAGGACTGACCCCAAAACAGATAAGGTTGTTAACCAGATTATTGAAAACCTTGGCGTTGTAATCTCTGAAGGAGAAAGGCTAACCCATCTGATCAATGACGTGCTTGATCTGGCCAAAATTGAAGCGGGTAAAATGGAGTGGAATTTGGAAGATGTTTCATTATCAGAAGTAGTAGAAAGAGCGATTTCTGCCACAGCTTCGCTGTTCAACCAAAAATCGCTTAAACTTGAAAAGCAAATTGAAGCAGATCTTCCGCCTACTGCTGGTGATCGCGATAAACTAATCCAGGTAATCATTAATCTGATTTCGAATGCAGTGAAGTTTACTGACAAAGGATCAGTATTATGTAAGGTTTTCAGAGAAAAGAATGAATTGATTGTTGGGATAACCGATACTGGAATTGGCATTGCTGCAGAAGATTATAGTGCAGTATTTGAGCAATTTAAACAAGTTGGAGGTGATACACTTACTGATAAACCCAAAGGCACCGGTTTGGGCCTGCCTATTTGTAAAGAAATTATAGAACATCACGGCGGTAGAATTTGGCTGGAAAGCAAGCCCGGAAAAGGAAGTACCTTTTCATTTGCATTACCAACAATTAGTTCTGAAACTAAAGTTAAGCCGCTTTATCTCGATCAATTGGTCATGCAATTAAAAGATCAGATTTCAAAATCACCTTTTAATGGAATTTCAAAGAATGCTTCTATTTTAGTTGTAGATGATGATGATTCAATTCGGTCATTATTGGATCAGGAGCTGAGTGATGCAGGTTATTTGATAGAACAGGCACGTAATGGGAAGGAAGCACTTGAAGCAGTACGCAAAAATAAACCTGACCTTATTATTTTAGATGTGATGATGCCCGAAATGAATGGTTTTGATGCAGCAGCTATTCTAAAAAATGATCCTCAGACGATGGATATCCCAATAATTATTCTTTCCATAGTCCAGGATAAAATCAGAGGTTACCGAATTGGCGTAGACAGATATTTAACTAAACCTATAGATACCACGCAGTTATTTACTGAAGTAGGGGCTTTATTGGAGCAAGGTAAGTCGAAGAAAAAGGTGATGGTTGTTGATGAAGATTCTGCAGCAGTCCGTTCATTAACAGAAGTACTTGAAGCTAAAGGATATCATGTGGTAGAATCCGATGGTGACCAATTGTTAAAGAATGCAATTGCTGCCCAGCCAGATATAATTATACTTAATTCGGTACAATCAGAAAAACAGGATATAGTACAAACCTTGCGATTTGAAAAAGGTCTTGAAAATGTATTTTTTCTTGTCTATCAGTAGAAATATTAGGATTATATTCAATAATTAGCATGGATTATATCAGTTTATTAAAAAGAAAATTATGGTAAAAAAAATTTTGATCGTTGATGATGAAGCACACATCAGAATGCTTATTGAACAAACATTGGAAGAATTAGAAGATGAGGGTGTGGATTTCCTTTCTGCTGAAAACGGAGAGCAGGCTTTGGAAATTATTCAGGAGGAAAAACCACAGCTCGTTTATCTTGATGTGATGATGCCCAAAATGAATGGTATGGAAGTGTGTCGCAGGGTAAAAAAAGAACTTGGTATGGATAAAGTATTTATTGTTTTACTGACAGCGAAGGGCCAGGAACTTGACCGTCTTAAGGGTCAGGAAGTTGGTGCTGATGTGTATATGACCAAACCTTTTGACCCAGAAGTAATTTTAGCAAAGGCAAGGGAAGTTTTGGATTTGTAAAATTAACCTTGTTCTAAAGCAATTGCAATGTCAAAAGTAAGCTTAAAAGCTATTATAAAAAAAAATGAGACAGGAGCATTGATCCTCTCTTTAGCGCATGGTTTAAAAACGGAGTCGTGGATTGAGGACGAATTGGGTAATCTGTTATTTGGTAATAAGGGGCCTGATAGCAAATTTTCTTATCCGGTTTCATTGCAGGATCAGGTTATAGGCTTTGTTAAAGGGGATGAAAATGCAGCGCTTGTCGCCGGTCTTCTTACTCATTTAGCACAGAAAGAAGCTGAGAAAAAGAAACTCGGTTCTGAGGTATTGAATTTATACCTCGAAATAAACATGATCTATAATTTTTCAGAGAAGCTTGCTCAAACCATCGATGCCCCTGCTATCTGTGCTGTTACCCTTAATGAAGCTAGGCGTGAAATCAGATCGGATAATGGAGTGATTATCTTATGGGATGAGAAAACCAAGAAACTACAGGTAATCGCCTCTTCAGATAATCAGTTCTTTAATCAGGAAACAATTAATAAGCAGACGGATCTTCTCCTTAAGATTATATGGGGAGTACAATCAGAGATTATTTCAGATACAGCCTTTCTAATAGACGTAGGTATTGTGATGCCCGAAGTAAACTCACTTATTTATTCCGCATTGAAAGTTAACCATCGGGTAATGGGAGTTATTGTCCTTGGTAGTAATCAAGATATTCTTCATACCGCAGCTGATCTGAAATTACTAACAACGTTGGCACTGCAATCTTCTTCTGCTATTGAAAGTGCTTTATTATATGATAAAAATATCAGGGAAGCCAAAGAGAGAGAAGATGCAATGCGGTTGATAAATGAAATATCCGGAAAATTTGTTCCATATGAATTTATTGGTGCTCTGGGGCATACTTCACTTACTGATGTTAAGCTTGGCGATCAGGTAAAGAAAGTTGTAACGGTATTGTTCTCAGATATCAGAGATTATACGACCCTATCAGAAGAAATGTCTCCTGAAGATAATTTTAAATTCGTTTGTTCCTTTAATGAACTTATGGGTCCTGCGATTTGTAAAAACAAGGGATTCATCAATCAATATCTTGGTGATGCGATCATGGCTATTTTTCCTGGGAATCCTTCGGATGCACTGTGTGCGGCAATTGAAATGCAAAAACAAGTTGGCATACTCAACAAGGAGAGGATTGCAAATGGACAGAAACCTATACAGATTGGGGTAGGAATGCATACAGGCCCCCTGATTATGGGAATAACTGGAGATGCAGACCGTTTGGATGCAACTACAATTTCTGATACAGTAAATACTGCTTCAAGGCTAGAGAGCCTTACCAAAAAGTATAAAGCAGATATTATTTTAAGCGATGCGTGTGCAGAACAAATTGCTCAGAAGGAAAAGTTTCATTTAAGAAACATCGGTCTTGTTCAATTAAAGGGTAAACATCGAAGCATTAATATTCATGAGTGTTTTAACGGAAATTCCGAAGAAGATATATTTAAAAAACAAAGGACCCTTTCTACCTTCAACAAAGGAATCTATAATTATTTAAACTGTTCATTCGCGGCTTCTGTTCAGGCCTTTAATTCAGTAGTCGAAGTCCATCCGGAAGATAGAACCGCTGAATTCTTTCTGTTGAATGCAAAGCATTTTATGCAGACCGGCACTCCTGAAAACTGGACAGGTGTATTTGAAATGTGGACTAAGTGATAGAGAATAAATACACTAAACATATTCAAAGATATTTCCCTTAATTTAAAGGAAAATTATATCAAAAGCCATGAAGAAGATTCTCCGTGAACAGGCAAAAAAGTTTGCTTTCAATTATTCAGATACCCCCTTAATTCACATTAAACCAGGTGAAGAATTTGAAATTGAAACTTGGGACGCGGGAATTGGGTTTTTTAAAAGTTCGGCAGATAAAGCTATCCCTGCCAATCGTCCCGGTTTTGACCGTACGCCGCCATTGGTAAACCCTATTGCCGGACCGATATTCATTGAGGGGATCGATCGAGGTGATACTTTGGTGGTTAATATTCATGAAATTGAGGTTGAAAAGACTTCCTGGATTGCCATAGGGCCAAACCGAGGGCCATTGGGCGAATCCTCGCGCTGGAATGAACTATCAGGAGAATACAGTACCATGGTTTTTAATCATAGTCCGGGACCTAGTGGTACAACAGTTGATGGGACACTACATTTTAATGATAAGATTTCATGGCCAATTACCCCATTTGTAGGTACTTTGGGAGTTGCTCCCGATCGGGATGTTGCAAACAGCCTAGATGGGCAGGGAGATTGGGGTGGAAATCTGGACGTTCGCGATTTCAAGCCCGGGAATAAGATTTTTCTTCCGGTTTATCATACCGGCGGACTCTTTTATTTGGGCGATGTACACGCAAGTCAGGGGGATACAGAATTCACCGGAACTGCTGCAGAAACTCAGGCAACAGTCCGACTTTCATTTGAAGTAATTAAGGGTAAAAGATCTCCAGGAATCCGAATCGAAACACCAGATTCAATCATTGCGATACACGCCTTCAGACCACTTGAAGATGCGGTTCATCAGGCAACGGTTTATATGATGGACTGGCTGGTGAGCACTTATGGTTTTACACAGGTTGAGGCCTACTGCTTTGTAAGCACCTGCCCTGATTTCAGGATTAATGTGTATCAAATGTGTAAGATTGGCAAGCTTAATTATGTAGCTGGCGCAGAGGTTCCTAAGAAGTATTTGCCAAATGTCTGATCGTTCCTTATAATTTTTGAATTTATCGCTATGATTTAAAGAATATAAAATCCTCTGGGTGCAATTAATAAAAACTATGTTTCCCTGCCTGCGGCAGGCAGGTATGTGGTTAAAAAAAATAAAAATTGAATTACATCCAACGGTTAATATAACACTCTAAAGCCAAATGATATCATTGAAAAACATTCAAACAGAAGTCGATACCGGCTTTTTGTATCAGGTTCTTGCAGAGAACGAGAAAGATCTCATTGTAGCCAGAGTTTTCACTGAAATGAGTGAAATTGAGCATAGCCATGCCTTAGCTTTTCTAAAGAAAAATAATTTGGATATAGCTCATTTACCTCTACCATCAGGGCGGGCGAGGGTTTTGAAGTTTATTGGCAAAGTATTCGGATATGATTATATAATTGGCGTACTACTGGATACCGAAAAGAGCATATCTTCTTCTATCCTCAGCGCAAAAAAGAAGAGTAATTCAAGCCCTTCCGTATCCGACACCTCGCATGTAGCGATCTTAAAAAATATATTAAATAACCATCAAGATATTTCAGGTTCGAATCTGGCCAGATTTGAAAAGAGGCATCGGTCTGTGGGTGGTAATGCGCTTAGAGCAGCTGTTTTGGGAGGTAATGATGGGCTTGTATCGAATTTTAGTCTAGTGATGGGAATAGCCGGAGCAACAAGCGGACAAAGTGAAGTATTGCTAACTGGTCTTGCCGGACTGATGGCCGGCGCACTTTCTATGGCTCTTGGAGAATGGATCTCTGTGAAAAGTTCACAAGAACTGTATGAAAATCAGATGCAGTTGGAAATGGATGAAATCGAAACCAATCCCGAAGGAGAAGAAAAAGAGCTGGCCTTAATCTATATTTCAAAAGGAATACCAGAAGAGCAGGCAAGGGCAATGGCAAAGGAGCTCATTTCTGATAAGAGCCGGGCTCATGAAATGTTGATCAAGGAAGAATTAGGAATAAATCCTGAAGATCTAAAAGGTTCTGCTATGGAGGCTGCGATTACTTCTTTTCTTCTGTTTGCAATAGGTGCAATCATACCTGTGATTCCATTTTTCTTCTTAAGCGGTTTGAATGCCATATTATTGAGTGCAGCTTCCAGCGCATTGGGTTTATTTTTAATTGGCTCGGCTATTACTTTGTTTACAGGCAAAAGTATCTGGTTTTCGGGGTTTAGGCAAGTATTTTTCGGGTTGGCAGCTGCAGCAGTAACTTATGGAATTGGTAGTTTGATAGGAGTTTCTATGGGTGCTTAATAATGCAGTCATTCCTATTATTGTTGATGGAAGCTTATATTATTCACATGTTAGATAGCTTATTTTTGATCAACTGAATTGAATTGTAACTTTTGTAACCATATCTCATGATTGCTATTGAGACCTTTGATGCAAATAAAAAGACATTATGGAAATATTAGGTTATATTCTTGCAATACTCGTAGGTGTTTCATTGGGCTTGATTGGAAGCGGTGGTTCTATCCTTACGGTACCCATTCTGGTATATGTAATGGGTGTTAATCCCATCCTGGCAACAGCATATTCATTGTTCATTGTGGGTTCAACTGCTTTGGTTGGAGGTGTTCAAAGTGCGCTTCAGAAAAGAGTTGATTTTAAAACTGTTCTGATCTTTGGAATACCATCCATAACAGCAGTATATCTGACCAGGATGTGGCTGGTTCCACAAATTCCGTCTGAGCTTTTTACTATCGGATCTCTAGTTATTACTAAATCCATCGGGATCATGGTTCTGTTTGCCATCGTGATGGTTCTAGCATCGGTAAGTATGATTAGGCCTTGTAAGGATTGTGATGAAAATACAGAAGATGCGCCTTTGAAATATAATTATCCAATGATTCTCCTTGAAGGATCGGTGGTTGGCTTACTTACAGGTTTAGTAGGTGCAGGGGGTGGCTTCCTGATCATTCCTGCCTTGGTTATTCTGGCACGTATGCCGATGAAACTTGCCGTTGGCACTTCATTATTTATTATAGCAGCAAAATCATTGATTGGTTTCATAGGCGATTTGCAGGGTTCACAGGTTATTGACTGGAAGATTTTAGGGACCTTTACAGGCCTTGCAGGCATAGGTATTTTTATTGGAATTTATCTTTCAAAAAGAATCAGTGGTGATAAATTGAAAAAATCTTTTGGCTGGTTTGTTTTGATTATGGGTATTTACATATTCATTAAAGAATTATTCTTCCCTTCTGCCGGCGGTGGACATTAGTATGAAAAGTAATCCGGTAAAACAATCTGCAGAGTCGAGCCAATCCCTTGATTTGGGTGAAAACTTCTGGAATGAACAGTATAAGGCCAATACTACAGCTTGGGATCTGGGTCAAGTCTCTCCACTATTAAAGGCCTATATTGATCAGCTATCTGATAAAGATCTTAGGATCCTGATTCCCGGTTGCGGTAATTCTTATGAGGCTGAGTATTTAATGGAAAAAGGTTTCAAAAATGTAACTGTAATTGATATTGCCCCAGAACTTGTAGAAAGGTTGAAATCTAAATTTCGTTTGAACCCCAACATCAGAATCATTTTGGGTGATTTCTTTACTCTCAAGGGGGAGTATGATCTAATTCTTGAACAAACCTTTTTCTGTGCACTAGATCCTGAAATGCGTAAAGATTATGTCGAAGCGATGAAATCTCTTTTGAGAACTGGAGGGAAAATTGCAGGGGTATTATTTAATATACATTTTGAAAGAGAAGGTCCGCCTTTTGGTGGCTCGGCAGCAGAGTATCGGGCTTTGTTTGAAAGTGAAATTGAACACAAAATATTGGAACCTTGTTATAATTCATTTCCTAAGCGGGCAGATTCAGAACTATTTGTTATTCTGGTTAAAAAATGAGGTTTTGAGACCATTTCAATGTAACCAATGTTACCATCTACCGGAAAATTAGTCCTGATCTTTGTATAAAGAAATACAAAGGGGATAAACCGAATTGTTATAGAACTAATTAATTCAAATCTTAAATTTAAAAAATATGTTTTTCCAACACATTTATGATAAGAGTCTTGCTCAAGCAAGTTATTTCATTGGTTGTCAAAAGGCCGGAGTGGCCGCAGTAATTGACCCTAAACGCGACGTAGATACTTACCTTGAAATTGCAAAGGCTAATAATATGGAGATTACTCATATTTTCGAAACTCATATTCATGCAGATTTCCTTGCAGGATCTCGTGAGCTTGCGAAATTAACGGGAGCCCAAATGTATCTTTCAGATGAAGGCGGGCCTGGTTGGGAGTACGAATTTGCTCATAATGGCTTAAAGGATGGGGATAAAATAAAAATGGGTAATCTGGTTTTTGATGTGATGCATACCCCGGGTCACACTCCCGAAAGTATCAGTTTCCTTTTAACCGATACTCCTGCATCTAAAGAGCCGGTAATGTTATTTACAGGTGACTTTGTCTTCGTTGGGGATATTGGTCGTCCTGATTTGCTGGAAAAGGCTGCAGGTATGATAGGTACAATGGATGCCGGTGCTAAGCAAATGTATAAGTCAATCAATAAATTCTCTGCGCTTCCTGATTATATACAGGTTTGGCCGGGGCATGGTGCAGGATCAGCTTGCGGAAAAGCTTTGGGTTCAGTTCCAAGTACAACAGTTGGTTACGAGAAAGTTAGAAACTGGGCATTCCACTACAATAATGACGA
>Ga0105053_10004459_pt1 | contig 20647 bp, 13 predicted proteins | sample BON01_FD_78093 | JGI IMG/M metagenome (GOLD analysis project Ga0105053, IMG submission 78093) | Freshwater microbial communities from Lake Bonney liftoff mats and glacier meltwater in Antarctica - BON-01 | ecosystem: Environmental > Aquatic > Freshwater > Ice > Glacier meltwater | place: Lake...
GCTGGAGGGGCCCGAGACGGCGGTGGCCGCCACCATGTCGCGCATCAGGGCGGATGACCGGCATCTGAACGTCACGATATACCGATCGGGGGCGGCGGACCGGCGGTTGTTCGGCGACTGGGCGATGCTGCACGATCCCGCCCTTTCATGGATGTGGCCCGAGCCCGAGATCGAGGATGGTGCGCCGATCCATGCCGATGCCGCCGAGATCGCGCGGGTGTTTGACAAGCTGGCCGAGGCGACCATGGCAGGGTCGGACTGACGGACCCGATGTCGCCCGACAGGTGCGGGCGGCGGGCCGGGCCGGCGCACCCGGTGGCGTTGCGCAAGGTACAGTTCTTGCGCAACGGCTGTACCAACGTGCCCCTTGCAATCCTTGCGCGCCCCCGCGACAGTCATTGCCATCACAAACCAAGAGGACGACCGCAATGCGCATACCCACCACTGCTCTCGCCCTGGCCCTGATGGCCAGCACCGCCATGACTGCTGCGCCTACGATCCTTGGCGCCGAAACCCTGCGCTGGGCCCGGGCAGGCGACGCCCTGACCATGGACCCCCACGCCCAGAACGAGGGCCCGACCGCGACGCTTGCGCACCAGATCATGGAGCCGCTGCTGATCCTGGACATGAACAGCCAGCCCGTTCCGGCGCTGGCCACCGACTGGGCCGTGTCGCCCGATGACGCCAATGTCTGGGTGTTCAACCTGCGCCAGGGCGTGACATTCCACGACGGCGCGGCGTTCACCAGCGAGGACGTGAAATTCAGCCTCGACCGCGCGATGACCGAGAACAGCAACTACAAGGAACTGCTGGCCTCGGTGAAGGAGGTGCGCGCGCCCTCGGATTATGTCGTCGAGATCGAGACCAACGGGCCGAACCCGATCCTGCCCGCCAACCTGACCAACCTGTTCGTTATGGACAAGGGCTGGGCCGAGGCGAACAATGCCGTCGAGGTTCAGAACTATGCGGCCGGCGAGGACACCTTCGCTGCCAGGAACGCCAACGGCACCGGCCCCTATCGCCTGGTCAGCCGGGAACCCGACGTCAAGACCGTGCTGGCGATCAACGAGGATTACTGGGGGCGCGACGAATTCCCCATGGACGTGACCGAGATCATCTATACCCCGATCCAGAACTCCTCGACGCGGGTGGCGGCGATGTTGTCGGGCGAGGTGGATTTCATCCAGGACGTGCCGGTGCAGGATATCGCCCGCGTCGAGGACGCCGAGGGGCTGAAAGTGGCCACCGCCCCCCAGAACCGGGTGATCTTTTTCGGTCTGAACATGGGTGCCGCCGACCTTGCCAACGACAATGTCGAAGGCAAGAACCCGCTGGCCGATGTGCGGGTGCGCCAGGCAATGAACATGGCGATCAACCGCGATGCGATTCAGCAGGTGGTGATGCGTGGCCAGAGCCAGCCTGCGGGCATGATCGCGCCGCCCTTCGTCAACGGCTGGACCTCGGAACTGGACGCTGCCGTGGCCACCGACGTGGAAGGCGCCAAGTCGCTGATGAAAGAGGCGGGCTATGGCGACGGGTTCTCGATTCAGCTGGATTGCCCGAACGACCGTTATGTCAACGACGAGGCGATCTGTCAGGCGTCCGTCGGCATGCTGGCGCAGATCGGCATCACGGTCAACCTGGATGCGAAATCCAAGGCGCAGCATTTCCCGCTGATTTCCAACAGGACCACCGATTTCTACATGCTGGGCTGGGGCGTTCCGACCTATGATTCGGAATACATCTTCAACTTCCTGACCCACACCACCACCGAAAAATATGGCTCGTGGAACGCCACCGGCTACTCGAATCCCGATCTCGACATGAAGATCCAGGCGCTGGCCTCGGAAACCGATCTGGACAAGCGCAACGACATGATCGCCGAGATCTGGGCCGTCGTGCAGGCCGATCAGATTTATATCCCGCTGCACCACCAGGTGCTGAACTGGGGCTTTGTCGATGGGATCGACGTGCCGGTGTCGGCAGATGACACGCCGAAGTTCAAGTATTTCGAGATGAACTGACGCACCTGGGCGGGCAGGTGTCTTCCCTTGCCCGTCCACCTCCGCCCGTCCCGTGGAGCCACCCATTGCACAAGGAAATCCGATGTTGAAACTGACTGCCGCCAGCGTCATTGCGCTGTCCATGGGCGCGGCCTTCGCAACCCCCGCCCATGCTGAAACCTTCCGCTGGGCCAGCACCACCGACCCGCAGACGATGGACCCCCATGCCGTGAACGCGGCACCGGTTCTCAGCTTCCTGAACAACGTCTATGAGGGGCTGGTGCGGCGCGACCGCAACATGGCGATCGAGCCCGCCCTGGCCACATCCTGGGAGCCGATCGGCGACGGGCAGGGCTGGCGGTTCGCACTGCGCCAGGGCGTCAAATTCCAGGACGGCAGTGATTTCACCGCCCAGGATGTGATTTTTTCCTATGAACGCGCGTCGTCACCCGAATCCGACACCTCGTCGTGGTTCGCGCCGGTGTCGGCGGTCACCATGGTCGACGATTTCACCGTCGATATCATGACGACTGCACCCAACCCGATCTTCCCCGATTCCATCGCCAACTGGATGATGATGGATTCCGGCTGGGCCGCCGCCAACGGCGCCGAGCGCCCGTCGAAGGACACCGAGAATTTCGCCACCCTCAACGCCAACGGCACCGGGCCCTATATGCTGAGCGAACGCCAGCCGGGGCTGAAAACCGTGCTGAGCGCCTTTGACGGCTGGTGGGGCGACGACCGGGGCAACGTGACCCGCGCCGAATTCACCCCGATCCAGAACCCCGCCACTTCGGTTGCCGCCCTGTTGTCTGGCGATGTCGACCTGATCAATCCGGTGCCGATTCAGGATGCCGCGCGCCTGTCGCAAAGCCCCGGCGTCAAGGTGGTGCAGGGGATCGAAGCGCGCAACATCATGTTCGGTTTTGCCCATGCCGCCGAAGCCCTGAAATTCGGCGATGAGGGTGCGCCCAACCCGTTCCGCGATGTGCGCGTGCGCCAGGCGGTGGCACAGGCGATCAACGTCCCCGCCATCGTGCAGACCATCATGCGCGGCGCGGCCCTTCCCGCCAGCCAGTTGGTCAGCCCCGAAATCCGCGGCTATGTGCCATCGCTGGCCGATGCACCGGTCTGGGATGTCGAGGGGGCCAAGGCGCTGCTGGCCGAGGCGGGTTATCCCGACGGGTTCTCGTTCGGGCTGAAATGCCCCAACGACCGGTATCTGAACGACGAATCCGTCTGTCAGGCCACGGTCGCCATGCTGGCGCAGATCGGGCTGACCGCGCAGCTTGATGCGATGCCGGTCGCCAACTATTGGCCGGAACTCAGGGCCGACAATTTTGATATGTACCTGCTGGGCTGGTCGTCGGGCACATTTGATCACGAACACCCGATCCGGTTTCTGGTCGCCACCCCGAACGAGGAAAAGCGTCTGGGCAGCTGGAATTTCGGTGATTTCTCGAACGCCCGCATCGACGAGTTGTTGCCGATGATCCAGTCGGAACTGGACGAGGGCGCGCGCAACGCGATGCTGGCCGAGGTGACACAGATCTACCAGGAACAGGTCGCCTATGTGCCGCTGTATGTCGAACCGCTTGTCTGGGGCGTGCGTGACAGTGTCGAAGTGGTGCAGCGCACCGACAATTTCTTCATCCTGCGCTGGGCCAATGTGAACTGAGCCGTGCCGGGGCGGCCCCGCGCCGCCCCCGCCTGAAAGAACCCAGATGATCGCATACATCCTGCGCCGCGTGTTCCAGTCTGCCATTGTCCTGCTGATCGTGGGGCTGGTGGCGTTTTCGATGTTCCGCTTTGTCGGCGACCCCATCGACAACATGCTGGGCCAAGAACGCACCATGGCCGATGTCGAACGGTTGCGCGTGCAACTGGGTCTGGATCAGCCGTTCGTCGTGCAGTATTTCAAATTCCTGGGCAATGCGGCCCAGGGTAATTTCGGCGTCAGTTATCGCCAGGGCCGCCCTGTGGCGACAATCATCAGGGAACGGGCGCCCGCCACGCTTGAGTTAGCGGCTGTTTCAGGCGCTTTGGCGATCATCGTCGGCATCGGCCTTGGCGTGTTCACCGCGATCCGAAGGCACGGCATCGCCAGCAATCTCATCATGTCGCTGTCGTTGATCGGGGTCTCGCTGCCCACCTTCCTGATCGGGATACTGCTGATCTACCTGTTCTCGGTCGAGCTTGACCTTTTGCCCAGTTTCGGGCGGGGCGAAACGGTGATGATCGGCGACTGGTCCACCGGGTTCCTCACCGAATCGGGGTTGAAGGCACTGATTCTGCCGTCGATCACGTTGGGCCTGTACCAGATGACGCTGATCATGCGGCTGGTGCGATCCGAGATGCTTGAGGTGCTGCGCATGGATTACATCCGCTTTGCCCGCGCCCGGGGGTTGTCGGAACGGCTGGTCAATTTCCGCCATGCGCTGAAGAACACGCTGGTGCCGGTGATCACCGTGACGGGCCTGCAACTGGGCAGCATCATCGCCTTTGCGATCATCACCGAAACGGTGTTCCAGTGGCCCGGTGTCGGGCTGTTGTTCATCAACGCGGTGCAGTTCGTCGATATTCCGGTGATGGCGGCGTACCTGATGCTGATCTCGGTGATGTTCGTGGCGATCAACCTGATCGTCGACCTGTTGTATTTTGCCATCGACCCGCGTCTGCGCATCGACGGGAGGCATTGATGTCCGATTTTCCGCAACCCGCCGCCGTGAAGCCCGCCGAACAGGGCCGCCTGACCCGCTTGTGGAGTTCCGATTTCGCCTGGGCGTTCCGCCATTCGCCGGTCGCCATCTGCTCAATGGCAGTCGTCATGCTTCTGGTGCTTGCCGCAGTATTCGCGCCTTTGATCGCGCCCCATGATCCGTTCAATCCCGCCACGCTGAACCTGATGAACGGCTTCACGGCGCCGGGCACGCCCAACGCCTTCACCGGCGAGCAGTTCTGGCTGGGCACCGACGATCAGGGCCGCGATGTGTTTTCCACCATCCTCTATGGCCTGCGGATTTCGCTGTTCGTCGGGTTTGCCGCCGTTCTGCTGGCGCTGGTCATCGGCGTGACGCTGGGGTTGATCGCCGGTTACGTCGGCGGCTGGCCCGAAACCATCATCATGCGCAGCGCCGATGTGCAACTGACGTTTCCCAGCATCCTTGTGGCGCTGCTGATCTTCGGTGTCGCCAAGGGGTTCACGCCGGTCGAATACCGCGATCAGGTGGCGATCTGGGTGCTGATCGTCGCCATCGGGCTGTCCGATTGGGTGCAGTTCGCCCGCGTCGTGCGCGGCGCCACTCTGGTGGAAAAGAACAAGGAATACGTTCAGGCCGCCCGCCTGATCGGGCGCACTGGCCCCGCGATCATGCTGCGCCACATTCTGCCCAATGTTTTGTCGCCGGTGTTGGTGATCGCCACCATATCGCTGGCGCTGGCAATCATCGCCGAGGCGACATTGAGCTTTCTGGGCGTTGGCGCCCCGCCCACCCAGCCCAGTCTCGGCAACCTGATCCGCATCGGCCAGGGCTTCCTGTTCTCGGGCGAATGGTGGATTTTGCTGTTCCCGGCCTGCACGCTTCTGGCGCTGGCCCTGTCGGTGAACCTAATGGGCGACTGGCTGCGCGACGCGCTGAATCCGCGGTTGAAATGAACACACCGGTTCTGCAATTGGACGCGCTCAGCGTCGAAATTCCGACGCGCCATGGGGTTTTGAAGCCTGTGGATGCGGTGTCGTGGGACATTGCCAAGGGGGAAATCCTGGGGGTGGTGGGGGAATCCGGGGCGGGCAAGTCGATGACCGGCAATGCGGTGATCGGGTTGCTGGATCGCCCGGCGCGCATTTCCGGCGGACAGGTGCTGCTGAACGGCAAGCGTATCGACAACCTGACCCCGGCGGAAATGCGCAAGGTGCGGGGCCGGCAGATCGGCATGGTGTTTCAGGATCCCCTGACCTCGCTCAATCCGCTGTTGACCATCGGCGACCAGTTGTCCGAAACCATCGACGCCCATCTGCACCTTGGCCGTGCGGCGGCGCGCCAACGTGCCATCGCCGCATTGGACGAGGTGGGCATTCCGGCGGCGAAAGACCGGATCGACAGCTATCCGTTCGAATTTTCCGGCGGGATGCGCCAGCGCGTGGTCATCGCTCTGGCGCTGTGTGCCGAGCCCTCTCTGGTCATCGCCGATGAGCCGACAACCGCCCTCGACGTCTCCGTTCAGGCGCAGATCATCGCCCTGCTGAAACGCATCTGCCGCGACCGGGGGGCGGCGGTGATGCTGGTGACGCACGATATGGGCGTGATCGCCGAAACCGCCGACCGGGTGGCGGTGATGTATGCCGGGCGGCTGGCCGAGATCGGGCCTGTCGCGCAGGTGCTGGGCGCGCCCCGCCATCCCTACACCCACGGGCTGATGGGGGCGACGCCGCTGGCCAGCAAGGGGCGCAGCCGGTTGGCGCAAATCCCGGGCGCCATGCCGCGCCTTGCCGCCTTGCCCAAGGGGTGCGCGTTCCACCCGCGCTGTCCCAAGGCGCAGAACCGTTGCACGGTTGATCCGCGCCCCACGGTGGCAGACGGGGCAGGGCGCGTGGCCTGCTGGTTTCCCATGGGGGCGCCATGAGTCTGGTGTCGATCAAATCCCTGACCCGGGTGTTCGACGTGTCGAAACCCTGGCTGAACCGGGTGATCGAGCGGTTGCCCAAGCGGTTTCTGACTGCCGTGTCGGACGTGAGTTTCGAGATCGAAGAGCGCAGCGTCTATGCGCTGGTGGGGGAATCCGGGTCGGGCAAATCGACCATCGGCAAGATGGTGGTGGGGCTGCTGAAACCGTCGCAGGGCACGGTGCAGATCGACGGCGTCGATCTGATGCGCGCGTCCGACGCTGAAATCGACCGCATCCGCAGCGACATTCAGATGATATTTCAGGATCCTTTCGCGTCACTCAACCCGCGCTGGCGGGTGCGCGACATCATCGTTGAACCCGTGGCAGCGCGGGGTGGCAAGACCGAGGGGCTGGCCGAAAAGCTGTTGGAGCAGGTGGGCCTGTCGCCGCTGGATGCAGGCAAGTTTCCCCATGAATTCAGCGGCGGCCAGCGGCAACGCATCTGTGTTGCCCGCGCTTTGGCCAGTGAACCCAAGCTGATCGTCTGCGACGAACCCACATCGGCGCTGGATGTGTCGGTGCAGGCGCAAGTGCTGAATTTGATGAGCGATCTGCGCGACGAATTCGGGCTGACCTATCTGTTCATCAGCCACGATCTGACGGTGGTGCAACACATGGCCGACCGGATCGGCGTGCTGTACTTGGGGCGCCTTGTGGAAGAGGCGGCGCCGGGCGATCTGTTCGACGCACCCCTGCACCCCTATACCCGCATGCTGATCGAGGCGGCGCCGAAGATGGATGGATACGGGCGCGAAGTGGTGCCACCCACGGGCGAAATCCCCGATCCGATCAACCCACCGAACGGGTGCGCCTATCACCCGCGCTGTCCGCTGGCGATCAGGCGGTGCAGCGCAGAACGCCCGGTGCTGGAACAGACCGGCACCCGCCGCGTGGCCTGTTTCCGCGCCGGCGAACTTGTCTGAGGAACGCATGACATGACCTTGAAAACACGCAGCTTCGACCGGATCGGCAAGGCCCTGACCTTTACCGAACTGGGCATGGGCACGGCCCCCCTGGGCAACCTTTACCGCGCGATTTCCGACGAGGCGGCCCATGCCACGTTGCAGGCGGCATGGGAGGGCGGCGTGCGATACTATGACACCGCGCCGCTGTACGGTTTCGGGCTGTCGGAAACCCGGCTGAACCGGTTTCTGCGCGACAAGCCGCGTGATGACTATGTGTTGTCCAGCAAGGTGGGCCGCTATCTGCAACCCAGCCCCCCCGAAACCCGCGATGGGATCGGCAAATGGTTCGAGGTGCCCAACCGGCGCGAGGTTTACGATTATTCCTACGACGGCGTGATGCGCAGCCTTGAAGCGAGCTTCGAGCGTCTGGGCGTTGATCAGATCGACATCCTGTTCGCCCATGACATTGATGTGCCCAATCAGGGCAGCCGCGCCAATGTGCACGCCAAGGTCGATCAGTTGATGGCGGGTGGCTATCACGCGCTTGAGAAGATGCGCCACGAGGGCGTGATCAAAGCGTTCGGCGCGGGCGTGAACGAGTGGCAGGTGTGCCAGCAACTGGCCGAGCGCGGCGATTTCGACATCTTCCTGCTGGCCGGGCGCTATACCCTGCTGGAACAGCACGCGCTGGACAGCTTTCTGCCGCTTTGCGAGGCGCGTGGCATCGGTCTGGTGATGGGCGGGGCCTATAATTCCGGAATCCTTGCCACCGGGCCGCGCCCGGGCGCGTGGTACGATTATGAACCCGCACCGCAGCATATCCTCGACCGGGTGGCGGGGATCGAGGCGGTCTGCCGCGACCACGACACCCGGCTGGTGGATGCGGCGTTCCGCTTTCCCTTGCTGCATCCCGCCACCCTGTCGGTGATCCCGGGCGGGCAGGGGGTGGAGGAAACAACCTCGAATCTGCGCGCCGCCGGGGCGGAAATTCCCGCCGCATTGTGGCGCGATCTCAAGGCGCAGGGGTTGCTGCGTGCGGATGCCCCGACACCCTGATCGCACAGCGCGGCATTTTTGATAACTGTGCGCAAGGCAAGCCCGCCAACCGCGGCAGCCATGCAACGCAGGCGCCCGGGTTGCGCGCCGGTGGCGCCGCCCCCTTGCGGTGGCGACGAAAAACCCCCAAACCCTGCCTCCAAAGCGCTTTCACAAGGGGCGCGGTCCCGATGACGCCGGGGTTGGTTGTCGCCGACAGCATCCCCGTTTTTTCCGAGCACCGAAAGGTTTTCCATGTCCGCCAAAGATATGTCCGCCGATTTTTCCGATGCCATCGTCCATCACCTGACCTATTCGCTGGGCAAGGATGCCGCCCATGCCCAGATCACCGATTGGCGCATCGCGCTGTCGCTGACGGTGCGCGACCGGATCGTCGATCCGTGGTTCGCCAGCACCCGCGCCACCTATGGCGGTCAGCACAAGCGGGTGTATTACCTGTCGATGGAATTCCTGATCGGCCGGCTGCTTGAGGATGCGGTGGTCAATCTGGGGCTGCTGGACATTGCCGACAATGCCTTGCGCGGGCATGGGGTGGACCTGGCCAGCGTGCTGGCCGATGAGCCTGACGCGGCCCTTGGCAACGGCGGGCTGGGGCGGCTGGCGGCGTGTTTCCTCGAATCGCTGTCGACCATCGGCTGCCCGGCCTATGGCTATGGGATCCGCTATGAACACGGTCTGTTCAAGCAGAGCTTCGAGAACGGCGTGCAGAAAGAGGCGCCCGAGGACTGGTTGCAGCAGGACCATGTGTGGGAATTCGAGCGGCCCGAATCCTGCTATACCATCGGGTTCGGCGGCACCGTGGGCCAGGGCGGCTGGACGCCCGAGGAAACCGTGATCGCCAAGGCGCACGATACGCCGGTGATCGGCTGGCAGGGGCGGTGGGCCAACACCCTGCGGCTGTGGGAATCCCTGCCGACCAAGCTGTTCGATCTGGACCGTTTCAACGCGGGTGACTATTATGGTGCTGCGGAACCCGAGGCGCTGGCGCGCACCATTTCCCGCGTGCTCTATCCCGACGATTCGACGCCCGAGGGCAAGCGGCTGCGCCTGAAGCAGGAATTCTTCTTCACCGCGGCCTCCCTGCGCGACATCCTGCGCCGGTTCGATTCGGAATATTCCGACCTGACGCTGCTGCCCTCGAAGGTGGCGATCCAGTTGAACGACACCCATCCCGCCATCGCCGGGCCGGAACTGGTGCGCCTGCTGCACGACGAAAAGGGCATGGCGCTGCCCGATGCGATCCAGACGGCGCGGGGCTGCCTTTCCTATACCAACCACACCCTGCTGCCCGAGGCGCTGGAGCGCTGGAGCGAGGAGTTGATGACCGACCTTCTGCCGCGCCACATGCAGTTGATCGAGGCGATCGACGACGATCACGCCCGGGCCTATCCCAAGCGCAAGGTCAGCCTGCGCGAGAACGGCGAGGTCAAGATGGGCGAGATCGCGTTTACCATGGCGCACAAGGTGAACGGCGTGTCGGCGTTGCACACCGGGCTGATGAAGCAGACGGTGTTCAAGGATCTGCACGATCTGCATCCCGACCGGATTATAAATGAAACCAACGGCGTGACCCCGCGCCGCTGGGTGTTGTCGGCCAACCCGCGCCTGTCGGCGCTGATCACCGGGGTGATCGGCGAGGATTGGGTGGACGATCTGGAGCAATTGCAACAGCTTGAGGCGCAGGTGGACGATGCCGCCTTCCTTACCGCCTATGGCGATGCGAAACGCGCCAACAAGGTGGAACTGTCGAACTGGTTTGCCGAGACCCAGGGGGTGCAGATCGACCCGGACGCCATGTTCGACACCCAGATCAAGCGCATCCACGAATACAAGCGCCAGCATCTGAACATTCTGGAAACCATCGCCCTCTGGCAGGAAATCCGCGACAATCCGAACGGCAACTGGACGCCCCGGGTCAAGATTTTCGGCGGCAAGGCGGCGCCGGGATATGTGTTTGCCAAGCAGATCATCCATCTGATCAATTCGGTCGCGGTGGTGCTGAATGCCGATCCCGTCACGTTGAAGGTGCTGAAGGTGGTTTATCCGCCGAACTATAACGTGACGCTGGCCGAAAGCCTGATACCCGCCTCTGACCTGTCCGAACAGATCAGCACGGCGGGCAAGGAGGCCAGCGGCACCGGCAACATGAAATTCGCGCTGAACGGCGCGCTGACCGTGGGCACGCTGGACGGGGCGAACGTGGAAATCCGCGAACATGTGGGCGCCGACAACTTCTTCCTGTTCGGCATGACCGCCGACGAGGTGGTGGCGCGGCGCAGCGTTGCGGGCCACGCGGCACAGGCCATCGCCGCCGACCCGCGCATTGCCCGGGCGGCCAAGGCCATTTCGGACGGCGTGTTCAGCAGGGATGATCCCGCCCGGTTCCGCGCGATCACCGACAACCTGTCGGGTGCCGACTATTTCCTCGTCGCGTCGGACTTCACCGATTACTGGCGCGCCCAGCGTGCTGTGGATGCTGCATACGGCGACCGCGATGCCTGGATGCGAATGGCGGCCCTGAACACCGCGCGCTCGGGGTGGTTCTCGTCGGACCGCACGATCCGCGGATATATGGCCGACATATGGGGGGCAAAGGCCGTGCGCGCCTGATGGTGCCGGGAACCCCCGACCGATGGCGGGGGTTGTTCCCACGGCAAAATGACTTACCGTGAGAGACATGAAGACACCCAAAACTCCGGCCAAGGCCCCCGCCAAATCTCGCAAGACAACCGCCAGACCGCCCGTGAAGGCGGCCAGGACCGATGTTGGCAAGGTCGCGTCGGGCAAATCCGCCGCCGCCGCCGCCGCCCCCGACACGGCAACCGCTGCCCCGGTGGCGCCCAGGGCCCCGGACCACGGCATCACCCGAGACATCGCGCAGGCCCTGCATGACGGGCGGCACGGCGATCCGTTCGCCCATCTGGGGCCGCACAAGCACGGGCGCAGCACCTCGTTGACGGCGGTCGATCATGGCGCGATGCAGATGGCAGCGGTGATCGACGGCAAGCCGCATCCGCTTGACCGGATCAGCCCCGATCTGGCCGTGTTCAGTGGCAAGATTCCGGCAGGCAAGCCCTATGTGCTGAGGGGGTCGGACGGGGAAAACACCTGGGACATGCAGGATCCCTATCGCCATGGCCCGGTCATCGGCGAGATGGATGAGTACCTGTTGGGCGAGGGCACGCACCAGCGCATCTGGACCGTGCTGGGCGCCCATGTGATGGAACACGAGGGCGCGCAGGGCACCCATTTCGCCGTCTGGGCGCCCAATGCGCGGCGGGTCAGCGTGGTGGGCGGGTTCAACCACTGGGACGGAAGGCGCCACCTGATGCGGCGTCGCGGCGCGACCGGGGTTTGGGAGATTTTCATTCCCGGCGTCGCCGACAAGGAAGTCTACAAATACGAGATCATGGGCGGCGATGGCACGCTGCAACCGCTCAAGGCCGATCCGGTGGGTTTCGGGTCTCAGCATCCGCCGGAAAACGCCAGCATGGTGCGCGACATCCGCGGTTTCGGCTGGCAGGACGACCACTGGATGGCGCACCGCGCGGGCAACAACGCCCGCACCGCGCCGATTTCGGTCTATGAGGTGCATCTGGGATCGTGGCGGCGCGTTGCCGACGACGACAACCGCCCGCTCAGCTATGTCGAGGCGGCGCAGCAGCTGGTGGATTACGTCGCGGACATGGGGTTCACCCATGTCGAGCTGATGCCGATCAGCGAATATCCCTTCGATGGCTCGTGGGGCTATCAGCCCGTGGGCCTGTTCGCCCCCACCGTGCGCCACGGCCCGCCCCATGAGTTTCGCAACCTTGTCGAGGCGGCGCACCAGCGCGGCATCGGCGTGATCCTCGACTGGGTGCCCGGGCATTTCCCGACCGATGCCCATGGGTTGGGAAATTTCGACGGCACGCCGCTGTACGAACATGCCGACCCGCGCGAGGGGTTCCACCAGGACTGGAACACCCTGATCTACAATTTTGGCCGCACCGAGGTGGCGAATTTTCTGGTCTCCAACGCCTTGTATTGGCTTGAGGAATACCATGTCGACGGGCTGCGCGTCGATGCCGTGGCGTCGATGCTGTACCGCGATTATTCGCGCAAATCAGACGAATGGGTGCCCAACAAGGACGGCGGGCGCGAGAATTACGAGGCCATCGCGATGCTGCGCGACACCAACACCATCGTCTATGGCCAGCAGCCGGGCATCATGACGGTGGCCGAGGAAAGCACCAGCTTTCCCGGCGTGTCACAGCCGGTGGACGCGGGTGGCCTCGGGTTCGGGTACAAGTGGAACATGGGCTGGATGAATGACACCCTGTCCTACATGGAAAAAGACCCGATCCACCGGCGGCATCACCACAACCAGATGACCTTCGGCATCCACTATGCGTTTTCCGAGAATTTCATCCTGCCGATCAGCCATGACGAGGTGGTCCATGGCAAAGGGTCGATGCTGGACAAGATGCCGGGCGACCGGGGACAGAAGTTCGCCAACCTGCGCGCCTATTACGGGTTCATGTGGGGGCATCCGGGCAAGAAGCTGTTGTTCATGGGCCAGGAATTCGCCCAGCCCGGCGAGTGGAATCATGACGCGGAACTGACCTGGGGTGTGCTGGACGACCCGGCGCACCGGGGAATCCAGAACCTGGTGCGCGATCTGAACGCCTGTTATCGCGCATACCCGGCGCTGCACGTCAAGGATTGCGATCCGGGCGGGTTTCAGTGGATCGAGGTGAACGATGCCGACACCTCGGTCCTGTCCTGGGTGCGCCGAGGTGGAACGGGTGATGCCGAAATCGTCGTCGTGTGCAATTTCACCCCTGTCAAACGGGGCGATTATCACCTCGGGCTGCCCCGGACGGGGCTTTGGCGCGAGGTCTTGAACACCGATGCCGGGGTTTACGGCGGGGGCAACCGTGGCAACATGGGGGGGATCACCGGGCAGGACACGACCCATCAGGGCCAGCCTGCGTCGGCCCGGGTCGTGCTGCCGCCGCTTTCGACGCTGATCTTCGTGAAGGCGGAGTGAGGTTTCAGGCGTTCGTGAAGCAACAGGCCGGTTGAACCGGCGCAGGCAACCCGGACATGACGTCCGGATCGGGAGGAAACGACATGGCGACCCCACACGCGGCCCCGAATGCCAGACTGTCCGGCAGGTCCATGGCCTTTGTGCTGGCCGGGGGGCGCGGCAGCCGTCTGAAGGAACTGACCGATACCCGCGCCAAACCCGCCGTCTATTTCGGCGGCAAGACGCGGATCATCGATTTCGCCCTGTCCAACGCCCTGAATTCGGGCATCAAGAAGATGGCCATCGCCACCCAGTACAAGGCACACTCACTGATCCGCCATTGCCAGCGCGGCTGGTCGTTCTTCCGCGCCGAGCGCAATGAGTATCTCGACATTCTGCCCGCATCCCAAAGGGTTGCCGAGAACAAATGGTATCTCGGCACCGCCGATGCCGTGACCCAGAACATCGACATCATCGACAGCTATGGCATCGAATACGCCCTGATCCTTGCGGGCGATCACATCTACAAGATGGATTACGAGGTGATGCTGCAACAGCATGTCGATTCGGGCGCGGACGTGACCATCGGCTGTCTGACGGTGCCGAGGGCCGAGGCCAGCGCCTTTGGAGTCATGGCCATCGACGCCACCGACCGCATCACCAGCTTCCTTGAAAAACCCAAGGATCCCCCGGGCACACCGGACAACCCCGACGTGACGCTGGCCTCGATGGGAATCTACGTTTTCAAATGGTCGCTGCTGCGCGATCTGCTGATCCTCGATTCCGAGAACCCCGAGTCCAGCCATGATTTCGGCGGCGACATCATTCCCGACCTTGTGAAGAACGCCAAGGCCATGGCACACCGGTTCGAGGACAGTTGCGTCAAGCACGATCCCGCCGCGCCCGCCTATTGGCGCGACGTGGGCACCATCGACGCATTCTGGAAGGCGAATATCGATCTGACCGGGTTCACCCCCGATCTTGACCTGTGGGACAGGGATTGGCCGATCTGGACCTATTCCGAGTCGGTTCCCCCTGCCAAGTTCGTCCATGACGCCCCAGACCGGCGGGGTTTCGCGCTGTCTTCGCTGGTGGCGGGGGGGTGCATCATCTCGGGCAGCGAGATTCGCGAAAGCCTGCTGTTCACCCAGGTGCACACCAATTCCTATGCCAGTCTGGAACAGGCGGTGGTGCTGCCCTATGCCATGATCGGGCGCAAGGCCAAGCTGAAACGGGTGGTGATCGACCGCGGCGTGATCGTGCCCGAAGGGCTGCGCGCCGGGTTCGATCCCGAAGAGGACAAGGCCAACGGCTTTCGCGTGTCCGAAGGCGGCGTGACGCTGATCACCCAGGCGATGCTGGATGCGAGGGCCGCACGGGGATGATCCGGGTTCTGTCGGTCGCATCGGAATGCGCCCCGCTGGTCAAGACCGGCGGGCTGGCCGATGTTGTCGGTGCCTTGCCTGCGGCCATGGCGGCACAGGGGTGCGGGATGCGCACGTTGCTGCCCGGATACCCCCCCGTCCTGGCAGGGGTCGAACTCGGCGAGGTCGTGCTGGCCGAGGACGATCTGTTTGGCGGGCGGGGCGAGGTGGTGGCGGCGCACGCGGCGGGGCTGGACCTGCTGATCCTGAGGGCGCCGCACCTCTATGACCGCCCCGGTTCGATCTATCTGAACGCCGCCGGGCAGGACTGGAGCGACAATGCCGAACGCTTTGCCGCCCTGTCGTGGATGGCGGCGCGGATCGCCCGAGAAGGGGCGGGGGCCTGGGTGCCGCAGGTGTTGCACTGCCATGACTGGCAGGCGGGGCTGGCGCCAGCCTATCTGCGCGCCCTGGGCCTGAGCGAGGTCAGGTCGGTCCTGACCATCCACAACGTCGCCTTCCACGGTCTTGCGCCCGCTGCGAAACGCGACTGGCTGCGTCTGCCGGACTGGATGTTCACGCCCGACGGCATCGAGTTTTACGGACAGATCTCGGCCCTGAAGGCGGGGCTGGTCTATGCCGACCGGTTGACCACGGTCAGCCCGACCTATGCACGCGAATTGCTGACCCCCGAGTTCGGGATGGGGCTGGACGGCGTGCTGCGGGCGCGGGCCGCCGATCTGTACGGTATCCTGAACGGGATCGACGACATGGCCTGGAACCCTGCCACCGATCCCGCCATCGCTCCCTATGATGCCCCCTCCGGCAAGGCTGCGAACAAGGCGCGGCTGCTGGCCGAATTCGGACTGCCCGGTGGCGATGGCCCGCTGGCCGTCGTGATTTCGCGCCTCAGCGCGCAGAAGGGGCTGGATCTGCTGATCGACGCGCTTCCCGGGTTCCTCGCGCGGGGCGGGCGGCTGGCCATGCTGGGCAGCGGCGATCCGGGGCTGGAACAGGCGTTTCGCAGCCTGGCCGAATACCAGACCGGCGTAAGCGTGCACATCGGCTATGACGAGGCGCAGAGCCACCGGATGATCGCGGGCGCCGATGCCATACTGGTGCCCTCGCGGTTCGAGCCCTGCGGGCTGACCCAGCTTTACGGGTTGCGCTATGGCACGCTGCCCGTGGTGGCGCTGACCGGCGGGCTGGCCGATACGGTGATTTCGGCCAACGATGCCGCGTTGCGGGCCGGGGTGGCGACGGGGATACAGTTCGCGCCGGTCACGGCCACTGCGCTGGCGGGCGCGCTGGACCTTTTGTGCGACCTGTTCGGGCAGCCCGATCAATGGGCGCGGATGCAGACCAATGCCATGGCCCACCCCGTGGGCTGGGACACCTCGGCGGCGCAATATGCCGCCCTTTACGAGGCAATTCGATCAACACCATGACCAGCCCTTTTGTGATGACCGCCGGGCGGGCCGCGCCCCTTGGCGCGACCTTCGATGGCGACGGCGTGAATTTCGCCGTCTTTTCCGAACATGCCACGCGCATGGTGCTGTGCCTGTTCTCCGAGAACGGCAAGCACGAGGTGGCGCGCCTTGACCTGCCCGAACGCGACGGCGATGTGTGGCATGGCTATATCTCGGGGATGCGCCCGGGCCAGTTGTACGGGTTGCGCGCCCATGGCCCGTTCCAGCCGGATCAGGGGCACCGCTTCAACTCGCACAAGCTGTTGCTTGACCCCTATGCCAAGCGGCTGACGGGCCATCCGAAATGGCACGACGCCCTGATGGGCTATACCGTCGGGGCGCCCCGGGCCGACCTGAGTTTCGACAAGCGCGACAGCGCGCCCTACATGCCCCGCGCCGTGGTCGAAGACCCGGCGTTTTCCTGGGGCCGCGACGCCGCGCCCCAGACCCCGATCCAGGACACCGTGATCTATGAGGCCCATGTGAAGGGCCTGACCGCGCTGCACCCCGGTGTCGATCTGCCGGGCACTTTCCTTGGCATGGCGTCCGATCCGATGCTGGATTACCTCACCGATCTGGGGATCACCGCGATCGAGCTTCTGCCCGCCCAGGCGTTCCTGAACGACCGGTTTCTGGTGGAAAAGAAGCTGACCAACTATTGGGGCTATCAGCCGCTGGGTTTTTTCGCGCCCGAACCCCGCTATCTGCACCGCGGCCAGATTGCCGAGTTCCAGCAGATGGTCGCGCGGTTTCATTCCGCCGGCATCGAGGTGCTGCTCGACGTGGTCTATAACCACACCTGCGAGGGCAACGAGATGGGGCCGACCCTGGCCTTTCGCGGTCTCGACAATGCCAGCTATTACCGGCTGGCCGACGATCCGCGCCACTATATCAACGATACCGGCACCGGAAACACGGTGAACGTCGATCATCCGATGGTTTTGCGGATGGTGATGGATTCGTTGCGCTATTGGGTCGAGGTGATGCATGTCGACGGCTTCCGCTTCGATCTGTGTTCCACGCTGGGGCGCACCGATGTGGGGTTCGACCGGGGGGCGGCGTTCTTTGATGCAATCCGCCAGGATCCGGTTCTGACCGGCAAGAAACTGATCGCCGAACCCTGGGACATCGGGCCGGGTGGTTATCAGTTGGGCGGCTTCCCACCCCCATTCCTTGAGTGGAACGACAAATACCGCGACACCGTGCGCCGGTTCTGGCGCCGCGATCCCGGCATGGCGCCGGGGCTGGCCGACCGGCTGACCGGCTCGGCCTTGCAGTTCGATCACTCGGGGCGGCCTGCGACAACCTCGGTAAATCTGGTCACGGCCCATGACGGGTTCACCTTGCAGGACGTTGTTTCCTATAACGAAAAACAAAACATGGCCAATGGCGAGGACGACAACGACGGACATGGCGAGAATTTCTCGGATAACATGGGGGTCGAGGGGCCGACACAGAAACCGGCGGTGATTGCCGCCCGTGCGCGGCGGCGGCGCAACCTGATGGCGACGCTGTTCCTGTCCCAGGGCACGCCGATGCTGCTGGCGGGGGACGAGTTGGGCCAGTCGCAGAACGGCAACAACAACGCCTATTGCCAGGACAATGCCACCAGCTGGATCGACTGGGCCGGGGCGGATGCCGCCTTTCACGCCTTCACCCGCCGCATGATCGCCTTTCGCAAGGATCACCCGATCCTGCGCCAGAAGCTGTTCCTGCATGCCCAGGAACGCGCCGTCGACGGCAAGCCCGATCTGTTCTGGTGGCAGGCCGATGGGATGCCGATTTCCGACGGGTTGTGGCAGGATCCGGCGCTTGACTGTATCTGCGCCGAGATGCGCACCGCGTCGCGCACTCCGTTCTATGATGCCACCGAAACCGCCGTTTTCGCGGTGTTCAACGCGGGCGACGCGGTGACGGTCACGCTGCCCGACGCCCCCAGGGGCACGGCCTGGAATTGTGCGATCAACACCGCCGATCCGGCGCAGGCGCCTGTCCGCGCGGGCCGCGAATTCGAGGTGGCGGCGCACAGCGTGGCCGTTCTGGTGCTGGACACGGGGGCATGAGTGACGCCTTGCACTGGCTGGGCGCCCATCTGGGGGTGATGGCGCGCTACCTCGATCAGACCGACCGCTGGCACGAGACAACCGATGCCACGATGGCCGCCATCGTTTCGGCCATGGGGTTTGACACGGGCGATGCGGCGGGCGCGCTGGCGCGTCTGACGCACGAGGCGACGGCGCGGCTGCTGCCCGAATGGCAGGTGGTGGTGGCCGGGCAGGCCGGGCCGGTGGTGGCCCACCCCTGGGCGCTGAGCCGGGAAGACGGCGAAACGATCGAGGGACGGGGCGCCTTGCCGGTCCTGCCCCTCGGTATTCACCGGCTGGATGTGGCAGGGCAGGTGGGATGGCTGCTGGCCGCGCCTGAAACCCTGCTCGAACCGCCGAAAAGCTGGGGCGTGACCCTGCCGCTCTACGGTCTGCGCACCGCCGAACAGGGTGGCGTGGGCAGTTTCGTCGATCTGGCGACTGCGGTTGCGGGGCTGGCGGGTGTCGGGGCCGGATTCGTCGGGATCAACCCGATCCATGCCGGATTTCCCACCGATCCCGCTGCCTTCAGCCCCTATGCCCCGACCAGCCGCCGCCGGTTCTCGACCCTGCACATCGACACCGGCGCCGCCTCGCAGGATCACGGGGCGTTGATCGATTATGCCAGGGTGGTTCCCGCGCAGAGGGCGGCGCTGCATGCCGACTATGCCGCATTCGGCGGGGACGCGGGCTTTGACGATTATCTGACGGCCGAGGGTGACGATCTGCACCGCTTTGCCCTGCACCAGGCGCTGTCTGACGCGTACGGCCCTTATTGGCCCGATTGGCCCGCACCTTTGCAGGATGCCACGTCGCCCGAGGTGGCCCGCTTCGCGGCGGATCATCCGGACGCCCTGCGCTTTCACGCCTGGGCCCAGTGGCGTGCCGAGCGGCAACTGATCGGGGTGCGCGACGCCGCAAAGGGGCTGGGCCTTGGCCTCTACCTCGACCTTGCCGTGGGCACGCACCCCCTTGGCGCCGAAACCTGGGCCAATCCCGCGCTGTTTGCGCCCGGATGCTCGCTCGGCGCGCCGCCCGACGGATTTTCCGCCGATGGTCAGCGCTGGAACCTCGCGCCGCTGCGCCCCCGGGTGCTGGCGCGGACCGGGTTTCGCGCGCTGGCCGAAATCCTGCGCGCCCAGTTGCGCTTTGCCCGGGTGCTGCGGATCGACCATATCCTGGGATTCGGGCGGGCGTTCTGGGTGCCCGAAGATGCCCCCGGCGCCTATGTCACCATGCCCAGGGCCGCCCTGCTGGCCGTGGCAAGGATCGAGGCGGCGCGCGTCGGCGCGGTGATCATCGGCGAGGATTTGGGGAACATTCCCGAGGGCTTGCACGCCGATCTTGAAGCTTCGGGCATCCTTGGCTGTCGCGTTGCGATGTTCGAGCAGGACTGGAACGCGGCAACCCCCGACTTCAAGCCTGCGGGGGCTTATGCCGCCGGCGTGCTGACCGCCTTTGCCAGCCACGATCTGCCCACATGGCGGGGTTGGCGGCGGGGCACCGACATTGGCTGGCGCGCGAAACTGGGCGGTCTGGATTGCGCCGCGCAAACCGCCGCGATGAAACGGCGTGCAGCCGAGGTGGCGGCGCTGGAACTGGCCATCGGCGGGCGCAACATCGGGCGTTTGAACGGGTTTCTGGCCGGCACCCCATCGCGCCTCGTGGCCCTTCAGGCCGAGGATCTGCTGGGCCTGATCGAGCAACCCAACCTGCCCGGAACAGTGTATGATCACCCCAACTGGCGCCGTCGGCTGGGGCTGTCCGCAGGCGATCTGGCGGGGCATCCCGGTGTGGTTCAGGCCGCGCGCATCATGAAAACCGCAGGAAGGTGAGGACCGAAATGACAGTCACAACCGTGAAGACCGCCCCGATGACAGGTCAGGTGCCCGGCACCAGCGGGTTGCGCAAGAAGACCGCCGTATTCATGCAGCGCCACTACCTTGAGAATTTCATCCAGTCGATCTGGGCCGCCATCGGCGGCGTCGCGGGCAAGACCCTGGTTCTGGGCGGCGACGGGCGCTATTTCAACGACCGGGCGGCGCAGGTGATCCTGCGCATGGCGGCAGCTTCGGGTGCGGCAAGGGTGA
>Ga0105053_10004485_pt1 | contig 20547 bp, 11 predicted proteins | sample BON01_FD_78093 | JGI IMG/M metagenome (GOLD analysis project Ga0105053, IMG submission 78093) | Freshwater microbial communities from Lake Bonney liftoff mats and glacier meltwater in Antarctica - BON-01 | ecosystem: Environmental > Aquatic > Freshwater > Ice > Glacier meltwater | place: Lake...
AGTTCGTACCAATCAGATGAATTCGAGGAAACAATCTCTATGTGTTTGGCGTCTGGACAAGCAACACCAAGACGGACAATCGAATCACAGCCCGAGAAGAAGCAACCCAATGTGGACGACCTATCATATATCATGATCGAAGAGTGCAACATGGAACCTCCAGTTGGATAAAAAACTAGTTTGAATAGAACTGTGTCGTCTGCGCTCAAACCCTTGGCTGCTAACTTGGTATCGTACTCTTCAATAGAATCAGAATACGACAACAATCGGAACGTAGTGAGATAATAGTTGGTTCGTAGGACTTTCAATGGTATCATGAGCTTGTTTGCTTCCCACACTTCACTCAGAGAGTTCTTGTTGTAGTTGATCGTATTACTGGTCCAGGCCCCTTCAAAAGTGACATGATCTCCCTTGTCAATAACGTGCATGATTGGACTACGCGGTGCACGGAATATTTGCAAAGCAGAATCCTCGCAGGCAGGTATCTCCAACCAAAACGCCTCCAGATGATAAAACGCCCATTGAGAACTGGAAACAGAAAAATTCGTCTGTAACTTGTGACTTGGCAGAAACAATAGACGAGTTGCAATGTAGTTATTCGATAAAGAGGCGGTTGGTACAACTAATGACATACTCCCACCTACGTTAATAGAGACTCCCGGCACGTTGAGTAATGCAAACTGAAGAGGAATATCATCAACATCAACGCAGGTTTCTACGTTAATATTTGCTGATAGCTCACTTTCAAAAATAACACGAAGAGAACAATTGAATCCATCCAAAGCATACGACTTCAAAAGATCGTAGGAATCACTATGACCCATAGCAACAAAATCATTGACACTTTCAATGGGAATATTCAACGGCATCAACATCATACCTACATGCTGCTGGTGAAGAAAAACTGGTTCTCCTTGCTGATTGAATACACTCCAACGAAATACATCCGTCGCAGAGAAAACCAATGGAAAAGAGAGAGGAACTTTTGAAACAGGGATTAAATCCTGAACAGGTACGATAAATCTTTCTAGCAAACCGTTATTATAAGCTACAACGTATACTCCGATTTGGGGGTCAACAGCAATAAAAGTTTTCTTTCTTAACTGACCAACGATACTTAACATCCCAGCAGCACTTACGGCCCCGCCATATATATTATTCTTCGTTGTCACTGACACGAAGACCCCAGATGTAGATATCGATATCGGACAAGAAACTACAGACTCCTCCGGACCCAAACTTAGAATGATTTCAAAACTTTCTCCGCCATCATTACTAATCCATAGATCATCGCCATACGCAAACACCGCCATTCCAGTTGCATGAGAGCATATTCCTGTTATGTTACTAAACTCTGGGAAGATGAAACCAGACTGAGGCCGGAGTACATTGCGTCGGGCACTATAACACTTGGGATCCGATATATAATCGTTCTTATTGCACACCATCCCTATAACCGCACTAGGTGTATCCTGGAAGAGCATCAAGTGATGACTAGATACTGGCGATGACACCACACCACTCAAATCGGAAGCAAACATATCTACGATTTCCGTCAAATTCTCTACAACTATGCTCCCTGTCTGTACTGAAACATAATGCAATTGGCTTTCGTGGTTCACGTAAATTCCTGATGAAAATCGATTGAATTCCTTGCCGTTCAATACAACACCTTCTTCATCCCTGCATTGACCTAAACCATTAATATTCCATTCGGATCCTTCCAATACCAGTTCAGATCGTGTGGGCATCTCGAGTTTCACGGAGAATAAGCCTTGTGAAGTAGACAGCAATATCGTATCATGAGTGAGCATGACAGTGTTGGAAATCTCCAGACCTTCCATATCGAGATCCGAAAGATGGATTGAAAGGAAACTAATGAAGGCATCATCTGTCACTAAAAGCACGTATGACATATCGGAGAGCAATACAAGTGCGACTGCGAAATTGCTTAAACAATTATGCTGAGAAACAACAATGATCCCAGAGTCTTCTTCAACGGATACAACAGAGGGTAACACACTAGCAATCCAACCGCCATTATCGGGTATATTACTGACAAATATAGGTATAATAGATGATTCAATACCACATTCAATGATGTTGAAGATATGCGTGGATGGTTCAATCTGCAGCCAGCCAATACCAACCCACCATCTGGTTTCAAGCAAAATCACCCACAAATTATCTACAATTGAAACATCCATGTATTCGTGTGCACTAGGCTTTATAACGCCTATAGCATGATCCGTTAGCAAAGTCACTTTAGGGATTTCCCCAAGCGAAATGATTTCTCGAGTTAATGCTTCATCAGATTGAGATACACTCCGACCATCAGTGAATACCAGTCCAATAGAAATAGATACTACAGAATTAGGCTGTATGTTCAGATGCGTTTCAGTCAATTTATACTTAACACATAGATCAGATGAAGGCTTCACGCGAATCTCCAAGTCTAAAGAATCAGTTTTCTCATAAACAACCCCAACCATTTCATATAATGAAGCCCGGACGGTGTAATTACCAGATTTTAAGTATGCATAGTTTAAAGGATTCCAGCTTGAATTTGAATGACTTCTGATAATATTGGCAACGTCACTAGCGTTGGGTAACAGTTCGATATAGCCATGCGCAGTTTCAGAAAGGTCCAATTTAAACCCAATTAATTTCCCAGCTTTTAATTCTTGATCTCCCAATATGGAGAAACCGAAAAGCCCATCGATGGTAGCACTCTCCGCCATACTCAACAGCAACAGCAACAGACAATTGAACCATGACATCACCATTCAGAAATAACCGTTTAGGGTCTACCCCAATGAACTTGGAGGTTGGTGTATTGGTGGATGGATGGCAGAACGATGATACAAAAGACTCGGTGATCCGTCTGAGGGTTTCTTCGCATAAATCCACCGCGTATCACATTTGCTTATATATAGCCCAAGTACTGCGTCAGGGAGAAGACCCCAGTGACTATGCGCTTTTTGAATTGAGAAACAATTGTTTTCGGATAATTCCATTTCAAACTGTGCTAGGCTCATTCATGTCCAAAATTAAAGTCGGAGTGAAACTGGCTTTTCGGCTTAACCCTTTATATTTCGATCGAATTTCGAAAATCGAGTTTAAGTCCCAATTCGATTGCCTCGATTCCATGTATAGTGAAATGTTATTCCGTGTTACTTTAGGCCATTGCCGAGCAGACACCGTGATGGAAGCTGCAAAGATTGCTGCGATTTCCTATCTGGTTCAAAACCCGGAAATTGAATCCTCGGATGACATACAACTCCAAGTGCTCTCGAATTGGATATCCATGCACCACGTTAGTTCATTGTGCGGATGCACTGGACATCCTGCTGTTCTAACTCAGGCTCTAGTTTCGTGCAGGGAATTAATTGACTATAGTACATCCCGAATCACTTTGAAAACTATGTATGTGCATACGGTTGCTAAATTTAATGCATCAACTTTCCTGTCCGAGTATTTCACCTGCGATATGGCACGAATTACAATCGCCAGAGATAATGATGATGGAGGTATTGATGATTTTAATAGCGTTTCGTCGTTTAGACGCCGATCAGTTTCGAAACATTCGAGATCATATCGACACTCAAGTAACTCAGTTGGGTCTCAGGCATTTACCGCCAGAAATTCTGAATATTCCAACTCGATCTCGTTAGAAGTGACCTGGTTCGCAGTAGGGATGAGTGGTTTTCATATTCTATTCATTGATGACAATCGACCCGGAGAAAAAAGTAATATGTTGGATGGATCGCTGAAACTTGGAAGCGGTATCGGTGACAAAGACGAGTACTTGCTTTCATTTAAGTTTCAAGACATTCATAGTTTCAGCGCTTCTTCTGAAGGCACTGTTCTAGCCATTTCGTTGGCCACCATGAACATCATTCATTTGACTGGGATAGTTAATGGATGGGGTGCATCGGTGATTGCAGTTCTATCACTCTACAAGAAAATGGATCAAATAGTAAACAACAGACAAAATCATCTGCGTCAATCTTTGGGGGTACCGCCCGTTTCGGAAGTCTATAATGATGTTGTTTTAAGCGAGTACTGCATATGTGACTCGCACCATAACCAGTCTTTTATAACTACTGCCGCAACGAGAATCTCAGCTTCGCAGGATTTTGAGTCGGAAAGAAAACAAATCCTTCAACGAGCGTCATTGAGAACACTATTCCTTGCAAAAAATAATTTCATGAAAAGGTTTATCGCCTCCTCATTTGGTACGTGGGTCAAAAGTACGAAACAAAGCAAGTATCGTTTGAGGATTCGTTCTATAGTGAACAAGACCAGCTTACAAATACTTCACGCCTTAAAAGTAACTGTATTTCATCAGTGGAAAGTTGCATGGTTGAAGTCCCAATACAAAATGGCATCAGAGAATATTCAATGCATGGCTAGATGTTTACATAGATGGAAAATAGAGGTTTTAAATCTCAAGCATTTACGAGATATGAATAATTCTGGGTTGACTTCGAAATATTTCAGATTGTGGAATCGAAATGGGGGAATTTTGCGTCGAGCAAAGCGATCAAAAAGGTGTTTTACAACGTTGAATCGATGGCGTCGACTGCTACTAGCACAAACCCATTTTCAAACCAACGAGAGACAGTCGGCACGCCATCCCTCGGTGGTAAAAGTGTTTTTATTGGCTGCCAAGCAACGAGTGGTCATTCTCCAACAGTCGTTTGCATCCCTTCGGAATTTCACAGAGTCTCAAAAGGTTGTCGATTTGCAATTTCGCTTCGGGAATTTCGTCGTGTATTGGGAATCGTACAAGTTACGCCAAGCGATAAAACAATGGTCGAAGTTCGCTTTCCATGTTCTTGTTATGAGAAGAATGTACAGCCTTAGCAAGCTACTACAATTTGGGGCTGCTAAAAAGAAGGCATTCAATACTATAAGTGTGTACTCTCGATATATCATGAAGCGCGATTTGGTGCTGGAACAAGCGCTATCTAGCTGGAAGAATCGTGTTTTAAAAGTGCATTTCAAAGAATGGCAAAACTGGAAAATTAGAGTAGCCGCAATGGGTGATGCGTTATTTAAGATGGGTTTAGCCACATTGGATTATTACTTTCACGTTTTAAAAACCAATTGTGACAATTTGAAGCATTTGGAAAGGGTTTTGTGGAAGATGGCCTCGAATACAAGAATTTTAGCTATCCGTCTCCGATTTCAGCAATGGAAAGAGTCTTTAAAAACGGATGGTATCTTTAATCTAGATTGTTTGATCACAGGTGTACACCGCAGAATGATGCTTACCAGAGGAGTCAACAGTTGGAAGATGTTTGTGATGGTTCAAAGTATCTCTCAAAGTGCTGCGATTTCGAAGCTTATCGCTATATTCGACGATTATGTTAACGTGTCCAAAAAGGAGCGACTCAAGAAATGCATCGATCATTGGCGGTATGTTTACGTCTCGTGCTATAATGTTGATCATCTTTCAAGTCTAGTTGATCAAATAGTGAAGCGTCTTGACATGAAACGAGCTATTGGTTGTTGGAAGCAGTTCATTGTGTTGATGGACATTGAGCGTTCCTATGCTCTAGAAGTGCTCTCTTCTTTTTTTCATCAGTATTCTGAAACTTATCGCAAGGAGTGTCTTAAAGCTGCCATGGATCAATGGCGTTTGACTTTCACGAAGTCCATCAGCGTCGAGTTGTTTGCGGCGATTTCTGAAAGAATCCAACAGCGAATAGGGTTACAACATGCAGTTAACAAATGGAAACGATATGTACTTGCAAGAGCAGCGGAACAAAATTTTGCAACGTCCCAGATCACAAAGGTCTTTTCGCGATATGAGAATGGCCACAACTTGAAGTTGGTACGACGAGCCTTCGAGAAAATTTTGAAACATCGCCTGTACACCAATTTCGCATTATTAGACTTTTTAATTGGACGTATCAATCAGAAGCGATACATGGCTCGATGGAGAAACTACATTCTTGGCTTATCTGTTGAAAAAGGATTTGCCCTTTCCCAGCTAGGCAACATTTTTGATACTTACGTTAGAAACTCCAAATTAAAATCTGCATTCAGTCACTGGAAAATGGTTGGAAAGAACCACCATGAATTATCCCGGTGTATAGTTAAATGGAAAGCTGCTATTGTTTCCTTTTCGCGGTTGTCTATAAAGCACCATGAAGCTAGTTTGAAGTCCAAGTACCTACGTCGTTTGGTCCGGAACAGATTTACATCCGTTGAGCGGGCACAGGCTATCCTCTTACTGGCTCGCTTTCCTCGACGTTTGTATCTCACAAATTCGATGCGTATTTGGAAAGTTGTCACCGCGTTGTCCAGATTTTTCGGCCATTTCTGTCCCAGAATGCATCTAAAACTTCACTTTCATGCTTTTAAAACTCGAAGCTGCGAGCTCTATAAGCAGCAAATACTCTCACAATTATTCCAATGTCAGCAGTCTATACTAGTTCTGGAACGCGAATGTGCTTCTGAATTATCATATGCTAGGATTCATTGGGAAAATACCTAGATTGGAATGTATTTCGTTTTACGCGATTCTAGCAAGCCCTGGGTTAGATTCAAAAATGAATTCGGACTACACATATGATTTTAGATTCACTGCATGAATAACCACACGCGGGGATATGACGGAATTCAGATTTGAGTCTCAATTTGTATTTATAATTTGACTCTTCTCTCATTTTTGAACTATTGAGGAAAGCCCCCCCTCGTGTTCTGAAACTGCCCATGAGGTTTGATGATGAGGTGAGTCTGTGTCGTATTTCCTTGATTGATTGGCTGACTACTTTGTTTAGCCCAAAGTGCTCTATAGAACTTCCTTTCATAATGTGATATATGATGTATGCCGGTCGAAGCCCGGATGGGAAGAGACTGAAAGTGATACTGATTGGTGAGTCAACGGTTTATTTTTATTTTCCTTTTCTTATGCTGGTTTTTCAGGGATTTTAATTGGGCTGACATTGCTTGGATTCGTGATTTTTACGACCATATTCAATTCGATGATCGACAGGTATGTAGGAATCTCCACTACTGTAGTATTTGACTAATGGCGTGCTTCCAACAGCGGGTGAATCATTTTCGGAACCATTATGAGTTGACAAGGAAAGACTTGCTTGTTAAGAATTTGAAGCGGATGAAACGGCAGGTGGAGCGAATTGAAGGAGCCCCTGAAGGGGAAAAATTCAATTTTTTCCCCACAACATTTGTTTTGCCACAAGAATACAGTTTACTCCTTGAAGAATTCAAGCGTGTTGAGGGGAATTGGATCATGAAACCTGTTGGTAGGTCTCAGGGTAAGGGTATATTTCTGTTTAATAAACTATCTCAGATTAGTGAGTGGAAGCAAAATTCAAAATGGGTGGCTAAAACAGGAACTGCACCTCCTTCTGCAGAGACCTATATTGCTCAACGTTATATCCAACGACCGTATTTGATTGGGGGTAAAAAATTTGACCTTCGGTTGTACTGCCTCGTAGATTCATTCTCTCCACTGAGTGCATGGGTGCATCGAAACGGATTCGCCAGGTTTTCAAATACCGCTTATTCAGAAGCCAAACAAGACCTTAGCAATACATTTATGCATTTAACCAATCATTCGATACAAAAAACAGCGAGTTCTTATGACAAAGATCAAGGTGTTAAATGGGGCGTCTACGACTTGAGGATGTTCCTTCTTACTCGTCATAGCTCTTCTGAAGTTGGAAAGTTATTTGAGGATATCCAAGATCTCATCATTCGAAGCCTTCTTTCTGTGCAGCAAACCATGATTCAAGATAAACATAGCTTCGAACTCTATGGATACGACGTTCTATTTGATCAGGATCTGAAACCTTGGTTAATTGAAGTTAATGCATCCCCTTCTATTACCAAATCCAACGAGGAAGATCATCAACTTAAATTTGATGTATTGAATGATCTTGTGGATGTTATTGATGTCGAAGGTAAGAGAAGCAGAGATGAGAAGAATGTCCGCGGATTTGACCTTGTATACCACGGTGAGCAGGTCACCTCCAAGTCAATGATTGGTTGCCATTATCAGACTTCTTCCTTGCCAGAACGGTTTTAAATCATCACATTTGTTATCTTTTTAGTTTTATCGTATTCGTTTTATCATCATAGGTACTTTCTAAGCATCATGCTTCGAATATTGAGCGAGTGTGAAGGGGCTAGTCCGGGAAGCATTCCTGGTTGTATCATGTAAGCCCCAAATAGACATTTTTCCTGCTCTTCTAAAAGCCTCACCAATTGTGATTGGCGTTGCTGGAGATACAAATGAAACTGAAGCATGTCTTGATCCATTAAAGGTTCCTGCGGTTCTATTACTAGATCTTGTTTTGCGCTTTCGGCTTCTGGAGAACTTTCGATACTAAGTAGCAATGTTTGAACGTCGAAAGGTTGTAGTACATGAGGAGATTCCTTGTTGCACTCTTTACAGTCCTCTGCACCACAGCAAGCCAAGCCCTTCTTGACCCTGAGTCGGTCCAGCTGAAGGCAGCGAGTACACGCGTCTGGTTTACTGCATATCATTGTATGTTTTAAAAGTGTGATCATATCAAGAGTTTCCTGGTTTATGCTGATTTTATCAACCGATCTTCGAAGCTTAAGATGGTGCCTTATTGCGTCATGTGATCGTTTACGAACTGCTACTTCGTTGAATCGATTTCCGATTTCATACATCCAACTCTTTCCATTCCAATTGCGGCGTTTGAGCTGGTGCAAGAATGAACTCAATAGCTCACCATCAGCTCTTATGAGATTAAATAGGATTCGTTTCTCCTTTTTTGAAAACCTGCCTTTTATATTGACTGTTTCTTCCTCTTCACTCTCATTCTCCTCCAATCGTCGTTTTTGGGGGCGAATGTTAGGTTCGACTTGCAACCGATCCACATGGTTTACTTTATCCATGAAACAGGGATTTGGTAGCCACTTCAATTTGAGTCACATTTCCAGTATTTTCCAGAGATCAAGTGAAATGAAGTTCCAATTAGAAAGCGACTTTGTCCAATCAAATACCAGTTGGGAAAAATACCATATATTGAGTATGACACTACATAGAAAAGATTCATTATAGACAACAGTAACATTCAAAAACCTATTGACAGCAGCCAGCCGCTGTAATAAGTATACTTTTTGTTTTTGTTATATTTAGTATGACTAAATCTACGGGGTCAGTAGGAAGCGTTAGCCAGAATTGCGCTGAATTCAAATACGTGAATCGTACTCATTAACTTTCCACTCTTTCTCAGACTTTGTGCCTAATCTTGTAGATGTATCTGGTGAAGTCGAACTAAGATGTTGCTAATTTTAAGTAAATTGTTCCCATTTGGATAAGGAGTTCCGAATTTCAAAAATGGTTCATTGCCTGATAAACCAAGATGTTGTTTATAAATAAATTTTACATAAATCGGTGATCAATCATTTATACCTCGTCATTCGCTGACTTGTTGTCTGGCAGCATTATTTAGCAATTGAATCATCACTTTTCAGCTGATGTCGCTACAATAAATAAGTACTCCAACGGTGAAAATCATTCAATTTAAAAGATAGAGTTTCAATTATAGAGGAAGAATCAGGAACTCGGTTGCTCAATCGACAGACAAACGTGCAGAAAACTAGAAATTAGAAAATGGTTTTGACCTGTTAATACCATAGTAAGTACATGGTATCAACACAATTATTTTTGCCATGAGACGTCAACGGGCGAGCAGTACTGCACCTAGTGCTCCAGCAATATTTTGCCGATCTAATTCCCACCTTGTTTTATGCGACTGTGGTGAAAATATGTTTGAATCCAAAAGAAGACCTAGAGCGCTTTCATTGGGCAACCCAATTGTCAGAGAAACGTTAAGCCAAGACATTGAAGATTCTGTGTTAGAGTTCTCACAGATTGAAGATAATGAGTTGTATGAAAATCTTGCTGAGGCGTCGCCTAAACTAATTCTTTTAGAAGATATGAGCAAAGAGACATTTCATCAATATTCTCCTGCCTCGCCGCACATGAAAGAATATCGAGAGAATATTTGCAACAACTGTTTGAGTGCTGATTGCATCACCGTAAAACCAACAGTAGGCTATTATCCATGGTCTCATATTAGCACGCACTGCACTCTGGATGATTGTTGGATTGTTTCTCATGGATTCGTTTATGACGTCACGAGATATTATAAAAAGCATCCCGGTGGTGCAAAATCCATTTTAAACAGAGCCGGCACTGACGTATCCACTGACTTTGATTTCCACACAAAACTTTCTCAAAAGAAATTATGGCCAAAATATAAGATTGGAAAGGTAACCGTGTGCACGCGCCCTACAAAGACAGCAAGCAGAAGCCAAACCCCAACCAATGAAAATTACGACGAATCCTGCCTCCTCATGTAAATGAATTATTTATTTCAAAAGAATTTTCGAATCTATAAACTGGAGAACCTGCTCGAACTTTTGGAACTCCTTATCAACGAGTAATTGAACACCTCTCAACCGGAAAGTATTCCCTTTCCGCTTATTTATCAGTATTGGAATGGACATCTCTCTACAGTAGTCCAACAATGTATCACCAATGGTAGGCTCTGAAAGATAGGGGTGAACCCAATCCGCCGATATCCCATGATTTCGGAACTGAGCACATAAGTCAGAGCATATTGATAACGGGGTAGGCTCTTCATCGCTGGGTGCTGCCACCAGTACCAGAAGATGACGCGGTTCCAGATTGTTTGTCATGTTATAAGCGATTCTATCAACATGGAATCGTGTTCCAATAGCAGAGATAGGATTAGAGGACCTCGAAGAGAGTTGGTATTGTTTGATCAAATCGCAATACCTGCCTCCAGTGGCACCGACGTAATAAGTGCCTTTATCGAACGACGAACATATGGACTTGATCATTTTGGTTTGAATCGCACCTTTATTTTTTTCCTTCTTCTTCTTATTTTCATTGTTTAGTTTGATCACGATAGCAAAGAAAAGAGCAGTTTGCATCTCCGGAACAGGAGCCATCCATGGTCGGAATATGCATTTAATACCGGATTGACCAACAAGGTATTTTAGGAGGGAAATTTCTCGAGAAGTTCCGAATTTTTCTATCAATGTTTCACTAGTTTCTTGATATAAAAACGGACGCAAAGCATCAGCCTGTTTCTGAGGAAGAGTCTTACATAAATGCTTCCGCAATTGGGACCAATTATTGACTCTTTGAAAATTCTCATCCAAGATCTCCCTGACTTCCAATTGCTTTGCTGGGTCAATACCGCACATATCTAGCGCTCGTTTCTGCAGCCTAAAATCTTGAACGTACACAATATATCCATTTTCTACGCTGGTACCCAATCCTTGCAGACTACATGCTATATGGTCAAAGTGCCATAAGTTAGATACAACTTCATTCTCCAGGACAGATGTTGGAATGATTGTATCGAGAGAAGCTTGTAGCTTTGCTCTCGGTTGTCCACCAATTCCAGGTGCCAGGTACACATTGGAGCAATCATATCGTTTTATTGATGTTTTTTGTCTCAGCGCCACCCATCTGGCAAATGGCCTGGTGAGATTTGTAGGTAAAGCACACACAGTACCTTGAGAATCCATCAGATGACAGGCGTGGTCTTCCTGTTGAATCTCCGGAGTCAACAGCGGGGCAGAAAAAGGAACTGCGCCATACAACATGAATGCTTCTATGAGCGTGTTACATACCTGCTGTTGTAAAAGTCCAGTTCGCCTTTGCAATAATCTCCTATGCAACTTCTCCTTCATACTCATATTGTTATATTCCAGCAGGTCTTTGTCAAATGTGTAAAACAACTCCTGCCGCGAGCGAGACTCAAAAAGGACATCCATCAATCGAATATACAACGGAGAGAATCTATCGGCGCTCTTGACAACTCTCATTACCTCGTTGAAGTACTTCTCCTCCGTTTCTATCTTCCTTGGTAGCTTTCCACTTTCCAACACTTCAAGCGCTGTCGGTCGTTTTCGTGGCTTTTTGTGTAAGAGCCATTTTAATATAAAGCAAGAATCCGTTTTCAAATTGAAATCCACAACTCCTTGACTTTCTCGTAAAGTATTCAAAACGCGAATCCTTTCCATTCCGGTTGAGAATGGAGGCACCAGCATTTCATAAAGCAATATGCCAAGGGAGTACATGTCACATTTCGCATCATATTTACCAGTCAATACCTCGGGTGCTCGATATAGCGTAGTCCCCACGCCATTAGTAATATCCTCCTCGTTTTTCTCGATCCCGCCAACCTCATCTGGAAATTCGGCTTTGTCAGCTGTTACCGCTAAACCAAAATCACCGAGCTTCACGTTATACTTCTCGTCCAAAAATACATTCGCAGGTTTCAAATCCCTGTGGATAAAGTGACAAGTCTCATGGACATACCATAATGCTTCCACCAATTGCCTGAAAAATTTCCAAGCCAATTCCGGATTTTTCACTAAGAGCCCTTGGTCGATCGCTTCACGCAGAGTTTGACCAGAGCAATATTCCATCTGAATAAACAGGACTAAATCTGTTTGAGGTGCAGGGGACCAAGAGGACTCGCTATTGCCTGCATCATCATCACTCCAATCGTCAAATCCTAAACTAGCACCGAATCCGTCACTACTTGATGACGAATCACCTTCACTTTCACTCTCTGTTTCAGATAGCTCCCCTTCTGCCATATCCTCGACCCACGCTTGGTAATAACGAACTACATGCTGGTGAAACATTTTCGCAAGACTGGTAACCTCACGACGAATTTTGCGATTGTTGCTCGCATCTTGTCGTTTTAGACGGATACGTTTGATCGCGTAAAAATTACCATCCAGTCTGCCATTCCTTATTAGTCAACCAATTTCATTATTTCAAAAATAAACGACATACCTATTTCTTGCTTTTATAACTTTCCCAAAACCACCAGTGCCTTTGTTAAATACTGTAAGTTGCTTTGAAAAATCAGTCACATGGAATTGCTTACCTAGGTGTTCATCGGGTTCAAAATCTGCTAAAAATCGGCTCTTTGTTGTTCCTTGAGTTTGAACAAGCCAGTTATCAAATTCATTCCCATCAGATTGACATGATGCGATCGTATGGTTTTCCATAGGAGGGGACCACGCAGGCTTGCTCAACAACTTCGAAGATTCCATTTGCTTTTCGATTTTACATAGTAATGATTTCTCAGCCATATCAATCCGTTCTTGCTCCTTTTTTACTTGCTCGGCATTCATTTGGTCCTTTCGAACTTGTTTTTCTTTGAACTCTTCATATAAACTCGTGGTTTTTACATGGTGGCTTACAAGAAAGGAATCGACGACTTGAGTTAGATCGTAGACGAACGGTTGAGAATGTTCACCTGCTAGATACGCAGCTTTGTCAATCAGAATTTGTTGCAGTTTTTTAACATGGTCCTCGGCCACCCCCTTGATCTTAGTTATTTTAACTTGAGGAGGCAATTGTGGGTACTTATCAGTGAACAAGATGTCCATTTCCGCAAGTATTTCGTTACCAGATTGGCTCATGTGAGGTCGCACTGTGATTTTAATTCTGGTCTGTCCCCACATTGGAGGTAGATGCTTCACATCAGACCCAAAGATCGATTCCAACACCCCAATCTCTTCCTCGATCTCCATCTTCGTTCTTTTTCGAAAGATGCCGGATAGGTCCCCGAGTAACTTTGGAATGCTGAGGTCATTGGAGTGTCGTCATGTTTTACGTAGACATTTTGGGACTCGACTGTCGCCCAAAGCGTTGGTGGACCAATATGTTACCATTGTTGACACGGAACTAAAAGCTAAGAAACTGCTTGATGATATTCGGCAATTACCCAAGTCCACCGTCTTTGGGTGCGATACGGAAGTAGCTGACATCGATGTACGATCACAGGGGCCAGTTGGAAATGGTGTAGTCACGTGTATATCGATATACGCAGGAGAAAAAATTTCCTTTGGTAATGGCCCGAATGTGTGGGTCGACACATTTGGCGAGGAAAAAGAGGGAATAATTAGACACATGAAAGAATTTTTTGAAAATGAAGATCAGAAGAAGGTTTGGCATAATTATGGCTTTGATCGACATGTGCTTTATAATATTGGCATTGACGCAAAGGGTTTCGAAGCTGATACAATGCATATGGCCAGACTGCATGATTCTTCCCGCGATAAAACCAACAAAGGTGGGGGCGGCTATTCACTGGAGAGTTTGAGTGGAGACTATCTCAAAAGCCCAAAGACTGCAATGAAAACTCTTTTTGGAGTTAAATCCATCCTGGTATCAGGAGCTGAAAGTAAAATTTCAATCTTACCTCCTATTGCAGATATCCAAAATAGCACTGATGAGGAAACTCGCGCTAAGTGGATTTGGTATAGTTGCCTGGATGCTGCTTCTACTTGGAAGCTTTATGAATTCTTAAAAGCCAAGTTGTTGTTGGTTACTTGGAGATTCAATCATGATTTATTTATGAAAAACTACAAAACCGTCGAAGAATATGAGGAAAGTAGAAGGCATAGAATGTTTCACCTATATGAAGAGTATCTGCGACCGATGGGAGATGTCCTCACTGATATGGAGCGAATCGGATTTCAACTTGACTTGGATCACTTGCAAACAATTGAAAAAATAGCAGCAGCAGATACTGAGAAATCAATTTCCGATTTCAAACGACTGATTTACAAATCGGGATGTGTTGAAACCATGTATGATGCCAATTTATTGAATCCAGCTTCTGCACTTCAGAAACAATTCATATTATTTTCCAAAGATGGTTATTTGCAAGGCTCCAAAAAGTCATTGTCGAAGTTAAAATCCTCCAGATCAAAAGCGGAAAAGAAAGGTCAGAAGGAGCTGGACCTCCTTAACTCAAAAATCGCTGCTATAGAGCAAGGTAAGCCCGCAGAATTTAAGGTAGAAAACTCCATAGGGTTCTTGGAGCCAGGTAAGCTAAAACCGTTGCGTCAACGCCCGTTGGCGATTCGAGGCTTCGGAATTCAGGCCGACAAATACACTCCCAGTGGATGGCCTGCAGTTTCAAGCGATGTTCTTCGCGAGCTGGCAGGAAATCCGGAAGCTGACCCTCCGCAATGGGGTCTGGCCAAGACACTCATAAAAGACAAAAAAGTTGCCGAGCTTGCTTGTAAGGCTATTTACAACTTGAATAAGGCAAATGCTACTGAGAAACTTTTATCATCGTTCATCAAACCATTGCAAGCGTTAAGTATCAACCATAGAATTCATTGCTCTTTGAATCTCAACACGGAAACTGGTCGATTAAGTTCAAGACAACCGAATCTCCAAAACCAACCTGCTCTTGAAAAAGATATTTACAAAATACGTAAAGCTTTTGTTGCAAAACCTGGTTGCAAGTTGATAGTGGCTGATTATGGGCAGTTAGAACTTCGTGTTTTGGCGCATTTATCAAACTGCACGTCTATGATTGAAGCGTTTGAAGCTGGCGGTGATTTCCATAGTCGTACTGCTCTTAGCATGTATGCATATATAAAGAAAGAATTGGATGATGGCCAAGTGCTTTTGGAATGGGATTACTCGAATGGTACGAAACCCACCGTTCCACTAATCAAAGATAAATTTGGCTCAGAACGGCGTAAAGCTAAAGTTTTAAATTTCTCAATTGCCTACGGAAAGACAGCCAAAGGACTTGCACTTGATTGGGGCGTATCAGTTCAAGAAGCTGAAGACACAGTTAAAAAATGGTACGATTCCCGTCCAGAAGTGAAACAATGGCAAGACGCAATGAAGAAATATTGCCATGATTATGGTTCAGTCTTCACCTTATGGGGAAGGGAACGAAAAATCCCTGATATAAACCACCATGATGAACAGCTTCAACGTGCGTCTGAGCGAGCTGCAATCAACACTCCTATTCAAGGAAGCGCTGCTGATATTGTTATGAGTGCAATGATTAAAATTAGTCGGAATAAACGGTTGAAGGAACTCGGATGGAAAATGGTGCTCCAAGTGCACGATGAAATTATTTTGGAAGGCCCCGAAGAATCCACTGACGAAGCAATGACCCATGTTGTACACGACATGGAACATCCACTAGACATCAAATTCCTTGTGGATATGATAGTCGATGCAGATTCTGCATATTCTTGGTACGAAGCCAAATAATTATAAGAACAATGTAGTGAATATTTCATACGCCTTCGAGTTCCGGCAATCATACCGATGAGGGGGTCTTTCCGTTCATATCCGTTGTACTCCGCTGGAAAGGATTAGTGATTCGTGTTCATGAATAGTTCGTAAATAGAAATTCAAACAAAAAACCAGTTATTTATGGAGAATTTTTTATAAGGAAGTACCGAAAATGGATACAATATTCTGGAGAAGCATTGTCCACACGACTGTTCTGCCAGCATTGATAACTTTATGGACTCCGAAAATGTACAACACATTGTAGAGCACTCGAAGTTTCAAATACGTGAGGCATAACTTAAACAACTCAGAAGGATTCACCTTTTGAACCCTGGGAAATTGAAGGTTGGTCACCTCTTATTTAAAAGCAGCAATACTTACCTAGCCATTAAGACAGCGATTGCAAATGCTGGAAACATCTCCAGACTATTGAGGTGTGCTCCTGCGCAGCGAGAATACAACTTGGGGTACTTGTCTGGGTTTTCTATCTCAGGATTCAGCAAAAAGTACAAACACCTCAAATAGCCGACGACTTACCTGATCGTGGAGTATCATTATTATAATGAAGGGGACCAGTAACCAAAACTTTCGAAGTGACGGCCACGGCATGAGGTACATAGCAAAGTATCCATGCTGCAGGAATGGTAGCAAGAGGCAGGTAGTACGGGTTTTGCATCACCCGCATGAGTATCTCCTGCAACTTCATCTGCTTCGACGGAGGTAGCCTCTGGAATGCTTCCATGACCCAAGGAGGTAGTTTATCCATTTATGTTGCAAGAAAGGTGATTGCCAGTCCTATCCAAATTCCAAACCCTAATCTTTCGATTAGTGTCTACTATATATTTGTTCGTTGAATTGTCGATGGAGGAGCAATGGGCTGAATGGAGTAAACTTTGGGATCCTTCCTCAGAGACATATTACTATTACAACAACAGCACATCTGCAACCTCATGGGATAAGCCTGAAGGTTTCAAAGAAGGAGGCTTGTATCCACCGCATCTGCGTGCAACATTACGTATACAAAGTGTCTTTCGAGCAAAGGGGGCACGCAAGAGAGTGAGAGATCAAAGAGGAATAGTAGCTTGTAAAACCAACAATCTCGAAGAATGGATAATCTTGAAAGACCCGTTGTCTGGGTATGAATACTACTACAACACCAAAACAGGGGGTTCCACTTGGGACAAATGTGATACTACCTTTGCGAGTGAGTCACCAGAACCTGATTCTAAAGCAAAGGATACTTTTGAGGTTCAGTGGCTTCAACTTTGGGACTCCAAGAGCTCAAAATACTACTATTACAATCAGGAAACAGGGGAATCAAGATGGGATGCACCTGAAGGATACAGCAAAGAGAAGAGTAAGATGTCAGCTGATATCAAAGCTACTCTGCTCATACAAAGTGTATTCAGAGCAAAAAGAGCACGTCGAGCCATTCGAGAGCAACGTGGTATGCTTCAGGCTAAAGGTGCTCCTGAATCTAATGGCTGGATGAAGGTCCACGATCCCTCCAGTGGAGCTGACTACTACTATAATACTGAAACAGGAGAATCGAAATGGGAGATTGATGACAAACCATCAGATGAAAAAGAAAGTCTTGTAGAATGGCTGAAGTTATGGGATTCTTCCTCAGAAAGGTTCTACTACTTCAATCAATTATCTGGCGAATCTCAATGGGATGTTCCTGAGAATTTTTTAGAAATGAAATCCCATAAAATGAGAGATGATCTAAAAGCCACTTTGCTTATACAAAACGTGTTTCGGGCTAAAAGAGCTAGAAGAGCTATTCGTGAGCAACGTGGAAAAGCGATGATGGAAAAAGAGCCTCTAGATGATAAAAACATCGATGCAGTTTGGATCGAATTAAAAGATCCCCAGAGTGGATACGACTATTACTTCAATTGCAAAACTGGCGAATCGAAATGGGAATTAGATCAAGAGGAAACATGTGAAGTGAAATTGAATTCGAAAAAAGATGAAATGCAACTCCCTCCTGAGGAAAATAAGGAGAGGAACGAAATCGTATCTGAATTCCTCGTTAATCAAAACAAGCGAATTCATGCAGCCCACAATTGCTACACTGTAAATCTTGCTCGTTTGACTAGACTTGAAGATCTTTCCTTGGATTCATGTGCCCGAGTGAATAGCCAATTGCTTTGCGACGCAAAAGCTTCGGTAATTGTGTTGGCCCAGGATACAAGTGACTGGCATCTTATGGCGACACGTTTGATGGATAAACTGGATTCAAAATCGGAGAGCATTAAAACTGAAATTGCTGATAATGTTGACCGCGTCGTCGCCTCGTCATACGAGTTTGAAACCTCACTCTTGCATTTGCTCAAAACATATTATTCGTATTTTGAGACCTTGCTTCAGCAATCGAATTATGCATTTTCAGCCATCGCAAAAGTTTTAAACGAGAATATATCATGGAAAGTGACCTTTTTCGCAGAAATTGACAAATGTAATGAATTTGTAAAACTTGCGAGTGACGCAGTATCGAAATGCAATCATTTGCACCGGGAAGCCAACAAAGATAACTTCATTGAACGGTTCACTGTAGATCCTAATGGCATTCCTGGCAAGAACAATGAACAAAGTGATGAGTCGAATGCAACCCTATACTGGCAAGCCACCCTCGATGCACTATTGCTGTGTAATAACGCTACACAGCAAATTTCGAAAGTCGAATCAAAACTCAAGGTTCGACAAGATTTGGCAGCTAAGGAATCGAAACAGCGACAGCAATTCGCAGAGGAAGCGAACCGCAAGGCGGATGTTGAAAGACGAAATGGATTGGCATATGAAGTAGAGTGCAGACAAGCCTTTGTAGAGATGTGTCATCGTGCATGGCGAAAAGGAGTTACGATGAGGAACTTTAAAGAAGAGTTAGTCGACCTACAAGTGAAGACAGCGGATATAACGCCCGTGATAGATGCAGCATGTTTTATTGATAAGCAAACAATTCATTCACCATGGGATGCATGTCAAATTGCTGTTCCGCTCGAGGACTTTATCATATGTCTGCAGAAGGCCAAAGAACGACGGTTGTATCAGGAGAAGAAGTCATTTATTATCGATGCTCCAGATTCCGTATCAGGACGCATCCTCCTTCACACCGCTGTATGGCAAAATCGAGGAGACATCGTCAAGTATCTTTTGTCCATAGGAGCCAATCCAAATGCATTCAGGAGCACTACTGACCGTGCCACTTCGTTGCATATGGCTGTAAGAGGAGGATTTCATGAAATTGTACTCCTTCTCTTAAATTCAGGCGCAGATATTCTCGCTGAAGACTCCAATGGAGATACCGCCTTGCATTGGGCTTGTAGAGTTGAGTCCCTTTCTTGTACTCGATGTATCCTGGGATTTTCCCAACAGAAACAACTCGACGGTGATACGTACTGGAAATTGCTCTCAGCCCTGAATTTTAAACATAAAACTCCTACGGAACTAATTCCACGGGATAAAAACGGGGCTAGGACGTACAACGGGTCTAATATATACAGCACATTAAGAACCTTAGAAATCGAAGCCCAGCAAAGGTTGTTCGATGCTGAAGTAGGTTTCGATACCAGAAGAAAGTCCCTAGATCAAAAAAAGAATCAGACACTAAATCCAATCAAATAAACTTATGTATTTTATAACTTTGAAGCGTCCTACCGTTGAAGTGAAATTCTCCGCTTAATCGATGACCCCCAAAGAAAGGCGGGTACCATATAGCATCGTCTTCAGGCTGAATGAGTATTAGTGCATCTATTTTGAATAATTTTCAAAATATTTACCATTTGGTTATACGGTATTTCTGATATTGGAATCCATTGAGGCGCGTACAAATCCGTTTCAAAAATTATCCATTCTTCATGTTTGCTCACTTCATACAAAAACTGTTTTTCTTCAGTTGCAGTTCCATCAACTTCAGTGAATAAAAAAGTTGCTCTGCAATCTAATTTGTGCTTTTGAAGTTGCACACCAGAGAGCTGTGTACTTACCCTGCAAGCGGCTTCTTCGGCACTTTCCCCAACGTTGACTTCTCCTAGCATTCCAGTAAACCTGTCGATCAAGGGACCTAGTTGCTGGCATTCAGAAAACCATGAAATACCAACTGTAAACGTATTTACCTGATTTCCATCTTCCCAGTAATATGTCGTTGCGACGCCTTGCTAATGTCTGCACCAACATCGGGAACTGCGTTTTATTTTTATTTTTTTATATGCATATATTGTTTTGACTTTTGATGGACATCTTGACGAGACAAGTGAGCAGAGTGATTCCTTTTGGAAGCAGATGTATGAGTCTAAAAAGTAGCGTCATGATTGGTGTCCAAGTCATGAAAAACAGACCTGACTGGGCTGCTAACAGACTGAATAAAATTGTTAGAGAGGAGGGAGAGGTTCAACGTGCTCGAATGAGTAGAGTAAGTA
>Ga0105053_10004486_pt1 | contig 20546 bp, 16 predicted proteins | sample BON01_FD_78093 | JGI IMG/M metagenome (GOLD analysis project Ga0105053, IMG submission 78093) | Freshwater microbial communities from Lake Bonney liftoff mats and glacier meltwater in Antarctica - BON-01 | ecosystem: Environmental > Aquatic > Freshwater > Ice > Glacier meltwater | place: Lake...
AAACTTGAGACGCATCGAAGCGTTGGAAATCACCGCAAAGCAAGCCGACCAATATGATGGAGGGGCACCCGCCCAACATTTGGAGGGCCGCAGACATGAAAGGGCTGGCGCCATTTTTGGTGTGTCGCGAATAGATCGCTCCGAGAGACCAGAAGGCGCAGGCAGAGAGTATCGCGATAACGCCAATTTGCGAGAGCCCGCCTTCGCTTTGACTTTCCCAAGGTGCGGCAAGCCAAGCGACGCCGAATAATCCCAAGAGTAATGAAGCAATCGTTAATCGAGTGGGGCGTTCTCCACCCGGCCATGCCCATTCCGTGAGAACCATAAACAGTGGGCCTACTCCAATCAGGAGGGCAGCGACACTGGAGACGATAAATTGCTCAGCCCAGCCCACGAGTGCATTGCCGCCCAATAGTAATAAGGTGCCGATAATCGAGTTATTAAACCATTGGTGGAGAGTGGGTTTGGCTGCGCCACGCCAGCGGAGAAAAGCATATAGAATCGTGCCGGCAATGATGAATCGGAACGCCGCCATTGCAAAAGGCGGGATCGTTTCGACCGCGATACGTATCGCCAAATAGGTGCTTCCCCATGTGAGATAGATCGTCGCAAGTGCCAGACCAATAGCAGCGCGGGAAGCAGTAGGTGAGGGCATGAAGGGAGGAAGAGATAATGAAAAATAACACTACTGCAATCACTGTGAAATTACGCCATCAGCATTAGTTCTCAAAAGGTGCAAGCGGTTGTCATCTGTTATGTGTATATTTCCGAAGCGGCAGAACGGCTCACTCGTATTCAGCGCTTATGACCGCGATGTCGTTGCTATCCACGGTGCCGTCAGGTTCTACTGGTCGCATTTCGAGAACTGAGAATCGCTGGGCGATTGCATCGTTGGGTGCTGGAGTCGGAGGAACCCTCATAGTTTTACTTGGTAAACAGATATGTGAGGCTAAATCGAAACCTTCCCTTCCAGATGCATACGTGGGTGACCGATGATAGATACTCGATCTCCTCCCTAGGTGGGCTCGGGATACGTGATTGCAATACGGTGTGATTCTGTGCGGGTATTACTCTTTACAAAACATGTTTAAAAAGATCATCGCGAAGCTACGCGGCAAAATCACGTCGACTCCTGAGAAACCAGCGAGCACGAGTGCGAAGAAATCCTCCGAGAAAAAAGATGGCCGTCCGGCACGTTCGCGCTCGGGAAACAAGCCCTCAACTGGCAACCGTCAACCCCGTGGGGAGCGCACTGAGCGTAGTGAGCGCTCCGAACGTGGAGGCCCTCGTGAGCAGGGAAGCGCACGGGGTAGACCACAACGCCGGGGAGGCCGCAATGAAGGTGAAGGCTCACGGGGTCCTAAACGTGAACGTGAGAGACCTGCTCGGGACGACACTTTTGAGCATCCAAGAACCGAGCCAATCAAACCAGTGGTCCCGGTGGATGTGCCGGCGATGGACACGCCATTTTCCAAATTGGGTCTTTGTGATGCACTCGCCTTTGGCGTGCAGGAAAAAGGCTACACTGAGCCTACTCCGATTCAGGCCCAATCGATTCCGTTGATTTTGGCGGGGCGCGATGTGATTGGTTCGGCCCAGACGGGCACGGGCAAGACAGCGGCTTTTGCGCTACCGATTATCCAAAAACTGGGTGGCCATGGTAAGTTGCGGTGCTTGGTGCTCGAGCCGACACGTGAGCTCGCTTTGCAGGTCGAAGAAGCTTTTCAGACTTACGCCAAATTCACCGATCTTCAGATCACCATCATTTACGGTGGTGTGGGCTATGGGAAGCAGCTGGAAGATTTGAAACGTGGGGTCGATATCATCGCGGCGACGCCGGGCCGTTTACTTGATCATTTGGAGCAGAGAAACTGTTCACTAGCCGACATTGATATTCTCGTGCTCGACGAAGTGGATCGGATGCTCGATATGGGCTTTCTTCCGGACGTGAAGCGGATTGTGCAACAGACGCCGAAATCGCGACAGACGTTGTTCTTCACGGCGACGATTCCGAAAGAAATTGCAGAACTAGCAGGCTGGGCGCTGAACAATCCTGAGCGCGTGGAGATTGGTCGTCAGCGTGCCCCTGCGGAAACGGTTTCGCACGGATTTTATCCGGTCGTGGCGTCGCAAAAATTCGACTTGTTCGAACTCCTGCTCAAGCAGACAGATTTCAAGAGTGTCATCGTATTCACCCGCACCCGGATGGGCGCGGACCGGATCGCACAGCGTCTCAAGCGGATTGGCCATTCGGCGGCGGTCATGCACTCGGATCGCAGCCAACGCGAGCGAGTCGAAGCGCTGCAAGGTTTCAAGAGCGGTAAATTTGAAATGCTTATCGCTACAGATATTGCGGCTCGCGGTCTCGATATCGCGGGCGTCTCCCATGTTGTGAATTACGATGTGCCGGAAAATGCCGAAGATTATGTGCACCGGGTGGGTCGCACAGGTCGCGCGCACAGCACCGGTGACGCTTTCACTTTAGTGACCGAGGATGATGTGCGAAATGCACGAAGCATCGAGCGCTATATGGGTGTGGGCGTTGAGCGAAAGAAGATCGAAGGCTTTGAGTATATCTACTCGGCGTTGTTCGATGAGAACGCTCAACCGGCCGTGGCTAAGAAAACCAGCCGTTTGCATCGTGGCGTGCGCCGGTAATTGAAGACTTAGGTTAAGCCCCGCTCCGTCGGTAGGCGGCGGGTGGGATGCCGGTATGTTTTCGGAAAACACGACTGAGATAATTCGCGTTGGGAAACCCGCATAGCGCGGCGATTTCTTTTAAGGGGACGGTCGTTAATCGGAGCAATCGGGCGGCTTCCTTGATACGTTGTTCGGATAGCCATGCCGCGGGCGGGAGCCCTGCATGGACGGTAAATAGTCGCGTGAAATGATAGCGCGACATGCCTGCCTCGTGTGCGAGCTCCGCGACGGTGAGTGGTGTTGCGAGGTGTTGCTCGGCGTAGTGTCGAACGCGATCAAGAGCAGCTCGCGCCTGAGAATGGGTGCGGGGCTGCCGGGCCTCGATGGAGAGCGACATGATCAATTCGTAGGCGAGAGCAGAGGCTCTGAAGGCATCTGTAATTTTATTAGCAAGAGCGGAGCTCACGATATTGGTGGCGCATTGCACTATCATGTGAGAGGGCGGTAACTCCGCGAGGGGGCCGAGCGAATGTTCGATGTTTCGCCATAGCCGAGACACTTCGCGGCCGTGCACACAGACATAAATGAAATCCCATTCTGTCGAATCGGTTGGTAGCCAGTATTGGTTGTCATCGGGAAAATGGAGCAACATGGCGGTGCCCGGAGTGACGGAGTATTCTCGGTTGCCGGCTCGAAGCTGGCCGCGACCTTTGAGGGTGTATTGGAGCAGGGAAAACTCGGCGGTGCCTCGTCTGCGTCCGTTCCAATTATAGCTCGCGTCGCTTGTCTTGGTGCGGCCGACACTGCCCAGCATCGCGCGAAGCGGAATGGTGCGTTCAGGGAAGAATACGTTGTGTTCGCCGAGGGGAGGGAAGTTTTTCAAAGAGAGCACAAAAAGATAGAAATTAGCACAAGCTGACTCTGGCAAGAATAGAGATAGTTTCGTATGATAGGCACGAATTTATAACCTCATACCCTAATTATGTCTTTTAAAATTGCTTTTATTGGTGCCGGATCGATCGGCTTCACGCGTAAATTGGTTGCTGATCTGCTGACCGTGCCGGAGTTCGCCGATGTGGAATTGGCCTTCACGGATATCAATTCCCGTAATCTGAATATGGTCGCAGACCTTTGTCGTGCGGACATCGAAGCGAATGGATTAAAGACACGCATCTCGGCGACGACGAAGCGGCGCGAGGCATTGAAGGGCGCGAAATATGTGTTTTGCGTGGTGCGCGTTGGTGGATTGGAGGCGTTTCAACACGACATCGATATTCCGCTAAAGTATGGCGTGGATCAGTGCGTGGGGGATACGTTGTGCGCGGGCGGTTTGATGTATGCTCAGCGGGGGATCGCGGCGATTTTGGACTTTTGTCGCGATATTCGCGAGGTCGCCGATCCAGACTGTCTACTGCTAAACTATGCCAATCCGATGGCGATGATGACGTGGGCCGCCAATGTTTATGGAGGCGTGGATTGCGTCGGTCTTTGTCACGGTGTTCAGGGTGGGCACAGCCAGATTGCTGCCGCGCTGAAGCAAAATAAAGAAGATGTGGATATCATCTGCGCGGGTATCAATCACCAGACCTGGTATATTTCGGTGAAAGTGAAAGGGAAGGAGTGCACCGATAAGATACTCAAGGCGTATGAACGTGATCCCGAGCTTTCGAGATCTGAGAAGGTGCGCATCGATATGTTACGGCGTTTTGGCTACTATTCGACGGAGTCCAACGGGCATTTGAGCGAATACGTGCCTTGGTATCGCAAGCGTTCGGGCGAGATCAAGCAGTGGATCGATATGCGTAGTTGGATCCGTGGTGAGACCGGCGGTTACCTGCGGGTGTGCTCGGAAGGTCGTAATTGGTTTCGGGCAGAGTTTGCTCGTGGTAAGCGTCCTGAGACCATGGAATACACGATGGAGAATCGTAGTGAAGAGCACGGCAGCCGGATAATTGAAGCGTTGGAAACGGGGCGAGTCTATCGCGGGCATTTCAACATGGTAAACCATGGCACGATTACGAATCTGCCAGAGGATGCGATTATTGAGGCTCCGGGTTTTGTTGACCGTCACGGTATCAACATGATCCAAGTCGGCGATTTACCGCTGGGTTGCGCGGCCGTCTGCAATGTTAGTATTTCCGTGCAACGCCTTGGGGTGGAAGCTGCGGTGCATGGCGACGACCAGTTGCTGCGTCAGGCCTTCATGATGGATCCGTTGACCGGCGCGGTCTGCAATCCGCCGGAAATCTGGCAAATGGTGGATGAGTTTCTCGTGGCCCACGCCAAATGGCTGCCGCAATATAAACGCGCGTCGAATGCAGCGAAGAAGCGCTTAAAAAAAGGCCCTTTGATTAAGGTAACGGCTCGTAAGGGTGCCGCGCGTTTGAAGACGCGTTCGATGGCCGAGTTGAATCGGATCAATAAAGGTAACCCGCGCGGCGGGCACTAGAATCGATCAGCAGGCCAATCTGCGATTGCCAGTCAACCGCTCGCGCGGTGGGCTGGTGGTGATTATGCATTTGGAAATACCTTCGGGAGAATTCGCGGGCTACATCTTTGATTTGGATGGCACGTTGGTAGACACCATGCCGCTGCACTACACCGCTTGGCGCGATACGTTGCGCGAGTTCGGATTGAAGCAGGATTTGGACGAGGATCTTTTCTATTCTTTGGGAGGCGTTCCGGCGGTGAAGGTTGCTGATATATTCAATCAGCACTATGGCACGAGCTTCGAGCCGTTGAGACTGCGTGAGGTGAAGGAAGAGCGATTTGTAAGGCTGTTGCCCGATGCTCCGTTGATCGAGCCGGTGGTGGCGTTTGCCCGACAGATGGCAAAGACCCATCCGGTGAGCGTGGCATCGGGTGGACCGCGCGACTTGGTCACTGATACGCTGGAAAAACGGGGTTTGGCTCCGTTGTTTCCGGTCGTGGTTTCGGCGAATGATGTGGAGCATGGCAAACCTGCCCCCGATACTTTTCTCTTAGCTGCTGAAAAAATGGGCGTCGCGGCTGAAGATTGCCTGGTGTTTGAAGACGCCGAGTTGGGGCTCGAAGCGGCGGAGGCTGCGGGGATGAAGTGGGTGAGGGTTCCGCGGCAATCTTCCTAAGCGAGTTTGGCGGAAAGTGTTTTGCGCAGGCGCCGGATTGTGCTCTGGTGCCAGCATGACATTCGAAGAGTTGGCCAAACCTGAGGTGCGATCGCAGCCGGTGTATGAACCGGGAAAACCGATCGAGGATGTGGCGCGCGAGCTGGGCCTCGATCCGGCGACGATCATTAAGTTGGCTTCGAATGAAAATGCGTTTGGGACTTCGCCTTTGGCGATCGCGGCGGCGCAGGAAGCCTTGGGGCGCTCTGAAATGTATCCCGATGGGGGCTGCTATCGGTTGCGCGAGAAATTGGCGAAAAAATGGCAACTCGCGCCTGATCAATTCGTGATCGGTAACGGTTCCAATGAGATCCTCGAATTGCTCGGGCATGTGTTTCTGCGCCCCGGTGATGAGGTCGTCATGGGGAACCCGGCATTTATCGTTTATAAATTGGTCACGTTGCTCTTCGGTGCGAAACCGGTGGAAGTGCCGTTGATCGATCACAGGCATGACCTGGATCGCTTGGCGGACGCGGTGACTGAGAAGACGCGACTCGTTTTCGTGCCGAGCCCGAATAATCCGACGGGCACGGCAAACACGGAAGACGAGTTGCGAGCATTTGCACGGCGGATGCCAGAGCATGTGATCGTAGTGTTCGATGAAGCCTACGCGGAATACCTCGAATCACCGTCTGATTTGCGTCCACTGATTTCCGAAGGATGTAAAGTGATTTGCCTGCGGACTTTTTCGAAGATCTACGGTTTGGCTGCGCTGCGAGTGGGATATGGCTACGCTTCCAGTGAGTTGGCGACCTTGCTCAATCGTGTGCGCCAGCCATTTAATATTAATGCGATTGCGCAGGCGGCTGCGGTAGCAGCCTTAGACGATGAGGCATTCGTTTCAAAATGTCGCGAACGGAATTTGGCTGGCTTACAGCAGTTAGTGGTTGGATTTGACGCGATCGGCCTCACTTATGTGCCAAGTGTGGCAAATTTTGTTTTAACCAAGGTCGGCGATGGCTTGCAGATTTTCCATGAGTTGCAGACGCGAGGTGTGATTGTGCGCCCGATGGGTCCCTACGGTATGCCGGAGTGGTTGCGAATCACGGTGGGATCACACCAACAGAATGAGATGGCGCTGCGTGAGTTGACGGCGATTACGCAATAGTTTGAAACGCTGCGCCGAACTCAGTTTTGGCTGAAGTGTTGTTCTATTTTTCCGATCAGGGCAGCCCGATCATCAAGAAATAGAAATTGATCGCTGTTCAGCCATTCTAGGGCTTCTGCTAAAATCGCCGGCGATGGTTTACGCATGCCCATTAGTAACTGCAGGCGGCCAGATATCTCTGCGGGGTCGCGATCCTTCAGATTGAGCTCAAGGAGCTTTGTAAGGATTGGCTGGCTCTGAGGGGAAAGGTGCAAGGCCTGCGCGAGGGTGATTTTGGCGGCTTCACGATTACCCATGGTGGCTAAGCGGTCGGCGATGGCTAGGAGGCCCTCAGGGCGAAGCTGTGGTTGGGCCATGAACGCAGTGAGGTTGGTTGTTCCTGCTCGGGTATCCTCCAATCCGTAGTAGGCGATCGCGGCAAGCCCTTTGGCTGTATTGGTCATCTGATCGCCTATGCGACTGCTTTGCTGAATGCGAGTGACCTCATTGAGAACTTCCTGATAGCGCCCTGCATTCAGCAGGGCTTCAATCAGAAGGAGCTGAATGATGCTTTCGGCGGGGAGATCATGTTGCTGAAAGTGGCGTTTAAGAGTCTGGGCCAGTGTGACGTTGCTCGTGGTCGCGGCGAAATCCCCCAGTTCTAGTAATGCAGATGGGTTTAGCGAAAAGGTATCTATCATCTGTTGTGCCGCGAAGGTCACGGCCGATGGGTCTCCTCCCGCAGTCAGGGATCGTATTCGGTCTAGATGGGATCGCCAGCGGTTAGGATGCTTGATTTGGTGTAGGATGGATAAGCGACGTGACTCCACATTTTGATTCTCGCCTCGCAAAGCATCTTGTAGGCGCGTGTAGACACGCTCGGATGATGGGAAATCCTGACCTAAACCGCGCAGGAGCATTAAAGAGAGTTCGCGATAACCACGATCCCATTCTATCTGGGCCTGCAGAAGACGACCGTCGAGCGTTTGGCCGATTTGATGAGTGGCCAATAGAGACTCAGCTAGATCATAGCGCCCTTGATGGTGATGGACCGTGGCAGCGCTCAAGGCGGATAATTCAATTATGACACGAGGTGATTTCGGATCTTTCAGAAGTTGATTGCTCAGCGAAAGTGCAGAGAGGTCTTCTTCTTGCTCGATTAGAAACCTGAATGTGCTCGTGATATAGTCGCGATCATATCGATGGTAGGTTACGCCGTTGATTAGGGTCGTTTTAGCAAGATCGCCGCGATCGTTCGCTACGAATAACCGAGACAGCAAGATGCGCCCGTCACGATTTTTAGGGGACCGGGCTAGACCCATGCGAAGAAGCTGAAATCCTCGTGCACCTTGTCCAGTTTGCAGGAGGAGGCGTGCTTGCTGGATATGATGATCGCCTCGCTTGACTTGGTAGCGCTCCCAATGTGACGGCCAGGCAATGTCCCAATAGGTGATTTGGCTGACGTCGCGGTGGTATTTAACGAACCACCATGCACCCGCGGTGAGTAGAAGGTAGCTAGTTATGATACCGAGCGAAGCCCATGTTAACCAACGGCATGTGGATTTGTATGTATGTGGGGCAAGCATTATTCGAAGTGAGGGAATGGCGCTTTTGCGTTTCTGAGAGGCTATGCGTCTCCTGCCAATGGTGAATGTTTATGATTCTTTGGCGTGTAAAGGGAAGGGCAGCCACTCACCTATGCGATAGAATGGGATTCCGATGAGTCATAGTTCTCCCTAGTTGTCAGATTCTTGCTGAAGAGTTATTGCAGTATGGCAGATTTTCAGATTGTCTGCGTTTATGTTTGCCCTTTCTCTTTCTGTATTTTACGAAACCCCACTAGACCCTTTCAGACCTAGAACCGACAACCTACCGAGCACATGAGAAAAAGTATCAGTTTATTGGCCCTGTCCCTGGCTGCGGCTACCGTCGCCTTCCCGGCGCCATTTTTGGCTGTCGGTGACGGTGCAGAATTATTTCTTACAGGCACCCTCGGTGTCCGTAGCGATGACAACATCTTTTTGACCAATAGTGGTAAGGTTGATGATGTGATCATCGACATCAACCCTGGCATCTCCCTGACCTTCGGCAAGGGATCGCTTACGCAAGGCACTTTTTCACTCACTGAGAGCTTTTCTCGTTACTCCCAGAATAGCGGGTTGGATACTGAACTTGCATCGCTGCAGTTCTCGACGAATTACGACGACGGCAAATCGAAATTCACCTCGAATGCTAGTTACAATGAATTGAACCAGAATACGGTCGACAATCGTGGTAACAACCTCGCTCGCCGTAATGTTTCTAATCTTGGACTGAATGCAGAATTATCTGCCAGTGCCAAATCTAAGGTCGGTGTTGGCATTAAATATGTAGATACCGACTACAAACGTGTCGGATACAACGATAACACGACCTTCGAAATCCCGGTTAACTATTATTATGCAGTAACTTCCAAAGTTGATCTCAGCTTGGGCTACCGCTACCGCAGCACTGAGGTGCAAGCTAAGCCTGACTCCAAAGGGCATACCTTCCGCGTTGGTGCACGTGGTGAGTTTTCACCTAAAACGACCGGCACTATCTCGGTTGGTGTTGGTAACCGGGAGTTCGATGGCGGTGCGAATGGCGATAAGGATATCCTCGATTTAGATGCCAAACTAAACATTGCCCTTTCGGCTAAGAGCACTTTACAACTCACTGCATCGAACGATTTCGGTGTCTCCGGCACTGGACAAGAGCAGAAGAATTTCGCCCTCGGTGGTTTACTCCGCGCCAATATATCTGATCAGCTCGCACTACGTGGTGGTCTGAATTTCCGGAAAATCGATTACTACACCCGCAAAGATGATTACACCGAACTGCAGCTTGGATTCGATTATATCGTTAGCAAGATTGTGACCGTTCAAGGCGGTTACGCTTATCGCAATAACGATTCAGCCCTGGCCGGTGGAGACTTTAAGAACTCCGTCTTCAGCTTGGCTGCTAAGTTTCGTTACTAATTGAACGCAGCATAAGCCTGTTAGCTTTAGCGGAAGCATGGCCTTAAGGGTCTGCTTCCGCTTTTTTCTCCCTATGAATATACGTTGTTTAGCTTTCTTGTTATATTTCTTGGCAAGCGCGTTTGTCCCGTTTCTAGCGATTGGTAACAATGCCGAAGCAGGATCAGGCCTGGATGACTATGTTATCCAACCCGGAGATCTGCTACAGGTGCAGATATTTCAGGAGGATGATTTGACCCGTGCAGTCCGCGTGACTCAGGGGAACTCCATTACCTTGCCACTGATTGGCGCGGTGAATGTTGCTGGTCTGACCCCGAGGCAAGCGCAGGATTTGATCCGTGGCTGGTATGACCGCGATTACTTAGTAAACCCACAAGTCAATGTCGGCGTGACTGAGTATGCCCCACGCACACTGAATGTGATGGGTGCAGTTAACAGTCCTGGGGTTGTCCAGTTTCCTCAAGAAGAGGGGCTCACATTGGTCGATGCAATTGCCCGAGCCGGTAGTTTTAATCGCTTTGCAGATAGGAGAAAAGTTAAGCTATCCAGAACGGGTAAAAATGGACGCACTGTCACAGAGGTGATCGATGTCGATGAACTTATGGAAAACGGAATCAATGACTCTTGGCCATTGCAACGTGATGATGTGATTTTCGTGCCAGAGCGTATATTTTGATCTTATTTTAATGGATTCTGATTCAAAGCAAACAAAACCCGGCGGCGGATATGGTTATGGCGGAGGCTACGCCGGATATTCTGACGGCGGGTATGGATACGAGGATACGACCAGCCAGGCGCATCGCACGATCAAAGACTACCTCTTGATCCTGCGGGAACGCATCTGGTATGTAGTCGTTGTATTCCTCGTCATTTTTTCCTCGGTTCTGGTTTATACCTTCAGCCGGACCAAGATGTATGAATCTGCCGCCTCGGTGCAGATTTTCCGCAGCGGTCCGACGGTCATGCAGGTGCAGGCGGTCATGGATAATGATATTCGCTCTGCGGAAGATCTTAATACTCAGGTCAAAATTCTTGAGAGTGGTGCCATCATCCAAAATGTGGCGGACCGTCTGACCGGAGATGATCTTCGTCGGTTTATGGCTCCTTACGAAAAAGGAGATTCTACTGATCCGATTCTTCCCACTCAGATCATCTACAAGAATCGCAAGGTCATCCCGCAAAGATTATCTCTGGTGTTGCAGGTGAGTTATGAGCATCCCGATCCTTTGATCGCTGCGCAGGTGGCTAATCTATTTATCGACGAGTATATCACTTACAACGCTCGTATCAGAATCGATGAGTCGATGAAGGCAGTGGAAGATCTCCACGCGCGAGCTGATGATCAACGAAAGAAAGTGGATGATCTCGCCGTTAAATTGCAGACCTATCGTGAGCGAAACAACCTCGTTTCACTCGACCAACGTAAAGATATCGTCACCGAGAAACTAAAGGCTCTGAATATTTATCTGACGCAATCCAACTCTAAATTGAAGGAAAGCGAGATACGTTGGCAGCAGGTCCAAGAGCGGAGCACCGCCGAACAGGATTTAACCGAGTTACCGTTCATCGCAGCGCAACCGTTGATCGGATCTCTGGTGGGCCAATTGGCTGCCCAGAAAATCGGTATCGCGCAATTGGAGGAACGTTACCGCGCGAAGCACCCGAAGATGATCGAGGCGCGTGAATCGTTGCAACAGGTCGAACGTGAATTGACGCGTGCTTTGAGTTCTGCATCTGCGCTGATCATGTCGGAATATAATTCTGCCCGGCGTAATGATGAACAGGCACGAATGGCGCTTGAAGCGCAAGAAAGGGAGTCTTTGGAGCTAGATCGCTATGCGGTCGAATATGGCAATCTTGAGCGGGACTTTAAGATCAATGAACAGATTTTGGAATCGATTCTGAGCCGTGCGCGTGAGACCTCGATGACGAGCACGATTGAAACCCAGAACGCTCGTGTGATTGATCGCGCCACGCCGTCTGGTTCTCCGAGTTCACCTAAAGTCCTTCTGAATATTGCCCTCGGATTGGTGGGGGGAGCTGGCATGGGGTTGGCGTTTGCTTTCTTCGTGGCCTTTATCGATGACCGGGTGAAGAGCGCGTTTGATATCGAAGGAGTGATCGGGCTTTCTCTGCTGGGCATCATTCCTCAGATCAAAAAGATGGAAATGGCCGATAAGGCGCAGATCGTTTTGAACAACGCGGATCGGCAGGTTTCGGAATCATTTCTGACGCTGCATTCCAGCCTCCGCCTCCATGATGAGAGCAAAAATGCGAAGTGCATACTCGTGACCAGCACGATTCCTGGTGAAGGTAAATCCTTCATGGTCACAAATCTAGGACTTACTTTTGCCGCGCACGGTGAACGCGTGGTCTTGGTGGATTGCGATTTGCGCAAACCGAACATTCATAAGGGGCTTCGGTTAGAAAATGCTAAGGGACTCATCGACGTATGCACCGGCGAGAAAACTTTAGACGAAGTCATCATCAAGGATGTGGAGAAGAATTTTGATGTGATCGCTGCTGGTGGTCGTGCCAAGAATCCCACGCATTTGCTCAACAGCAAAAACTTCGAAACGATGATCGCCGACCTTCGTAAACGCTATGATCGGGTGCTTGTTGATACTCCGCCATTGGCTGCGGTGAGTGATGCGATGATCATCCTGCCTTTGATGGACGGTTCGATTTTCAGCATCTACTTCAACAAGGTGCGTCGGAAGGCGGCTCAATTTGCGGCCAATCGTCTCCAAGAATCAAATGTGCCTAATCTAGGCGCGGTTCTCAACGGTCTCAATCTTGCAGTGTCTGGCTACTATTACGCTCAATATTACGATAAATCCTATAAGGATTATTACGTGACCCAAAAGAGCGACCTAGACGTTCGCGGGTAGATCTCATGGTAAAACCCGATCCCTCGCGCGCATTTATCGCCGATGTTTCAATCTATGGCCGCGGCACGTCGCAGGCGGTCATTTATCGCGGTGGCATAGGGGCCAGCTGGGGCTTTCTCCGCATGAATGATGCGGTAGCCCTTTTCGTCGAGAATTCGTAGTTGCGCAAAGAGGTTATGCGCAGCGCGGTGCTGATCACCGGTCGAATCTAGCCAATAGGTATCCTTTGTAAGTTTGTCAGCTGGTTTGGCAAAGTAGAGTTGTGCTTCATCCGAAGATTCACGAGTTGGGGCCGATGGGAGCCTGTCGTGCAGAATAACTTTGGCTCGTGGGCTGTAGTGTTGGGACAACATTCCGGGAGCTACTTGTGAGCCCTTTTCGACACGTGAATTCACCGACTTAACGGTTAGGCCCAGAGAGCTCTCGATTTGTTCGGGAGTAATGGCTCCAGGGCGGAGTAGTTTTAAGTTATTCGCCTCCCGTGCGTCGATGATGGTGGATTCCAAACCGATTTTTGATGCGCCGCCATCAAGGATGTAGAGGATGCGGTTACCCAAATTAGCGCGCACATGTTCAGCTGTAGTGGGGCTGACATAGCCAAAGGGATTTGCGCTGGGAGCGGCGAGTGGGATGTCCGCGATTTTGAGTAGCTTACGAAAAAGAGGATGCTGAGGGATTCTGACCGCAACGCTATCAAGCCCAGCGGTCACGATATCTGGCACGCAGTTTTGCTTTTTGAGGATCAGGGTCAGGGGGCCTGGCCAGAACGCCTCCGCCAAAGCCAATGCGGTCGAGTTTACATGAGCGAAGGCCTCAAGATGCTTGATGCGGTGGAGATGCACGATGAGTGGATCTGTCGTCGGTCGGCCCTTAGCTCTGAATATCTTTTGGCACGCTTGGGGATCAAGAGCATGCGCAGCTAGTCCGTAAACCGTCTCGCTAGGCACGGCGACCAGTTCACCAGCCTGCAACTTTTTAGCCAGCATAGCTAGGTTGCGGGGGGTGCCTTGATAGATTCTGGCGGGGCCCTTTGTTGTCATGGCATGAAAAAGCCGGAGTTAATACTCCGGCTGAGAATGTTGGGAATTGCGAAAAGCGATTACAAGGCCAGCAAATTGTTGCGCGATTGCTTAATCGTGCGGGTGACCGCGCGCTGCTGTTTCGCAGAAAGACCGGTGTATTTACGTGGTAGAATCTTCCCTGTGTCCGTGACGTAACGACTCATCATCTGCGGGGCAGTGAAAGGGAAGTTTTCTGGCGTAAGACTCTGCTGCTTTTCTTCTGTAGTGCTCATAGCTTGATTTGAAAGGCAGACGATTGATTCTCACGAAGCGATGTCAACTCGGATTTTGAGGTGATTGGATGGTTGACCGTGCCTGTAGTTCGGCTGTTCATGGCGGGGTTGGGGCCGTAGCTCAATTGGATAGAGCAGTTCCGTCCTAAGGAAACGGTTGGGGGTTCGACTCCCTCCGGCCTCACCAGCTTCTTTTAACCACCAGCCCAGACGGGTTTTTCTTTCAAATGGTAAAGGCGTTCCCCTGCCTTGGGCTCCAGAAAGATGCCTTCGTCCTCACGATTGGCATAATCGGCCTGATTGATGGTGCGCCAGTCACGATAACCAAGATTGATTTCACGGCATTCAGCTTCGCTTAAACCAGTAGCGAGAGTGACGCGCACGCGCGGTGTTTCGATCCCAGTCTTTTCGTCGTAAGTGCCAATCCCGTGCACGTGGGTTGAGTGGGCTAGGATACCCCAAGATTCGCCTTTAAAGCGGTCCCACTGTTTCAGGATGTAATCGCGGCAATGATAGCCAACCTTTCGGATGTGTTCTCCGTGGGTCACTGAAATTTCACGCAGGTGCGGTGCGTAGATAATCAATTCGCCTCCATCGGCTACGATGGGTTCGAGTTTATACATGCATTTGCCGGCAACCCAGAGCTCGTCATACATGGGTGGAGCGCAAGAGAGCACGGTGTGAAATGGTCGATTCTTGTAAGTGATATGCCGCTCTCTCGATAGCTCGCTGGCGGCATCCCAAGCCGTTTCAGGAGTGCCTGAATAGAGCCCGCCGAGATCCCCGTTACCTTGCACGACCATGCTAAAACATAATTTTGGCACGGTAATCATCGCGGCAGCGCGATCGACGACTTTGCGGACGGGCGTCCATTTGTTGCCGATGATCATTGGATTGGTGACCACCGCTCCTAGCCAATGAAAGAAATTGAGGATCTCAGGCCCGCTCACCCCAGGGAATAGGTATTTGTTTCCTCCTGAAAACCCAACCACCTCGTGTGGAAAGACGGGACCGATGATAATGATCTGATCGTAATCGAAGAGGCGTTTGTTGATATGCACTGGCACATCCATGGAAAACAATCCGCTCGATAGTTCGTTGATTTCTTTGGCAGGGATAATCCCCAAATCATGCAACGCCTCGGGATTGTCCCATTCGTGATTGATAAACTCCACGTTGCGATAAGTGGAGTGGCGTTCTTCCGCCGTGATTTCTACTCGTGCGTCAATCGCTGCCGGTGTCATCGGCGGATGTGTGCCGAGCGCAATCATCACATCTAGTTTGGCGACCGCTGCACCGAGGTGTTGGTGCAGGGTCTTAAACATGAGGCCGATCGGGGCCGTGCGAGTGCCATCGGGAATGATGAGCAGGATGCGTTTTCCACGGTAGTCCTCAGGTTGGCAGGTGTCGGCAACGAGCTGTCGGACTTGATCCGCGCTTAGACTAGAGTTCTCGGGAGCGGAGATGGAAATGGGGGTGGGAGACATGATTCGGGTGGTGGATGAGATTCATCCAAATTCTCGAGACATACTTCTATTGCGCGATTTGTTTGTTTTGTAAGCTCGAAAGTTCACGCTAGTTTTCTATGCCAATGAATTCTGCTGATTACCTCTCTACCCTTTTCGATTTAACCGGCCGTGTTGCTGTCGTGATCGGCGGCACCGGCGAACTCTGCGGCGCGATGGCCGAGGGATTGGCGGGGGCGGGGGCGGAGGTCGTGCTGGTGGGTCGCAATGCTGACAAAGCAGAGTCACGCATCGACCGGATTGCCGCAAATGGCGGCAAGGCTTGGTTCCATGCGACTGAGGCAACCAGCAAGCAAGAGCTTGAAGGCTTACGTGACACTGTGCTCAAACGGGCCGGACGATTAGATATCGTGGTGAACGGAGCGGGGGTAAATTCGGCCACGCCGTTCACGGAGATTTCCGAAGAGGAATTTGAACGAATTGTGCAGGTGAATCTCAAAAGTGTTTTCATGGGTTGCCAGATTTTCGGGCAGGCGCTGATCGATCAGGGAGAAGGAGGCGCGATTATTAATCTGGGTTCCATGTCCGGCATTGTCCCTTTGTCGCGAGTCTTCACTTATTCGGCAACCAAGGCGGCGGTTCATAATTTGACTAAAAATCTCGCTCGAGAATGGGCGCCTCAAAAAATCAGAGTAAATACGCTAGTGCCGGGATTTTTTCCTGCTGAGCAAAACAAAAATGTGCTCACACCGGATCGCGTTGAGAGCATCATGGGGCATACCCCGATGAATCGTTTTGGGGAAGCGAAGGAATTGATCGGCGCGACCCTTTTGCTCGCATCACCGGTTGCCGGATCATTTATCACGGGAGATGAGCTGGTCGTCGATGGCGGCTATCATGCCATGACGATCTGACCCCGCTAACGACGATGTCTGCTATCAACGATTTTCTTCTGACTCATGATCTACGCATTGCGCGTAATCCATGCATCTCTCCGGATTTTTGCCTCGATTGGGATGAAATGCGTCAGAGTATTTCTGCCGGTGAAGTGTTCGAATATCCGAAGAGTGGATTTGAAACCGCGGTGGGTAAGTGGACGTTGCTGGAATCGACGAATGGCGATTGCGCTTGGCGATTAGCAGGCACCGCAAAACCTCTGCGCGATGGTGAAGCCATGCCGGATGGCAGCAGGGTGTTTCCTGCGACATGGGAAAACCTGTTGATCCTAAAAAATCTCACGCAGGAGCATGATGTTGACAGCACAATATTTCCGACGGCCAACGAAAGTTTGGGCCGCTCGACATTGGGAGTCGGCGCGCGATTCACGACTTTGCATTGGCCAGCGGTGGAGTGGGCGATGAGTGCTTTGGAGATTGGTTTTACCGCGAATCAGAATTCCGTGCCACGCGAGCTAGTCTACGATGTGGATGCGATGTTGGAGAACCGTCTCGATACCGTGCCATTTCCATTTATCGGAGCGGAAGTGCCCGAGGGGCATCAGGGACAGAGCGTGGAAGGGATGAGTCACGGAGCCGTGCTTTCCAAACTCAAGACGGGCTTTCACCAGCGGAGAATCGTTTGGGCGTTTAATGCGGATCATCAACCGATTGGCGGTAAGTTTGATTCACGTGAGGATGCGCTGGTTAAGGGATGCTTGTTGGCTAGTTACATCACCTTTGATCTCTCGCCGGAATTGGCCGAAAGCAGGCAGGCATCGCGTAATGATATTCCGGTGGATGTGGTCACTGCGGCGCAGGTTCGCATTGCAGAAGCAGGGATAGCTCTGGACGACGATGCTTTTGACCGTTTGTTGATCACAGTCTGGCCCGCATTGCTGAAAGTGAAGCACCGCGACCAGAAATACGCGGAAGCTCGCGCTCAGGCATTCACCACGGATGTGGGTCGCGCCTATTTACGGGAACTGTCGATTGATGAACTGCCGGGGCTCACCACGCCGGAAACCACCGCGATCATGTTGGCACTGTGCGAGGTGTTGGAGATGCCGGTGAATTTTGTGGCTCCTGCTTTCGGGTTTCAGAAAAACGCACCTTATCCCGACAACGAAAAACTGTGCGGATTAATCGAAAAACAATGGCATGTTTGCCAGCTGTTTGGTGTGAGTATCGGGTTTCATTCGGGATCGGGGAAATCGGCGGAAAACTATCGAGTGATGGGTGATGTCACTGGTGGGGCGCTCGAGATCAAAACGAGTGGTCGCTATACCTACGAAATGGGCGTGGCTCTAGCTGAATCGAAGAATGCCGGTGACCAAAAGTTATGGAGCGATTGGTATCAGTTTACAGTCGAAATGGCAGTGGCGGGTTCGTTCAGCGCGGATAACACGGAGCAGGCGATGGCGCGTGAGTTTGTGGTGACGTCGTTGGTTTCACAGCAGAAGGAAACAGAGGTCTTTGATTCGGAGCAGGCCTGTCGAGCCGCTTTGGAGGGGTTGAAGCCATCGCCGGATTTGATGGTGTTTTTTGAGTATAATTTTCTCTACGTGCTCGCGGCGGATGGCCGCGCCGAGAAAGCCGCGCTCGGCGATCACACGGCAGCAGGTTACCGTCAGCGTGAGAGGTTTTATACGATTAGCGACGAGACGCGTTTGTTGTTTTCGAAACGCGTGGCGACCTACCTTGTTTTTCTTGCTGAGCAGACAGGGTTGGTGGCGGCTCCTAAGTGCGCCAGCGTGCACGAACGTCTGTTGGCCTACACGTCATTGGAAGCCATGCTCGATGATATCTCCCCATGAAACCTTTTATTCACGACGATTTTCTTCTGCAAACTCCGGAGTCTCGTGAGCTTTATCACGGCTACGCTAAGGGAGAGCCAATTTACGATTACCACTGTCATCTGCCTCCAGAGCAGATTGCTGAGAATCATCAATTCTCAGACTTGGCCGAGATCTGGTTGGGTGGGGATCATTATAAATGGAGAGCGATGCGGGCCAACGGTATCGCGGAGCGCTATTGCACGGGAGACGCCAACCCTCGGGAAAAGTTTGATGCGTGGTGTGCGACGGTGCCGCACACATTAGGGAACCCTCTCTATCACTGGTCGCATCTGGAACTGAAACGCTACTTTGGAATCGATATTCTGATCAGCCCGGATACCGCTGATGCGATTTGGGATGAAGCCAATGCGAAACTCGCTGAGATGCGCGTGCACGATATTTTGGCCGCCAACAAGGTAGCGGCCATCTGCACGACCGATGATCCCGCGGAGCCCTTGGGAGCGCATGAGCAAATCAAAACACTTTCGATACAGACCAAAGTGTATCCTACCTTCCGCCCGGACAAGGCGTTGGGCGTGGATGAGCCGATTACGTTTAAGATCTGGATAGAGAAACTTGGGAAAGCGGTGGGTCAGCCGATTGTTACTTTTGATGGGTTGATTTCTGCGCTAAAAAAACGACACGACGATTTTCATGCGATGGGCTGCCGCTTGTCGGATCACGGCTTGAATTATGCCTTAGCGGAACCCTGTTCCCATGAGGAGGCTTCGTCTGTGTTTGACGCTGCGCTGGAAGGACACTCATCGACCTCCGGGGAGTGTGGAAAGTATGGATCGTATCTCATGCGCGAGTTTGGGCGTTGGGACGCGGCCAAAGGTTGGACGAAGCAGCTCCATCTTGGTGCGATCCGTAACAACAACAGCCACGCCCTGGAGCAGATTGGGCCGGACAGTGGTTTCGACAGCATCGGGGATACGCCTCAAGTGCAGTCGCTTGGGCGTTATCTAGATTCACTGGCCGCGACGAATGAACTGCCACGGATGGTGCTCTATAATCTCAACCCTTCCGACAATTACGCGTTCGCGACCATGGCGGGGAATTTTCAGGACGGCACCGTTGCGGGAAAGATTCAATTTGGCAGTGGCTGGTGGTTTCTCGATCAGAAAGAGGCGATGGAGTGGCAGCTCAACGCCTTGGCCAACCTTGGTTTGTTAAGTCGGTTCGTGGGGATGCTCACCGATTCGCGGAGCTTCTTGAGTTATACCCGTCACGAGTATTTCCGGCGTGTGCTCTGTAACCTACTTGGTGGGCAGATGGGGCGTGGGGAATTACCGCCGGATATGGAACTCGTCGGAGGGATGGTGAAAAATATCTGCTTCACCAACGCCCGGGACTTATTCCGTCTTGAGCTGGATACGACCTATCAGGGATAAGACTAAGGCGTCATCTCATCGATGATGCTCGCGGGAATTTCATCGAGGAGGATGTGCTCCTTGAGCAGACCGTATTGCACGAAGTGACGGCCTTCAGACGCGACGTATTGCGGCATGGAAATACCGGTGGCGGTTGAGGCGGTAAATCCATCTTCCGGTTCTGATTCGTCTGCGGTAGCCAGAATCCGTGGTTCTCCAAAGATGAGCCCCCCATTGCGTTGTTCGCCAGGGATCTCCCGGCCGATGACAAACCATTGTGGGTTACGCGTGCGGCAACCACCGTCCCAAACATGTTCGGCACCCTTTTTTGTGCCGTCATTGTTGGTGAAGAGCAGAATGAATCGCCCGTCGGGAAGTCGTGCGATCGGACACATCGTATGCGGGTGATCGATAAACGCACCATCGGGGCTGTAGCGGAGACGTTCCACTTCTGACCATGTCTTGCCCTCGTCGGACGAAACGGCGTAACCCGGTGAACCGAGATAGGTGCGGCATGTTTGAACCCAACGCCCATCTGAAAGCGGAACGATGGTGGGTTCCTGTGAATTGAAAGCTAGTGCCTCGGGGTAGCCTTTGAAGAACTTGGCCAGTTGATTCACGGCGGGGTTGTCGATGTGCTTCACGATATTAGCACGGATACCTCGCGGGCCGGGAGGAAGGAGCGAGAATTGAAATTGGGCTGGATCGCTTTCGGTGAGTAGGTTTTCGCAATGGAGGAAAACGGTCTCGCCGGCGACTAGTATTACTACGTTAAGTTAAAGCGACAATAATATCATCAAACTTGCTGCCGCAGCAGAAGCAACAGCCGGTTGATCTCACCAGCCACGGCTGAATCGCGTGCAGTGCTTGTTCCCACGTC
>Ga0105053_10004494_pt1 | contig 20519 bp, 16 predicted proteins | sample BON01_FD_78093 | JGI IMG/M metagenome (GOLD analysis project Ga0105053, IMG submission 78093) | Freshwater microbial communities from Lake Bonney liftoff mats and glacier meltwater in Antarctica - BON-01 | ecosystem: Environmental > Aquatic > Freshwater > Ice > Glacier meltwater | place: Lake...
ACTTTTTAGAACACTCCCGTTCAATCTAGAATATTGTAGTTTTCAAAAGGCCTATTGACGAATTCTGATTCAAACTGAACCGTAAATATCTTGAAAACGCCATCTTCCAGAGAATAATAACCCCCCCAGTCTAAAACTAGTGGCAAGATAACGGACTATCATTTCTCTTTTTTATCGTGGTTAGATGAAAAGTGGACTATGCTAATTAATTTACCTTCGGCTGCTCAAATAACAGGCATCAAAATGTCGAAAGAAATAATTGCACGTAGTGGTTCAAAATGCGAACTCTGCGAATCAGAAAACGACCTTCAATTCTATGTAGTTCCGCCAAAATCTGCTGGCAATGCTGACCATGCAATTTATACTTGCGGAACTTGTTTTGAGCAATTGAATGATGCAGAAAAGGTTGACCCAAACCATTGGCGATGTCTAAATGATAGTATATGGAGCACCGTTCCTGCCGTGCAGGTGGTTGCAAACCGTATGCTAAACCAACTAAAATCAGAAGGTTGGCCACAAGACTTGTTGGATATGATGTATATGGAAGAAGACACCGCTGCTTGGGCCAGGGAAGGAATGGCTGATGACAGCGATGAAGCTATAGTGCACAGAGATGCTAACGGTATTGTACTGAGCTATGGCGACTCGGTAGTTCTCATTAAAGACCTTAATGTGAAAGGAACTAGCATGGTTGCCAAGCGTGGCGAAGCGGTGCGAAACATTACACTCGTGCACGATAATGCAGAGCACATAGAAGGCCGGGTGAACGGACAGATGATTGTGATTCTGACACAGTATGTGAAGAAAACCAGCTAACTTCACACTCTTCATAAAAACAAAATGGGAAAGATTAACAAAGACGAAAAGAGAACAATTTGGCAGAAACTGCGCGAATTCAAAAAGGATGGGCTAGTGTCTTACGCCAAATATTTGGCAGACCAGTTGGAACAATCGGAAGGAAAAGAAATCCGAAAGGCATACACCAAATACATCAAGAAGGAAATAGCCAGCACGGCCAAGAAAATTGCCAAATTGGAGGCTAAGCTCGCCCCAAAGGATTAAAACTTACAATTGTTAGGAGTCCGTGAAACTGGATTTGCTTCGGACCTATCGGTGACTTACGTTTGATAAAATTTTTACGCTCGATACGTGAGCAAACTCCCTCATCTTAAATTGGTCAATCTCCTTCAGCAGGCCTATTCCGCTGAAAGAGCCGCGTCCTTTGCTTACATCGGTCACGCAGCTTCCATTAAAGACCCAAATGAGAAGGTCGCCATTCGGCAGATTGAACTAGACGAGTGGAACCATCGAGAGGAAGTACTTTCCATCATGCAGGTGTATGATGTGCCTATTTCTCGCTATTACGAGCTGAAGTTCTATCTCATTGGAAAACTCATCGCGTTCAGTTGCCACGTCATCGGCTGGTTCATGCCGTACTATTTTGCTGGAAGGTTGGAAAGTGGCAACGTCTGTGAGTACTTCATCATTATGCACTATTTCCATTCGCTCGGCATCCACGACCACGACCAGGCATTGTACGAAATGGGCATAAAGGAAAAGGAACACGAGCTGTACTTCCTTGAACAAGTGAAAGACAGCAGACTCCTCCCCTTTTTTGAACGGATATTCAATTGGGGTAACAAAAAAAGCTTCAATGATGTGAACATGGCAGATGTACTAGCCACCGAGATGTCTCATTCCTATTGTAGAACAGAAAATGACACTTTACCTCCAGTCAAAACAGCCACAAAAGTGGAAACCGAATAGGTCTGAACAGTCGAAGAAACCGATTTCTTATTGTATTTCAGGTATTAAAACTCACAGTTATTTGGAGTCCTCGGAAAAGGGATTACATCTCGTACGTTGGTCATTCCTGTAATAAACATCATCAGCCGTTCAAAGCCAAGGCCAAAACCACTGTGCTCTACCGTTCCGAATTTGCGCGTATCCATATACCACCACACGCTTTCTATCGGAATGTGGAAATCCTCAATCTTCTTCATCAGCACTTCGTAGCGTTCCTCGCGCTGTGAGCCACCAACAATTTCGCCAATGCCTGGGAAGAGAATATCCATGGCCGCAACCGTTTTGCCGTCCTCGTTCAGTTTCATATAGAATGCCTTAATCTTGGCAGGATAACCCGTAATGATTACCGGCTTTTGGAAGTGTTTTTCTACCAAAAAACGCTCATGCTCGCTCTGTAGGTCAACACCCCATTCGTCAATAGGATATTGGAACTGCTTTTTCTTGTTAGGCTTTGAATCGCGGAGAATGTCAACCGCCTCCGTATAAGTTATTCGAGCAAAATCGTTCTCAGAGGCAAAACGAAGTTTTTCTAACAACTCCATGGGTTGGCGTTTGTCCTGCGGAAGGCTTTTTTCCTCTTCGGCAATTCGTTCCGAAAGGAACTTTAGGTCATCTGGACAGGTTTCCATCACATATTTGATGGTTTCTTTCAGAAAATCTTCTGCCAAATCCATGTTGGCATATATATCGTTAAAAGCAACTTCTGGCTCAATCATCCAAAATTCCGCCAAATGGCGAGATGTATTTGAGTTCTCTGCACGGAATGTAGGCCCAAACGTGTAAACCTTAGAAAGCGCCATGGCGGCCAATTCGGCCTCCAACTGACCAGTTACGCACAAGTTAGTCTGCTTGCCAAAAAAATCCTCTGAATAATCAACCGTTCCATCTTCATTCAATGGTGGGTTTTTAGGGTCGAGCATCGTTACTCTAAACATCTCTCCTGCTCCTTCTCCATCCGTTCCTGTAAGAATGGGTGAATGGATATTGAAGAAACCACGGTCGTTGAAATACTTGTGAATGGCAAACGTGAGCGCATGTCGCACACGAAAAACAGAACCGAACGTGTTAGTACGCATGCGCAAATGGGCATTCTCACGCAGAAATTCCAAACTGTGTTTCTTAGGCTGAATCGGGAATTTATCGGGATCGGCAACGCCATGCACTTTCAGCGAAGTGGCCTTCACCTCCACCGTTTGTCCTTTTCCTTCACTTGCCACCAACTGACCTGTAATGGAAACGCAGGCCCCAGTTGTGACAGTAGCCAGTTCTGCTTCCTTAAACTTAGATTCAAAATCAAATACGCACTGTATATTATTCACCGTTGAACCGTCATTCATAGCCACAAAATTCACGTAGGCGTTACCTCTTTTGGTTCTCACCCAACCTCTCACGGTTACTTCACGGTCCAGTTTATTGGTGGTCAATAATTGTTTGATGCTTTCCATTGCGTTGTTTTTGAAGCGCGCAAAGATAGACCGTTAGCGAATTTGGACAAGAGACGAAGGACAGGAGCCAAAACTTGCGGATTCAGACATCACTTATCACTTTCTTCCCCTCGCCCCTTGTCCCTTGTCCATCCCTTGCCCCTTGCCCCTTGTCCCTCGCCCCTTGTCCCTTGTCCATCCCTTGTCCCTTGTCCCTCGCCCCTCGCCTCTCGCCTCTCGCCCCTTGTCCCTCGCCCCTTGTCCCTTGTCCCTTGTCCCTTGTCCCTTGTCCCTTGTCCCTCGCCCCTCGCCCCTCGCCCCTCGCCCCTTGTCCCTTGTCCCTTGTCCCTTGTCCCTTGTCCCTTGTCCCTTGTCCCTTGTCCCTCAAACTAAAAACTTAGGAAACTTTTAACATAAAAATCGTTTCCGTGGTTTTTTAAGCATTACATTTGCGCCCGAATTGGAAGAAAAAGCCCAGAAAATATTAGAGCAGACTACAGTGTTGTTCATGCAGTATGGCATTAAGAGCCTTACTATGGATGATATTGCTCGTCACTTGGGCATGTCTAAAAAGACGCTTTATCAGTCGTTTTCTGATAAATCGGATTTGGTTTCGCAAGGCATTCAAGCGCACATGGATTTGGAACAAGAAGCGCTTGAGCAAATCCATCTGAGCAGCGATAATGCGATTGAAGAAATGTTCCTAATCTCACAACACGTGAGCGTGCATCTGCAAAGCATGCACCCTTCCATACTCTTTGATATGGAAAAGTATTACCCTGTGGCATTTGCAAAATTCAATGAGTATAAACTGAAAATCGTGATGTCGTGCATTGCCAGAAATATCGAAGATGGCATTTCACAAAAGCTCTATCGCGATAACATCAACATTCCGATTGTAGCAGGATTGTATGTCGGTAGAATGGACATCATTTTTGACCAGAAATTATTTCCAGCGGGCAAGTATAGTCCTAAGGATGTGTACTTCGAGGCTATAAGATACCACATAAGGGGCATAGCCAGCGAAAAAGGCATGGAATACCTGAAAAACAAGTTTAAATCACTCGATACACAGAACCCTATTTTCTAACTAGATGAGAAACTTACTCATACTTACAATTTGCACCTTCGTATCAATTCCTGTCTTTGCGCAAGAAGGCAGCTTAATGGAGCTGAGCGTGACTGATGCAGTGCTTTACGCTTGGCAAAACAGTCAAAAATCTAAGACTGCATCCATTGATGTGCAACAGGCCGATAAAGATGTTTGGATTCAAGCTGCGAAAGGATTGCCACAGATAAATGGTTCGGTAGGTTTCAACAACTTCTTACAACTTCCTACCTCGGTATTTGACGCCTCAGCCTTCAATCCACTCGCACCTCCTGGAGAATTGGCAGAACTTCAGTTCGGTCAGCCATATACCATGGATATTGGAGCCACGGCTACACTTCAACTTTTCGATGGTTCGTATATAGTTGGCGTAAAAGGAGCCAAAGGTTTTCAGAAACTATCGCGAGACATGGAAAAGATGACCAAGAATGAGGTCAAAACCCTTGTTGGCGAAGCTTATTACACTTCTCAAATTGCCAAAGAAAATGTTCGTCTGTTAAATGAGAATATTTCCAATATGGAGAAAACGCTTGAAGAGACTATCGCACTTTTCAAGGAGGGATTTACGGAAGAGATGAATGTGGAGCAATTAGATCTTTTGATGAATCAAATGAAGAATCGCGTAAGGCAAGCCGAACGTCAACATCAGGCAACCCTCAACTTGCTCAAGTATAAAATGGGTATGCCAATAGATACCAAGATTAGCCTTTCAGACAATCTTGAAACGCTTTGGACCTTGCAATCCAACGAAGAGCTGATGGCAACAGAACTTGACCTAAACAACAACCTTGCATACGACCTTGTCAAGCAGGATATCGTTATGCATGGATATTTGGTAAAATTGGAACAAGCCAAGTATTACCCTAGACTGAATGCTTTCTTCGATTACCAGCAGCAAGCCTTCAGGGATAAATTCGATTTCTTCGATTTCAGCAAGTCATGGTATCCACAAACGCTGTGGGGCATCAAACTAACCATTCCAATTTGGGACAACCTTGGCGGACTGGCCAGCATCAACAAGGCTAAATTGCAACAGCAAAAAATCAAAAACAAACTGGCAGATACAGAGCAAGCCTTGAAACTTCAATCGATTACCGCAAAGGGCGATTTTGCTTCTTCATTAGAACAATTGGTTACAAGTCAGGAGAATATTGAATTGGCAAAACGCATTCAGGAAAAAACGTTGATTAAATACAACGAAGGTCTTTCTACCAGCATGGAATTAACCACAGCTGAGAACCAACTTTTACAAGCACAAGGCGAATACATCAACACGTTATTTGCGGCAATGAATGCCAAACTTCAAATGAAAGTTGTCCTAGAGAACAATTAATCACGAAAAGCACTTACTATCGAAACTATGAGAACAAATATTTTTATCGCTGCCGTACTACTTGCACTCGTTTCATGTGGAGGAGAAGCAACACTTGAAGAGAAAAAAGCTGCGCTTGATGCCAAGAAAGTTGAATTGGCACAGCTTCAGAACGAGATAAACAAGATGGAAGAAGCACTTATTGCGCTGGACTCAACCATTGGCCAGAATAAAGAATTGGGAATTTTAGTGGAAGTAAAAAAAGTTACTCCAGAAGATTTTGAACATCATTTTGAGGTAAACGGAAGCTTAGAAGCAGTTGAGCAAGCCAACATCAGCCCAGAACAAGGCGGACAGATTAAGCAAATTCTTGTAAAAGAAGGAGACAGAGTTGCTGCAGGAACCGTGCTTGCAAACTTAAATGTGAGTGTTTTTCAAACCAACCTGCAGGAAATAGACAACGGTATCGAATTGGCTCAAACCGTTTACGACCGCCAAGCTCGTTTGTGGGAACAAAAAATCGGATCAGAGATTCAATACTTAGAAGCAAAAAACCGATTAGAAAGTGCTCAGAAAAAGCGTCAGACTGTAGTTGCCCAAATGGCTATGAGTACAGTAAAAGCTCCATTTGCTGGTGTTGTTGATCGCATTTATCAGAAGGCAGGAGAATTGGCAGCACCCGGACAGCCGATGCTCACGCTTGTGAACATGAGCGAAATGAAAGTGAAAGCTGACGTTTCGGAAAATTATGTTCAGGTTGTGAAGGAAAATGCTGAGGTTGATGTGGACTTTCCATCTTTTGGCTTTAGCACAAAAGCTCGAATTCGACAAGTGAGCAACATCATCAATCCATCAAACAGAACATTCAGCGTAGAGGTTCGTGTTCCTAATGCGAATGGCGCACTGAAACCAAACGGAATCGCAACGCTTAAAATCAAAGATTTTGAAATGGAAGGTGCATTGGTTGTTCCTGCCATTGCCATTGGAAAAGATGCCAAAGGCGCGTTTTTATTTGTAATCAACGAAGTGGAAGGAAAGTCCAAGGCTGTAAAGAAATATGTTACAACTGGCCGCACAAGCGGAGGGCAAACACGTGTGGTTGAAGGATTATTGAGCGGAGATCGGGTGGTAGTAGAAGGCTACAATGAGGTGGCCAACGGTGATCAGGTTCGGATTCAGGGTTGAAATAGTTATTAGGTTATTGAGTTAGTGGTTATTGGTCTGCCACCTAATAACCAATAACTGATAACCCAAAATCTCAAAAGAGAAAAATGAGCAACGAAACACAGGATAAAAAAGGCATGATGAAGGAGTTTGGGCTATCCTCAGCCTCACTCCGAAACAGCACCAGTGTGCTTATCCTCACATTCCTTATCGTTTGTGGCGGTATTCTCGCCTACTCCACCATGCCTAAGGAATTGTTTCCTGAAGTGGTAATGCCGCAGATTTATGTGCGAACAGTCTACCCAGGTAACTCACCAATTGATATTGAGAACCTAATCACCCGTCAGATTGAAAAGGAAATCAAGCCACTGAAAGGTATCAATGAGATGACCTCAACTTCTGTTCAGGACAACTCCATCATCATTGTAGAATTTAACACGGATGTACCTGTTGAAGAAGCACTTTCGGATGTGAAAGATGCGGTGGATAAGGCAAAAAGTAATCTACCGTCAGATCTTGATATTGAGCCGATGGTCATGGACGTAAACATGTCCGAAATGCCCGTCATGAATATCAACCTTTCGGGAGATTACAGCGTGGACGACCTGAAAGATTATGCTGAGATGCTTCAGGATAAAATGGAGGTGATACCGGAAATTTCTGCTGTCAATCTGCGAGGTGCGTTGGAGCGCGAAATCAACATCAACGTGGATGTGAATAAGATGGATGCCGTTGAGGTAAGTTTCAATGACATTGAAAGCGCCATTGGTTATGAAAACATGAGTATTTCGGGTGGCGACATCCTAATGGATCAAACCCGAAGAACCATTCGTGTTTCTGGCGAATACACCAACATGGACCAAATTGCCAACACCATTATTAAGGCAGAGTTTGGCAACATTATTTACCTGCGAGATATTGCCACGGTTGAAGATGGATACAAGGAACGAGAGAGTTATGCCCGATTGGATGGCAATCCTGTTGTATCGTTAGATATTGTGAAAAAATCGGGCGAAAATCTGTTGAATGCTACCGATCAGGTTGCGGCCATTTTGAAAGAAGCAAAAGAAAACCGCTTCCCTTCCGATTTAAAAATCACCATTACCAACGACCAAAGTAACCAAGTTCGTGGGCAACTTTTGAACTTGGAAAACAGCATCTATTCGGGCGTCATTCTCGTAGTTATCGTCCTCCTTTTCTTCCTCGGGTTAAGAAATGCCATTTTCGTTGGAATTGCCATTCCACTTTCCATGCTTATGAGTTTTATGATTCTCGGTTCCATGGGCATTACCATTAATATGATGGTACTATTTGCGCTCATTCTCGCCTTGGGAATGTTGGTAGATAACGGTATCGTAACCATCGAAAACATCTACCGACTGTATTCTCAAGGTATGTCCAAATCGGACGCGGCCAAATACGGAGTTGGCGAAATTGCTGTTCCTATCATCTCATCAACAGCAACCACTTTGGCGGCCTTTGCTCCGCTCCTCTTCTGGGATAGCATCATGGGCGAATTCATGAAATTCCTTCCAATCACATTGATTGTAGTTCTTGGCTCATCACTTTTTGTTGGATTGGTTGTAAATCCTGTGTTTGCTGCCCTCTTTATGAAACGTGAAGAGAAGAAAGGTATCAACTGGAAATCGTTAATTATTACTGTTGGAATTGAAATCGTATTGAGCGTTGTGTTCTATCTGAGCGATATGTTTAGCATGGGAACCATTTTCGCCACATTGGCAGCACTTACTGTTATCAATGCCTATATCCTCCGCCCTGTTTCTTCATGGTTTCAAGACAAATTCTTGGTATGGTTGGAAGAAGCATATCTTAAAACACTTCGTTTCTCGCTTACAGCTTGGAGGCCGATTGCCTTGTTCTTGTTCACCGTTGTACTACTTTTTGCATCCATAGGACTTGTTGTAGTTATGGCCCCAGATGTAGAATTCTTTCCTGCCAACGACCCAAAATACATCAACATCTTTTTGGAGGCTGCTTCTGGTACCGACATTGAAAAAACCAACGAAACCATTTTGAGTGTTGAGGGAGAAGTTCAGGAAATTATCGAGCCTTATCGTGTTTGCGTCAATTCAGTTGTAACAAATATTGGTGCAGGTTCTAACGACCCAATGGATGGGCCACCTGCTGGCGAAACTCCGAATAAAGCCAAAATCACCATCTCATTCAAAGAATTTGAAGAACGCGAAGGAATTTCCACCTCGGATGTGATGAAGGCGTTGAGCGAAAAACTCAGCAAACAGCCTGGCATCATTATGAACATTCAAAAAAACCGCGAAGGACCACCCGCTGGCAAACCAATCAATATTGAAGTAAGTGGTAAAGAATTTGAAACGCTGATTGCAACTGCAGAGAAACTAAAGGCAGAAATTACGGATATGAATATTCCGGGAGTTGAAGGTCTGAAAATCGACCTTGAAACAGGTAAGCCAGAGATTATGGTAAACGTGAATAGAGCCAGAGCGCGGATGTTCGGTCTAAGCACGGCACAGATTGGCAGCACGCTCAGAACCGCACTTTTTGGGAAGGAAATTAGCAAATACAAAGAAGGAGAGGATGAATATCCGATTATGCTCAAATTGCAGGACAATTATCGATATGATATAAGCTCACTACTTAACCAGCGCATTACTTTTCGTGATATGACAACGGGCAAGGTCAAGCAGATTCCAATTTCTGCTGTAGCCGATATTTCTTTCACCAGTTCTTATGGCGCTGTAAAACGTAGAGATCAGGATAGAACAATTACCATTTGGAGTAACGTAATTGAGGGTTACAACGCCACCAACATCAATGCCCAGATTCAAGAGAAATTCGGAGAATATCAAATGCCAGATGGTTATGCGTTACGATTTACGGGAGAGAGCGCGGAGCAGGAAAAAGCAGCTGATTTCTTAGGCAAAGCGTTTATGATTGCCATTGCGTTAATTGTTTTGATACTCGTTTCTCAGTTCAACTCAGCCATCAAACCAATCATTATTGTTGGTTCGGTTGCATTTAGCACCATCGGTGTGTTTTTGGGAATCATCGCTTTTGGCGATACAATTTCTGTGATTATGACGGGTATAGGAATCGTTTCCCTAGCGGGAATTGTGGTAAATAATGCCATTGTTCTTATCGATTACATCGACCTAACGCGCGCTAGAAGACGGAATGAATTGGGAATGCCAGAAGGAAGTGTGCTTCCATTAAATGAGGCTGTAGAGTGCATTATTGAAGGCGGAAAAACACGACTTCGCCCTGTATTGCTTACAGCCATTACCACGGTTTTGGGTCTACTCCCACTTGCCACGGGCATGAACATCAACTTTTATACGCTATTGAGCGAACTCAATCCACAGATTTATTTCGGTGGTGATAACGTAGCCTTCTGGGGACCAATGGCCTGGACAGTTGTTTACGGTCTGTCGTTTGCAACATTCCTCACACTGGTAATAGTACCTGTTATGTATCTCTTAGTTGAACGGGTGGTAATCATCTTTGTAAAGCCAGAAACTCCTGAACAGGACAACTAATGAGTTTGACCTACGAGAATGACCAGCAAAAATGGGACATCATCAAGATGGCCATTGAGCAGCACATGCCAGCCAATAGAATCTTCGGGTTCGAAATCGTTGAGCTGAAGGAAGGATTTGCCAAAATTCATGTCCCGTTTAAGGAAGATTTCATCGGTGATTTTATACAAGGATTGTGGCATGGCGGCATCATTGCAAGTATTGCCGATTCTGCAGCTGGCATTGCAGCGTCAACCGTTCTTACAGATGCCAGAGACAAACTCAATACCATTGATATTCGGATTGATTACCTAAGTGGTGCCATCAAAGAAGACCTCTATGCCGAAGCCGAGTTATTGAAAGTCGGCAAACGCATCATCAAAGCAGATGTGAAGCTTTATCAGAAAAGCAAAGGAACGGTGGCCATTGCCCGAGGTTCGTTCAGTCTTCTTAAATTCGAGGAATAAGCTTAAGACTTAACGGTTGGAATAATTCACAACATGATTAGGTTAACACCTAGGCTAACGACAAAACCAAAGCCTACCAATCTCGTAGTAAGCCCGTGATAACCAGTACTGAACAAACCACTGTTTCTAAGAATGCCCTAGCTGCTTGGTTTCAGGAAGTGTGGAAAACCGTTTCCGAGCTAGGCCTAAAAAAAGAGGACACCCCGTATTTTTCACGGAAGATTGTATTGACCAATCAGGTGGCAGTAATTATTTTCATCGTAGTCATTTTTATGACGGTGGGATTTGTCGCTACCAGTGCCTCTATGACCAGCATCAATTGGTTTCTAACACTGTTGGTCGTTGTGTGGGCCGTTCCTTTCTTCAATTTCCTAGGAAACAGGATTCTTTCAAGACACATTCTCAGCACTGCACTTCCTCTATTTTCCGTTCTTTTTGTTGCGCACATCCGGGCTATTGCACCTGAAACCGTACATGAGGCTAGTTTTTATATTCCCAGATATTTTCAAATCAGCCTGAGTTTCATTCCAGTCATTCTATTCGGTTTTGAAGAACGCAAACATCTGTTCATATCATTTACGCTCAATGTACTTACTCTTCTCTTCTATAACGAGATACTGGCAGCGATGGGAGCCGGGCTGGGTGCTGCAGAGCCAATCATAAAAGACCCATTTTTCGTCAGTTTATCCTCGGTTCTTGGGCTAACGATTGTGAGTGCCGGATACCTCTTCCTGAACAAGATGAACAGCGAATATGAGCTTCAGATTGAAGGACTTTTGTATAAAACTGAAACACAGAATCGTAGCATGCAGGATGCGATTAACTATGCAAAGAACATTCAGCAAGTTGTACTCCCGAAGGATAATGTGCTGGCAAAATTGCAGGAACGCTTGTTTGTAATGTATCGCCCTCTTCATACGGTATCTGGAGATTTCTATATGGTGGAAGAATCGGTCAATCATATTGTATTCTCAGTAATCGACTGCACGGGTCATGGAGTTCCTGGTGCTTTTATGAGCATTCTGGCCAGCTCAGTACTTCAGCGATCTATTGCACTTGTGGGATATAAAAATCCGGAAGTGATTATGAACAATGCCAACCGTCTTTTCCATGAAGACCTGAGTCGTAGCGGAAATCCAGACATTCAGGATGGAATGGACATGGTGATGTGCAGCTTCGACAAACGGACTAATGAACTACGCTTGGCTGGGGCCAACCTATCAGTCTACGTGGTTACAGAAGCTGGTGTGGCTGAATATCGAACGGACAAAGGAGGCATCAGTATGGGTAACCCAACCCGAAACTTCAACCCTACAAATGTCAAATTGGAACGAGGAAATCATGTTTACATCAGTTCCGATGGATATTACGATCAATTCGGTGGCAATCGCGACAAACGCATTGGCAAAAGGAGCTACCGAGAGAAACTTGAGGCCATTTCAAAATTACCTATCAAGGACCAGCAGGAGCACATGGTTTCATTCTTTGATACCTGGAAAGGAGATTCCTTTCAGGTGGATGATGTTTGTATGATTGGATTCCGCTGCTGAGATACTAGGTTTGTATCAAAACCATAGAACACCTGTCAGATTAGAAAAATGGAGTCCTTTCGAAGAAAATACAACCTATTTCGAACCTTCAGAACGAGAGTTTATGATAAACTACCGCGTAGTAAATATGGTAGAATTCTGGAGCAATTAAAAGCTGATGGCGTAACCATTTGTGATACGATTGAAGAATTTGAATACGGCAAATTCGTTCACATTCTCGACCCAGAAGGAAACAAAATTGAACTTTGGGAACCAGTAAATGAGAGTTTTACAAAAAAGCATCCCGAAGGCACAACCACCAAGTAGGTTTAACCTGAGTTCGATTATTACATCTGAGCAATTAGCTCCTTCATTATCAACGTCATTTTTGGTTCTGCTTTGGCAGCTACGTTAATGACATCTTCGTGCGTCACTTTCACAATTTTACCTGGTACACCAAGGTCGGTTATGATAGAAACTGCAAAGCATCTCATTCCGCCATGTCGTCCAGCAATTACTTCGGGCACTGTTGACATTCCAACCGTATCGGCACCAACATTTCTCACATACATATACTCAGCAGGGGTTTCGAGGCAAGGGCCACTCAATCCAGCATAAATTCCTTCTTGAACTTTAATTCCATGAGAAGCTGCGATTTTCTTTGCTCTCGCGATGAGTTCCTTATCGTAAGCATCGCTCATATCAGGAAAACGAGGCCCCAATTCTGGATAATTCTTTCCCATTAATGGATTTGTTGGGAATAGATTGATGTGATCGTTCAAAATCATCAAATCCCCAATCTCATAATCAGGATTTACACCGCCACTTGCGTTAGAAACAACCAAATCGTTCATTCCCAAGGCTTTCATTACTCGTACAGGAAATGTCACTTGCTTCATATCGTAGCCCTCATAGTAATGGAAACGACCTTGCATAGCCATAACCGACTTCCCTCCAAGCTTGCCAAAAATGAGTTTACCTGAGTGCCCTTCAACCGTAGAAACGGGGAAGTTTGGAATTTCCTCATATGGCACAACATGCTCGGCCACTATCTCTTTTACCAGACCACCAAGGCCAGTTCCGAGAATGATTCCTACCACTGGAGAAGCACCCGTGCGCTCTTTCAAATACGCAGCGGTCTCCTTTATTTTCTCAAGCATGTTTTCCATGTTCCAATATTATTTTGTTGAATTCAGATGTCAATCCGCCAAATTCAATTCTTATTGGCAAATAGAACATCGGAACGTTTTTGAGTTCTTCTAAAATTACTGAGCCAGCAAGCCTTGCAGCGTCCTTCTCAGTAGTTATGACTGCATTTACAGACGCGCCAAAACTATCCAATTTTCTAAGTGGAGATAGGTCTTTCAGCGTATAATTATGATGGTCTGCAAACTTCAAATGCTTACGAACGGTGTAACCTTGAGAGACGCTTTCTTCAACGCGTTGTTCATTGGCAATTCCTGAAAAGAGTACCACCTCTTGAATTTCTGACACATTCATTTTCTCACCAGAAAACTGAACCAATTCGCAAGAAACCGTACTTGAATTAAAGATTTTACCTCTAAAATTTAAAGAAGAATCTTGCCTACCATCTGAACCAGAAACCACCAAAATATCAGCTCGTTTTGATTCAGTCTTTGCTTCGCGAAGTGTTCCAACGGGTAATAAATAATTTTTCCAAAACGGCTGCCGCGATGGTGTTACCAAAATGCTCAAGCTCGGTTTTACCCATCGATGCTGAAAACCATCGTCCATTACAATCACATCAGGTTTTCTGTCAGATTTCAAGAGGTTTTCCATTCCTAAAACACGATTTTCACAAACGGCTACAGTCACATTCCGCAATCTTCGTTTTAGCTGCAACGGCTCATCACCAACTTCTAACGCTGAATTTCCTTCTTCCACTAATTGAAAACCCTTTGAAGCACGACCGTAGCCTCTACTCAGCACAGCTACATTTCTGCCATTCTGAAAAAGAAGTTCTACTATGTAATGAACCAATGGCGACTTGCCGGTTCCACCCGTTTCCAAATTTCCAACACAGATTACAGGTACATCAAATTGCCTTGAATGGAAAATTCCGAAATCGAAAATTCGATTCCGTATCCAGACTCCTAATCCGTAAAGTGCGGCAATAGGCCACAAAAGATGTCTGTACCAAGGCATGGCCGAATATAGTCAGGACACCGCATTCTTCTTAATATTGCTTCATGCAAGCATCTGAAATAATCAAGTATCTAGAAGAATTGGCACCGCCATCGCTTCAGGAAAGTTATGACAACTCTGGTCTTTTGGTTGGAGATTCCAGCACCGAGGTAACTGGAATTATGGTGAGTTTAGACTGCACGGAAGATGTAATTGATGATGCACTTTCGCAAGGCTGCAATCTTATTATATCACATCACCCAATTGTTTTTAGCGGATTGAAGCGATTCAACGGAAAAAATTACGTGGAGCGAACGGTGATGAAAGCCATCAAAAATGATGTTCTGCTTTACGCCATCCACACCAATTTAGATAACGTGAGTGATGGAGTAAACCAAAAAATAGCAGAGAAACTTGGTTTGCTCAACACACGAATTCTCGCTCCAAAAAAGCAATTACTGAAAAAAGTTGTGACGTATTGCCCAACCGCCCATGCAGAAAATGTGCGGAACGCCATGTTTGATGCTGGTGGAGGAAGCATTGGCAACTATGACCAATGTTCCTTCAATACTGATGGTACTGGCACGTTCCGAGGGAATGAAAAAACCAATCCATTTGTGGGAAACAAAGGCGAAATGCATTCAGAATCCGAAGTGAGGATAGAAACAATTGTCCCTGAATTTAGAGTAAAAAGTGTGCTGGCCGCGATGAAAAGTGCACATCCTTACGAAGAAGTTGCGTTTGATATCTATCCGATGGAGAACATTTGGAAGGAGGTTGGCTCAGGTATGATTGGAGAACTACCAGAAGAAATGGATGCATTGGAATTTCTAAAATCGTTGAAAACCAAGATGAAAACTGATTGTGTGCGCTACACACTTCCGCACAAAAAGAATGTGAAACGAATTGCCGTCTGTGGCGGATCTGGCAGTTTTCTGCTTGAAAATGCCGTTGGAGCTGAAGCCGATATTTTCATCACAGGAGATTACAAATACCACCAGTTTTTTGATGCCGAAAACAAGATTATCATAGCCGACATCGGACACTTCGAAAGCGAACAGTTTACGATTGAACTTTTAGCTGAAAAACTGGCGCAGAATTTTCCTATTTTTGCACCCCGTTTGACAAGGGTAAAAACGAACCCGATCAATTATCTATAAAACATGGCGACTAAAAAAGCTACCGCAGGTTCAGATTTCACAGTTGAGGAAAAACTGAAAGCACTCTACAATCTTCAGACAATCGATTCTGAAATTGACCGAATTAGAACCATCCGAGGTGAACTTCCATTGGAGGTACAAGATCTTGAAGATGACATTGCAGGCCTTGAAACCAGATTGCAAAATCTTACTGATGAGGTGAATGTCTTTGAAGATGCGATTGTTCAGCGCAAGAACATGATTACGGATGCCATTACTGCCATCAAGAAATATGAGGAGCAGCAAGGAAAGGTTAGAAATAACCGTGAGTTCGATTCATTGAACAAAGAGATTGAATTCCAGAACTTGGAAATTCAACTTTGCGAGAAGAAAATGAACGAGTTCAAGGCAAATATCGAAGCCAAGAATCAATTAATTGAGGTTGCCAAAAACAACTTTGAAGAGCGCCAAAAAGATCTTGTTGCTAAGAAAGCCGAGTTGGACTCAATCATCGCTGAAACTGAGAAGGAAGAAGCAAAATTGACCAAGCAATCTGCCGCAGCAGAAAAAGTGATTGAAGACAGATTAATTACTGCTTACAAAAGAATCCGTGAGAATTCTTTGAACGGTCTTGCAGTCGTTAAGATTGAGAGAAGCGCGTGTGGCGGATGTTTCAATAAGATTCCACCACAACGAATCTTGGATATTAGCCTAAGAAAGAAAATTATCGTTTGCGAGCATTGCGGGCGAGTTCTTGTTGATTCCGAAATTGACGGAACAGAAGAAGCTTAAGCCAATTAAGGCTTGAATATTGAAGGGGATTCAAATTGAATCCCCTTTTTTTGTACCAGACTTTGAGAAACATCCTTTTCATAATCCTTATTTATGCGATTCCAAATGCTGGATTCGCACAAAATTTCACCACAAGTGAAGATTACGACAAAGCCTATTCCCTCCTACTCGACCTAAAATTTACGGAGGCATATTCGGTCATTCAGAAACTCAAAACTTCCGACAAGAACAATCTTGCCCCAGTTTATCTAGAAGATCTATCTGATTTTCTTTTCATCGTTGTAACGGAAGATCAGGAACAATTTGAGGCGAGAAAAGATCTGCGTTCAGAGCGATTAAAGGCGTTGAGTCGTCTTCCAGATTCTTCTCCTTACAAACTATTGGCCGAAGGTGAAATTCATCTGCATTGGGCCTTTTCTATGATGCGTTTTGGAGAATATTTCAATGGGGCTAGCGAAATAAACAAGGCTTTTAAAGCCCTTGAAAAGAACATACAACAGCATCCTGATTTTCTCCCAACATATAAGAGTATGGGACTGCTTCACACGCTGATTGGTACCGTACCAGACAACTACAAATGGGCCACCAAACTGATGGGAGTAGATGGCACCATTGAGCAGGGAATTGGCGAAATGGAAAAGGTTCTGAAGAAATCAGAAGGAAAATCTGAACTCAAAAATCTGAGAAAAGAAACGCTTTTCCTGTTGAGTTTTCTTCACATCAATCTTCTGAATGATAGTGAAGCCTTGCTTCGTTACCAAAAGGAAGTTGACAAAGAAACGGGGCCTTTGATGGATTTTGCCAAATCAAGTTTGCACAAGGAAAATGGCCAAGCAGACAAGGCAATTGAAGTGTTGCTGACATCAACAAAATCACTTGAAGCATTTCCATATTTGAATTTTCTTTTGGGCGAATTGAAACTGGCGCGGATGGATAAGGATGCCATAGTTCCATTACAGAAATATGTCAAGTCGTTCAAAGGAAGCAGCTACTTGAAAGCCGCACACCAAAAAATAGCATGGCACTCATTGCTTGTTTTGAATGATGTTTCTGCATATCGCAGTGCTATTGCAAAAGTTGGTGGTGTTGGTAGCACCATGCTTGATGAAGACAAATCGGCTCAGAAGGAATTTGAATCAGGGCAAATCCCAAATAGAATTTTGTTGAAAACCAGATTGCAGTTTGACGGGGGCTACTATCAGGATGCGCTGAGAACCCTTATTACTTCCAAAACAACTGACCTTGCCACTTCAGATGAAAAGTTGGAATTCACCTATCGTTTGGGAAGAATTCACCATGAACTTGGAAATGAGAAAGAAGCAATCTCCTATTATGAAATGACAATGAAGAATGGTGCTGACAGCAAACGCTATTTTGCTGCCAATTCATCGCTGATGCTAGGAATGTTTTATGAGAATTCAGGTCAAAAGGATAAGGCCATTAAGGCGTTTGAAGCGTCTTCCGAATTCAATAATTCTGAATACAAAAACAGCATAAACCAGAAAGCGAAGGCTGGAATTCTGCGTTTACAGAATTAGAATCTGAATCCAACTGTGGTAATCACGCTATGATTTAGCGTTGCAGTTTCCGCAAAGTTCGTCTCGTAAACTTGATAGGCATCAACCTGACGGTGAAGATTGTAGGTCAGATCTACAAAGAATCGCTTCAAACGATAACCAACTCCGAGTGAATAGCGCGTGTTGTCGAAATTGTATTTTCCAGAATAAGGATCGCCATTAATAGCAAATCCGCCACGAATGCTAAATGCGCTGATTCTCCACTCGGTTCCAACACGAATGTTTCCAGCCCAATGCAGTTGATTTTTCACATCTGCATTCTCAGCATCAAAAGAGTAACCTCGGGATTGCAACTTGGCCAACGAGTAATTCACATATTCATAATCGGCAGAAATCAATCCAAACTTACCTACAACAAAAGCCAAGCTTCCAATTGCTCTAAAAGGCGTTTGCAAGCGATAACCAAAAGCGCCATCCAAGGTTGAAAGCGTGTATTGACCTAATCCTTCCAGATTGGAAGTAGTAGTGCTAGTAAATTGCTCGTCAATATCATACCATGTTGGGGAGTGAAAGGCTGCTCCCAACCGCAACCATTTGGCTGGGCGATAAATCATACCAAACTTAATGTTGAGTCCGTTCCCCGTTGCTTTCAAATAATCCGTTTTGGTAAACGAACCGAAATTTGAAATAGAATCCTGCGAGTCACTCTCAGTGTAAGTGCGCTCCATTTCATAATTCAATCGTGGAATTCCGATTGTTGTTCCGATGTAAAGTGAGTTACCGAAATTACCACCAAACGAAAGTGCAATCTCACCCATCGATCCTTTAGTGGTTTCGCGCACTTGCTGCGTTTGTCCGTAAAATGGTGCCACATTTCGCATGTAAGAGTTCACCGAACCTGGCATGGTATCAATTAGAAATGTTCCCCACCCCATGTAGGCATTGGAGAATTCTGCTCCAGGAATCAATTCCGTTGGAATATCTGCATAATTTATACCATCATTATTGAGTTGATTTACCCAACCATCAACGATTGAGCTATTAGTACTTACGCCAACAATGGAAGTCCTACGTTGAAAATTAGCAGTTCGATTATATGAAATGCCTAGCTGAAACGATTTCCATGCCCATTGTTTATCCTCGCCTCTTTTTCGCCTGAAGCGCGCTACAAAACCAGCATTGCTGATGTTGGCATTCATCTTTGAATCCGAAGACAAATTACCCAAATAGGTTGCATCCGTTGCAGCAGATAAAACACCCAACGAAACAGAACCTGTACTCAAAGTAAATACTCCGATACCCGCAGGGTTTACACTCATAGAGGCCATATCGCCACCTAGTGCCCCGAACGCTCCGCCCATAGCTGAATAGCGAGCCGTACCAACTACATCGTATTGAGAATACCGCAGCGCATCCAATTGACCTTGCGCTAGAACAGAGCTGGCCATTAAGACAAGAACTACGGTAGTTGCAATAAGTTGATTTAGCTTAAACATATTCATTCAATTTAAGGACGTCCACCTCTCGAAGGTGAACTAGAGCCTCTACTTGGAGTGCCTGAGCCTGAAGACCTTGAAGGCGAACCAAAACTTCCACCTGACGAGCCTCTACTTGGGCTTGAAGATGGGCTTACGCTTCTTGAAGGCTGCGTGCTTCGAGAAGGAGTCGCATTTCTCGATGGCTGCTGGTAGTTTCTGGATGGCGTTGCATTCCTAGAAGGTTGCGAAAATTCCCTCGAAGGTGTGGCATTACGTGATGGTTGTTGATAACGCTGGTCATTTGACGGTCTGGAAAGCTGATTTCCGTTTTGCGGATTACTACCAGAACGTGATGGCTGCTGTCTATAAACATTCGAATTATTTCGGTTGTAGCCACTGTTCGTGTTAGGCTGTGTGCGCTGCAAATCTCGGTACATGTTTCCACGTTGTTCAGCAGAAGTCCGGTTAGGTTGAGTGGTTGAAGTTTCTCGCTCTACGGTATTTGGTCGTGGAATTGTACCCGAACTGGTTCGTGGCTGCGTAGTTGTAGCACGGTACCTGCTTCTATCTACACTTGGGATAGATTCCCGCTGCGGGATTGTTGCACGTTCGGATGTTGAACGCTCTGATTCTACACGCTGATACGGGTTATTGCGTGTTGCAGGCTCTTGCGAATTCACCCGTTCTCTACCTATTTCGGATTTAAGCGCATCATTTGAAAGACCTCTATTGACGTTCGTTTCATTTCCTCTCAGGGCATCAGATTGAGAAATTCCTGAACGCATGTTATTCATTTCCACATTAGCCCTTACAGGTCGTGCATCGGCAGTTTGAAGCACATTTCCTTTGTTGGCATGATCCACTTTACCCGCGTTGGCTGCATCATTGTAAACGGAGCCAAAAGTCGTATTCCTAGACCCTGTACCAATTGTGTTTCCAGCACTTCCAGTAGAACCTCGGTGTCCATTATATATTCCGCTGTTAGAATCAAACGTGTTGTAGTAGCCACCACCATAGCACACCGGCATTCCAAATCCACCATTCCAGCCCATGCCATTGTTCCAACCGTTATTCCAACCGTTATTCCAACCGAAACCTCCACCCCAGCCATTGTTCCAACCGTTAT
>Ga0105053_10004495_pt1 | contig 20519 bp, 15 predicted proteins | sample BON01_FD_78093 | JGI IMG/M metagenome (GOLD analysis project Ga0105053, IMG submission 78093) | Freshwater microbial communities from Lake Bonney liftoff mats and glacier meltwater in Antarctica - BON-01 | ecosystem: Environmental > Aquatic > Freshwater > Ice > Glacier meltwater | place: Lake...
GCAGACTGGGTAGTAGAAAAATTTCCCATTAAACCAGTGCCATTTTGCATAATTTCATGTTTTTTATTATAAACTGTAACGCCATCAGTATAAAAAAGCAAAGCTCCTGTATTGTCACAAATAGATGCGCTGCCTTCCCATGTACTAAGCGAACCATTTGTAATTGCAACAGGTGATCCACTATTAAAATCAATGCCAGCATTAAAACCAAAATACCAAATATTACCCTCTTTTTGGGCACTTAAAAAGAGTTGGATAAACAAAAAATATAGAAGAAGGCACTGCTTTACAGTATTTTTTTTTAATTTCAATTTTTTTCTTATTCTGTTTTTCATATTATTAGTTGCTATTTCTAATTCTGTTTTGGATATTTTTATTAACATATAAAGTGTTTAATTTTTTAATCTGAATAAGAAATATACAAGATTCTTTCATCAAATCTTTTCCCTCATCATTATCATTGGAATAGAGTTTGCATGTTGCCATTAACTTAGGAGCTAATTGATAATATATTGTTTCAAATGCTTCACTTTTCTGTGAGACAACACTTTGTGATGCTGCCTTCAAAATTTCTGCAGCATCATAGATAGTTCCTTTTTTTATATTGAGTAAATATCCGAGCATTGTCTAATTACATAACGTAAGAAAATAAAAATGCTGCCTAAGAAAAATTAATTTATTTCGATAGCGTACTAAATAAAAAAAAAGGAAAGTTTTTATCTTCAGAGTTACCTTTGAGGTTTCTCCGAAGAGTAATACCTTTCTCATGACAAATTTCACACCTTTTAGTCAAATAATAGCAAAACTTGATGAAAATAGTTTTAAAACACTTTTAAAATAGCATCAAATAAACCATCTATCGGTAGCGTTAGCGAAGCGTTCTACCGATTATCAATAGAGTAGAGTCTTAGACTCGACTCCTTTATTGCCGTTTTTTCTTTTTAAGTATCCATCTTAAAAAGCAGTAGGGTTTCGACCGTTCATTTTTTGTAAGGGTAAAATAATGAAGCTACTATTGACGTACTTTTTAACTCGCTAAAAATTAAATTAAACTTAAAAGCAGTGAGGTAGAGCATCTTTTTTTTCTTTAAAAAAGTATGGTCGAAACCCTCCTGTCTTTTTACTTCTATTTTTAGCACAAGCATAAAAAAAGGGTTAAAGCATAGTGCTCTAACCCTTAGAAATGTAAATTAAATTTTAACTAAAAACTCATTGTTTTGTAGTAGCTAGTTCCTTTTTTGTAAGGAGAATCGTAAACCTTAACATTTTGGCTTGCCTTTTTTCCTTTTGTTTTTACTTTTATTTTTACTTTGGTTTTTTTGCCAAAAAAGTTCTTCGCTTTCATTTGAGTCATTTTGCTAACATACCATTCGTTTTCAATGGTTCTCTCGTTTACAAACTTCTCATCATAAGAGTAAGTTAGAAAGTTTCTAAACACACTTGGAGAAGCATCTTTTGTAAAACTTTTTTCAAAAGCTTTTACTTGCCCAGATCCTGTAGTACTTGGTATTTGAACCTTTATTGCGCTCTTGTCTAATTTTAAATCATCTGTAAAAGTAACCGTTGTTTTTCCATCAGGAGATGTTACAGAATTAGTTTCAATATTGGTATTTGCAATCTTGTAAGTCATAGGTACAGAAACATACGTATGAGGCGGGATAAATGTATAACGCTCTGCAACTACTGTTGACGCCTTTCTTTCATAAGTTACATTTTTACCGATACCAACAGGTACTAAATAATTTTCTGTAGTACTTTTTTCTACCCAATAATCATTTTTCCAATCATTGTAAATAAATACAGACCTTTTCCAGTCTATATAAACGGGGCTGTCAGACTTGTTATAAATGGAAAAGTACATTATTCCATTTTCTGCCCACATATCGTAGTTTAATTTAAGGTCTGCGTTTTCACAAACTGAGTTTACTACCTCTTGTTTACCTGTTGATGTAGTTTCTGTTAACCTAATAGAAGGAGAACATGCTGCCAAAAAAGCGATGGCTGCGATTGACATTGTTAGTTTAATTGTTTTCATATTTCTTTATTGTTTGTAGCAAAAGTATATGCATCAATAAAGTTTCACAATACGCATTAATTCGTATCTTTAATGATTATAAAATTACTAAAACCCAAAAAATGTCTTTTTTTCATCTATCGGTAGAGTAGCGAAGCGTTCTACCGATTATCAATAGAATAGAGTGTCTCTCAGGGTATTTCAATAAATATAGATCAACATTCGCAAATAGTCTAAAAACCACAATAGGCTCAACATTAATGAATGTGAATTTCACAAACAATGGCCAAAAACAAAGACAATTACTGATAGAAAGATGGAGTATGGTATGGAATTTTGGCTATACATTTAAAAAACAAGGTGTAAAAATAAACTATACGGGAAACCTTTATGGTTCGAAGCTTTTGCCCCTGCGTAGTGATTTGGACAAAAGACTTAAACAATCGCCAATACACAGTATACAAAACCTGCAAATAACAAAGTCATTCAAAAAAAACTTTCAATTTTATGGTGGATTGAAAAATATTTTAAATTTTACGCCTCCTGCCAATAGTGTAGCTCAATCGTTTGATCCATTTGACAAACAAGTGAAATTTGACTCGAACGGTCAAGCAATTTCTGCACCCAACAACCCCTATGCTCTCACTATTGACCCAACGCAGATGTTTGCATCCAATCAAGGCCGAAGGTTATTTTTTGGCATGCGATACTTTATTAACTAACTAATATTTAACAAATTGCTATTGTCATGATTTTGTCATTTTAAGATTATTTAAAAAAAACCATTGGGGGGTAAGGCTAAATTCATTGTTATAGTGTTAATTATAAATTTATATATTATGAACAAAAAAATTATTTTCGCTTTAGCCTTAACTAACATTGTTTTCTTTTCTTGCAAAGACAAAACAAAAGACCCTGAACCAATAACAAACGCTGTTGCAGAATGGAGTTCTACGGTTAAAACATCTGACATGAGAACCTATTTGAATGGTAAAGCCCCCGCTTTTGTTAGCTATACGGTTAATGCCTCCACTGGCGGAACTATCACCAATGACAGTGTTAAAGTAAATTTCCTTGCAGGCTCTTTTGCAAATGAAGATGGCAGCCCTTTTATGGGTACTGTAACTTTAAAAATGCAAACTATTAGAACAATTAAAGACATGATTTATAGCGGAGTTACAACAACAGCAAGCAATGGAGAATTAATTATATCTGACGGCATGTTTAAATTAGAAGCTTATGACAGCGGCAAAAATTCGTTAAAATTAAGAGCAGGAATGACATATTCAGCGGAATTTCCAAGATTCAATTCATCCAATATTGCATTTGAAGGAATACCTACGGAAGGCAATAACAAAATTGAATGGGATGAATGGGATAGCACAGGCACGAGAGGCCAAGCATCCACTACTATTAGTGGGTTAAATAAACTATTTACATTTTGCAATCTTGACAGATACATGAACGAAACCCCATTAACAGATATTACTATAAGTACACCAATAGGATATACCAATGTAAACACAGAGTGTTTTATGAAATATAGTGGTGAAATGGCTTCGGCCTATGTGCCATCAAACTCTACGTTAAAGAAATTTACAACCCAAGGTGCACATTACAAAGTGGTGGTTGGCAGAGGTGCCAAAATTATTTGTTTTGCAACAAAAGGTGGCAAGTTTTATTACAATATTCAAATAATTAGCAGTATTGTCGCCAATCAATCTGTGAACATTACAACAATGACAGAAACGACAGAAGCTAACTTGCAAACGATTATAGCTGCATTTTAACAACAAAATTTACATCATAACAAAGAGATAGGCTAAAGAAAATTCTTTAGCCTATTTTTTTCACCTATCGGTAGCGTTAGCGAAGCGTTCTACCGATTATCAATAGAATAGAGTCTTAGATTCGACCAAGTAAACTATTTAAAAAATTATCATACAGCTGCACAATACGCCCTAAATAGCATCTTATCTGCATAACACGAAGTACCTTACCTTACTTTGGCATAATTTTACCACTCACTTTTAATATTTTCCATGAGCTAAAATCTTGAGCAGCTCTTAACCCTGTTCCATGCAACTCTTCTGTAGGCGTTGTAATTACCACCGTTTTATCTGTATAAATTTCTTTTTTTATTTGATCCCAAAAAAGTTGCTCTGTGATTAACTTCTCCCCTTTAGAGTTTATTACTACTACTTGTTTTTGCACTTCTATTATTTTGCTATCTTGATAATTAATGCCGTAGCCTGCAGATAAACTGCTTTCTATTTCTTTATCATTATTATAGAAATCTGCTTTTAGTCCTTTAGGCAATTCTATAAAGGGACGCGTTGCATTTTTATGTCCTTCTATTAAAGGTGCATATAATCTTGCCTTTAAATAACCACTGTCATTGTAATTAATAACTGCATTATGCACCCGTTCCGAAATTTTTACGGTGTCGAGAGCTGCCCATTCACTTTTATTTTTTAAAGCAATGCCATCATTGCAAGAGGATAAAAAAAATACCGACAAGCTTATAAAGCAAATCGGTATTTGAATGGTTAATTGCATCTTAACTATTTTACAGTGGTAGTAATACCTACGCATTTTAGGGTATAAGAACTGCCTTTTTGCAAACTGCGCATAAAACAAGCTTCATTAGATGGGGCACCTGCTGCATAATTGTTGTAACTTCTGCTTGCTTGTGCACTTACCCTTGGGTCTGCGGCACGGGCTCTTGCGCAATAGTCCATAGCTACCCATGCTGCGGCACCTTTATCAAAAGCATCTGTGCAACTTGCCCTAATGTTCTTATACAACAAGTTGGCTTTTAGTAATAAAGCATATCCATTGTTTGGATTTAGGTCTAATGCACGGTCATTATAATTTCTTGCTGCTGCTGAATTTCCGGCTTTAAGAGCTTTTGAGGCCATGCTAACATACCTATCAGAATTTTTGCCATTGTCGTTTTCTAATCCAATAACTTTTTCCATATACTGATTTGCTTTAGTCAAATTATTTCCTGAGCCATAATAATAGTTTGCTAAGCGCAAAGCCACATCAATTGTTGGTGTCAGATTATTCAATTTTTCTAATACTGCAATATACAATGGCTCTTTTGTACACCTTTTTGCCCTCAGTGATTTTTCTATTTTATTTAAAAATATAATGTCCTCTCCACTTTCTGCCATTCGAGGTTGATATTGTGAAATAAGGTCGGCACATGTTCCTACCTGATCAATAATTACATCCAATTGAGATTGTAAGGCATTCCACTTACCTAATTCTGTGCTATCTTCAGCATTTACTTCAATATTTTTTTCTACAATATCAGTAAGTTTATTATAGGTATTAAACATATCATCATTATCTAACACTTTTGCATTATAGGCTCTAAAAGCAGTATTTAGATAAGCAAACATTACAAAAGTTTCTGTGGTATCTCCATTAAGATCAATTGCTTTATCTAACAAGGTCATAATTTGTGTATATGAGGTAGAGTCAAAATCGTATAAAGAGCGTCCCCAACGAGCAGAAACCACTTCTTCTTCACCAAAATACTGTTGACGCAGTTTAAAATTTCTATTCATATCCAAAATATACTTTTTTCGCATGGCAGGGTCTTTCTCTTTGTTTAAAAAATGGTCAAAAATGGCTTCACCTATTTTGTAGATATTAATATTGGCACAAGGCACTGCATCAATGCTCAAAGCCCAAAACTTATAAGCAGTTTCCATGTCATTTGCCTTATAATTTTGTGCCATATAAGCATAGTTTCTTTTATTTTCCTTTTCTTTTTCGGGCAAACCCCATGGTAATTCGCAAGCTTTTTTATCACCATCTGATGTTTTCAGTGGTGCATCTTCTTGTTTTTCAGAGGCTGGTTTTTCTGCGGCCATTTTTTTACTGCCGCAAGCAGATAATGCTATAAAAGCCATTAAACCCAATGTGAATGTATTTCTCATTATTTTTTTCATTTATTGTTATTAATTATAATTAAATTTTCTAAACCATAAATCACTTAGATGCATAGATAAATTGACTCTAAAGATATTTTCTCTTAATAAGCCATTATTACTATTGCCTCGGGCACTATATTGCAAACCAATGTTTACATAAGAGGCGTAGTTTTTTCTATCAATCTTTTGGATCACTGGAATACCCGCTCCAAAATTGATGCCATATTCTTTGATGGGTGTTAAAATATTGTTAATTTTAACAGAATAAGGACCCGATTGGTAGAAAAATCCTGCTCGCCACTCTACTGTTTTATAAAAACGTAAAGTTTTTCCTTCTGCAGCCAATCTATTTGGGTTTATCTGTAACCCAATACTCATGCGTTCAATGTCTGTTAAATTACTCTGTTTAGCAGGATTGATGAATGCAGACATTTTTTGTTGATCATATTGAAAGCTTAAGGCCCACAAATTTTTAAATTGCAAACCATATCCTATATTGATAACACTTGGCATATTAATATTAAATGCATTGGTGGTATAACTAAAAGTATCTTTGATTGTAAAAAAATCCTCTACGGTTCTTGTCAATGATATCGCGTTATTAGAAAATTGATTACTAAGTCTATAATTTGCTGAAACACTGTGTTTTAAACCTATTTTCTTTGACAAATACCCTTGATAACCTAATGAGAGGCTATATAACCTGCCTTTGACTCTTTGGCTTAAAAGGCTTTCAATTCCTACGCTTGCCGTATCATTCAACAAATTTTTAAGAGAAGTTTCTACATAAGTACCAAAAACATATTGATAACCAAACCCAAGGGTAAATTGAGTATCAAAAAATTGCAAAGCATGATTGTAATATATACTATTTAAACTCCCTTTGCCACCATTTGTCAATAAAGTTCTGAAGGTATTGGTATCTCCTGCAATAGAAAAATCATAATCCATGGCTGCAAAAGGAGCCACGCCAAGCATTTGATTATATCGCAATGGAATGGTTTTTTTTACTCTTCCAGAACTGTCCCTAATTTTAATAGCTTTGTGCAAAGTATTATAGGCAAGGCTAAGATAACTTACATTTCCAGCCCAATCCGTTCTTGCCGCATTATTTGTAGATTGTATTCTATAATTGGCTTCTAAACCCATTTCAAAATCTACCACTTTTCTGCCTGATAAACTCAATGGATTTAATAAATTAGGAAAATTGCCAGGAGCTATTCCCATATAGCTACCACCAAGTGTTCTGCCCGCCACTGATGAGGCATTTTGCAATTCGCCTAAACCATAAAAAGAATAGAGTGATTTAGTATTATTCTGCGCTGCTAGCTGAAATGAACATATCAAAGGTATAATAATTATATAGGTTCTATTTAACATTGTATTTTAATATTTGGTATAATCCTCTGAAAATAAGATTTTGGTCTGCAAATATCTCACTTTTAAGTTTGTTCTCAAAAAAAACTGTTGCACCACCTGTCATAATAATTTTAATATCAGAATACATTGCTTTGTATTTATTTATTATTTCGTCAACTTCAGCTATTAAACCATTTTGAACACCACTTCTTATGCTCTCCTCTGTATCCATGCCTATTAAATTATCAAATTCTTGGTGTCGTACTAATGGCAATTTTCCAGTAAACTTGCTCAAAGCCCTATATCGCATAGTGAGTCCGGGCGAAATACCACCTCCTAAAAAATCTTGATTGCGGTTGAGCAAATTATAGGTTATACAAGTACCTGCGGTAATCACTAAAATATCCTGCTTAGGAAATAAAAAATTACCCCCTGCTATTGCGGCTATCCTATCCATGCCCAATGTTTTAGGAGTATAGTATAAATTATTAAATGGCAATGGAGTAGTATAATCTAAACTAATCTTTTGCTCTGATTTTATGCTAAAACTTTTTGTGTCTATTTGCCGCACATTCGATAATATATAAGCATTAATTGGCAAATTTGGCTGTGAAATAGCTTTTTTAAAATCATCACCAAAAGTTTTATGTTGAAACTGTTGCACTAACAAGCCTTGCTTATCAAAGTAGGCACCTTTTATCCAAGTATTCCCAATATCAAGTGTTAAATCAAACTTCATGTAGCCATATTAATGAATTTGCATGCTCAGTAAACTGTTTGCTATTATTTTTTTTAACCAGCTGCAGCATCCCATTTTTGGTTAATCCAATTACCATTGCCTCTATTTCCTCATCGTCTTTTTTAAACAAGAATGTTTTGCCCTTGCCAAAGAGAAATTGGTTTAATTCTAAAAATATTTGCTCATAATTTACACTTGGATTGGTAAGAGATGCCAAAATATATTTTGATAATTTCTGTATCTCCAAATTATTTCCTTCTAAATTCTTTATGCTTTCTTGAACTAGCGAGGTTACCCCAAAAACACTTTCTGGAATATTTATTGGCAATTTATTAATTCCCACACCTACGATAGTAGATTTTATACGTTCGCCAATTACTTGATTTTCTATTAAAACACCACCCAATTTACCATTTTCTGTATAGATATCATTGGGCCATTTTATAGCAATATTTGCCATTTTTAATTGTTTAAAATAAGACAATAAACCAGCTATAACTAACCAATTTATTTTAAAACTTTCACTAGCTTTTATATTAAGATTGGGAACAGAAATACTAAAATACCAAGAACCGTTTTTTGGCGAATGCCATATTTTATTGCGCTGCCCCTTGCCTTCTGTTTGCTCATGGCTAATTATTAGGTGGGGCTCAAATGGTTTTTCTCTAGCCAAATTAGCCGCCAAAATATTTGTACTACTACAGCTGTCTACCTCTAATATTTGCATGCTAAAAAAAATACCCTTTTATCAATTACTTAATTATAATAGTTCCTCTATAATACTATCGGTAGTAATATTCTCTGCTTCTGCTTGATAATTTTTTACAATTCGATGTCTTAGCACCTGTTTTGCGATTATTTTTACATCAGCAATATCTGGCGATAATTTACCATGCATTAATGCATGTGTTTTGGCACCAAGTATTAAATATTGACTCGCCCTAGGCCCTGCTCCATAGGCCACCATTTCTTTCACTATCTTGGCCGTTTCTGGCCTATTTAATCTGGTTTTTGCAACCAGGTTTACTGCATAATCTATTACATTATCTGCCACAGGCACCGAACGCAATAATTTTTGATATGCCACAATCTTTTCTTTGCTTATTATAGTTTCCACCTCACGCTGTATTGCTCCAGTTGTCAAATTAACAATTGCCTTTTCCTCTTCAATACTTGGATAATCTAATAGTATATTGAACATGAAACGGTCTAATTGTGCTTCTGGTAAACTATATGTACCCTCCTGCTCTATCGGGTTTTGGGTAGCCAACACAAAAAAAGGCTGGTCTAAAGCTAGGGTTTTCCCTGCTACTGTAACCATTTTTTCTTGCATTGCCTCTAGCAATGCCGATTGGGTTTTGGGCGGTGTTCTATTTATTTCATCTGCCAAAATTATATTGGCAAAAATAGGCCCTTTTATAAAACTAAATTTCCTTTGTTCATCTAATATTTCGGCACCTGTAATATCTGATGGCATTAAATCTGGTGTAAATTGAATCCTATTAAAACTAAGGTCTAGTGCCTGACTAATGGTTTTTATCAAAAGTGTTTTGGCTAAGCCAGGCACCCCCAATAACAATGCATGACCGTTGCTAAATATACAATTTAAAACTCCCTCTACAGCATCGGCTTGCCCAATTACTTGTTTAGAAATTTCTGTTTTTAATTTTATGATATCAAGCTGAAAATTTTCTGCTAATTTTAATTCTTCGTTCATTCTTCCGTAAATTTTATCCAGTTGGCAAAATCACATTCTTTGTAATTACTATCTACCCTTATATATGTTTTCAACCTCGTTTTTTCCACCCATTTTATTATTTCATCATTTTTTTTCGCTTCTAAAGCAGCCATTTGCACCCTTGCATAATCTTGATTGAGATTTGCAATATGCGCTTTGGTTTCAGATTTTAAAAATAGAATTCTGTATGCTATGCTGCCATCTTCCATATAAAACATTTCTGGCAAAGAGTATTCTCCTGGTTTCATTCTTGAAATCTTTTTAGCAGTTTCGGGGTCAAGTGATGGTAAGCTTACTTTAAACAAACCAGAGTATTGGTCTTGCATCATGCCACAGTTGTTTTTAAAATAATCTACATTGGAGTAATTACCTACAGCCTCGCAAAAGTTAATTTTTCCTTTATTCAAATTTTTGTATACACTATCTAATGCTACTAATACTTTCTTCTGATCAATTTCTGTAACCAAGGGCCTTATTAAAATGTGTCTTGCTATTATTCTATCACCTAGTCTATTAATTAATTGAATTATATGGTATCCATATACCGTTTCAAATATTGAAGATATGCTATCGTTCTTTAATCTAAAGGCAGCAGACTCAAATTCTGGCTGCATCTGACCTCTTCCAAACTCTGGCAATTTGCCACCATCAGCAGCACTGCCTGGATCGTCTGAATATGCCCCTGCGAGTATTGCGAAACTTTCCCCTTTCATCAACCTTTCTCTTAAAGATTTCATTTTTTCGTATGCAAATATTTTAGCGCCACTGCTATAGTTGGGCTGCATTACTATTTGTCCCACTTCAAACTCAGCCTCAATTTTTGGCAAACTATCTTTGGGAATACTGTCAAAATAGCTTTTCACCTCGCGATGACTTATTTTTAATTCTCCAAAATTCTTCTGTTGATAGGTTTTTATTAATTTCTGCTCCCGAATTTTTGGCCTAATTTCATTTTTATACTCCAATATACTTTTGCCCAAATAGGCAACCAATTTAGCCTCACTGCCTACTTGTCGCTCAAAATAGCGCAATTTATTATCCAATTCTGCCTCTACCTCTTCATCTGTTACTACTATACTGTCTAGCATTGACTGATTTAGCATTAGCTTATTTATAAACTGATTTTTTACTATTTCACACCTATCTTCTTTACTTACTGCTCCATACTGTGCCTCAATTTGTGCTATTTCAAAATCAAGCTCACTTTTAGTAATTATATTTTGACCTACCACACCTACTACTGCATCAATAATTTTTGGCTGACTTGAAAGCATCAGTGGAAACAACAAGGCAACAAAAAAAACTTTTTTAATATATTTTTGCATCTCCTTTTTTAATAGCTTCATTTAGTAATTCATTTTGATTTTTATTTAACAAAGATACCTTACGTTCGTTGATTATCATTTGTTTTATTTGGGTATATACCAATTCTATTGGACTAACGGTATTTTTTACTTTATAGTCTATAATTCTTAATAAATAATAATAGTTTTCATCCTCAAATATTTTAAAGGGATTATTTTGCATATAAGCTAACTGATCATATTGCGGATCGATTGGCACTTCTCTTGCAATTTCATCAAAGTATAACCAATCTATAGAAGAAACAAAATAATTATTTGCATACTGCCCACAATATTCCTTTATATAATTAACACTTTGAGCTTTTCCTTCTTTAAAAAAAGGCACAATATTAGTATAATTTACAAAGGATTTTGGAAACTTTGCATACCAAATTCTAGCAATATTTCTTTTTAATTCAAAATTAGCACTATTATCTTGGTAGTATTTTCTGACCACTGTATCTAAAACAGAAGTATCCATTTTAGTTTTACTCAAATTAGATTCATAGTGATAAATAAATAGTGAGTTTTTATAATCATCTATCAGCTTTTGAAAATGTTCTGTGCTATCACCTAGGTTTTTATCAGCTGCATTAAGCAATGTTTGATAGCTCAACCATTTATTTACAATGCTTTTTATCTGATTTGATGAATCATCTGAAGATAAAAATGGTTTAATTTGATTTTGAATATCCTCTAGATAGAGTGTTTCAGCTTTATATTTAGCAATAGGTTTTTTTTTATTTTTACTAAATTGAGAACAACTTATAGTTATCAATAAAAAAAAACAAGCTAAATATAATCTAAAATCCATATCTATTTTAGCATACTTTACTAAAGTGCTAACATTTTGGCTTTAAAAGCTTCATATGTTTTAGCATACACTTTAATTTTATATTTTGCTCTTAAACCATTAAGCCATTTTTGTTCTTCTTGAATTTGAAAACCTGCGGCCACCGAGCCCCTACTGTCGTCAAAACTTTTTTGCCCTGCTGGCAAAAGTTTTATTGCAACCATACCTTTGTGCACACCATTTAATGTAGGTAACTCTAACAAATAGAGTGCTTCGCCATTAGCCCATTTACTTTTATTGGCAAGCAATTTATCAGCATTAGAATTCATTCCTTTTTCATACAAGCCACGCTCTATAAGTAAGTTTAGCGGATTGCTTATATTTAAAGCATTCATTACACTGTCTTTGTTCATGCCTTCCACTAACATGTCGTGTGCTTGGTGTACAATTTGATGATTTGCAGCACTAATTGAAAGCAGTTCTACCCTTTCTTTCCAACTAAAACTATCGCGGTTATTTTCATAATATTGTCTTAAACCTGAGGTATCTGTCATAGGCTTATTCCAAACCTCTATACTATTGATATTAAAAAATAATATGCCATCTTTAAAATCTTGATATACTGCTCCAAATTGAGGATATTTTTGCTCCAAATTAGCATCCTCATAGGTCATTACTTCATTATCTGTGTAGCTCTTAAAAAAATTATTTATTACAGCTTCGCCTGATTTAGGCCGTGGGTTAAAATTTTGATTTTCTTCTAAAAATTTGGAGAACGCGCCTAAAGTAATTTTTTTATTGCCAACTGTATATAAGATTTCTTTTCCATTCTTTAGGCCAACGCTAGTCCAAGTTCCTGCCAAAACATCATTTGCAGCAATAGCTATAAAATTATTTAACAATACTTGATTCATTGTAAAGCCATTTTGCTTTTTTATGCGCTCAATAGTGGCTTCGGTGCTTTTAAAACTTCTGCTATCTTGTGCAACGCTGCTGCGCAGTTTAATTTCTTTATCTTCAAAAGACGAAGTGGGTCTTTGGTCTACTAAAAATAAAATATGCCATGCATAACCACTTTCTATTGGACCAGAAATTTGACCTTTTACAGATAAATTATAAGCCTCTTCTATTACTTCTTTTGCTAATTTGTCAGCACTTGTTTCAAAAAACCAATCTGTCATTCCCCCATTATACCTTGCATTTTGATCTTCGGTATATTTTAGCATTGTGCTATCCCAAGCATCACCATTGGTTAATAATTGATGTATTGCAGTTATCCTTTGTTTTGTTTTTAGGGCAGTTTCTGCATCTGCATTTGGTGTTTTCTTAATAATTATTTGAGAAATTTTTCTTTCTCCTTTAGATACTTTTTTATCATTTACTTTTAAAACATGGTATCCAAAACGAGTTCTAAATAAGGGAGATAAATTACCCTTTTCTGTTTGGTAAGCCATGTCTTCAAATTCATACAACATCTGAAAAGCGCTAAACCAACCTAAGTTTCCTTGAAAACCAAGCGAACCTTGATTTTTTGCAGAAGGATCTTCAGAAAAACTCATTGCTGCTTGTTCAAAACTTATGGAGTTTTTTAAAATCAAGCTTTTAATGCTATCAAGCTTTTTGAAAGCATTAAAAGTATCATTTGGCGCATCATTATAAGAAGATAAAATTAGAATATGGCTCGCATTTACAAGATTAAATGTTCTAAAATATGCTTCTCTAATCAACTCTTCTGTTACCGCACTATCGCTCAAATATTTTCTCGATAATTGTCTTCTATAATCTGCAAGTTCTCTTACATATTCTGGCAAAGTATCCATTTTTTTATCTTTTGCATCTTGCACTTTTAGCTTAAAATTTTGATACAGTTTCATGTATTCTTCTATGTCTTGAACTGTAGGCTTATTTTTAGCCACATCTTTGTTTCTTAGATATCCGCGCTCTAGCTCAGCTTGGTTTACTTTATTTTTACCAAAGCAAAATATAGTTGGACTGTTTTTATCAGTGTTTTGGGCGATAAGTCCTTGGCTTGAGAGTACACACAAACTTAAAAAAATTATTTTTAGTTTCATTTGGTTAGTTTTCTTTGTATTCATTTTTAATTAAAGTGTGCAAAAATACTATTTATTGGGCTAATATCAATGTTTTAATCTTATTTAAAATTGAGAGCACCGAATAGATGGATGTAGCGTTTAGAAATAAAATTTTTGAGTGTATATTTGCAGAATGGCACTTTGTAAGATAAAAATTCTAAATTTGCAGGAGTGAATTTGAATAAAAATGTAATACTTATTGCCTTATTTGGTATCTTTGCTACAGTTTATTATTTGCAGCTAAATTTCAAAAAAGATAGTCAAGAAAATATTCCAAATTATGTACTAGAAACACTTCAATACATTGATCGTTTTAAATCTGCTCCTCAAGGTTTTATAGGTGGCAGGCGGTTTATGAATAGAGAGCAAAAATTGCCTATAAATTATAAAAATGGGCTCATTTACTATAAGGAATGGGATGTTTTTCAGAAAATTGAAGGGAAAAACAGAGGCCCGGAACGATTGGTAACTGGCAACAATAGTACTGCATATTATACCAATAATCATTACAAAAGTTTTATAAAAATAAGATGAAAGATTTATTTACCCTTAAAGTTTTTAACAAACAGTATCCAGCATTAACCAAAGATAGTTTGACCATTGATGTGGATGGAATAAACATAAAAACATTAGCACAATGCTATGCATTATTTGCAAAAAAACTTCAGTTTCCTGCATACTTTGATAACAATTTAGATGCCTTTTATGACACCTTAATAGATTTGGCCTGGCTTAGAGAGCAGCCCGTAAATATCATTATTACTAACTTTGACGATTGGCTAGAGCAAGAAGAAGATGATTTAAAAATTAGATTTTTATTTACCTTAACAGATGCCGGAGAAACCTGGTTAAACACAAAACAAAGTGAGGCATTTTTTAATCTCTATGTGCAACAAAGCAACACGCTCAATGAAATTTTAGAAACTTGCGAATTAAACTATATTAGTATCAATAATTGATTATTTAAGTAAAGTTACATTTCCTTTTTCTTCAAATAATGTCCCATCAATAAATTTGCCACTTAGCAGCCATATATAAGCATCTTGCATAGCTGGTTCGTTCATGTATTTGCCATCCCAAACATCTGTTATACTTCTTCCTTGATAAACCTTTCCACCCCATCTGTTAAAGACTGTAAAACTGTAAAGTGTGTCTATTACTCCTGTTAATATTGGCATAAATACATCATTTATGCCATCTCCATTTGGTGTAAATGCAGTTGGTACTAGCACCCTACCTTCGTTTGCTACATAGATATGTGCAGGCCTATTAATAGTATCACTGCACCCAAAGCTATTAAATACCACCAAATTTGCCGAATAAAACCCTGGAACTGTCAGATTAAACTGAGGGCTTTGATCTGTGCTTGTGTATGTATAAAAAGGCAAGCTATCGTGAGAAATGGTATACCTATAACTTATTGCATCAGCACTGCCATCTATCATTGTAAATAAAGCGTTGGGCAAATATCTTCTCCTTGGACTTGCAGAAAATTGAGCATTGGGTTTAGGATAGACACGCACAAAACTATCTTTAGTCAAAAAACTACTCCCACCAGGACCAAAAGCCCTCAATGTAATATTATAATAACCGGGGATGGTAAATGTGTGAACAGGATTTGGCAAAGCAGATTCTTGCCCATCATCAAATATCCATCTAAACTGAGTGGCATGCAGCGTGTTTTGTGAAAATCGGACTGTTAATGGACCGCAACCTGCCGTATCTATTCCAGTAAAATCAATGATTGGCAGCGGTGGTTCTATATAAATTTGCTGAATGGAGGTATCCTGACAAGTACCATTATTCACTATTAATGTAACGGTATAAAAGCCTGAATCTATGTATTGATGCACCGGATTTACAAGATTACTTGCAGCACCATCACCATATTGCCATGCATGGCTCAAGCCAATTGGACTAGCCAAACTTGTAAACGTAACAATGGCATTGGGAACTTTTGGGCCCACGGGGTTATAGGTAAAATTAGCAATCGGCTTTGGCAAAACATTAATAATATTGGCACTTACAAAACTGTCTTTACAAGAATTAATATCAAAAGCTACTAATTTAACTCCAAATTGTCCAGCTTTTGTATAAGTATGGGTAGGCTGAGAATCTGTTTTTATCCCACCGTCTCCAAAATACCAAATCTGGTAAAAAGAATTTTTGGTTCTGTTACGCATAACTATATCTGAGGGTTGACAAATAATTCGATAAGGCAATGTATCGAACAAAACTGTCATTTTTACTGGTAAAAAAACGCTTTTAGTCGTGGTCTCTGCACAGCCAAAATCATTAGAAACGGTAAGTGTAATAGTATAGCTAGTGTCATTATAAATGCTGTGTCTAAAAAGGTGACGGGGATTTGCAAGGGTTGAATTGGGTGTTCCATCTCCAAAATTCCATAAATAACCTGTTGCATTAATACTCCTATTGACCAAATCATAGTATCCACTATCACAAATATTGTTTCTAATTGGGGTAAAATCAGCGAAAGGAACGGGGATAGTAACTAAATTTAGACTATCGTAATCAAAACAACCAAATTGATTTGAGACACGCAAAATTGCCCTGTAAATTATATTTTGTGTAGAATAATTATCATACCTATGCAAGGGATTCAATAGATTGCTAGTATCTCCATCCCCAAATTCCCAATAATTTCTATTTTGATTGATAGAATTATTGGTAAAAACAACGTTTAGAGGAGCACAGGCACTGTCTCTATCTGCAGTAAATTGTGCTATAACATTGGGGAAAACATATATATTTCTGCGAATGCTGTCCTTGCAATTAAAAAAATTTGTTGCCTCTACCTTAACACTGTATATTGTAGGCAAAAGTGGATTAACCGAAGGAGGATAATTGTATATGGGATTGTAAAAGACAGAAGAATCACCTGTGCCAAAATACCATTTAAAACGACTAGCTCCTTGCGATAAATTATAAAATAAACTCAGTTGATTTATACAAATACTATCATCACTCATCGCAAAATCTGCAATTGGGTTTGCCCTTACCACAATGGGCAGACTGAATGTATCTGAACTAAAACAATTTCTATTACTCACTGCATAAAGTTGCACATTATATAAACTATCTATAAGATTTGCTGCCTGAAAAACATTGGAAATATTGGGTAAACCTAAGTTAAAACCATTTCCAAAGTTCCAATAATGTTGATTTGCCAAAGTGGAGGTGCTTGTAAAATTTACTGTAAGTGGTCCACAGCCACTAAATCTATTTGCGTTAAAAAAAGGATAGGGTAGCGGGTGAACTTTGATAATGCTAAAAAATGTATCTAAACAGCCATGTTCACTGCTGCCAATGAGTCTAACCCGATAATTTGTATCCAATAATGGCCTTTCTAAATAAGAGATGGCAGTGTCTCTTGCAGCAGAAAACTGATTATTTCCAAAACTCCAATTAAATTGCATTATGGCAATATTTCCAGTATCGTGAGGGATTGATGTATTGATAAACTGAACAGCAAGAGGGCTGCACCCAGAATCTTGTGATTGAATAAATCTAACCCTAGGTTTTGGAAATATTTTTATATTTTGTGCAACAGAATCTAAACAACCATGCTCTGTAAATGCAACCAATCTGACAAGATAGTTGGTATCTCTAGTTTGTGATGCAAAATAGGTTTTGTTGCTATTGGTTGTTGTGCTGACAACACCATCACCTAATCGCCAAATAAAAGACATTATATTAATACTGCCGGTATCACGAGGGTTAGATAAGTTTGTAAACCCTACATTGAGTGGTGCACATCCTTGAGTATCTGTTGCCAAAAATTGCACAAATGGCTGAGGATATACCGTAATTAGATTGCTGTCTCTCGCCTCGCATTGATGCTCTGAATAACCAATAAGCCTGACCCTAAAACTAGTATCTCTGATATTAGAAGAAACAAAACTTTGGCTAACCTGCTGAGATACCGATGTATTGCCATTTCCAAAACTCCATAAAAAATTCATGATGCCAATACTGCCTGTATCATTTGGAATAGAATTATTATTAAACTGAACTAAAAGTGGACCACAGCCATTATTGTTATTTACCGTAAATCTTACTGATGGCAGCGGAAAAACTTTTCTTTGTCCAAAAGCTGTATCTCTGCACCCTATCCAATTTATTGCAATTAATCTTTGCACATAATTGGTATCGCGCACATTATTTGGCAAAAAAACAGTATTTGGATTTTGCAAAGTGCTGCTTGTTCCGTTGCCAAATTGCCAAGAATACGTATTTGCAAACCTACTGCTATTTAACATTGTATCAATAAAGGGTCCACATCCAGAATCTATATTATTTTGAATTGCTGCAATAGGATTTCTAGCGGTAAAAAATGACCGTTCAATACTGTCAGCAAAACAACTTGTGCTGTCTACTGCCACCAATTTTACACGATGAATTGTAGAATCTGTGGCCACAAAAACCGGGTTCATAATAGCCGTTGTTGACTGCAATACTCCGTCAAGATACCATAAAAATTTGTTTGAAAATAAACTAGTATTTGAAAAAGTAAATGTAAAAGGAGCACAAGCTTGTGTGCTATTAACACTAAAATTTGCAAGTGCATTAGAACGCACCCTTATAATACTAGTATCTCTTGCGCTACAACCACCATTTGCAACAGCACGATGCACTGCCACCCTATTTCCAGGGCTGGTAAATACATGCCTAAAAATACCATTCATAGTTTGAGTATCTAAAGCCGATCCATCGCCAAAATTGGTAATTAAATACCTATAGTTTGAAGAACTATTGTTAAAAGTGAGTGTATCAAAAGCACAAATTACAGTGTCTGTAATAACATTCGAAACAGGTGTGGTATCCACCCTAATTGTAGCCAATAGCGAATCGACACCACATAAATTAGTAATGCGGTGCTTTAAAATATAATTGCCCGGAATTGTATAATTAATAATGCCTGAAACACGGTTTGTAGAAGTATTGCCATTCCCAAAATCCCAAAAATAGGTGATATTTGGCCCATTGCTTAAAGAAAAATTACTAGGATTTATTTGCAGTGGGGCACAACCGCCAGCAGTATCATTAAAACGAGCATAAGGTCTTTCAAATACCCTGACTGTATCGCGTGCTATCCTTGTGCCACATCTATTAGTTATAGAAAGTGTTAAAGGATAAATACCTGGTGTATTATAAAAATGTGTCACAGTATCTGAAGTGCTGGTAAAACCATTGCCAAAATTCCATAGTCTTACACTATTAATTGCGTTTGAAGTATCATCTACAAATATGCGTACACTATTACATCCAAAAGTGGTATCTCTATAAAAACCTGGTTGTGGGAAATAGGTTACATTAAATGATCTGTAGATGGTATCTTGACCACAATTATTTCTTGTAACCAACATAACCGTCCTTCTGCCTTGTGCGGTATAAATATGAGTGTTGGGTCCGAAAGTATTAATCCAGCCGGTATTAGTGCCATCACCCCAATCCCAATAATATTGTTTAGGATCTGGCAATAAGCAATACCTATCTGAACTTAAATTAGTAAATGTAAATGGATTGCCAGGTGTGCAATTGCTGCTATCAATTCTAAAATCTGCCAAATCATCTTCTGATATGTTGATAGGATTCCATGTAGTAAAAGAACTTCCACAAGAGTTTGTAGCTGTTAGTGTTACTGAGCCATTACAAAGTCTTTGGGTGTAGGTGTGGCTTGTAGGTGAATTAAATTGAGTATCAGATTGTGTAGAAGTGCTACCATTGCCCCAGTTCCAGGTAAAAAGTGTGCCAGCACCTATATTGCTGCTATTATTACGCATAGTTACAGTATGATTTGCACATCCGGTATTTGCACCTGGCCCCGGCCCTATAAGACCTGCTGTAGGCTGCCGCAGATTTTCTACAATGCCATATAGTGTATCTGTGCATGTGGCACTTCGTTGAACTATTCTAACCCTAAAAATTCCAGTATTTACAAACCAATGGTTGAATACTGTTCCAGGTGGTTGATTTGTGCCAAAACTGTCAATTGTGCCATCGCCCCAAATAAAAATAGGTCTGCGCAAAGTATCGTTAGAAGAGGTGGAAACTAAAAAAGAATCGGGAGCTGAAGACAATTGAATGCAGTTAATAAAACTTGGCACATAGCTTAGTGCTATGTTTTGGTCATAAAGCTGAGCGGCATTAGTTGTTATATTAACAGTAGAAAATGCACTGTCTATGCATCCAGAGGTATCTGTAGCAATTACTGTTAATCTATTATTGCCTAAAGAATTAATTTGAACCGATGGTGATGGATTTCTGCCAATAGTGGTAGCAAACAAAGCCCCATTTAGGTAATACCTGTAGGTGGTAATTGCAGAATCTCTGCGTGTGCTTGTATTTGTAATAGTGGCTACCCTTGGGGTTCCGCAGGTATTAGTGTATGAAATAGTCATTGAAGGCAGCACATAAGTACATGCTTGCGTGTTTAAGCTTAAAAACAGTAAAACACTAAATCCTAATATTA
>Ga0105053_10004511_pt1 | contig 20475 bp, 16 predicted proteins | sample BON01_FD_78093 | JGI IMG/M metagenome (GOLD analysis project Ga0105053, IMG submission 78093) | Freshwater microbial communities from Lake Bonney liftoff mats and glacier meltwater in Antarctica - BON-01 | ecosystem: Environmental > Aquatic > Freshwater > Ice > Glacier meltwater | place: Lake...
CAAGGGTTGGTGGCAGGATCGGAAACGCGCCTGGCTGGATATGGGCATCCGCTCGGAACTCGGCCGCGGCGAGGGTGATCGTGCCTGCCCCGGCGGCAGCCCGATGCCCGGCAACGGCTCGCGGAAGGATTACAAGCCCGGGGCTGCCAAGGCGTTCAACGATGGCGCGGTCCTCGGTGGTGGTGGTTTGGCCGATCAGGTTGCGAAGTCCGCAACGGCCCGTCGCCAGAAAAAGGAGGCCGCCCATGGTTAAATCCCCCGCACGGACGTTCGGCCAAGACTTGATGCGCGGCGAGCACTTGGTCGGCGGCGACAAGACCAACGGCGGCGTGCTGATGCCGTCGCATACGTCCGGCGATCCAAGCTTCTATGCCAAAAAGCGCGCCAAAGAGGCCGAGCTGGGCCACGAATTGACCACCGAAGCCTTTCTTGCCAATCACTACCAAGCCTCCGACGCCGCGACAGCGTCGGGCACGTCGATCTTCGATCCCGTACTGTGCGAAATCGCCTATCGCTGGTTCTGCCCGCAAGGCGGCACGGTACTCGATCCCTTCGCAGGCGGGTCGGTGCGCGGCATCGTCGCCTCGCAACTGGGCCGGGCTTACGTCGGGATCGAACTCCGGGCCGAACAAGTCGCCGCCAATCAGGCACAGGCGGCGCTGGGCGCAGGCCCGGTGCCGCGCTGGATCACCGGCGACAGCCGCGATATCGCCGCGCTGGCCAAGGGCGTTTACGCCGATCTGATCTTCAGCTGCCCGCCTTATTGGAACCTTGAGGTCTATTCCGATGATCCGGCCGATCTCTCCACCTTGGGCAAGGAAGCATTCTTCGATGCCTATGCCCGGATCATCGCCGGGGCTGTCTCCCGGCTGCGCGACAACCGATTTGCCGTCTGGGTGATCGGCGATGTCCGCGACGCTGGCGGGTTTTTCGTCAACCTGCCGGGAAAGACGATCGAGGCATTCGAGGCTGCCGGTGCCCGATTCTACAACGACGCGATCCTCGTCACTGCGGTCGGATCGCTGCCAATCCGCGCTGGGCGGCAATTTGAGGCCTCCCGCAAGCTGGGCCGCACCCATCAGAATGTTCTGGTGTTCTGCAAGGGCGATCCCAAGCGCGCCACCGAGGCCATCGGTCAGGTCGAATTCGGCGAAATCGACGAGGCCGACGGAACCGGCGACGAGGCGCCCCAAGAATGACTGTCCCGATCGTGCAAACCCATTCGGGGATCTGGGTGGTCCGCGATGATCTCCATCCCGGCAGCACCAAGGCCCGGTTCATCGGGCAAGTGTTCGAGGGCGGGCAGGAAGCCGTCTATGCCAGCCCAGCCGAAGGCGGCGCACAAACCGCATTGGCACATGTCGCCCGGGCGTTGGGCAAGAAGGCGACGATCTTTGTCGCCCAGCGCGCCAAACCGCACGCCCGGACGCTGGAAGCAGCCCGCCTCGGAGCCAAAGTGGTGCCTGTCTCGCCCGGATATCTCACCGTCGTGCAAAGCCGGGCAGGGCAGTATTGCCGGGACAACGGGGCATCGCTGATCCCTTTTGGCGCTGACATCCCCGGTGCGGTCGAGGCCCTCGCGGCTGCGGCACTGGCAACCGGTCTTGAACCGGATGAGGTCTGGTGCGCCGCAGGCTCGGGGATGCTAGCGCGGGGTTTGGCGCTGGCCTGGCCGAAGGCCCGGCGGCATGTTGTGCAGATTGGGCGTGAACTGGCGCCGAAGGATGTCGCCGAGGCGCGGATTCATGTCTATCCCCGCGCCTTCGGACAGGTGGCGAACATGAGCGCGCCCTTCCCGGCGGACCCGCACTATGACGCAAAGGCGTTGGAGTTTTGCGTGGCAAGGGGCGGCCCGGGGCGTGTGCTGTTCTGGAACGTGGCGCCACTGGCAGACACACGCTAAAAACGGCTACTTAAATTATGTATGGTTCGATTGAAGAGACCAGCAGGTCCTCTCAAAAATGTCTGCCGATTTCAAAAAAATGTAAGCCAGATAATATCAGATCAAACCCCAATCTCTATAACGTTGGCGAACTCTATTTCTTCTTGAGTGTTGTTCCCTTAACCTCTTTGTCTATAACTTCCATAAACTTCTTCAGACGATCCGCAGAGAATACTTCATCCAAGTTTCCCTTAAAATATGTTGTAGAGTAACCAGTGTTTGGACGCGAGATAACAGATAGTTTTTCTCCAAATAGACTTCCATACTCAACCACAGTGACTCCAGAAAAATGAACTCTCAATTCAATCTCACGTCTTAGTTTTTGAACAACCGAACGTATGCCATCCGCAGTAGATATTCCAATTCTGTCTGCAAGAGTTGGGCTAAAAGCACGCAAACGATCAGCACTTATTCCATGCCATACCGGAAGGACAATTTTCTCACCGCTACTCATCTCTCGTGAGACAAGCCCACCTAATTCCTCCTGAGTCCAGTTCTTATTGAAGAAACCCTCACTCAAAATTACGACCCCAAAATCACATTCGGCAAGCCCCTTATCTATCGACCGCTTCAAGGATGACCCAACACTGAGGACAAATTCGTCATACCAAACATCGTAACCATGTCGCTTAAGGGCGCGCGACAAAGGGCGCGCGACAGCATCCTTGTCCTCGGAGGCATGGCTAATGAAAATCTTTATTCCTGACACTCCCACGGCTGTGCATCCTATCATTGCCCCTATCTACTTGTACCAGCCCCACGCAAAAATTCAAAGTACAAAGCTGCTCACCTTCGAGATCAACTGATGCTCAATCCAGCATATCCGCCAACGCCAGCCCCTCGAACGCCAGCTCTATCGCCGGATCAAACCCCGGATCGATCCGCGCCGGTCCATAACCATGCGCCCGGTGCCAAGCATCGATCTGGCGCAGTTCGGCGGCAAACTCCTCTGGCGACGCGGCCTCCTTCAAGGTCGTGTCGCCCTCGCAATAGCTGAAGATCATCAACCGGGTTGGGTTGGCCCATGTCCCGAAATACGACGCATCCTGCGCCGTATCGACCTGCGCCCAGCCCCTCTCATAGCTGCAAAGCCCGAAATCATAGACGTAGCGATCCCCGGGGCAGAACTCGCGGGTGATCTTCATGCGGCCACCTCCGCGCAGGCGGTGATGGCGATCACGCAAAGGTCGCGGTAGCGGGCCATAGCCTTGGGGCTGGACGAAACCGGATTGATCTCGAAGGCCTGCAAGGCCGCGATGTCGCCCGCCTCGGCCAAGGCGACGATCTGGGCCAGCTTGGCGCGGAACCGGGCGTGGGTGGGTTTGGAAAAATCCGGTGCCTGTGGCAGCGCGCCGGTCTGCGCCTGATCGAGGATGGATTGGCGCTTGCCAATAGCCGGGGCGGGCGCGGCCTTCGGTTCGTCGTCCGGTACCGAAATCGCCTCCCCTGCGGGATCAGGGTTGCCGTAGTCAAGCACCAAGGTCAGCCGGGCCTCGGCCTGCTCGGCGGTGGCGGCGGTCATGATCGAGGCGAAGGCGAGAGCCGCGCGCTCGGCGCCGATCCTTGCCGCGAGCAATCGGGCGAAGTTGTCGCCCGCCTTCTTGGCGCTGGCACTGGGTGCGCTCGGGGTTTCAGAAAGGCGCTGGGCGAGCGTGTCGATCTGCGCGGCGGTGAGGGCTTTGGTTTTCATGGCTTCGTTCCTTCAGGCGTTGGTGATGTGGGCGGAATGGCCGAGGGTCGTGACCGCGTAGATCATCGTGCGGCCGTCACCGATCGCGGCCCCAAAGGCCTGCGCCTCCGGCAGGGTCGCGAATTGCTCCCGCGTGCGGGTGGCGGGCGTCCGGCCCCGGGCGGCAACAAAGTGCGCGGCGTTCTTCAGGCAGAATTCTTCGTGCGTTGTCAGGGGCTTGGTGGCGGTCTTCATGGCAGTCTCCGTTGCGTTGCGATGGCTGCAGACAGCGCACGGCGTCAAAAGAGAGCAACTCTTAAGTCACTGAATAGATGAGGTTTCGGTCAGAATGGGAGTGTCCCGGCGAAGCTATGCCGCACAGCGCGGGGTCTCGGAATCGGCGGTCCGCAAAGCCATCGCCACCGGCCAGATCACTACCCTGGCTGCGCCATCTGGCCGAGATGTCTGAATGGCAAAGTTGAACTTCGCTAGCTTCGTAACCGTCCGGCCAGACCGCTCTGCCGCGGGCTGAGAGTGCCGGATAGTGTCCACTAACGGTGGTGGACACTAAGGTGCTTGATGGCGCGGCGGACGAGGCGGCTTTGGACGGATGAGGAGAAGCGGTCGATCTGCTTGCAGACGACCGCGCCGGGCGTTTCGGTTGCGCAGGTGGCGCTTCGCTATGCGGTGAACGCGAACCTGATCTTCAAATGGCTGCGTGATCCCAAGTATCGGCCCGGGACGGGGTCTGAACAACCAGGTTTGCGCTTTCTGCCAGTGGAGATCGTCAAGGAAGCACCGGTGACCCGGCCGATACCTGCTGCAGAGAACCACATTGAGATCGATCTGGCGGGCGGGCACCGGATGCGGATCAGCGGCAGCTATGATCCTGAGGCGCTGACGCGGCTGATCCGGGGTCTGACGGCGTGATCCCGGTTCCAGCCAACACGCGGGTCTGGCTGGCGGCGGGCGTCACGGACATGCGCAAGGGGTTTGCAGCCTTGGCGGCACAGGCCGAAGGCGTGCTGAAGCAGGACCCGTTTGCCGGGCATCTGTTCGTGTTCCGCGGCCGTCGTGGCGACTTGGTGAAGGTGATCTGGTGGGATGGTCAGGGCGCCTGCATGTTCATGAAGCGGCTGGAGAAGGGGCGGTTCGTCTGGCCCTCGGCCAAGGAGGGCAAGATCGTGTTGACGCCCGCCCAATTGTCGATGCTGCTTGAAGGTATTGATTGGCGGGCGCCGCAACGCACCTGGCGGCCTTTGACGGTAGGATAAATCCGCCTGTTCTGCAAATCCATGATTCCCGTAGAGGCATGCTTTTGCTATGATTACCCATGCTGGATGTCACCAAATCGCTGCCGGAAGACCCTGCCGAACTGCGGGCCTTCACGGCGCTTTTAGTGACCGAAGTGAAGGCGCAGGCGGTGCTGATCGAGAAGCTGCGGCATCAGTTGGCAGGCGCTCGCGCCCATCGCTTCAGTGCCTCATCCGAGACTTCCGAACAGTTGCAGTTGGCGCTGGAGATGTCCGAGATCGCCATCGCTGCGATCACGGCCAAGCTGCGCCAGGCCGAAGATACACCGGCCGACAAGCCGAAGCGCAAACCGATCCCCGATCACATTCCGCGTATCGAAGTCGAACTGACCCCCGGCAGCGCGGAACGCACCCAGTGCGGCGGCAAACTTCGTCGCCTTGGTGAAGATGTGACCGAAGAGCTGGAATATGTCCCCGGCCGCTTTGTCGTGAACCGCATTGTGCGGCCCCGGATGGCCTGCTCGGGCTGCGATTGCTTCACCCAGGCCCCCCTGCCGTCGCGGCCGATCGAGCGCGGGCGACCCGGTCCGGGCCTGCTGGCGCATGTGTTGGTGGGCAAATACGCCGACCATCTGCCGCTGTATCGCCAAAGCCAGATCTTCGAGCGCGAAGGGCTCGATCTGGATCGCTCGACGCTGGCGGATTGGGTTGGCAAATCGACCGCTTTGCTGGAGCCGCTGGCCGATGCCATCGGGCGGCATGTGCTGGCAGGGCAAGCCATCTTTGCCGACGATACCCCGGTCGCGATGTTGGCACCCGGCACCGGCAAGACCCAAACGGCACGGCTATGGGCATATGTTCGCGATGAGCGACCGTGGGGCAGCGATGCGCCACCGGCCAGCTGGTATCAGTTCTCATGCGACCGCAAAGGCCAGCACCCAAAGGACCATCTGTCCAGCTATACCGGCTGGATGCACGCTGACGGCTATGCCGGGTTTGAAGACCTTTATCGATCCGGCAATATCCGGGAGGTGGCCTGCCTGGCCCATGTCCGACGCAAGTTTGTGGACGTCCATAAGGCGCAAGGCTCGGCCATCGCTGACGAGGCCATCAGGCGGATTGCTCAGCTTTACGCTGTCGAGAAAGCGGCGCGAGAGTTGCAACCGGATAAACGGATGGAGATCCGGCAAGCCGAGGCCAAACCTGCCTTTGACGGCCTGGAGGCTTGGCTGAACAGCCAACTCCATGACATATCGGGCAAAAGCCCTCTGGCCGCCGCAATCCGCTATGCCCTCACCCGGATGACCCGCCTGCGTCCCTACCTCGATCACGGCATACTGGAGATCGACAACAACACCGCAGAACGCGCGATGCGCTCCGTCGCCTTGGGCCGCAAGAACTACCTCTTCGTCGGATCGCAAACCGGTGGAAAATCCGCAGCCATCGCCTACACTCTGATCGAAACCGCCAAACTGAACGGCGTCGATCCACAGGCATGGCTGGCTGACACCCTCGCCCGTATCCCGGATCACAAAATCAATCGCATCGATGACCTGCTGCCGTGGAACGCGAGCTAACCGCAGTCAGGCCGGACGGTTACCTAGCTTCGAGGGGGCCGAGGATATCGCTGTCGCCTCGGCACGGGGTCTGGTGCCCGATCCTGCGCAGACGGTTGCGGAATGGGCCGATCGGCACCGCATCCTGTCCTCACGGGCGGCGTCGAATGCGGAGCCCTATCGCACCAGCAGGACGCCTTACCTCAAGGCGATCATGGAAGGCGAGGCGACTGGCCTCGTGGCCGGTGACGGCGCAAGTCTTGGCGGGCATCCGGAACCTCCGTTTAAAGGCGTCGGAGACAATGCGAAGACCGTCCGAAGAGTAAGCTCAAATCTCTGACTAAATTGGATAATGTTGCAATTTGGAACTGTCGCAGCGCGCTTATGCAGCCATGCGCGAGATACGCGAAAGTGCTGTCCGCAAGGCCATCGCGACGCAGAGATGGCCGCGACCAATCAGGCGTTCTTGGATGATTTTCTGTCCAAGGACAAAGTCAAAACCAGAAAAAGGCACTCTCAGATCAAACCGGGCGCGTTACCGCTGGCAAGACAAGGCGCAGCGTCACGCCCGAAAGGAAGGCTAGCATCAGATCGTGCCCCGCGCCCCACGTCGGGGCGCTGCCCCAGACAGGTACGGCGGCAACCCCGGTCAGCAGCACGAGGATGCCGGTGGTGCCGAGGTCCTTGCCGCGGATGCCCGCGCGCGAGCTAGGGCCGGTTGCGGTGGGCCCCGGCAACATAACCCAAGCCGGAAGCTCTACCTGCGCGACGATCTCGGTCCGCACCTCGCCTAGCGCGGGCGCCCTGCCCTGGTCCGCCTGCGCTGCGGCCGTCGCGCTGTCCCATGCGGCCTTTAGCGCTGCCACGTCCGGTGGGTCGGCGGCCAGCACCGTCTCGACCGCTCGCTGCGGTGCGGCAAGCTGCGGCTTGGTTAGCGCAAGTTGGCGCAGCGAGGGCAGGCCCGCGGCCAGAAGCTCCAGCGCCGCAGCCTCGGCCTGGGCCTCCGCGATATCGGGTTCGGGCCGGTCGACCGAAAGGCGCACCGCCTCAACATGGAATTGCGCTCGATCGATCGCCCGGCGCGCTGCGGCGGCGACCGCTGGGTCGGGCGAGCCCCGAGTCAGCCGCCGCAGCCGGTCCAGCAGGTCAACCCAGGGCAGAAGCTGCAACGCCGCCGCCCGGCCCGAGTCGCGCCAGCCCGCCACCGCCGCGCCTAACAGGACGCCCGCGCCGACCAACACCGCCGCAAACCAGGCCGGGGCTTTGACCGACAACGTCAGCGCCGCCCGGTCCGCGCCCCCGCCCCCCGTCGCCGACAGGGAAAGCCGGTAGACACCCGGCGACAGCGCCCCCTGCAGTTCGAGGACCACATCGCAGCCTCCACCGGGTGGGATTGGGTCTGGGCAGGCGGCGACATTGACAGCGACCGGCAGGGCGACACCCTGGCTTTCGGGCAATGCGCCTTGCCCCAACCCGTCGCGCAGCACCGTTCCGGCGGCAAAGACCGGTCGGCCTAGCGGCACCGCAGTATCGTTGGTGACGGGCACGGCGATGCGTGCAGGTTGTTGCGCGCGGGGCCACCAGTAGGCGAACGCCTGCCCCTCCACAGCATCGGGCATCAGCCCGGGGGGAACAGCGGGCGGGGCCCAGACCACTGCAAAGGGCCCGTGAACCGCCGCGCCTGTGGCGAAAGTCAGCATGTAGCGCCCCGGCGCGGGCAACCGCACGCGGGCGATCAACTGGATCTCAGCCTCGGGGGCAAGGCGCAGCGAACCCACCACCGCGGCCTCGGCACTGCCTTCCTGTTGGGCCCAGACCACCGGCGCGCCCGGCGCGGCCGGGTCCCCCTCGGCGGCCAGCGCCAGCGGCAAGTCCAGCACCGCCTCGGCGGTGCCAGAGTTGCGCAGGATGAGTCGCAGACGCAGATCAGGCCCATGCGCCTGAACCACCGCCTCGGGCGCGGCCTCGGGCAGACCGACCAGCACCTGGGCTCGGGCGACAGGAGGTGCCAGCGCAAAAAACAGCGCCAGCAGCAGACGGAACGGCATCGGACGATAGGGCATCTTCGGGCTCTTTCAGTTGGGGACAGGGGGGCAAGTCATCTCGGGCGCCGGAGGCTCGCCGCCCGGGCAGAGCTCCTCCAGCCAGTGAAGCGTCGCCGAGGGAACGTCGATTCGCACCCGAGCGAGGGCGCGGGTCCGGTCCAGAATCGAAGCCGGGCCTTGCAGGCGCTCCACCAGAAGGAGCGGCCCGAGCGGGCGCGACAGGATCGAGAAGGCGCGGCCCTCGCCTGTCGGGCGCGCGGCGCGCGCGGCCTCGTCCGTGGCGAAGGCACCCAGAAGGGCGACATTGCCCCAAGGGCGCGTGGGCGCAGACACGACTGGAGGCAGGCGCGCGACTGGGGCGGGCACAACTGCACCCGGCGCTTGCGACAGCCCCGCCACGAGTTCCACGCGCGCAAGGTCCAGCACCCGCACCCCCGCCGTTCCCAGCCCGATGGCGAGCAGCGTCCCGTCGGCCGAAGGCGCCAGCGCCGTGGCGGGGCCGGGCAAGTGGAGAAGCGTGACCGGAGCCCCAGAACCATCTACGAGCACCTCCAAAAGCCTGTTGTCCGTCGTGACGCCATGCACTGTCCTGCCATCCGGCGACAGGGCCGCAGCAGTGAACCGCTCTTCCGGCGCCAGCGCACGCAAATGCAAGCAGCAGGCTTGCAGCGACTCGTCATTGTCGCGAAAAAAGCCCGGTGCTATATTGGGATCGGTTCCGCCGACAAAGAGCTGCCCATCCTTCGAGCGCAGCATCAGCATCCGTCCGTCACTCGAAAGCTGCAACCCGCTTTCGGCCACTTCTGGCGGCGGACGGATCAGATTGCTTATCGCAAGAAGGCCCTCCGTTGAAACGGTCGCTTCCGCTGGCGGCGGCGCATCTGTGCGATGGATGACGAAGATACTCTCTGCGGTCTGCAGAAAGCCAACGATGCGCCCGTCAGCTGATGGGGCGGCTATGAACCGACCATTGGCATTGTCAGCAACGATTCGACCGACGATCTGGCCGTTCCTTGTATCTGCAACGTCCAGACCGGTAGGATCTGACTCGACACCCACAGCAATGTCCGCGCGCTCAGCCATTTCGATATGCCCATAGGCACCATTCATTTCAACAGTGCGCAGCAGATCCCTAGTGCGACGGTCGTATCGACCAAAAAGCGCAAAACCTCCTTCACCTGTTGGGCTCCATAGAACTACATCCTCTATAGCCGTAGGGAAGGCGATCTGTGACGCAGAAAACTCAAAGACAAAGTCGGAACTTGCAGTTGGCGGGACAAATTCGCCCCCTGGAGTTATTGGCTCAGCAGTACCGCCAAGAAGGGCAAGTTCCACGTATTGTCCATCTCTGCCCAGAATGACAAATCGGTTCTCACCAGGCCGGAATGACCCACGGTGCTGATTTTGAGATAGCGCTTCATCAAAGGAGAACCCGACACCTAAGAATTGGATCTCTTCGCCAAGGGCATCTTCACCCCGATAAAGCTCGGTCTCCAGCAGATCACTCGGCCTTGAGAGAAGGGACGTCAGAAAAACCGAGCTTGATTCTCCTCCCCAAATGACCGCAGTACCTTGATCTGAGATTGCCGAACCAACAAGCGGCGTCGGGATCGTATCACCACCCCTGCTGACAGCCGCTGCATTCGAGTTCGCCACAAGCTGCACGATTGCCCTAACATCCTGCTCCAATGGTCGGTCACCGAGGTAATCAGAAATAGCAGTTGCGCCTAGATAAATCCCCGATGCGGCATTAAACCGGTGGAATTCTTGACGTTCGCTAACCCAGGCAACTACGGTTCCGCCGTCCGCCGAAACCGCCATCGGAATAAAATTAGCTTCGACCGAGTTGCTGTCGAAAGTTGTATCGAGACGCACAAGGTTGAAACCATAGGGCGGAAGCCCGATACGAAACGGTTGATATCTCATCAAAGGGAAATTTTCCTCTGACTGCTCTGACATTGGCAAGGCACGAAGGACAACAACACGACCATCAGCCCCTGCCGCTGCGATTACGCTTTCATCTCCCTGACCAGCCATCGAAAGCGCGCGAACCGCAGTCCGGCCATAACCACCTCCGATCAAGAACGGTTCGGCTTGCAGTGATGCAAGAGCATTGTCGTTCGTTTCCAATATGTCAGCACGGAACCAGGTCACTAGGCCAAGCGCCGTTCCCGCTGCCGCGATCGATCCATTCGGCGCGACTGCAAGCGCTGTAAGGTCATTGCTAGGCGGGATATTCACATTCATATATCCGGTTTCCGCTAGGTCGTACGCCCGAAGGACAAATCGCTCCATCGTCACGTTGTTCAGCCCGCTAGGGATTTCTCGATAGCCAACCAGAGCGGCCAACCCATCGCTCACTACCAGTTCTGTCAGCCCCTCGGGCACAGCACGATATGTGCCAAGGCTTGTTCGAAGGACTACTGCCCGCCCTTCACGAGCGAAAGTCTCGGGACCCAAAAACGGCAGGTCACCCTCCGCGCCCGGTGGGATCGGGGGAGACAAAGTCAGGACAGGGGCAAGAGTGGCATCGGCGAAGTCGGCGCGCGGGAAGGACAGCACTGTCTGCCCCACCAAGGAGCTTGCAGGCCAAAGCGCCGAGCCGGGTTGCAGGTCAATCCACGTCGCCGCCCCCTGCCCCACCGTCCCGATCCGCAGGCCAAGCGCATCCCAGCCGAGCGCACTGACGCTCGGAGGGAGGCCACCCTCATCGGCCAACACCGACAGGTCCAGCTCGCGCACCGCCCCCGCCGTCCAAAGCGAGGAGAGTGCTGACAGGCCCGCAACCGCCACAAGTGCCGCCCCAACCCGCCGGGGCGGGGTAGCGAACGCGGCACGCCAATTCGGGGCCGCGGACGGTAAGGCACGCCGCCACGCCGCGGAATTAAAGGCCCTGCGCGCCTTCTCCTTTAGTCGCTCGGTCCCCGGCGGACCCTTCGACTCCGACATCACGCCTCCTTCCGGCGGCGCAACGCCACCACCACCACCGCCAGCCCCGCTAGCGCAAACACCGAAACCGCCGCAACACGCAGCCATGCCCCCGGCGGCAGCGGCAGCGCTGTGCGGTCCGGCCAGGCCCGCCATAGCTCAAGGCTGACCGCAGCCGCGCCCACCAGCAGCAACCCGCGATCGGCCAGCATCGTCCGCCTCACCCGCTCCAGCCGTTCTTGCGGGGTCGGGCGCGGCTCGACAATGCTTGGCGTACGGGACTTGTCCATACCATCCAGCCGCTCCCGCATATCGGGGTCGAACTCGGCGCGCAGACGCCAAAGACTTGCGTCCTCGGCGCTGCGGCTGTTGGCTGAGGCCGGGTCCCATTCGGCATAGAACCGGGCGAAGACCTGCTCGATCACAGCGCGGTCCTGGTCGTTCAGCCGGCTGAGCAGTGCCTCACGCAGCCAGGGCGGCATCCGCCCGGCCTCGAACCACGGCAACCGGCACAGGCGGGCCAGCGCCTCGGCCCTATCCACCCCGTCCCAGTCCCTCGCCTCAGCCAGCGCTGTGCCGAGCCAGGCCGTCAGCGGAAAACGCAGGATCGGATAGGCGGCACAGGCCGCCAGCCACAGCCGTCCCTTGGGTCCGAGGAACCAGTCCAGCGCCCCGCACAGTTCGGTCAGCGCCTCGGCCTGGGGCTGTCCCGCGGCTGTCGCCTCGGCGGGCGAGAGCCGCAGGGCAGGCGGCAGCACTATCCCAGGGCCAAGCCGTTCCCACCGGTCCTGTTCGACGCGTAGCCAGTCCACCCCGTGCAGCCCCGTTACCGGCGCCTCGCACAGCCAGGGCGACGTCTCGCGCGTGCGGGGGGCGCCGGTGTCGGGCCAGAGAACCCGCACTAGCGCCCGCGGGGCCGAGACGCCATAGGGCACCACCAGAGCGTTGATTGCCGCGGCCAGCCGCACCTCTCGCCCCGCCCATGTGTCGACGCTCTGGGGTGTCAGCACGACCCGATCGGGCCAGGATTGCAGCAGGGCCAGCACCGCGGGCGGCGCCACTGTCGCCGCGGCGCCCGCAAATTCATCCCCCCGTGTGACCAGAACCAGCCGCGCCCCCACGTGCCGCCATGCCAGTTCCTGCAGTGCCACTGGCGCGGCCAAAGGGTCGTTAAGCGGCTGCACATGGCCCGGATGTACCGCATAGCCGTAAAGATGCACCGCGAGTCCCCGGTTGCGCAGCGCCTCCCACCAGAGGCCTGCTCGCCGCGGTTCGTGCTCGGCCACAGCGCCGGTGCGGATCAGCACGATCAGCACGACCTCGCGTTTGCGGCGCAGCCAGATCGGCGTCAGGAACCCGCCCTGCGCAAGCGAGGCCGCGACCGTCGCATCGACATCAAGTCGCAGCGTCGGCAGGGACACCGTTTTCCCCAGCCTGCGCAGCTCGTGACGCAAGTCGGCAGGCGCGCGCAGGCTCGCCTGCTCTGCCACCGGCAGCGAAAGCATCAGCCCCCGCCGTGGCAGAAGCGCCATCGTCTGCTCGGCCACCTTCGCCACCTCCCGAAGGCCGAGCACGAGCCATGCCAGCGCAAGCACCATCGGCAGCAGCGGCAAGAGGTCGAACCCGCGTGCCCAGCCTTGCGGCGCGGGGTGCTGGGTCCCTGACAGGATCGCCGTGATCTCACTTTCCATTTCGGCGATCACAGTGTCACCCGGCGTATCCGCAGGAAAGTCCCGCCCCAGAACCTCAAGGTATCGCCCCGGATCGAGGGCTTCCGTGAAGAAACCGAAGTCGGATAACGGGGAGCCAAATATAAGTGGCCCCAGTTCCGTGTCGAGAAACTGCAGAAATCGCGGTTCGGCGGCCAAAAGCATGCCGCTAAGGCCAGCGGCAACTGCCGGGAAAATTTCGCCGTTTGGACCGATGGGAACAGTTTCGGGCGGTCTGCTGCTCTCCTCGAAGGCGCGCAGGGCTTCAGCCGCGGGCAGGGTATCACCCTCCAGCTCGCTCACTGCCACAGCCCAGTTCAGCAGCGCCAGCGCCCCGCCGGTTGTGCGCGGTACGGGCCGGTCGGGCGGCAGCGGGCTTCGCGCGAGCATGACCGAAAGATAAAGCCCTGGGGCGATCCCCTGCCCGCCCGAACCCGAAAGACTTTCGGCCAGCTGCAAGGGCGTCACTTCATGCCCGGCCACTTGCAGTACAGCAAAGATACGGTCGAACACGGTTGGAGGGCCATCAATCGAAGGCTGACCATTGTCTGACCCCGTGCCTGAGCCGTAAGCGGCCACCGGTGGCAGATCGCCGACGACCACTCCAGGAACAACGATTTCGACAGGCTCGACCACGCCGAACGGCGCGCAAGGCAGAAACTGGTCCATTGCCCGGTTCACAAGTGTTACCGGGCCACGAGAAGGGCTAACGTCAGGTTCGACAACTTGTCCGTCAGTGGGCATTTGCGGGCAGGAACGGTAGACCTGTCCGGCAGTGCCCACAAGAACCGCTACCGACAGCAGGACCGGCAGCGCCAGAACACAGCAAAGAACCCCCACTGCCGAGCGAAGCCAAGCCAGCCACCAGACTTCATTTTGCAGGACTAGCAGTGGCTTGGGATAGGGCGGGTCGAATATCCCCGGAAGCGCCGTCACATCGCGCAGAACCTGATTCAGCGCGCGCTGTGCCGCAAGTGTTTCGCACAGGACCGGCGAGAACAAGGCAAGAGCCACAGAACGTGCCGCCTCAGCGCCTTCCGTCGGCCAGGATTTCGCGCGGTTGGCCGCTGCCACGACATCAACCAACATCCGCAACCGTTCTGGAGGCACCTGCGCCCCGCCGATGCCCTCGACCGCGCGCGCCGCCGCATAGGCCTGCGCCATCCGGACCAGCCGGTCCGAGTCTGGCACAAAGCGGCGCGCCACGCTCACCCGGCGGCCCGAGTCTGCGCGCCTGCCGCGCCGTCAGGCTTCAGCGTCACACCGAACAACTGCTGCACCTCGGAACGAAAGATGCGCAAATCCTCGAACGTCTTGGCCAGTGTCAGTTCGGCAAGTGCAAGCGCCCTTTCGCGAGGTATTATCGCGCCCGCGGCGTCCTTCGCAACCATCACCCGCAACGCATCCACTGCTTCGGCTGTTCCCGGTTTCTTGCGCAACTCGTCCTTGGCCTGCAGGCTCCGGACCAGTCTGGACACGTCGTCGCGCCGCGCCGCGCCGTCGGCGCCGCCCCCGCCCGGGCCAAGTATCTCTTCCAGATGCCGGGACAGGATCGTCTTCAGCTCGGCCTCGCCCGGATATCCAAGATGCAGGAAGACGCAGCGGCGCAGGAAGGCCTCGGGCAGGTCGCGCTCGGCGTTAGATGTCACGATAACCAGCGGCCTGCGATCAGGCGGAGGGCTTGGCAGGCGCCGCTGCGACAGTTCAGGCACAGCGAAGCTCATGTTTTCAACCTCGACCAGAACGTCGTTGGCAAAGTCGCGCGATGCCTTGTCGATCTCGTCGATCACCACGATAGACCGGGTTGCCTTGGGGTCGCGGGTCCAGTCACCGGTCGCGGCGAGCCGGTCGGTCTCAGCCGGGTCGGCGGCGTCAAGCAGCGCGGCACCAAGCGCGCGAAAGCGCACATAGCGCCGCACATCCTCGGCCCCGTCGCCGCCCCCAGATGCATCGCGATACCGGCGCAGTGCGTCGTAAGAATAGAACACATCCTGCGCTTCCGACGTCGAGCGGGTGACGAAATGATACCCCCGGCGCAGGCCTAGCTTCTGGGCAACAGCCCACCCCAGCCGTGTCTTGCCCACCCCCGGCGCCCCCGTTACCAACAAAGGCCGCCCCAGAAGCCAGGCGACTTCGACCGCAGCCTCCGCAGCCTCAGGCATGACATAGGGTTCGGGCGGCACCGGGTCACCGAAATCGATCGACAGCCCGGGATAGTCCGGCGGCGGCGCAGCCTTCGAAAAGGCGCCCAGATAGGTCATCTCGCATCTCCCTTCACATCAGTTCCCCAGGACGCGCGGTCCGCAAGGATTCTTTCGGTCGCCCAGTCCATCAGCATCGGATGCAGCGCCTGACGGGCCGCCTCCATCCGCAGGCCGCCCACCTCGGCGAACAGCGCCTCGGCGGCGTTCAGTACCCCGTCCGGCGGCCCCATCGCCGCCTCGAACCGCTCCAGCGCGGGCGCGGCCATCTGCAGGTCGACCGGGCGCAGCACGTGCCGCTCCCTGGATAGGGCCTGAAGCGCCTTTTCGAACACCCGGCGATGCTCGCCGGGAAAGTCTCCGGGCCGCTCCACCAGAACAAGCAGGTGGAACATGCCCCGGTGACGCTCCAGCGAGTTGCGCTCATTGTCCAGCGCCGCCAAAAGTGCCGCAAGAAATTCCGCCGACTCCTGCGGCGACGCAACCCCGAGGGTCAGCCCCACCGTCCCCAGGACACGGCTGCGTGCCTGCCACAGAGCAGGGTGGGAGACGTTGGGAAGGCACTCCACTAGCGTGCCCACGCAATCGAAGGCCACCTGATCGATCACCCCCTTGTCGCCCCCATACCCGCGGGGTGGAAAACTGCCAAGAGGCTCGGGCCTCCACGTGGGCACGCCCCTAGGAAGGCGTGCCACCCCGGCCTCGCCGCGCAACGCCGTCTGCAGCTGGGCAAGCGGGTCCGCCCCCGGAAAGGCCTGCTTGATCAGCCGATCGACCAGATATTTGGCGCTGTCGCCCGGGTTCTCGACCACCACATCGACGGGAATGACCGCCGTCCTGGCCCACGCGGCGCAGATAGCCTGCGTCTCGCGGTCGCGGTCTAGGCACAGAAGCGCCGTCTCCGTCACGTCCCGCGCCAGCCTGCGCGCCATGCCACGCAGTGAAGCCCGCAGGGGGTCTATCTCTGCCAGCTGCATCGCGAAGCTGGATTTGCAATCGCTCACCCGGTCGAGGATGTCGCGAATCGGCACCGCAAGCCCAGTGTCGTCGCTAACCGATGCCGTGTGGAGGCCGATAACATGCGCAGGCCCCTCAGCCGAAGCTGCGGCGACTACCGCTGCACCGGATGAACCATAGTTCGTCTGGCCGTTTACGCGATAGCGCAGCCGAAGCGCCGTCGGTGGTTTCTGTCCTTCATCCACCTTCACATCTCTGCAATCGATGATCTGTGTCAGCAGTAAGTCCTCGTTCACGTCAGGATGCGCCTTGTGGGCCTTGGGAAAATGACACAGCGACACCGCTGCGCCCGACAGTTCCCGCCCGAGCGGCGACAGCAGCCTGAGCGGCGCGAAGGGCACCTCGACATCGTCCTTCAGAGGCTCCAGCCGCAGAAAGGCGAAGTCCATCGCATCGCCCCTGCAGCCCGGGAACTCCGGTCCCGGAACTGCCGCCCCCTCGCTCAGCGCCGGGTCCCCGGGCCGCACCAGCCAGGGCGCAAAGCCTTCGGGCAGGGGCGACAAGTTGTCGAGCAGGCGCGGCCCGAGTGCCAGCCGACGCACGACCCTGCCATCTCCCAAAGACGCGTGAACCTCGACCGCGCTCAACCTGTCCATATGCTCTCGGGCGTCCGGCCCGCACGCTGCGATCAGTCCCTTGATCACGTGAAAGCAGGTCAGCACGACATCGGGCAGAACCATGATCCCCGACCCTCCGCCATCCGGCGGAAAGCGCAGTCGCACCGCGCAGTCCAGCGGATCAGTCGCTGCCGTCCCTGCCCTCACGCCACCCAACCCAGACTCACTGCGCCGATCCATCTCACAAAACGATGTCCCTGGCGGCATGGATCGGCCGCAGCCCCGACTCGGGCAACGGGCGACCGTCTTCCAACGGATCGAATGGCAAGAGATGGTCCAGCCCCAGACCGGCCACCTCGGCGATGCGCCGCAGCGGCACCTGATAGGTCATGAAGCCGCCATAGGCGAATTCTTCCAGCATCTTGCGGATCAGGTCGCCCTGCGCCAGCAGATAGCCCGAGGCCGACAGGCGCCCGGTTTCGGCATCTACCACGCAGGCGATTTTCCAGAAGGCCAGTGGGATACGGAAGGCCTCGGCACCACCCGACGCGGCGGGAAAGGGCGGATCATTCTCCGTCAGCACCGGCCCGGTGAATACGCTGACCATCAACGCCTGCGTGCGGGCATTAGCAAGGATGTAGTCCTCCAGCGCCAGCCAGTGCCTCTGGTTCAGCGCCTCGTGCTGCGGGGCGGCGTTAGTGTAGGCGAAGGTGTCGCGGTTGGCCTCCGCCGCTTCGGTCAGATCGCCCCAGACCGGATCCTCGCGCCGCACCATGTGGCCGCGGTCCAGCGGATTGCCTAGATAGCCCTCGGGACCCGCCTGCGCCGCCTCAGGCAGGCGGTGGTCCAGAAACCACCAGTCCCCACGACCCAGCCGTTTGGCCGTGCCTCCGTCGATGTTCACCGCCGTCATCAAGGGCAGCCGCCGCCCCGCCCGCATCCAGACCGAGAAATGCCGATAGCGCAGTTCCGCCGTCGTCGCGCCGTCATCGTCGTTCTTGGCCTCGGCCAGCGGATGGTTCAACGGGGCAGGCGGGGCGACCGTGGGGCCCAGAAACTCGGGCCGATAGCCGTCGCGCCCGCTGAAAGCCCCCGACGCCGACCACCGCGCCGCCTCGGGCAGCGCGGCGCCCGGCACGCTGGTTGGCCGAAGACCGCACAGCACCTTTTCGACCTCGGCCCCGGTGACCGCCACGTTGTGGCCCCCAATCTGCGCGTCGGCAGCATCGGGCACCCAGCCGTAATGCAGGCCCACGACCGCGCCGGTCTTAAGGTCGAACATTATCGACCCGGAGTTCCCACCCAGCGTCGAAGCGTCGTGCGAGAAGACCGCCTCAGAGAGCTGCGACAGGACCTTGGCCCAACCGAAGCGCTTGCGATTGAAGATGCCCTCGTAATAGGCCTCGACGGCGGCGCGGTCGGCAGTGGGGTCCTCGGCCGGATAGCCCACCAGACCCACGTATTGCCCTTTCGGCGGGGCCGCGAAGGCCAGCGTTTCGTTGATCTCGAGCCACAGGTTCTCAACCGGCGCACCGCGCACGCGCAGGAGCGCAATGTCGGGCGCGGTATCAGGGGCGATGTAGAGCACGTCCTCCACCCGTAGCGGCCAGCGGTCGGACCTAGCGTGTTCGTTCTTCAGGTCGAATTCGACCTCATAGCGCCCCTCACGCGGCGCCGGGTGCAGCGGATAGCGCCCCATCCCGTCGGCCCCGGCGAAGTGCCGGGCTACGTGGCGATTCGTCACCACCGTCGCGCTGTCGGGCCCGTCGCGCCGCACTGCCCAGCCCGTGGCCAGATGCGTCAGCCCGGGGACGTTCAGCACGGCCAGACTGCCCGTCCGCAGGATCGCAAGGCCCACGCGCCCGCGGGTCTCCTCCTCGGCCAGCCGCTCCATCAGCGGCCTGAGGACATCGTCGGTCACATGGGGCAGGACATAGCCGCCGTCCTGCACCAGAAGCGGCGGGCGCACGCGGCGCAGGATGATGCCTTCCTGCCGGACGACACCGACCGGATCCTGCCAGAGCGCCTCGTTGCGGACATGGAAGTCGTTGAGGCTGCCGCCTTCCTGTCGTATGCCGACGCCGACGTCCCGAAGGCTCTCGGCCACCTCCCGGACCGCCTCGGGTTCCGAGGCGGCAAGGCACTGCAGCGCGCGCGTCTTGTAGGTCATCCCGTTCTCCCTGTTCCGGCAGCTTTTGCCGAAAATCTGGCCCTTGCGTCGCAGCCGGGGCGCATTCAGCCCAGCACCGGCTCCCCCTTCGCGCGGTCGTAGATCAGACCGGCCAGCCGCGGCCGCGCCTTCATCGCCTTGTGGATCGTCTCGGCCCGGTTCCCCGGCCCATAGCCCGAGGCACGGATCGCCTCGGACGGGTCGACGCTGCGCAGCGCGGACAGAACCATCGTCCGATGGGTGTCGCCCAGATGCAGCGCCGCAACCGCCACCGACAGCACGTCGCAGCGCATCCCCTCCGTCCCGCGCGGATGCTTCTTCGCCGTCGCCGGATGGGCAAGGATCGCGGCGTGCAGCCGGTCCAGCGACTGGCGGAAGTTGCGAATCGCCCCGGACACCTGCAGCTTCCGCATCGCCTCGGACTGCAGCGTCCAGACCACCCACCGCGCCGTCGCGTGCAGCTCGGCCAGGTCCGCCGCCGCCCCGCCGCGGTGATAGCGGTCGGGGTTGAAGAAGCGCATCATCTGGCCATGGTAGTAATCTGCCGTGTACCCCCCGTCCGTCGCCTTCGAGGCCAAATCCAGATAGCGGAACCGCGCGCCGCGGCGGAAGGCCAGCCGCCCGCCCCGCACTTCGAGCTCGGGGAACCAATGCCAGAAGTCGTCGGGCAATTCGTCGGCCAGCTGCAGGAAGAAAGGCAGCAGATCGTCGCCCGTATGCGCCGCAAGTTGGGTAAAGCCGAAGGTGATCGCCGCGCGGTCCCAGCAGTTCACCACGGTGAAGCTGCCCGAGGATTCACCCGCTGCCAAGGGATAGATCAGCTCTGGCCAGTCGCCGAAGGCGGCCCAGTCCTCGGGTTTGAAGACCAGCCCAGGTTTGGTGCGCGCCGTCCGCGCCAGCCCCCGCGTGGGCCCTCGCGTCGCATTGTCGGAATTGTGGGTGTACTCGAACCATGAGCCGAGCGCGACGGGCTCTGCCGCTGCGTCCCAGGTCACCGACCAACGGCGGCCCGGCGTGTCTTCGATGATCCGCCAGCCCGGAAGCGGCGCGTGGGTCACGTCCATCGCCACATCCAGCGCCGTGTCTTCGAACGCCTCCGCGGTGGCTTCGGCCACTACGCCCGCAGTATGGAAGGCCGCCTCGGGCATCGGCGCGAGCGCGTTCAGTCGAAGCGCTGCCGCAACCTGTGGCCCGGCCAGGACATCAGTGCCCGCTGGCCCGAAAGTTGCCCGCTGGAAGGCGTGCAGCGCCTTGACCGTTGCCGGGCCGAAGGACCCGTCCGGCACCTCGCCAGTGTCGAACCCCGCCGCGATCAGCGCCTCTTGCAGGGCCGCCACCCGTGGACCGGTCGAACCGAAGCGCAGCAACTCGACTGGCGAGTCTTCGATCGCACGCGCGGATTCACCCGGTTCGAACACCGCCAGCGGA
>Ga0105053_10004514_pt1 | contig 20464 bp, 14 predicted proteins | sample BON01_FD_78093 | JGI IMG/M metagenome (GOLD analysis project Ga0105053, IMG submission 78093) | Freshwater microbial communities from Lake Bonney liftoff mats and glacier meltwater in Antarctica - BON-01 | ecosystem: Environmental > Aquatic > Freshwater > Ice > Glacier meltwater | place: Lake...
AATGTTCTTGCTTCTGATTACCTCACGGATTGCCATCAGGCTCTTTTCTTTCAACAAGATACTCTTGTTTATTAAGAAATTAGCATTTGATGGCTTTTATCCACTACTAGTAGTGCTTTAAAAGAATCGATTTTTGTTGTGTTCAAAAAATTTGCAGCAAACCAGCAATTTGAAAACAAACTTGATACATATATATATCTTTGGCTCCAATGAAAATGTCACCCCCTTTTCTTGCACTTGCCTTCGACTGACGGTGTTCATCTCAAAGAGACCGACTCATTGACTTTACTTCCAGCTGCAGAGAACCGAATATTGCTTGAGCAAAGACTTGGTGGAATTCAAACTCCAACTGATGTAGAAGACATCATGAAACAGGTAACAATGCCTGGTATTAGAAGAATTCCAGCCGTAGGTGACGTGCTTAATTTGTTCGTTGGATTGTTTTGGAAGACTGGGGTACAGGTTCAAACATTTTGGAAATGATGACACCAACTGTGACGCAACTGATTTTAGACCAAAGTATCGTTGATCGGAAAGGTGAAGTTTCTGGCTTCGTGGAATCAGCTAAAGAGAGTCTTGTAGCTGGGGCAACTGACCAATTTGGAACGAGGAGCACAAGAAGCTAAAATCGCTCGTAACCGAATCACAGAAGAAAAACAACCGCAGTTTACCGTGGTAATGTTGCATGGCTCGTACCCATCTCTATTCTAGAGCACACGTCATTGAGGGGAGCATGGGCTGAGACAATCATCAATGGTAGTGATATTAAAAATCGTATATTGAGTACGATGAAGGAATACACTTCGGAATTCAATACAGTTGTTGATATGACAACAAGATGGCAAGCGATCCAAAAGCTAAGTTTGGAATTTTGATGAAGCAGCAAACTCATAGGCCGTTCCAAAAAGATTTTTCCGTAACTGGAGGCCCTTGTGAACACCAAGCTCTTTCTAAGAAAGTATCGTTTAAAGAGTCGCCTACTTTTTATAAAAGAAGAATGGAAAACACGTAGAATATGGTAAAAAACAAATTCGAAAAAGAGACGATTAAACTGTTTGATACGTTGTACCATCCTGTATTGAATATCTCCATGGCTGACCCAAAAGATGCAGATTCAAACCAATCCCATTCAACGGGATGACCGATATCTTTTTAGGTCCTTCCAACGGAGGATTGCTGTTTGGAGCTGGTATGAACTGTCCTACTGGTAGCAATGCCATTTCAGATAGCATGTTTTCAGGTTATTCACAAGCCAAAATTCAAATTGGTAAAATGATTGGGTTGGAGTATTGTATGTACAATGGAAATTTTATTCAAAGCTTTAGGATGATGCTTGATTCCGGTCTATTTTCAGATCCGTATGTGGTCGGATTCGATTGGATAGATCAACGAAAAATTGAATGCAAACAGATGAAAAATTCTTTTGGAGAAATAGACAGAATCTCCTTCACTGCATCTGGTGAAACAAATCGTGTTGGATACAAATTGCTCAACATTGGTATTGGTGGTGGACAAAAACTACGACTTGATTGGTATGATACTTATGAAAATACCGCTATGAGAGATACCAAGTCAATGTTAATAAATATAAAGATGTCGACAATACTTTCCTTTAATCGCAATCCGGGAAAGTACACACCCTTTACTTCATCTTAACATATATACCAGACTACGGGTATACTATCATCCATTATCTCAATAAAGTCCCATCAAATAAAAAGCCCTGGCGGTAACTACCGATTAAGACCTTTCAAAGTGGCTTCGGTAGCAAAGGAAGCAAGAGTGTTTGAATTCAGGTATCAATGGGAAAACTAATTAAAAACTTTATTGACTAATGCTCATTTTCGTGATCTATTTGTTTTTAATATTTGCTGGCATCAACATCCAGGCTACAGTTTCAATAGGTACATCATTTGTTTCAAATTTAAGAATATACTTTATTTTCAATTTCTGGGAACAGAATCAAAATCAGTATGTTTCCAAAAAGCACTACCGGTACAAGAAATGGAAAGAACTACCAGACGCGAATTTCATTAATTAATTTTGTTAAACAACAACAAAATCGATTTTATAAAAGCACTATAGAAGCCATCCAATCCTAATTTCTTAATAAACAAGAGTAACTTGTTGAAAGAAAAGAGCCGGGAGGTAATCAGAAGCAGCAACATTTTGAGAAATCACTTAATTCATATCGTATAGTTCCTGATGTAATTTTATTGCATCCCCTCTTTCCTGAAAAACAAGATTGCACTTCGTTTTAGATGTGTTCGAAAAGAAAATCCATTCTTTGTTTTGGTGCATTATATTATGTTCATCGATTGTGGCGATAACCGATGGACATACTTTTCATTGAAGCTGGCGACGCTACGGTTAATCCCGCGCAAAAGAGAGCCTATTTTAGTATGGGAATTGGTGAGTCCCTTTATAGCCATGGCAGAGGCTATCAGTCTATCCAATACCAGTTGGAGTTTGAATTCTTTCTTCGGTGATTTTGAGGCCTGGGGAAAGCGTTATTATAAAATAATGCATTTAAGACCTCCGACCACCCAATCTTTCAGACAAGATATTTTGGTACGTTTGAAATCTGAGGTCATTTTGCAACAGCGTTGGAAGAACTTGGAGTATTTTTTGAAGTCTCCATTCGCATGGTCCTTAAACTCTGGATGCAGTAACGAAGCCATCATGCAGGCAGAAGACCGATTGGGTATTACTTTTCCAATTGAAATTTCTAGTTCATTGGCAATTCATGACGGTCAAAGATATCATGCGAGTGGCATTCAGCCGTTTGGGCGACTCTTTTCATTGGAGGAGATTGTTAGAGATTCAGAATTTAATCGTGAGCTTTCAGAGGGTTGTTTTTTGCCATTGACGGAGCCCGGACCGCAGCTGTTTGTTGATACTGATTCAGGTAAGATATACACCAAGCAGTCTCTCGCGTCTCCTATATGCATTGCACCTTCGTGGTCTACTTACCTTGCACCTGGTTAGATCAAAAAGATGTTCGATTGTCGCTAGGATATATGGTAAATCTATTCGCATTCAGAGTCATCGGAATAATTCATCAAAATCTGCAGAAGGCCAGCAACAATGTAATTTCAAAATTTGAAAATAGGGTCTTAATTAAAATATTGGATCTTTGTTGACCAATGAAATTGCTAAAAAACAGGTGGTTGAGATGATAGTCCTTCTCCTACTTATGATGGTTCTGCTGGTCAGTACTATGGGTGTACAAGTGCGTCGACCTGCTCCTGAATGGTCTGGAACAGCATTGGTTAGCAACGACCAATTTAAAGTAATCGGATCCAAAGACTACTTAGGCAAATGGCTTGTTTTGTTCTTTTATCCTTTGGACTTCACTTTTGTATGTCCCACTGAGATTGTGAGTTACAGTGAAGCCGCTGAGAGAGAGCTTCAGCAGATAGGTGCTCATGTAGTTGGAGTATCTGTAGATTCAAAGTTTACTCACCTTGCATTCGCGTCTGCTCCTAGGTCCGAAGGAGGCCTTGGTGGTATTGGTATTCCGCTAGTTGCAGATATCACCAAAGAAATATCAAGAGCATATGGAGTGCTCGATGATATACCGGTACGTATTTTTTGCACTTGTGTAGGTCGGTGAGGGGTAACAAATCTGATATAATGAGCCTGATATTTTTGATGCCAACATATATGTCCTGAGACCATTTTCTTTTCTTTATTGTATACTAATTTCTCCTTAGGGTGATGCTCATGAAGGCGTGGCCATGCGGGGAACTTTCATTATCGATCCACAAGGGATCATAAGGTCCATCAATATTAATGATGAGCCTCTCGGTAGGGAGGTTGCTGAGACCGTGCGTCAGGTGAAGGCACTTCAGTATGCCGACGCTAATGTAGGCCAAGGATGTCCTGCGAATTGGAGGCCTGGTAAAGACACCATCGAAGCGAACCCGGTAGGCTCAGGCAAGTTTTTTTCCAAGTGGGGACACCAATAAATCAGAAGTATCAATTATTAGAACTTCTTGATGACTAGCAGTCAAAGTTGCTTCTAAGTTCGTGATGTTGTCCCGCTTGTTAAGTTTGTATAATATAATTTATTAATATAGAATCATTTCATTATGGATACCGGGTATTTTGAATTATAATATCACTCCATTGAGATCTCGAATTAAACCTGTATTTGTTGAAGGCGGAGTCTTTTAAATTAATGGCTATTTTTGTATTAATAATCAGGTCAAATGAATAGCAGCTCAAATGAGTCGTTATCCTTTGTTATTTGGACTATTTGGAGTTGAGCCAGGGTGCACTTCACGTGCTCTAACTGCTGGTAAGACACCGAGGCCAGGCGAGCGCCATGAGATGAATTTTTACAAAGTAGCCATAGTTCTGGCAACAATCTCAATCCGGGAATTCTCGTCAATCATTTCAGTGCGCTGTGCAAGAAAGGCTGCCTTTTCTTTAACTTTAAGGTTGAATAGGGTCAGGTCTCGTGTGATCCAGAAGCAAACTGCTCGCAGCCCACTTAAGATGAACTCAAATACATTTCCCCAGTTAGGCATTCTTCGTGACTCTATCCCTGTGATCCCTCGTAGCTACAGTCCTTCCGGGACTGCTTTGTTCTTGTTCGGAGGATATCCTACTCTATACAGAGGCGTCACTCGAGAGTATTCTTGTCAGCTTTCAAAAGCTATACCAGTGAGTCAATCGTGCCTTGTTTTGTTGTTGCACCGCAATTACTTGGGCTGTTTTGTTGCACCCATATCTGTATTGCCGAGTTGGCACCCATAGTGCACCAATCGGATCCTTCTGCTACAGTATGTATCCCTCGTACAAATATTTCGCAGTTATAGTACCTAATATCACTCAGGTCCACATGTCACCAAGTTCGTCGCCAGAGCGAACCAAGTACTACTGAAATTCAATGCAAGTTGAAAAGATTTGATTCTGCCTTTTTTTTGTTTTTGTAGTTGGAGGAACATCAGATCCAATGGATGCATTGGGAGCAGCACCGGCACCTTCAATGGGAGAAAAAGTAGTCTCGCAGTTAGGGAGGTAAGTTTCGATGAATAAGTGTCTCGGTGCAAACATCTAACGCCAGTAGGAAATACCAACACCTTCTTGATCGCTCAACGATCTATGTCAAGACACGATGGGCGTCGTTTGGCATGCTTCTAGCACTATACTGTATACGCGTGTATTTCTTGAATGGATGGTTCATAGTAACCTATGGTCTCGGAATTTTCTTGCTCAATATGTTTATCGGGTTCTTGTCGCCTCAGATCGATCCGGACACAGAAGGCCCGCTACTACCTACAAAGGGTGAAGAGTTTAGACCATTTAGTCGACGGGTTCCAGAGTTTAAATTTTGGAACAGCTGCTTTAATGCTGTTGTTGTGGGCACCTTTATGACCTTTTTCAAGTTCTTTGATATTCCCGTGTTCTGGCCAATACTTCTGATCTACTTCGTCATGCTTTTCTTTTTGACAATGAGGCGTCAGATATCCCATATGGTCAAACACAAATATGTTCCTTGGTCATCAGGCAAAACGAAATATACGAAAAAAGACTCTTTGGATACCCCTTCGAATGGAAAAGGATTTACTTTATAAGCACGTGATTTAATATTAAATTTACCATTTGTTTTCATTTTAGTTGCGTTGAGTGATGGCCTTTTTCATATTTCTTAAAAGGTTATTTGCTAATGCGCGTCTTTAACTTGAAAAAAGATATCAATATATTTGTATTTTTATAAAACCATATTTAAACCTTCAGCTGTGCTGCAGCTGCGTTGAAAGACTGCATACAACCTGTGAGCTGGGATAGGAGTACATGATTGGGTGCCACTTTGCGTAGCGTAGCTATAAGAGTTTCCGATCTAGCGGTTTGTGCCCTCGAGTTTGCAAGACAAGACAATAGATTGACAATAATATCCGGGTTACTCGGTTCTTTCGCCAAGGCCTCTTCCAAATACTTTTCTGCATCCCCAAAGCTCTTCATCTGCATGTGACACACTGCGAGAGAGTTCATTAATGTCGCGCTAGCCATCGTCCGATCGATTTGCTCCTGGAAGATGTAGGCTGCTTCCTGTGACTGACCCTCCCCTGCAGCTAAGTAAGTCCAGGCGGTAGCCATCTGAGAGAGTGTCGAATCCTCATCGGTCTGGTTCATCTTCAAAATCTCTGACTTGGCCAGATCTATTCGCTGCATTGCAATAAATATTTGGACTCGTAGAGAATGCCTGGTAAGTTCGAAATAAGATATGAGCACAAGATGTTTGAGACTATACTTACATTTCCATATTGGTAGGATTTTTCACCGCGCGAAGAGCTTCTTTAGTATCCCCAGCATGAAAGTAAATAGTGGCTGCCATTAACTGCAGAGTTGGATCGTTTCCTGTATTTTCATCCTTCAGCCACTCTTCAATGGTCGCAACCACAGCATCCCTCTGAGTAGGTTGGGAAAGATACGTTGCGAGCATTTTGACTGCCAATAGTGAAGTGGGAGAAGAACTGTCCACTCTATTGATAACGCCAGCACTGTCACCGTTGCCTATCATCGAACGCAACACGAACACCTCTTTGTCTATTCGTTGCCGGTCGGTGCTCACAGAGACACTCTGTGCTTCCTCAATAGCAGCATCGAAGCTTCCAGTCCAGAAATTGTTTCGCACCGAGAAGATGTCGTCGATATCCGCCATGTGCTTCTTTCTAGATTGCCTAACTTATTGATAACACATATAGTAGACCCTAATATATGGTAGACCCCGTAATTGAAGAGATGGATGCTTGTAAGTTGTTGGTGGCCTGTTTCATGAATCTCATCAGATATCAAAGCGACCGTTCAAACTAGGTTGATAGCGAGGGATACTGTATTGCCATCAAGTCAGCCTTCTTCAAGCCAGGTTGCTAAAGCCTTCGTTTCTCTCAACAGTGAAACAAGTGACAGCGTGTAAGTACAGCATTGTTGCGTGGATGCCTTTACTTATTTGGTTTAGATTGGTGGCTCAGAATACGTTTCTTCGTGAATTGGCTTTATTTGAATTTGATTTTCAAAAATTGAATAAATTTGCAGGTATTTACAAACGTGAGGTCGATGAATTCGGTAATATGCAGAAGGAAATAGGTGCGTCTCATTCACAAGTCAAAGTTTTCAAAATTAACCATTTGACTAGCCGAGGAAATTGAAATTACACAGAATCAGATTTTAGACTTGCAAGGAAAACTTCAAGACGAAAAGGTTTTGCGGCAAAGAAAGGAGGACTGCGAAGCTCTCGCCTCGAAAGTTAATTTGGAAACAGCCCGCGTGATTTCGGAGAAAGAAATAAAACAAACGAATGAGGAATTGGCCATTTTGAAAGTAAAGCAAACTGAGGTCCAGGCCAAATTCGATCTGCGTCAACGTCAGTTTCAGCTATTGATTCACTCTATCGTTGAATTGACCGAGGTTTTATCAACCGATATAGAATAATTTTTAGTACATCTTTCAAAATGTGCCAATATAGAATAATAACAAGTCGATATTTAGTGAGAGGTCCTTTTTTACTTGGAAGAATAAACCAAGCGTTCCAAAGCTGAAAGATCATCTGGTTGTCTATTTGAAAGCCGCCACCCAAGTTTAATCACGTGAATATTGCCTTCCAAATCTCCGGTAGCAATAACTCCTCTAATTCGATGATTAAACCTGAAGGTCTGCAGCTGCTCCCCGAATTCCATCACGCAATTTGGCACACTACCACTACTACAAAAGTCATACAAAAAAAGTTTACCATCATTGCTGCATGTCCCACAGACAGAAGGACGATGAGGAGACCATTCCGCGTGATTTAAAAACGGGTTCGAGGTTGAAGGAAAAACAGATGCAACTGGTTCTCTTTCTAAAAGGGAATACAGACGCAGAGCACCATCAGTCCCGCAAGACAAGAAAATATTGCGATGGAAAGGTGAACAATGCACAGCAGTACTCGGACCACTATGTGGCTGATAATTAAACTTGACACCATTCACTCGTAATTGTTCCTTGCAAGTCTCGAACACCAGTGCAGCTGTCACTTCACGTAAGTCTTGCTTCGTTGCTTGACGTTCAGCTGCACGGATACATGCTGTGGGATCTTTGATTTGACTAACCAACTGTATCGCATCCGGTTTCCATTTCAATTTGAACTGGCCGACACTCTCCACGAATTTCCCAAGTGTCCCCCTACATACTGCACCGCCCTCGGAACCCACCACAAAGTTTCCCAAGTTATTGAATGCAAGGCAAAGCCCTCCTATCACATGCTTCCTGTCATGGAGCAATAAACAACGTATCGGAGTGGCAAGCTGATTGTCCAAGTTCCAAATATTCAATTTTCCATCTCGACTTAAAGATGCAATTAAATACATGCCGGCTTTAGAAGCGTCTGGGATCCATTGAATACTGGATATTGGTTCTTGGTGACAGTATTCTGTAATGGGCGAGCTGGCAACTAAGAGGTCTTCATCATTGCTATTGGCAGTATTCCATACCATCACCTCGCCGTTAAAAGTACCTCCAATAATCATCGCAGGTTGAGATGGATGAGCTTGTATACACTGGACCCCACTAGCCACTTCCATGCGGAAATCTGGTTCACCAGACGAGTCATTACTTGAAGAAAACAAGTTCCAGCAACATAGTGAACCACGATTACTACACCAACCATAAGTGTCTACTCGACCGTAGCTCGCTATTAGTTGCGAACCTGTTGCATTCCAGGCAAGGGCTGTTACAGCAAGTCCTTCTGTATCTTCCAAGGATCCTCGCCTCATTTTATGCAATATTGTCCAAGATTCTGGTTCTTCATCTGTGAAAGTGGAAACTTGCATTTTCTGAACCTCGTCGAACATAACTTGGCTCATCTCAGTAACATATTTTTCAAGCACAATTTCATCTTCATTGTCTTCATACTCGCCATCGCCGGACTTCTCTTCCTTTGGACCATCAACTTGAATACCTTCATCTTTTGATTTCTTGCATTGACTCCCGTGGTTTTTTGTTGAGAGCGGATCTGTTTGAGTACGAATATGGACGCACTTTTCTTGCAGCGTCATTCGCCACATACTAGGTACGTCTTTCGCGCACCCACTCACGTCGCAAAACATACGAATCACAACGTTTTCAATAATTTTTTTGTAACGTACAATTGTACAATTCAGGAATAAGCGGAATATGACAGAATGTACTTATCTTGCAACTTTTCATCCGAGAGTTGCCAAAGCTTGTATTTATTCTTGTATTAAGTCTGGTGCTATCATGAACGGAAGATAGAAAAGATGTGATTGAAAAGCCAACGGACGAGAATGGTGTCATGAAACACATTGAATTGAATGAACGTATTTGAAAATATTAACTGATTCTTATTTTCCGTTTCTCGAATTTATCCTTTTTAGTTTCCCCTAGAAGCGGGAGCACTGATCGCCTTCGTCCCTTTCTTTTTTCTTCTCTGGCGCATTCCTTACTGCGAGATTTCACAACCAATTCTGCCACTTTCTGTACAACAGATTTATGTTCTTCGCTCTCTGCACACATGGCTATAAATTCATTCGCTGTGAGATACCCACGTTTTGTTTGTGAGAATTGTTGAATGAGCCCCAAGACATCCGATTGATCAACGACGTCGTTCGTCTCTCCCAACATTTGATACACTTCTTGAGCTGATACATACCCGAGTCGTTTTTTATCCATGAGCTTAAACAGGTCTTTCATATCGCGATGCCAAGTTTCATCTTGAATCATCGGCTGCCCATTGGCTTCACTCTCTTCTGTTGTTGTGGCACTTTTAGGTGAAATCCAGTTCTCTATAAAATGCATCATTTGTATCAACTCGTGAGGTTTTGCAAGTGGACATAATACTCGAAGGAAATCTCCTAACTCAATCATAGCGTTAAAGTTTACATCTAGGGCTTCAATGGCGCGCTTAAGTGTTTTAAACACGGTACTTTTTCTAAGACTTGGATTCTGTTTCACTTCCAAAAGATCAATAAACCCTGCACGATGGGGATCCAATTGTGTAAACATCCCAAATATTTCTTTGACATGACAACTTGTATATGGGCCGAATCTCTCCACACTGAAGCGCTTTCCTTTGGATGATTCTAGTCGAACATCTTCGATCCTGTCGTCTCTACATACATTGGCTGCTTGCCGCTGTACTAGCGACAATCTCCTTTTAGACCTGCAATTGACAGGATTTGACGAGTCTTTAAACTCGTGAATGTCTTTATACTTGTTCATGATCAGCATGCTTTGCTTTCGCCACGATTGTTCGTTAGGCATATCATTCTTTTGAATAGTGTCTGCAATTAAATGGCTCCCATCGGTACTTTGGGAATCTGACCATCTACTACTATCGAGTACGTTGTCAATTCCGGTCAAAAAGGTTTTGTTTTTATGAAACCAAGATGATGGAGCAGTAGTCGGACGAGTGTCATTGAACCGCTTGCGAAAAGGGCTTGTGACATTTTGTTTCTCTTGCAATGTATTGGCAGTCCCCATGTTCAATTGTTCACGCAAGAAAGAGGATGGAGTAATGTCCTCTTTCATGTCGTAGTTAGATACACGCCTGTTCTTCTCCTTCCCTAAATGTTTGTAATTCAATGTGGAAGGATTGCTGATCTTTCTTCCTGCACTGGAACAAATGTCGGGGGAGGACGTGGAGTTTAAAATATGGAGTCTGAGTCGAACTTTATCGTCTAAGTCCTCCATCACCAAATCGGTATTGTCGCATTCACAGCTGGTTTCATCTACTGGTTGGACTATAGTAGTGATGTCAACTTGGTGCATCAAACGAAGTATCATATCCGATTGCGTTTTCTTTCGGAGCTCAAGCTCATCTGCGCTTGGCTTGGTGTCGAAATTCCACGTATATGGCATTTGCTTGCCCGTCTCTATGGCCCCCATCTCTTCATCGCTCAAGTTTAGCACGCCAAGAAGTTTCCCGCTTATCAAATCGTGTATACGCACGGACCTATCTAGAGAAGAACTTAATACTGAAAAGGGCTCATGTATTATTTGCAAGGACAAAACTTCGTGAGAATGAGCTTGAATCACTTGCAACTCGTCGCACTTTGAAGAATCTATTGTTCTGGTGCCAGAATCCTGCTTTAAGCCGCCGTCATTCTTTATTCCGGAAAAGTGATCGTCCATGTACTGGCAAATATCTTTGTGTATTCGACGTCGAGCGTTGTACCCAGTGCGATGAAATGGAAACTGTTCCAACGTCCTTGCGACGCAGTTCTCCTGTCTCAGGATTTCATTCACGTTGAATCTCTTGACACTACCGGTCTCATCACCAAATACCAGGATCATTTCACCTCGATGCTCCTCTGCTACTATCGAAATCACACCGGATGGAACATGAGTCGCTACCTCACCACCACTGTGATAAAAATCATTTTGAATCTTGGACAACTCATTGAAGTTTTCTATTTTGAGAATGCACTGACCTTTCCGTCGTGGAGGGTAGACTAAAGTTAAGCAGATCATTCCGGCCCTGTCAGCACTAGCAATTACTGGGTAGTTCCCCACAAACATCACAGCAGTGATATCTGCACGATGGAGAGTGATTACATTCACTAGTGAGAGCATTTCAAAATCCCAAACATTGACGCAGGCATCAGAAGAGCCCGATGCGATCAAAGAAAAGGCGTCCGAGTAGGCTACGCAGGTGATATCGCCTTGGTGCGCATTTCGAATGCTTCTCACTGATGGAGCTGTCTCTTCCAGTTGATCATCATGCAATCGAATGCTTCGATCTTTCGTCACGGAGATCAGAAGCTTCTCACGATTAACATATGCCAGTCCTGATACGTCGCTAATACTTTCTGAATCCGTGCGTTTCATTCGGACTCCATTCAAAAAGTTGTGGATATCCACTGTGCCTTCCGATGTGCCAACAATAAACTTACGACGACGGTCGTCCAATAGAACTGTTAGCAGTTCACCTTCAGCGACGTTGAACATCTCTTCTCTTATTCTCCCCGATCTTGCATCCCATATTTGGATATCGGATCCAGTGACTGTAATGAAGCACATATACTCTGGGTTAAAAATAGCAGATGATGGAATGATGTCAGAATTTGAACTTTGAATAGAAGTAAATCTGCAGATTCGTGAAGCTGCAGCAATCACATCACCTTTCGTCGGAGCAATACAGAAACAATGGGGATAAAAGTCGTCAATAGACCAAGGCTGTTTTTCCACTCCAGCTCTCTTTTTATTGACTTTCTTGGGAATAAAACTTCTGGGAGTTCTCTGAAAAGATTGCAAGCAAACTGCAAAGCCAGAATGCGACCTTTGTATATCCCAAACTCTAAAATTTCCCATTACGTCTGCAGTGACTCCTCGATCATTCTTCTGTAGACCTTTGGGATGCATCAAACGAATTCCTACCACTTCAGATCGATGCCCTTTCAACTGCACAACCAATTTCTGTGACTTCATATCCCAGCCGTATGCATCGGTCTCCATTCCGCAGCTTAATAAAAGCATCTGTTGTTCAGAGTATATTATTTGCCGAACCCCAAACAAATGACCTGTTAGTTTGCCTTTGAACCTCTGAGTTATCAAGTCAAAAATCTGAATTGTTTTATCAACGGAGCAAGTCACCAAAGTTTCTTCAGAATCGACAACTATAATATCTGTAATAGGCTCCTTATGCTTGGTGACAATATCATCGACTACCATGTACTTGAATGGATCCCATATGCGAATGCGATTGTCATGTCCAGCAGAATATACGTATTGTGAAGTATTTGAATAGGTGGCACATAGCTGAGGCACACGCGAGCTTGTCCTGTGCTTTAGCTCAAGCTTGCTCGCATCCCAAAAACTTATTGCCAAGTCAGCCATAATAGTCATCAGTTGATTCGTCAGCGGAATGTATGTAATTGAAACTACATCCGCAATATATTTCATCTCACCTTTATTTAAATCGTGTATGGAACGCTTTTGGAGCCCCCCACGAACCTTCATCGATGTATCAATGACGGAATATTTGTTGAGATCTTCTGAATAGAGTTTGATAAGTGGAGTCCCTTTCTCAAAGGAAGCTATTTTACGAAGTGCAGGTATTTCTTGCAGCATGTATACTGAGGCCTGTTGAGTAAACTTGTCTTCGTATTCAATATCTTCGATATATTTCAACCTCATGGGCTCCACAAACCTTCGCGTGGCCACAAACCCGGCGTCTACACAGTATCCAGTAAACTCAACCCACTCTACCTTTCCATTGCCATTTAGATCTATCTCTTCGAATAACTCGCACAGTTTTGGAACCATGACTGATTCCGATCGCTCGTGATCAGGGACCTTTGGGCTTGAAAGCAAGGCAGCAATCATCACTCTGACAAATTCCTGTATTTCAATACCTTCATCGCCAAATGCACACACTTCACGACGCAGTCCTTCCAATGCATCCTCCTCCAGCATGTCCATGAGGTCCATTTCAACGGATACCACTACCGGATAGGTCCCCCGAAATTCACAAAAGGATCATGGGATTGTTGGGGAAATGGGTGGGCAATTTGTCTAGGAAAAACAGTAGGGCGAACCGAAGAAAGATGGTACTAACAATAAGAGCATAGTGAAGAAAAGGCAACGATCCTATTCTGTGATTGCTGGCAGTCGAAAACGCTTCTCTGTTGGTGTGATACACTCATCAAATGCGAATCAATGTTATTTCGCTAGGTGTCATTCTCCCTTGTATATTGGCGGCGGAACAGATTTGTTTCATGAAGACGCAGGAGCAACGTGTTGTTGAGTGTCAGATTCCCTTTAGCTTTGTCAACCATTATGGCGAGATTGAAATTTCTCACAAGCCATTGCATGCACCTGAATCTTATCCCATGCAATTGTGTCCCACCAAAGGTCACAAAAACCTGACTAGTGATGTCCAAGTGGTTGGGACAGCTGTTTGCTTTGATACAAGATCCGAATGTAATTCACAATGTACTTTTCCATTCGTCTTTGTAGACCAAAATGCAAAGTCAACAATCTATTTTGAACCTGTTACCGTTCAAGAAGCTAGGCCGCATGGTGCAGCGTTTCCATCGACCACACTATGGTGTCCGTTTGAAAATGTGTACAGATTCGGTACCACCAATTGGTCCGTAGTCTCGCATTGTGAACGAAAATATTGCCAAGACTCTTTTTGTGACTATCCCTTTGTACATTTTCACGGGATATCCGGTATGTACAGTAAACATTTATCACCGCTGGTGCACGCAGATGCATTGGCTCTTGATATAGCCCCTGTATCAAGTCCTGAAACTCATTGGTGTCCAAAACGCCTTTCTCTATATGATAGCAGCCATTCATGGGAATCGGTTTCTTGTAACATGCAGCAACGTGAACTTTCTGATTTAAAATGTATTACAGATGGAGGTTACGTTCCTTATGATACCCCATGTATGCCTAATTTTGTGTATTTAGGAGTCACCTATAGCTCATGTGTAGCAATAGATGCTGCTGAACCTATCATGGACCCTGCAATCGACCCGAAGTTACCCCTTAACGAAATTAAATTTAACGCAGAAAACACTCACTGGTGCGCGACGGTAAAAAATTACAACACCGAAACGAAGGTTCGAAAATTATGGGGGTATTGTAATCCGGTTAGTTGCGGTATTTGTATTGGAACAAATGGTGTAGCTTGTGTTGCAAATGAATCGAATACGACTGATCATGCATATTGTGCCCCACTGCAACCTGGCGGGATGCCATATTGTACGACCGAAAATGGTTCAGTTTCTCAGTGTCAACTTTCATCTTGTGGCTTGGAAACGGATGTTCCATCAGCATTTCCTTCGATCCCTCCCTCAGCGTTACCGACGTCTATTGTCAGACAACCGACTTTCAATCCCACTATATTTCCCACCTCTCTTCCTACAACAAACGGTCCTTCTACATCCGCTCCTGCTCCAAGAATCCTCACTACAAACCCTTCGATATCTCCAAGTGAAGCTCCATCGAATATTGAAGACACTCCTGCTCCATTTTCCTCGGCTCCGCCATCCATGTCTCCTTCTGCGACCCCTAGTGCTAAATTAACTTTAGTGATCAGTGCTGCATTCAGTCGAGATGGTTCATTAATTGACTTTGTATTCAATTCCAAAGTGCCGACATCATTATCTAAGAATTTCGATTGCTACATGGTCTCTGATGATCTTGCTGGAGCTCGAAGTTGCGAGTGGCATGAAAATTGGATGGGGTTTTCGGCTTTTGGGGCATCGGTGTCTTTACGTGCCGTAATTATCCGTCCTGGATCATGGACCACTGACACTGTAGAACATCAAGTTGCAATTCACCCTCCGCTTGAACCATATCCGGTTGCCAGTGTCGTCGCACCGATATCTATCAATACTTGTAATTCGAAATTTGAAATCGGTATTCCTGATGCTCTTTTCGTGGGAACATTATCTTCTATTAGGTTTTTGACTTCCAATCAGCTGTTGCAACAATCCATCTTCAACAGATGCAATACATTACAAGGTTCTCATATCACCCGAGAAAGTCTTCTATGCCCCTTCTCGGCATTGGATATCTCAAGAAGTTTGGATTCGGAAACTCGAATTAGTGTCGCGGTACAACTGACTACGGTGTTTGGTGAGGTGTTTTTAACGGACGAAGTCGATATTGCCATATCACCAGAATGCCCTTCTTACTTGGAGTGTTTTCAATCCATGCCGCTGTTGACGTTCACTGTGTTCTCGAACGAATCTCCACAACTATCCATTCGTAGTGCACTGAAGAGGTCTTGTGTCTTCTCAAACATTTCCGGTATTGAATGGCTTTTAACAGGTGATCTACCCCTCAAACCAAATATGTTGTCTGTATCACCAACAAATGTACTATCAAATAAACTTATTCTAAAAGGGCTCTTTGACGAAACTAGTTCTACCCGAGCGACCATCAATTGCACTGTGATGGTCAATGGGACCTTCTCCCTTGCATTGTGGTCGGTGGTTGTGAATCGACCTCCTATTAGAGTGTCTGTCGCGGGAGGGAATCGCTTGATCTCTTCGTTGACAGAGTCGTTTAGACTGGATGCCAGTGATTCCGGTGATCCTCTGGCGGACTATTTGAGCCCTGGGTACATACCGCCCGTGTTCCAATGGACGTGCTCGCCTGTGAACTACTGCAAACTCTTCACAGTGTTCTATCCAGATCAAGTAGTTGGGGGGACCTCTCGAGAAGGTCTATGGATTGAAATGGAGAATCATCTTGTCACGAAGTCAAACCATGAGTTTTTGGAGTTAAAACGCGCTATGCCATTGGGTAATATCAAGTTTTCGTTGCACTTTGGCCTGACGTTGAAAGCGGGGACGGAAATTGCTTCTCTTGGAGCTCCTGTGACCATTAGTCTATCTCCTGCAGTACTGAAAAGTGCTGCCGCTTACATTGCTGCGTATCCTTCATCATTGGCATTGGACTCGTTAAACATTTTTGCAGGGACTTGTGGAGGAGGTGTACCTCGCTGGAGTGTGGTTGAAACAAGAACCAGAAAATTGCTTAATATTTCATTGTATCAGTACAAGTCGACGATGAAATTGAATGCCAGTGGTCTTCTAGACGGAATTTTTGAGGTGATGTTGCAATGTGGTGCATCAACTTCCACGGTCGTTTGCGAATTGAAGCCAGGACCTACCGGCGGAGAAATCAGCGGATCATCAAGCAATGTTGGATGGGATTTCCATTTGTGGCGTTTTGACAGCTTATCCAAACTTTCGTATGTGCTACAACTCGTGGATGCCAACGGATATACATTAATGTCGACAGCTGTTAAAAGCAGAGGAACGATTGTTGTATTCCCGCCGGATTCTGAGGCAGGATTTCATGTAGTGGGTATCGTTCGTGACAAAAATGGACATCATAGAGTTTTGCGCAAATCTTTCTTCTCCAAAAAAAGGAGACAATTGTCAGAAGAAGCTCAATATGTTGTTTCTTCTTGGGTGCAGTTGTCTGGAATGGAGGTTGCAAAAGATATATCGGCGATTATGAATGTGATACATGCAAGTGGTCAGCTGGAGATGTCAGATCCAGATGGACTGTGCAGCATTCAGCTATGCATCTTGAACGTTATTTTTGAGATGTTTGATTCCGAAAAAAGCACAGTGTCGATTGAAGATTCTATATATACCGTAGTGCAGTTTCTTGGAGTGTTTCATTATTTTCTAACCAGCTTTGTTGATGTATCGATGTGTCTCCCAGTACAGCATCACGTCGTATCGCAGGTTAGTTCAATTATGGATTTCTGGCTTCTCAATTCAGGTAGTTCAAGTGCGTATAATAGCAAGTATGTTTCGGCACCATTCCCTTTCGTGATGGAATCCGCAGCGTTAAAATCTTCCCTTGCCATTGTAGATAGCCTTTGGAACTCGTCTACTTTTATTCCGCAGTGCATTGAAATTCCTCGGCCTACTTGGTTGAAGAACATTTTATGCAATTCCAATGACGCAACATCTAACTTTTCTCCGAATGATGTACTCGATATCATCAGTGAAGGTATTCTATCTACCATGAAAGACACACCACTCACTGACGGAGTTAAGCACTTCCCATTGAACAACATGGACTGTTTTTTCGTTAGCGACTTTCTAGATTCGTTTTTAGATTTCAGTTTGGGGGATAAAAATCAAACATTCACCATGGCAGGCAATTTGAAACGATATTGGTCCACCATGTTTAACGTCCTTGCTCCTTTTGAAGTCCTGAGTTGTTGGGTGGTGGACCCAGGAACTTTATTTTCATCCCCGAACTTCCAAGTTGCGTCGACACGCGTTTTGAAAGTATCTGTTTCACAATCCTCTTTCAGTGGAATTACTGGAAGCAACAACAGTGATTTTACCGATGAGCAAGAGGATGCTAAATTCACTGCATTATTCATACTATCTTCTGATTATATTCAATATTCAAATGTATCATGTGCGATATGGGTGGAGCCGTCGTGGGACACTGGTCAATGTAAAACGACTCTTCACAATACGGTGGTTCACTGTTCATGTGGAACCAGTGGAGTTATTGGCGTGGTGTTTTACACCGTAGACCTACCAGTCGATCAATCATCATCAGTGGGGTACTTCATTCTTGGAGGAAGCATTGTTATTATGGCTGTCGATTTTCTTTTCTTGGGATTATTTTTCTATTCTCGTCGTGCTGATTATCAAAGTGCGCATCAACGTAGCACTGGTCTTGTTCTGATTTCATTGCATCGAAAGCTACGGGAGCGGGCTTTGAAGGCCCGGGGTTTTTCGAAGTTGGCCCAGTTGAGGCTTCGAAAATGGAGTCTAGGAACTGAATCTTATCCAAGCGAATTGTCCAAGCAAAGCAAAGATGGGCCCAGCATGGATGTTCATTATGGCCCAGATCGTCTTAACTTTCTATCGAACCATTTGCTGATATCTATATTTTACCAGTATACTGTTCAATTCCCGAGGATACTGCGAACAGTCGTTCTGGCCTGGAGTATGAACGCACATATAGTACTGAGTTCCGCCGTCGCCTTCTTTTCAGATTTGGACGTTTTCGTTTTAACTTTGTGTGTTATGCTTGGATCTTTGGTGATCTATGTCGTTACTTTGATAGTATCCATGTCGATTCCACGAATGCATCTTCGTCATTCTTCTCCACCTTGTCCTCGTTCTCAAATGGCCCTGGAAAAACGTCGCGCCGCCACGGAGCAGGATTATTTGAACAAAGGTAAACAGGTGTTTACAGATGCTCACGAAAATCTACAGAGAGCGCTTGAAGGTCGATCAGAATGGACATCCCCATTGAGGAACCAAGTTATAGAAGAAGACGCCGAGTTTGTTGATGGTACAGAGATGGATAGCAGATCGTTCGCCCTTTCCCAAGATAAAGTAGCTTTGATTGAAGCAGAAGTAGCTACTGCTAGGGATGGATTGTGTGCTCTCGAGAGCTTCGTTTTAGATCGCGATGTAACTAGAAGGATCAACGCTGGATTGAATAAATACCAATTTATAATGGATGTCTCGGAAACAGGTGCTGTGATTTTGAAAGATTATGGTGAAGTTGATGTTTTGCAATTCTGTAAGAACCCACCCAAATTAAAGGAGGTGTTGCGCGTTGCTGATCGATTCTGGTTCTACGTCGTAATCCTTCTTGTTCTGGTAACTTTGGGTATTGATATATTTGTGATCTTTGCGACATTTAGCGGCAATCGGGACTTTTTAGAGCATTTTTTAATTCTCTTGTCCGTTTCCCTGGCTATCGATTGGTGCGTTCTCAGCTTCGGCAGGCTTTTCTTTGTTCATGTGTTTCGGTATAGAAACGACCCATACACGAGTATCGGTAGTTCACAGGATGTATATCCCATCATCTCTGACAAGTACGTTGAAGCTAATGAAAGTTATTTTTCCGAGTGGCCACAAGCGCCTGTATTGAAGATCGATAGTGGGTTCGACGAAGACGATCAATCAGTGGTTGAAGATTCATTTGTTGGTTTCGCACCGGAAGACGGCAAGACTCAAATGAATTGCAATCATGACTTTGTGGATTTTGATGATTCTGCAAGTATTGTTTCGACCGTTTCCTCATTTGCCCGTGTGCCTCAATATCTATTGGACCAAGAAAGTCCCTCATTTAGAGCGAGGTTGGTGGAACAGGAAATATCAGCCAGAGATATACAACTACTGGCGGAAGGGAGACTTTCAACGATGGAGGTAGAGTCCGAGAATACTTTCTAATATGTCTACTAAAAATGTTGGTTTATAAATAAAAGAATATTATGAGGAACGCATTATCATAAAAGCCATTCCTGCCAATACAATGGAACAACTTCCGATGATCAACATTTTTTTCTGTTGAGCGACTTCCATGGCGAAAGTCCCCACAGCTGGTGCTCGATCAGAAGTCATAGGGATGGATCGATGGGTGTAATGCCTCTGTCCAGCACCAATTCCATAGTCTCCCGCGCATTGTCCTTTTCCATGCAGTCTGTATTTGTAAATCAACAATCCTTCTAGACCAACAGGGCCTCTTGCGTGAATTCTGTTGGTGCTCACTCCGACTTCTGCCCCAAATCCAAATCTGAATCCGTCAGCAAATCGAGAAGATGCGTTGTGGAATACTCCGGCACTTCCAACTGCTTGCATGAATCTTTCGGCATTGACTTCATTCTCAGTGATGATAACCTCCGTGTGATGTGATCCATGTTCATTAATGTGAACGATGGCAGCTTCAACATCATCTACCATTTTCACGGCCATTTCCAGACCTAGGTACTCAGTTCTGAAATCTTTTTCTTGTGCTAATACCGTGCAGCTCTTTGGCAGGTACGGAAGACAGTGAGCGTCCGCATGCAGCTTGACGCCCTTTGCAGCAAGTCTTTTTCCGATACCAGGAAGGAGGCTAGCAACTGAATCACGATGTATTAATAAAGTCTCAGCTGTGTTGCATGCAGCGGTATATTGTGTCTTTGCATCCACTACAACATTCTCGGCCATTTCCTTGG
>Ga0105053_10004515_pt1 | contig 20463 bp, 9 predicted proteins | sample BON01_FD_78093 | JGI IMG/M metagenome (GOLD analysis project Ga0105053, IMG submission 78093) | Freshwater microbial communities from Lake Bonney liftoff mats and glacier meltwater in Antarctica - BON-01 | ecosystem: Environmental > Aquatic > Freshwater > Ice > Glacier meltwater | place: Lake...
AAGCACCATCGGTATCATTAATCATCATCAGTTATTGGATTTGGGCTCTACAGGTTTTCCCGACACTCAGCTAACAAGTAAGTTACACTTCCGCAAAGCCCCTCCCCGAACGGGGGTCTTTCAAAACTCCAGCGCCGTGGCACCGTCGCGTGGTCTGCGCTCGTCCAAGGACGCACCCGCCTCCTCGATCAGAAAGCGCACGAAGCGGATGTTGTTGCCCTCGGTCGCGATCAGCAGCGGCGAGGCATCGCAGTCGTTGAAAATGCCCGAGGTGCGCGCGCCCGCCGAGACGAGCAGGTCGCGCGCGGCTTGCTCCTCCTCCTCGTCGTCGTAGACCGAGCCAAATCGCGCGAGCCAGAAGATCGGCGTCTCGCCGTATGAGTCTCTTGCATCAGCTTGCGCGCCGCCCTCCTGCAGCAGGAGCTCGAGGCGGCTGATCTGCGGCGCTCCGATCGTTGTGTCGTTGTCGACGACACGGTCGGAGGGCAGGCCGAGCGACGGCAGCGCAGGGCAAAAGCGGGCGGGGGTGCAGAAAACATCATTGCCTGGGTCGTCAACCCACTGAACCCACTCGATCTTCTCATTGGCGTCGTGGCCGGCGCGCAGCAGCGCGTGCACGCTCTCGACCTGCCCGTACGCGATGCACACGGCCAGGGGGGTGGGCTTGCGGCGGCCAAACATCCTGCGGACGTCGGCGCCGGCCTCGATCAGCGCGCCGACCAGGTCGCCGCGCTTCTGGCGGTGCGCGGCCTGCAGCGGCGTCTCGGCTGCGTTCGAGGCTGCGTTCGAGGTGCGGTTGACGAGGTGCGGTTGACGGCCTGCGCACGGCGTCGGGTGCCTCCCTGTGCGCACTCCTCGATCTCGCGCCGCAGCTCTGCCTCGCTGGCGCCGCTGGCGACCGCGTTGTAGACGCGCGAAAAGTCGCGGGCGTCGCCGCCAGGGCCGCCGGCCGCCGCTGATGATGTTGTTGCTGTTGCCGCCGCCATAAGCTTGCTGGCCGCTCGGTGTTTTTGCTGTCAAGCAATGGCACGTAGATAGGTCGGGCTGCGTAGAATGATTGGAGTGTCGCTGGATGCACTCAAAAAACGTGCAAGCGCGTGGAGAAGGAACACGCGGCGACGATGTCGCGCTCTTCTTGTGTTTTTTCGAGGAGGAGGAGCGACCCGAAAAAGCGACAAAAAACTGTCGCTCCTGTCATGTTCACTGTTGCGGCGAGAGCGTCTTAGCGTTGTGCGTGCGCGGCCCACTGTCGGAATGCGTGTGCTGAGTGAGTATTTGTTGTTGTTGCGAGTGAGGGCGAAAAGCAACAAGGGCGCGAGCCTGGTGTCTTGACCGGCGAGCTGGCACACGCGAGCGAGAGGAGGAGCGGCGGCCGTTCTTCTCTCGGCGTCGGCGCATGATAGCCGCAAACGGACCGCCTCTTCCTCGATCAGCACAAACAAATTGCACGCGCGCACGCCGCTATCTCAATACCCTAAACGCCCTAATCCGGCAGCCGCACCACCAGTACGCACCCAAGCGACCACTTCCGCATTTGATCCGTGCTGCACGCGCGCAAGAAACAAAAAGGACGGACAGCCACAAACCACCAGCCTGGCGCCCCTCCTCTCTCTCGCGCCCGCGGCCCTCGTGTTCGGCACCTGCCGTCGCGCCGCCTCGATCCTGCGTGCCGCCGCCTCGCCGCGCGCGACCGCATCGATCAGCAACAGCAGCCGCACAATGGCGACAAAAGCAGGGCCGCCCTCGTCGTCGGCCGCCGCCGCCGCCGCCGCGTCGTCGCCCTCGGCCGCCAGCGGCGGCGCGCCCGCGCCCGCCCGCCAGCCCCGCCGCCTGGTCGCCTGGCTGCGCAACGACCTGCGCCTGCACGACAACGTCGTGCTCCACGACGCCGCCGGCCGCGTCCGCCGCGGCGAGGCCTCGAGCGTCCTCCCCGTCTACGTGCTGGACCCGGCGCAATTCGCCGCCTCGCGCTACGGCGGCGCCCCGAAAATGGGCCCCTTCCGCGCGAAATTTTTGCTCGAGTCCCTCGGCGACCTGCAGCGGTCGCTGCGCGAGCTGGGGTCCGACCTGGTGGTCGCCGTGGGCAAGGCGGAGGACGTGATCCCCCCGCTGCTGCACGACTCCGCGGGAATCGAGAGCGCGGGCGCGATCCTGACGGCGGAGGAAGTCTGCAGCGAGGAGCTCAGGGCCGAGGCGCGCGTCGAGCGGCGGGCGGCGGCGGCCGTCCCGCCGGGCGGCAAGGCGCCAAAAGTGGCGCGGCTGTTGGGCGGGCAGACGATGTACCACCCGGGCGACCTGCCGTTCGCCAAGGACATGGGCGACCTGCCGGACGTCTTCACGCAGTGTGAGGCTCTCTTTTTTTTTCTGCGTTTTGTTTTTTCTGTGTGGCCGGCGCGGCGCGGCGCGGCCCGCCCGCCCGCCCGCCCGCTCCCCTCTTTGCTCTCGCGCCGTTTTCGCTCACGCGCCCCCGCTCCTCTTCCCCCAAAACAAACTCGAAAAAAAAAAACAGTCCGCGAGCGCGCCGAGAAGCTGTCCACCGTCCGCCCAGAGTTGCCCGCCCCGCGCCAGGGCGACCTGCCCCTCCCGCCCGCCGCCTCGCTCCCCGAGGGCACGCTCCGCGCCGCGCTGCCGCCCTGGGGCGCCCTGCCCTGGCCCGCGTCGCTGCCGCCGCCCGCCGAGCCCGCCACGCCGCCCCACCCGCGCGCCGCGCTGCCCTTCGTGGGCGGGGAGACGGCCGCTCTGGCCCGCCTCAAGTACTACCTGTGGGACAGCGATCGGATCGCCACCTACTTTGACACGCGAAACGGGCAGCTGGGCGGGGACTACTCGACGAAATTCTCTCCTTGGCTCGCCAACGGGTGCCTCTCCCCGCGTCGCGTGCACAGCGAGGTGCGCCGGTACGAGCGTGCGCGCACCCAAGGCGGCTCGGGCACAAAGTCGACCTACTGGGTGCTGTTCGAGCTGACGTGGCGCGACTACTTTGTCTTCTGGGCGCGCAAGCACGGCAACGCCCTGTTTTTCGAGGGCGGGCCCTCGGGCGGCCGCGCCGGCGCGCCCAAGCCGGCGCAGTGGCGCGACGACCCGGCCCTCTTTGCGCGGTGGGCCGAGGGACGCACCGGCCACCCCCTTGTGGACGCCAACATGCGCGAGCTCCGCGCAACAGGGTTCATGAGCAACCGCGGCCGGCAGAACGTCGCCTCGGTCCTGGCGCTCGACTACGGGCTCGACTGGCGCCTGGGCGCCGCCCATTTCGAGACCTGGCTCCTGGACCACACGCCCTCTAGCAACTGGGGAAACTGGGCGTGCGCCGCGGGGTTGAACGGCGGGCGCGTCAACCGCTTCAACCCGGCCAAGCAGATGAAGGACTACGACCCGCGCGCCGAGCACGCGCGCGCGTGGGTGCCCGAGCTGGCGCGGGTGGCGCCGCCGGAGCTGGCGCTCGAGCCGCACCTGATGTCGCGGGCGGCGCAGGAGGCGGCCGGGTGCGTGATCGGGCGGGACTACCCCGCGCCCGTGCCGGCGCGCGAGCTGGCGTGGGACGGCGGCGGCGGCGGTGGGCGCGGCGGCGGCGGGCGCGGCGGCGGCGGCGGGCGGGGAGCAGGCGGGCGCGGTGGCGGGGGCGGCGGCGGCAACAGGCGCCCGTCGTCGGGCCCGCGCAGCGGCGGCCGCAAGAGCGAGTTTGACATGTACGGCTGAGAAAATCGGAATAGGATGTCGCTGTTCACGCGCCGTCGTTTGTTTCTTTCTTTCCTCCCTTTTTTGCGCGCTGCCGTCGCGCTCGCTCGCGTGGGGGCAGGCGGCGACACCAAGCCCCGGCAGCGCGGCGGCGGCGCGGCGGCTCGGCCGAGCCGCTGGGCTGCCGCCGCCGCCCGCCGTGCTGCTGAACGTGAGGGGCTTTTGCCAGCAGCGGCGCCGGCCGCGGCGACGTCGTTCGGTCGTTCGGTCGGTCGGTCGCTCGGTCGCTCGCTCGCTCGGTCGTTCGTCGGTCGTCGGTCGTCGGTCGTCGGTCGTCGGTCGTCGGTCGTCGGTCGTCGGTCGTCGGTCGTCGGTCGTCGGTCGTCGCGAAAGCCGAGGCGAGTTCGCGCTCAGCCCCCCATCGGTGCTCTGGGCCCGGGCCTCTACGTGCGCCGCGCGCCGCGCGCCAACGCGGAGGTCGACTAGGATGTGTCGCGGCCCACTGCCGCGCCGGGCCGCCCGCATCGCGCGCGCGGCGCTTCCGACGAGGCCGCTGCCGGGGCCGGGCGCAAAACGGCCAATATCACGCGGCGGCGCCCTCCTCGGCCGCCTGGGCGGGCTACTTTTTCCGACTTCAAGCTCGTGATGGCGCTGGCATACGGCAAAGAGGATGTCGCTGTTCGCGCGCCGTCGTGTTTTTATTTCATTCCCTCCCTTGTTTTTTGCCGCGCGCGCGCTTGCTGTCCCGCTCGATCGCTGCCTTCTTTTCTCCGAGTCTCTTTGAAATGCATTATTGGTTGTCACGTGCGCTCTCTGTGTTTTATGCGTGCTAGATATATAGCGAGTATGTACGTGCATCGTCGCGCGTGCGCGCGCGCGCTTTACTGTGTGTTCCCATCCGCGCGCGATCTCTCGCTTTGTTGTCGTCTTGTCGCGCGAAAAAAAAAAGGGGGGAAAAAGGACGCCGCAGGAACAAAGAGGGGGGGAAGGGAAGATCATCGTCTCGTCTTCCTTTAGGACACCGGCGCCGACGCCTTGGCGCCCGCGAGCACCTGGTTCCACGACTGGTGGTGCGCGAGCGACGACAGGCGCAGGCCGTCGCGCAGCTCGCCGACCGCCACGTCAGCGTCGGCGGTAAACACCACCCGCCGCCCCTCGCACCCGAGCGCCCCCGCGTGCAAGGTGAACCCGCTGTCGCTGAAGTGCCCGGGAATTGGCGACTCGAGCGTGACCAAGGGAGCCGTGGCCCCGCCCTCGGCGCGCACGACGAACGAGACCGAGCGCGCCCCTTCCTGCGCAAAGGACGAGGCGCGCAGGCCGGCCGCCGGCGCCGGGTCGGCGTCCTTCCAGTAACTGAGCCACGCCTCGCCCTCCGCCCTGAGCTCGCGACCCCGTGGGACGCCCGCCGGCACGGCGCCGTTTGGCAGGGCGGCACCCACGGCCGGAAAAGAGGCCGTGAGCTCGGCGGTCACGTAGCAGTTGCCGCGGCCGCACCCGGGGCTTTCGGCCAAGGCCTCGGACAGCGGCTTGGAGAAGACGCGGCCCGCGGACGAGCCGTTGAGCGCGACCGAGAGGGTCCAGACGGCGGCGATCGCGTCCTCGTCGGACGCGCACGTGGCGGGAGGGGCCGGCTCGGTCGCCGGCGGGTTCTTGGCCCCGCCGCCGACCAGGTTGCCGAGCGGGTAGGCCGCCGACGCGACCGCCGATGCGACCGCCGACGCGACCGCCGCCTCGGCGGCGGCGGCTTCCCCCCCCCCGCTCTTGCCGTCCGCGTCCGCCGACGCGTCCGCCGCCACCGACGCGTCCGCCGACGCCGACGCCGACCCCGCCGACGCGCCACTCGTGCTGCCCGCCGCAGGGCCCAGCACCCGCCGCACCGTCACCACCAGCTTGGCCTCCGGCGCGTCCGCCACCTCGTCGCTCACGTAAAACACCTCGAGCGCGCCCGTTTGCGCGTCGGCAACCACCTGCGCCACCAAGGGGGCGAACTGGCGCTTGACGGCGTAGTTGAGCGGCTTCCAGCGGCCGCCCCAGTCGTAGCCGGACCAAGAGTAGCCGGCCCAGATGTCGTTGAGCTGCCAGTCTGCGGTTGTTGCGTTTTTTTTGGGTTTTTCCAGGGGGTGTTTGGGATGAGTTTTTTTTGTATGTGATTTTTTGGGGGCGGGGAGGAGGGGGACAGGGCAAGACAGAGGGCGTCAGCGCGAGAGCAGGAAGGCGGGGGGGAGAGAGAGAGCGCGCGGGAGAGAGAGCGAGCGCGCGGGAGAGAGAGAGAGCGCGCGGGAGAGAGAGAGAGCGCGCGGGAGAGAGAGAGAGAGCGCGCTGCGAAAAACACAACAAAAAAGCCGCAAAACTCACAGAGCACGCCCATCGTCAGGCTCGACGGCTCGGACCGCATGCGCCGCCACGCCCCCAGGCCCGTGCTGTAGCAGGCGGCCTGCTGCGCCGACGACAGCCAAAAGTACGACTGCAGCAAGCGCAGCGACGCAGGCTCGTCCCCCTCGACCGACCACCGCGCCGGCACGCGGTAGTGCTTTTTGATCTGCGCGAGGATCTCGTTCAAACCGTTCTGGTGCCGCTGGCGGAACTCGAGCATCGTGTTGTTGGTGGCCGCAAAGTCGCCGAACGCCCAGTCGCCCAGCGCCCGGTCCGTGGCCTCGGCAAACGTGTCGAGCGTCGGCGGCGACTGCCAGCCAAACTCGCTGACGAATTTCGTGTTGGGGAACGAGCGCCAGTCCTCGCAGTCCATCTCGTAGTTGTAAAAGTGGATGTCGCCGAAGCGCGGGTCCTGCGGCTGGGCCCAGCGCTTTACGGCGAGGGTGCCCTCGTCGCCGGTGGCCGACGAGCCGGGGCTCGGGCGCTGCGCCAGGCCGGAGGAGGGGCTGCTGTCCAAGTAGGTGGTCGCGGGCGCCAACTCTTTCATGACGCCGCCGATGGTGCGGATGAACAGCTCGTTGTACTCGCTCACGTAGAGCGGCGCGTTGGCGCGCGTGTTGGTGTACCACGAGAGGGACGCCTCGACCTCGTTGTTGCCGCCGAACAGCGCCGTCGAGGCGTGCGAGCCCAGGCGCCGGACGGCCTGGCGCACCTCTTGCCGCACGTTCTCGAGGAAATTTGGCATCGACGCAGGGTACGTGTTGCACGCGAACGGCGTTTCCTTGAGTGCGTGTGTTGTCGTGGGCGTGATTTCGTGGGGGTGGGCGGAGGTTGTTGTGTTTGGTGAGGAGGGCGAGAAAGAAGCGGGCAAACGGCGGTCCCCCCCCCCGCTCAACCACTCACCAGCCAGCCGAGCATGCCGCGCGCGTCGAGCTCGTCGTGGAAGTAGTCGGGCATGTAGTAGCCGCCGCCCCACACGCGCTGTTGTGTTCATTTTCGTATGTTGGCGTTGTTGTTTGGTGTTTGTCGAGTTTTTCGCGTCGTCGCGGCCGTTGCGTGTTTTGTTTTTTTCGTGTTTGTTTTTTTGTTTGAGGGAAGGGAGAAACGTGTCAGCGCTGCGAAACGAGGACGGCGCAAAGAGCAGCAAGAGCACAACCGACGGCCATGAAGCGGCTACAGCGCCCGCCCGCCTCACCATGGTGTTCTGGTGCGTGGCCGCCGCCATGTCGAGCGTGCGCGTTATGATCGCCGCCGTCACGTTGACCGGCAGGACCGACAGGGGGATGACGTTGCTGCCTTTACTGTAGACGGGCACGCCGTTGACGCGGAAGTAAAAGGCCTCGCCGTCGCCGTCGGACGCCTTGGCGACGCGGCGCCCGCCAGGCGCGGAAGGGTCGGCGACCGTCGGCGGCGTCGTCAGGCCCGGGGGCGGCCACGTGAAGTCGTAGCCGCCAAACGTCGGCTGGCTGGGGCCCCAAAATACGGGCGACTCTCCCAGGTACTGCCACTGCCCGTCGATGGTCGCCCAGTTTTCGTCCGCCCGGTACCAGGCCGGCCACTTGCTGGCGTCGAGCGGCGAAGTCCAAGAGGCGCGCAGGTCGCCGGCGGCCGCCTGCTTTGCGGGCGCCTCGACGAGCTCGATCGTGCGGAAGCCGACGCGGCGGCGGGCGGCGGTGCAGGCGCCGCCCGCGGGGTAGGGGAGCTTGGACAGGGCGGCGGCGCGCAGGAGGGGGTCGGTGCTGCTCTCGGCGAGCGAGGCGTCGGCGCCCGGGGGCGCGGGCGCGGCGCCCTGGAAAAAGGAGGCGTCGTCGTCGTCGTCGCCGCCGCCGCCGCCGCAGTCGTCGCCCTTGGGCTTGAAGGCCACGGTGAGGTTGTAAAGCGGCTGCGCGCCGTAGCCCACGGGCCACCAGAGCTCGACGGCGTCGACCGGCACGTCGAGCGTCAGGCGCGCGGCGAACTCGCGGCCGGGGCGCGACAGCAGGTCGGACGCAGGCGGGAGGATGGCGTCGCCCCGGGCGGTGACGTGGCGGCCGCCGGGCAGCGCCACGTCGGCGTAGACGGTGCCGGCGTCGCCGCCGGGCGGGGCGGAGAGGAGGACCTCCACGTCGAGCGAGAAGACGTCGCCGCCGCCCTGTTGGGCCGAGGGGGAGGAGGCGGCGGCGGCGGCGGCCAGGGAGGACGGCGGCGCCGACAGGGCCGACGCCGACGACGGCGGCGAGGGCGAGGGCGAGGGCGCGACGCGCTTTTGCGAGATGACGTGCGCGTTGAGGACCGAGGCCCGCTCGACCATGACCAGCGAGATCTCGCCGTGGATGCCCGTGGCCGGGATGGCGGTGCCCCAGTCTGTTTGGTTTTTGTGGGTTTTTGTGGGTTTTGGATGTTGGGATATTTCGGGGGAACTGTGAGAAGCGATTTTTTTTTTTGTCGTGGATCGTGGGCCCGAGTCGCGCGCGCGCGGCGACGCCGGATGAGAGAAAAAGGGTCCCCCTGCCGCCCGGCGCGCCCTCCTCGGGCCTGCCGGTCGTCGCGGTGGCGGCGGCCGTGCTCCCCTCTGGCACCCGTCGCCAACGCCCGGGCCCATCCCCGTCGGCGCCGCCCCCGCCTGGCGCCGACGTCCTGCGCCCCCCCCCACCCCGTCCTCGCCTCCCGAGGGCAGAGGGTACTCGCGCGCGCCGAATCGTCCGCTTCTCCGGCGGCCCGTCCTCGGTCGCGGCCGTGCTCGGCAGGGTCTCGTCCCGCTCGCCGCCCTCTCGCCGGCCAACGACGTCTCTTGCGAGGCGTCCCTTTCCCTCCCCGAGGGGCCTGACGCCCCGGCCCGTTGGCAAAAAAACAAAAACAAAAAACCACAACCCAAAAACACGCTTCTCCCTCACCCCACCCAAACGAGTAGGCCGGTTTGCGCACGAAATTATAGACGTCAATCGCATTTGGGGCGCTCAAAGTATTTTGCAACCACGGCAAGCTCTTTTTGAGCGCGAGCGCAGTGGCCGTTGCCGGCGGCAGCACGACGCGGATCACGTTCTTGGCGCCCGGCTCCTTGCTCAACAGGTGCGCCACGGGCACGCGCCACTCGCGGTGAAAGTTGTCCGCGTACAGGATCTGCTCGCCGTTGAGGCTGACGAAGGCGTACGTGTCAATCCCCTCGAACACGAGGTCGGCGGCCGCCGATGCGCCGCCGCCGCCGCCGCCCAATTCGGCGGGCGTCTCAAATTCACGCTCGTACTCCCACGTGTCCTCGGTCACCCAGCGCACGGCCAGCTCGTTGTACCGGTAGAGTGGGTCGCCGATGACCCCGGCCGTCTGCAACGTGTTGAGCGGGTAGTTGGGGAGCAGCACGTCCGCGTAGGACAGGGATCCGTTCTTGTTCTTCAGGCTCCAACCTTTGTTTAGGGTCACGCGCGTGAGGGGGAGAGGGGAGGCGGCGGCCGCCGCTTGCGCCAGCACGAAGGCGATGGCCGCGAGCGTTGGCATCGCGAGGCCGCCGGCCGCCGCGAATGGCCGCCGCGCCATGGTGGGTTTTACGGGAAGGGCGGGGAAGAGGTGGGCGATGGCGCTGCTAAAAAAAGACTCTGTTGTCTCTATCGCGCGCGATCCTCCCAAAGAGCGCGACAGGGCGGGGGAAAGGGTGCGGATTGGTTGGTTGGGTTCGTGTGTGGCGCGCGTGGCGCGCTGAGGGACGTTTGATTTGGGGCATCGAGAGGGAGAGAGCGAAGGAGATAGCGGGCCGCGTGAGGCGTGGCGGTTGGCCGCCGCCCGCCATCGCCATCATCGCCCGTCGCCCATCGCCGCCGTTGACAAGCATTTCCTTACAAAATGGGGACGTGCGGCTCGCACGACGCCGCCCACGCCTCGTACCCGCCCACCAGGTCGCGCACGCGCGCCTTGGCCTGCTCCTCTGTCACACCCCCGGCGACCAGCGCCGCGCGGAGGCGCCGCGCGCACAGCTGCGAGTGGTTGCCGCGGCGGCAGACGACGACGACCGAAGGCGGCGGTGGTGACGGAGCGGCGCCGTCGGCCGCGTCTGCGGCGAGAGCGGGACCCCCACCACGACACGGCAGCGGCGCGAGCAGCAGCTCAACCTCCTGCCAGCGCCGGTCCAGCTCGGCAAACGGCACATTGACCGCCCCGGACAGCGCCATGACGTCAAACTGGGCGCGCGGGCGCACGTCGAGGATGACGAGCGCGCCGCGACCGCCAGCCGCCGCCGGCGACAAGGCGGAAGCAGCAGCGCCAGCGGCGGCGGCGTCCGGCGCCGCCCCGTCGACCGCCCGCTCGCCGCTTCCCCCTTGCCGCATCCTCACCGCCAGCTGCGCGGCCGTCACGCGCTCTTCCTCCGAGATCAGGGCGAGGGCGGAAGGGAGGGCGTCGTCGGCGCTCTGGCCCGTGAAGGCGGCGTAATCGGTCGCGGCCACGGCCCCTGGACGGCGCAGGCTGCCGGCAGCCTTGGCGGCCTCGTCAGCCCCGCCCGCGCCCTGGCCGCCGCCCCCGTCCCCGGCCCTCCCGCGGCGGCGGCGGCCCCCGCACGCCACGCAGCCGTCGCGCCGGGCGCGGAGCCTGACGGTCGAGAAGCGCGCGGACATGGCGTCGTACAGCAGCATGCGGCGCGCGAGGGTCTCGCCCAGGGCCGCGGGCTGGGGCCGAGCGCCCGCCGCCGCACCGCCGTCCTTTTCCCCCTCTCTCGAGGCGGCGGCGGCGCCCTCTCCCCCTCCTCCTCCTCCTCCCCGCCCCCGCCCCCCGAGCAGCTTTAGCGCCTCGAGCGCCTGCAGCACGCCCATGACGCCGGGCACGGGCCCGAGGACGCCGGCCTCGGCGCACCGCGAGCACGTCTCCGGCGCGGGCGGGTCGGGGAACAGGCAGCGGTAGCAAGGGGTGTCGTCGTCGTCATCGTCGCCCTCGTCGTCGTCGTTCGTTCCGTCGTCGGCCTTCTCCCTGCCGCCGCCACCGTTGCCGCCGTCCCCGTCCCCCTCTCCGACTCCTCGCGCCCGCACGCTCCCCCTGCAGTACACCGTCAGCTGCCCGTCCGTCCCCACCGCCGCCGCCGACACCAGCGGCACCCCGACCGCCGCGCACGCGTCGCTCAGCAGGTATCGCGACGGCGCGTTGTCCGTGCAGTCCAAGACCAGGTCGTAGCGCGAGACCAGCCGCGCCGCGTTTTCCGCGCACAGGCCGCCGAGCAGGTCGAGCGTCTCCACGCGGACGGTCGAGTTTAAGGCGCGCACGCCCTCCGCCGCGGAGAGGGCCTTGTGCACGCCGACGCGGCACTCGGCGTGGATGACCTGCCGGTGCAGGTTTGAGGCCTCGACGCGGTCGCGGTCTGCGAGGCCAAGGCGGCCGACGCCCGCGGCGGCCAGGTATAGGGCGGCGGGCGCGCCGAGGCCGCCGCAGCCGACGACCAAGGCCGAGCGGGCGCAGAGGCGGGCCTGGGCGGCGGCGCCGAAGGCCGGGAGGACCAGGTGGCGGGCGTAGCGCTCGCACTGGGCGGTGGTGAGCGCGTGCTTGAGGCGGACGAGGTGGTGGGTTGTTTGGTTGTGGCCGACGGCGGCGACCGGCGGGCGAGGCGGCGGCGGCGGCGGCGGCGGCGGCGCGCGCCCGTCGCCTCCGCCGCCGTTTGCGCCGCCGTTTGCGCCGCCGCCGCCCTTTTGCTCCTCCCCTTGCACCGTCGCCAGCCGCGCGCGGATGCGGTCGAGCTCCGCGCGCAGGCGGGCGTTCTCCTCGGCCAGCGACGCGTCCATAGGCTTGATGTACGTGTCACTGCGCGGGCCTGGTGCCTTAATCGCGCGCACGTGTGCCCCGTCTATCGTCCTGGGCGCGCGAAACGAGGCATGCGATGATGTGATGATGATGGAGATGAGAAGGAGCACGCATTCGGATTGTAGACGGCTGTGAGCGCGCATGGAGAGGTGGTCCCTTTTTTGGGCGGCGCGCGGTCCCGTCGCGCGCGCGCGTATGGCGGCGGACGCGGCGCTCGCCCATCGGTTGTCGTTTGTCGTTTACGCTTCCTTCAGCAATGACGCTTCCACGCACGCCTCTCCATCACATGACCAGGCCGTGATCAATCCAATCCACCTCGATGCAATCCCCATCGTCGAACCATCATGCTTGACCACCACCACCACTAACGACCTTGTTTAGCCAGCAAGCATGCAAGGACAAGAGGACAAGAGGACGACAGGCTGCCTCCCGGGCGCGGCCGTGCGCACCTGGCTCGACCTCGCGCGCATGAACCTGGGCCGCAGCGCCGCCGCCCGCGAGTCGTTCCCGCGCCACATCCACCACGACGCCGCGGCCGCTCTGCATGCGACGATGCTGGCGACGGCGCCGGCGCCCGCGACGCCGACGCCCCCGCCGACGCCGCCGACCCACCCGCACGCCGCCGCCATCCGCCGGCTGCACGACGCCCCCTCGCTCCCGCCCGCCTTTTTCCCGCCCGCCGTGTTGGCGGGCGGCGGATCGTCGCACGCGCGCGTGCGAGATAAGGTCAACGACAACGACAACGACAACACAGACAGCCGCCGCCGCCACCCCGACCACCGCCGCCGCACCGTCGTCGTCCGGTCCGAGCGCGCCCTCCGCCGCTGCGCGGCCGACCTCCTCTGCCACCCGCGCCTGGCCGTCGACGTCGAGCACTCGGGCCGCGCCTCGTACCTGGGCACCGTCGCCTTGCTGCAGGTGTCCACGGGCGCCACGGACTACGTGATCGACGTGCTGAGGCCGCGCGTGCACGCCGCCCTGTCGTCGGCGCTCGCTCCCGTCTTTTCGTCGGCCGCCATCGTCAAACTCGTGCATGGCGGCGCTTGCGACGTCGCTTGGCTCCAGCGGGACCACGGCCTCTTTTTAGTCAACGTGTTTGACACGGAAAAGGCGGCGTCGGCGCTCGACGCGGCCGGCTTGCTCGACGGCGAGGTTGCCACGGGCCGGCCGCGCTCCTACGCCGCGCTGCTGGCGCTGCTGGTGCCGCGGGCGCCGGCGCCGGACAAGCGGCGGCTGCAGACGTCCGACTGGGCCGCGCGCCCGCTCCCGCGGGAGATGCTGGCGTACGCGGCGGCGGACGTGCGGTGGCTGCTGCCGCTGGCGGACGCGCTGGTGAAGGCGCTGTGCGGTTGCGGCGGGGGGGGCGGGGCAGCAGCAGCAGCGGTCGGGGGAGGAGCAGCAAGAGCAGCAGTGGGAGGACGAGCAGCAGCAGCGGGAGGAGCAGCAGCAGGAGGGGGGGCGGCGGCCGCGCGCGCCGCGCCGGTGAGCGTCCGGCGCTGGCCGCTGCTCGAGCGCGCGGTGCGCGCGTCGCAGCTGGTGGCGCTCGGCGTGTACGCGCCGCCCCGTCGCGACGCGGCCGCGGCTTCGGCCGCGGCGTCGCTGCTGCGCAAGCACCTGCTGGCGTCGCCGGCGGCGGCCGCGGTGGCGTCAGCGGCAGCGGCAGCGGCAGCGGCAGCGGCAGCAGCAGCAGCAGCGGCGGCCGAGGCACCCTCTCGGAGCGCCGACGACAGCGATTCAGACGGCCGGGCGCCTTCGCAGCACCAGCAGCAGCAACAACAACAACAGCACCAGCCCCCCTTCCTCCCGCAAGGCGGCGCGCCGCCGATGTCCTCGGACGCCGCCCGCTTTGCCGCGCTCGCCCTGTGCGCGTGGCGCGACGACGCCGCCCGCCAGGCGGATGAGGGCGCGCAGAACCTCATCCCGGACGAGGCCCTGGCCGCGCTCGTCGCGGCGCTCGGGCAGGCGCGCGCTGGAGCAGCGGCAGCAGCAGCGGCAGCAGCGGCACCAGAAGCGGCAGCAGCAACAGCGCACGGGTCTTCCTCTCCTGCGGATGCGTGGTCCTGGCGGCCGCTGCTGTCGCATGCGGCCGTGCTGCGCGCCGCGGAGGGCGCCGCGCGGCGGCTCGACGCCGAGGGCCAGCGCCGCTCGCCCTACGCGGTGCGGTGGCGCGTCTCGCCGGGCCTGCTGGCGCGCGCGGGCGAGCTGTCGGCGCTGCTGGGCGAGCTGCACGAGGGGCGCTGCCGCACGGCAGCGGCGGCGGCGGCGGCGGGGGCCGAGGCGCCGGCGCCCGGCGGGACGCCGGCGGCCCGCGGCGCGCCCGCCTTGCTCTTGCCCGCGTCGGTCCGCTCGGCGCTCGACCGCGCCGCGCGCCTGACGGCGGCGGGCGCCATGGCGGCGACCACTGCTCTTGCTGCCTCTGCGGCGGCCGCTGCTGCTGCGGGCGGACCGGCCGCCCCCTCTGCCGCCGCAGGCGCCCTCGCCGCCCGCGCCGGCAGCGGCAACGCCGCCCGAGCCCGCCGCCCGCAGCCGGCCGCCGGCGCGGGCCTGTGCCGCGACGCGCGCCGCGCCGTGCGCCGCGCCGACGCCGACTGGCGCGCTCGGCAGCAGGCCAAGTTCTGCGCCAAGCGCGCGCCCTACGAGCAGAGCCGCATCTACGCGCGCGACGGCGAGACGCTGCTGACATTCTGCGACGCCAAGAAGGCGGACTGGTACCTGCAAAAGGGCCTGGCGGAACTGATGATGCCCGCTGGGCACCCCCAGGAGGACCAGCTGGTCATCGCAGAGGGCGGCGCCACGAAAGCAGCCGACGCCGGCGGCGGCGGAGACGCCTACCGCCCGCACGCGCCGCCGCCGCCCGTCGCCGTGCGCCTGCTTTTCCAGCACCGCACCGACGACCAGGACGCCGCGGGCTCGGCCGCCTCCTACTACACCTCCCAGAAGCCCAACGAGTGCGTCGCGTGCGGCGCGCCGCAAGTCCTGCGTTTTCGCGTGATCCCGCCCTGCTACCGCCGCGCGTTTCCCGCGCGCCTAAAGTCGCACCGGTCGCACGACGTGGTGCTTTTGTGCCTCGAGCACCACGAGCGCGCGCACGCGGCCGCCGACCGCGAGAAGCGCGCGCTGGCGCTCGAGATGGGCGTGCCCCTGGACGAGGTCCGGCCCGGCGGTGGGGGTGGCGGCGGCGGCGGCATGGGGATCGCTTCCGCGGGCGCGGATGGAAAGGGGATGGACGAGGACGGTGACGAAGACGATGGCGGCGGCGGCGGCGGCGGCAACGGTTGCGGCGGCGGCACGTCTCAACAGGCCGTCGGGGCGCGCCGGGCTGCCGTCGTGCTGCGGCGGTTCGGCGCGCGCATGCCGGACAGCCGCCGGCTCGAGCTCGAGGCGGTCGTCCTTCGGCAGCTGGGAAGGAGGGAGGATGCGGCAGCGGCGGCGGCGGCGGCGGGGGCAGCGGCGGCGGCGGCGACGGCGGCGGCGGCGTCAGCTGCTGCTGTTGACGGCGAGACGGCGACGGGGCCGCCCTCTCCTTCGCTTTTTTTCCTGCGCGCCGGCGACCTCGAGTCGCCCGCCCTGCTGGCGGGGCTCGGGCGCCGCAAGCGCGAGCGCACCCTCCGGCGGCTGCGGGGCGCCGGCGGCTTTGGCGGCGACGGCGCTTGCGCTGGCGAGGCGTGCCCGCCCCCCGCTGCCTCCGCGGCCGCCGACGCCGCAGCCGCCGCCGCCGCCGTTGACGACGTCCCCGCGCATCCCCCTACTTCATCCGCCGGCGACATCGCCGCGCATCCCCCTACTTCATCCGCCGGCGAAAACGGGCAAAAATCGGGCCACCAGCTGCACGGCGAGCGCGTCGTCGCCCTGACGCTGGCGACGGCCTCGTCGGCCGCCGGGGCCAAGGGCGGCGCCGCTGGCCTGGCCGCCGCCGAGGACGCCGCCCTGTCCCGCCTCGCGCAGCGGTTCCGCCTCGCGTTCGTCGACGCGGTGCGTCCGCAGCGCCTGCCCGCGGGCTGGGCGGTGGGGCACAGCGACGTGCGCGCGTTCGGTGCCTACAGCGTGCACGCGCCGCAGCCGCTGCCGCCCGAGGAGCGCGTCGCTGGTGCTGCGGCCCCGGTTGCGGTGGCGGTGTCGGTGGCGGCGCGATCACAAGTGTTTCGTCTCAAACAAGGCGCCCGAGGATAAGTGCCTGGCTCGAGTTGTGACGATCAGCACCCTGCTCTTATCGTCGTAGCAATCATCACACGCGCGCCGCGACTCGCAAGCCATCACGGAAGCGCGAGGCACCCTTCGCATCGGCACGCGCGCCCTTCCCCTCATTTGTTCCGCGCCAAACCTACCCACAACATCCCCTTTGTGTTCGTATGAGCGCCCTGCTCGCGCGAGGCCACCTCGCTGTCCTGCAGCCGCACCGCCTCTTGCTCGCGCGCGGGGCCGCCGCGCCCAGACGCGCGCCGCCAACCGCCGCCGTCGCCGCCGCCGGCATGTCTTCGGGCGACGCGGCCGCCGCCGCCGCCCCGCCCGCGCCTTCCGAGCACGAGGAGGCCGCCCTGCTCGCCCGCCTGCGCGCCCTGGTCCCCCCGCTCACGGGCGCCTCCCACAAGGGCTCCCACGGAAAAGTGGGCGTCGTCGGCGGCTGCGCGGAGTACACGGGCGCCCCGGCCTTTGCCGCGCTGTCGGCGCTGCGCTGCGGCGCCGACCTCGCGTTTGTCTTTTGCACGGCGGCGGCCGCGCCCGTAATTAAATCCTACAGCCCCGAGCTGATCGTGCTGCCGTGCCTGCCGGCGTCCGAGGGTGGGTCGTCGGCGGCGCCGCCCGGCTCGGCGGCGCCGGCGGGAGGGGGGGCGAGGAGAGGCGGGGCGGCGCGGGGCGACACAGGCGGCGGCGGCGGCGGCGGCGAGGACGGCAGCGGAAAGGACGAGGACGAGGACGAGGACGGCGAGACGAGGGCCGCCGCCGAGGCCGCCCTGGCGCAGGCCGAGCCCTGGATCGCGCGCCTCGGCTGCCTGGTCGTCGGCCCGGGCCTCGGGGACGACCCGCGCACCTGCGCGGCCGCGAGCCTCCTGATCGAGGCCGCCCGCCGGCGCCGCGTGCCCCTCGTGATCGACGGCAGCGCGCTGAACCTGGTCGCGCAGCGGCCGGCGCTCGCCCGCGGCGCCGGGCTCTGCGTGCTCACTCCAAACCTGGCGGAGCTCGGGCGGCTGGCCCGCGGGGCGGGCGGGGTGGAGCTGCCGGGACAGGAGATCGGGTTCGGGTGGCAGGGGGCGGTCGGGGACCTGGCGCGCGAGATGGCGGGGCCAGTGGTCGTTTCCAAGGGGCCGAGCGACGTGGTCGCCTGGGGCCTGGCGCGCGGCGGCAGCGGCGGATCGATCGACGGCGGCGGCGGCGCGCACGGCGGCGGCGCCTTCGTCGTCGGCGAGGCGCTGGTGTGTGCGGCGCCCGCGTCGCTCAAGCGCTCGGGCGGGCAGGGCGACGTGCTCACGGGCATCATGGCCACGCTCGTCTGCTGGTCGGCGGCCGCGCGGACGCGGGAGGAGGAGAGCTGGGCGCGCGAGGCGGGGGGGGCTGGCGGGGTTGGCGGCGGCGGCGGCGGCGGCGGCGGCGGCGGCGGCGGCGGCGGCGGCGGCGCGGGCCCCCCGCCGCCCAGCCTGCCCCTCGTGGCCTGGGGCGCCTGCTGGCTGATGCGCGCGGCGTCCGCGTCGGCCTTCGCCGCCAAGGGCAGAGGCATGCTGGCCGGGGACATCATCGACCCGCACGTGGCGGCCGCGGTGTCTCGGCTAGAGAGGGGGGAAGGCGCGAGTTGAGAGGTTGTGAATAAAACTAAAAAACAAGAGCGCCGGCGTTTGTTTGTTTTCACACACACGCCGATCGAATCGAAAGAATGAAAAGGGGTGTCTTTCTTTTGTTTTGTTTTGTTTTGTTGCGTTTTTTGTCAAGATGAAACACAGGACCACGACGACGCAACAAGGGCCTCAGAAAACAAGAGGGAGCGCGCGACGCAACCGACCTGATCGCAACAGACGCCCATCCCTCCCCCGCTCACCGCCCACTCACCCCGCCCGCCCATCGCCGCCCGCCCGCTCATCGCCTCGCCACCGTCGCCGCGTCGGCCGCCGGCACGGCGGCGAGCTCCGCGGCCTCGTCCTCCGACAGGCCCAGCTGCGCGATCAGCTCGCCCCAGCGCGCCGGCTCCTCGTCGAAGATGTACGTCATCGGCTGCACGAGCACGCCGGACCCGCCCAGGCGCTGCAGCGTCTTGACCGAGGCGTACAGTCGCTTTTTCGGCACGCAGATCACCGCCGCCCAAAAGCGCGAGGAGGAGGCCGCGCCGCCGTTGCCGTCGCCGTTGCCGTTTCCGCCGCCGCCGCCGTCGACCGGCGGCGCCGGCGCCGCCGAGTAGACCGGCGAGATGGTCGGCCCCTGCAGCCCCTTCAGCCCCTCCTCGGCCAGCAGGGTGGCCGCCACCTGCTCCGGCGTGTCGCCGCGCATGTTTGCGATCACCGAATAAAACTCCTCCGCCTTCAGGTGGCCGTCGAGCCTCTCGATCAGCTCTCGGACGATGCCCAGCAGCCCCGGCCGCTGCAGCAGCGACGACCGCGACGCCACGAGCACGCCCTGCGACTCCATGATGCGGCCGCCCTCGATCTCGCGCAAATTGTTCTCTTTGAGGGTGACGCCCGTGGACACGAGGTCGAGGATGATGTCGGCGCAGCCCATGGCCGGCGCCGCCTCGAGCGCGCCGTCGGCCGTCAGCAGGGCCACGTGCTCGAACCCCGCCTGCTCGAAGAAGCGGCGGGCGACCGCGTGGTAGCCCGTCACCACGCGCAGGGGCTGCTCGGCGCTCCAGCCCATGGCGCGCAGCTGGTCGACGCTCTCGACGCGCGCGAAGCGCCCCGTGGACGGCACCCCCAGCGCCAAGTGGCACTGGCCAAAGCCGAGCGCCCCGTGCACGACGACCAGGTCCTCGTCGCCGTCCGCCAGCTCGGCAAACATGTCGGCGCCCACGATGCCCAGGTCCACGTCCCCCAGGCGCAGCTTGCGCACCACGTCGGACGCGCGCTGGAACCACACCTCGAGCCCCGGGATCTGGGGGATGCGCGCGACGTACTGCCTCGGGTTGGGTTTCGTGACGCTCAGCGCGCAGTCGCGCAGCAGCTGGACCGTGTCCTCGGCCATGCGCCCCTTGCTGGGGAGGCCCATGCGCAGGGCGTCGCGGGGGGCGGGCTTGGGGAGCTTGGTGACTGTTTGTTAATAAGGGGGGGGACGTTTGCGGGCGGGGGGGTGGGGGGTGGGTTTCGGGGGGTGAGCGCGGGCGGGACGGCGGGGGAGGGCGACGCCGACGCGGCACGCGCGCGATCGGAAATCTTCAGGGGAGTCGGGGCTCCCCTACGTCCACGCGCATCCCAATTGCCGCCTCGTCGACAGGTCTCCCTTCATCGCCCGTCATGTTTCACCTTGCCGCACGTCCTCGGCGCGGCGCGTCAGGCTGTTGGCGCGCAGGAGCGAACCGCGCAGCCGGCGGCCTTGTTCAGGCGCCTGCTGCTGCTGCTGCTGCTGCTGCTGGCGCGCGGGCGAGGCGTTCGATGCGGCCGGGGCGACGATCGGGACGCCCGGGGCCATCGCGCCCGCGCGCGCGCTGCGCAGGCCCGCGCGCTGCGGCGCGGCGCCCAGGAGCATGACTCTGCTCTCTCTGTCTCTCTGTCTTTGGGATCGAGATGCGATGTGTGTGTGCGCGCGCGCGCACCGTGCGAGGCTCGTATTCGTTGCTTGCTTGGGCGCGGATGAAACTAGTCGGACGATTGAGGGGGAAAGCCGGGGGATGGGCGGTTTTGGCAGTGAAAGGGCATCGCGGCTTCGTCTCGACGACACGCCGCCGCTGCCGGGGGGCGCCGTCGCTTCATTCACTGGATGTGCTGCTGCGCCCACTTTCATAGGGGATCGAATTGACTGGGCGCAGCACACACAGATAAAAAGCGACAGACAGATAATGGGATCCATTCAACAGTACGACAGACATGTAGAGTAGAACCGCGCGTACGCAAGCGAAACACTAATCACATGGCCGACCTACAAAAAACCGTGTTGGACGCGTCCAAGGAGGGCGGAGACGCAGACAAAGCCGCAGCGCAGGACATCTGCCTAGGCAAAGTGCAGAAGGAGGTTGACGTCCAGGTGAGGAGACGAGAACGACCTCGGCACCCGATGTCGGCGTCGGAGTCGGCGTCGTGGCGCGCTCTCATCGTCGCTCGCTCGTCCAGCCTTCTCGCTCATTCACGAAACCAACAGACCGCCGCGCCCGCATCATCAGCAGCAGTAGCCCCTGCGCGCCCTCCTGCGCCGCCCAAGACACAGCGGACCATCCAGACCCCGCCGCTCGTGCCGCCACCGTCGGCGTTCTCGCCGCCCCCGGGGCAAGGAGCCGCCGCGTCGGGTTGGTGGCGCGTGCCCGCTCCCCGACGAACCACCGCCGCCGCCGCCGCCGCCCCCCGCGCCGCCGCGCGGCCGCCGTCCGCGGCGCCGCCGCCGCCGCGCCACCCCTCCCCGGACCGCATCCTCGTCCTCTTTGACCTCAACGGCGTCCTCACCGACAAGACGCCTGGTGGCGCGCGCCCCATCCGCCCGGGCGCCGGGCGCGCCCTCCTGCGCCTGTCGGCGTCGTTCGACGTCGGCGTTTATTCG
>Ga0105053_10004516_pt1 | contig 20462 bp, 13 predicted proteins | sample BON01_FD_78093 | JGI IMG/M metagenome (GOLD analysis project Ga0105053, IMG submission 78093) | Freshwater microbial communities from Lake Bonney liftoff mats and glacier meltwater in Antarctica - BON-01 | ecosystem: Environmental > Aquatic > Freshwater > Ice > Glacier meltwater | place: Lake...
AGGCGACGTCAACTCAGTGCTGAGCACTTCACGGGAGTATGGCTCTGAAAAGACCTTTGCATTGCAGCAGCTTTTCGTAGTGGGGCGGGTCGGGCTCGAACCGACGACGACCGAATTATGAGTACGAGAACAATTGCTAAAAATTGTTGCTAGTAAACACTTTAGATTAACAATAATTGCCCTCGTGCCACTATCGTGCCACTATTAGGGGTCGTTATCGGTATTCAACGGAAGGCAACGGGCAGCACTATGACGCGGAGGAGTCGAGGCAATTTCGGTGGTATTCGAAAATTACCTTCGGGAAACTTTCAGGCTCGCTACACGGCACCCGATGGCAAGAAATACACAGCGCCAACAACGTTTACCACCGTGACAGACGCGAGGACTTATCTCGCGACCGTTCAAGCTGATCTCGTCAGGCAAACCTGGAGAGCTCCTGTCCGCAGTGGCATCAAACTTAATGAATATGGTGAAAAATGGATTCGTGAGCGGCCCCTTAAAGACTCCAGTCGCGCTCGGTACTGGCAAGTCTGGGGTGCGTACATTGCACCTCGCATCGGAAATCTCGAACTTGAGGAAGTGACTCCCGATGTGGTGCGAACTTGGTATTACGAGCTAGGAGACGCTCTTCGGGATCGTGCGCCTGGGCCTGGTAACGGAAGGTCAAAACGCAGGAGTGGTGGTGGCACGCTCGCCATCACTTACAGACTTCTCCGTGCCATCTTGAATACCGCCATTGAAGACGAGATCATCATGGCAAATCCATGCAAGATAAAGGGCGGTGGAACTCATATTGCGGATGAACGGCCAACACTAAGTATCGAGGAAGTTGAAGAGATAGCTGCGGAAGTCCCTGATCGATACAAGGCACTCGTTCTTGTTCTTGCCTGGTCAGCCATTCGTATCGGTGAAGCTTGCGAATTACGCAGAAGCAATGTGGATTTCTCAAATGGGAGCTTGCGAATCGTCAGCAATGTCTACCCAGTTGACGGTAAGGGTTACGTTGTAGAGACACCTAAATCTAGTGCTGGATCACGATCCATAGCCATGCCGAGATTCGTGATGGATGAACTCGAAATACATATATCCACTTATTGTCAGGACGATCCCGATGACCTGGTATTTATAACTCGCTCACACCGGGTTGCTTACGGAGCTGCACAAACTGCAATAACCCGCGCAATGCGACGCATGGGAATCCGCGACTTTCGAGTTCACGACTTGCGTCACACTGGCCAAACTTTCGCGGCCAGCAACGGGGCCACAGTCGCGGACCTCAAGTCTCGTCTAGGTCACTCCACATGGAATGCAGCAATGCACTACGCGCACGCATCAAGTGACAATGACCGGAAGGTTGCAGACAAAATGGGCGATCAGAGAGCTTCAGTGGTTCGCACTCGAAACACTAAACCCGCGAAAAAAAAATCCACAAACTAGCTGGCTTTTACCTTTGTAATTACAAAATGATTCACCTAGGCAAACCGCTGCAAACCGCTCGGGTCCAATGCAGATTCTGTTGACCTCTGCTCGCTGCAATCGCACCTGATTCATGCAATGATAAATAAGGAAACCAGAGAGGAAACACATCATGTCCCGAGATCGAGCACTGTCTCAATATCGCGCAGCAGTTGCAGTGGAACTTCGCATGGCAGGTGCTGATTACGATGAAATCGCTCAAGAACTTGGCTTCACAAATCGCAGTGGTGCCTGGAAAGCTGTGCAACGAGCACTTGAATCGAGAACCGTTAAGGCTGTGGACCGATATCGGATGGTGCGATTTGCCGAACTTGAGCAAGGTCACCGGATCACCTGGCCCGCAGCACAACTTGGAGATCTCAGTGCAGTGGACCGTTGCCTCCGGATGGCTGAGGAACGCACCAAGCTTCTTGGGCTTAGATAGGCGACTGCTTTAACCAATTCCTATGGGGTCGATTGGACGGCCTACAAGTGTGCGTTCGATCTCCAAGCCAACTTGCCTCATGAACCCATATTTAGGCAGTTTGCATTTCCCGAGTTGTGCTTTTTGTCCTAACGTCTCATATTTCATGGGAAAACCAGGACTTAATCGTAACTCCTGCCTAACACAGCCCCTATCAGATTTTGAGCCTTTCCATCTTGATCCATGGCGACCGTACATTTTGGGCTCAAACGAGGGGTAATTCGGTACGGCATTGAGGCCGATCGCACAAACTTCACCCGGCGTGCATCTACATTGGAGATAATGATCGTGTTCAGGAACCCTAGGCCCAGAGCGGTTTACAAGAGGGTCGTTAAGCCGAGCGAGGGGCGTTTTGACAGACTTGATTGAGGCATTACGTCGCGAACTTGAAGGCCAAGACGTTGATGGTCTTTCCACCCGACAAATCACCTACCTTTACTCTTCTGTAATCCATGCTGTTCTGACGAACTCAGGTTTGGGCGAAGTCGTTCGCGAGTTCCCAACTAAGATGAAAATCCTTCCTCCCACGGGTGCGGCACCGCGTACAGGGATTGTTGATTTCGCCGTCGTCCGGGACAAAAGAGTTGTTTTGGCCCTCGAACTTGATCAAGCAGACAAAAAATTCTCTCTCACAAAACTTGAGCACTTTGCTGCGGGCGGTGCTCGCACAATCTGGATTCGATGGGGCCGAGCTCCGCAAATCTTGATCCCTGAAGGAATTGAGTTGATTGTTATCAAGCGGGATCGCATCCAGCAGCGCGAGCTATTGACACATGTCGACCTCATTATTTCTTTGCATAGACCGGGACTGCCGATTAATTCACGGAACCCTGTCTTTAAAACTCAATTAACATACGAAGTGCGCGATTGTCGTAGTGAGATCAGAGGTGACAGGCTCACAATTGTGGGCGCAGACGGTAACATCCTTCTCGAATTCCGTGCAAAAGATGTCTCACATATCCTCTTCGCGGACCAAAGTGGAACTGAGGTCGATGTCGCCCACAATGCAGAATGGAGCGAACCACCCTGGGTCCACCAAGTCAAACGCAAGGTTCCTTCACAAGTGGTCTTGAGAGGCTCCGTGCCCGCTCGGGCTTACCAGTATTGGTCTCTTGAAGAAGATGAATCTCTGCAACAGGGTTGCCGGCAAGGCCTAACGATCGCACAGCTCTCTTCCATCCATCAACGGGACACTGGAGGCATTCACTCTCGATTATTGAAGTTGGGCTTAGCAATTTCTGATCCACTTTCCGCAACAAATTCCTTGTCAACGCCACCTACGCAGACCGAGGTCAATTGGCCTCACAATCGTCTTCAGTTCCTAAGCCAACAATTAGATCAAGCATGGCTGAGCCGCTCATGGCCGGATGTTTGTGAGTTTTCCCTCGCAGCTCTCAAACTCATTCATCGTCACAATCTCGACGGAGACGTCCAACACTTTGCCACCTATTATCTTGGTGGACTCCTAGACGACGGCTCGGCTCTAACTACTGCTGATTCGGTTCACCGAAATCGTATTTTCGGTGCCTTAACCGCATTCGTCGCTTGGGTCGAGAGCACCGAAAATATGCAAGCTCGACTTCAGGAACTCGCATACTTAGCAAGCGAAATTGTTACGCTAACGCAACTGTCAAATTCGGCTTCACAAGGTCAGGTGGCCTCGCGATTGCGTCGTATCAATCGACCCGATCTCGCGGTGCAAGTGTGTAATCAAGTGTTAGCCAGCAGTCGACTGAACTATTACGCCTTGGCCACCCGCGGGGCAGCCCTTGCCGATCTGCGTGATCTAGATGCAGCAATCTCCTCACTAAAGAATGCCCTAGCGCCATTCCGCCCGGCCAGTGGTGCGGAAAGGGCTCTCAATGCGCTTGCTCGCGCACTACGCCTGCGATTCCAGCGCGACGGTGACCTCATTGATGCCGAACTCTCGCTTGTGTCTGCAACAGCCGCCCTGATGTTGGTTCCCGACATATACGCATCGAATACGCTTCTGGCGGCAGCGTCTATCCAGCTTGACCCGTTTGCAATCACCAAAGCTGAAAATTTGATTGACAAGTACACGACGAAGGAGAGGACCGATGATGAAGCAGAGGTACGACTGCTTATTGATGATCTAGTTTTTCGTCTCACGGATTAGCGAACACCCAGCCGCGACATTTCGCAATTAGCGAGAACTCCTGTGGGTGCAATCCAACTCGGGTAGTCATGGCCACCTCAAGTAATTCCCTTAGTGTACTTTGCGAGACACACCCAGTCATGCCGAAGGAAAATTTTTTGGTTAAGTGACAGACGTATCACTAGTGAGCAGTTTCGTGACCGGTGTGCATTGTTGGAAATGAGAGTTGCTGGAGTGGCTGGCGATTCGATTCATGAGTGGTTTTATCCTGCGAATTTCGACGTATTCGGAATCGGAGGCGCCATTAAGCGTGGATGTATCACATGTGATCTGTGATAGATGGAGGTGATTTGTGAGCAATCACCCCCACCATCTCACGGTTTACGGCCACTCATCTCACACAACGGGCGCTCATCCCAAAATCGGGTGCCTATCAACGAACGGCCTCTCCGAGAAGCCATAGATCTCATGGAAGGTTTCTACACCCGATAACAACGTGAAGCGCCCCCACTCAAAGTTTTCACTCCACCATTCGACTTTGATCATCACCGCAGGGAAAAGCGTGCTCAGCGTGCACAGTGCAGTAAAAGGCGTCGCCCACCCTGTCTCGAGGGAGTATTCGATGTGTCCGAGTGATTCCTCCACCAAGTAACCCTCGAACTTTCTGGCCTTAACGCCCCAGTGTTGAATCTGCCACTGGGTTGAATAATTATCATCGGAGAGCCCCGCCTCAGACAGTGCATAACGAGTTAACTCCTCCCCCGTGGGTGAATCAATGTTGTAGAGAGAGAAATTTGATCTTCTAAATTCAGACTCAGCACCTGAATCCTGACTATGTATTTCTCTCGCTGCGGCCACTGGGTCAAAATCGATACTACGAGCCCTTTCAGGCATTGAGAGCATGATCTTTGCAACAGCAACATCTTCGGGATCCCCTATTAATTCGATTCTATGTCTAACAAAACTAGTCATGATGACTCCTTAAATGATTAATGGATTTTTTTATTGTTTTCCGCGCATTTAATGATGAGTACCAACTCCTCTCGTGCCTGCCTCGTCACGGGTAATTAGCCAGCGATGTGATGGAATGTTTGACTTCATAAGATCCTGCATCTGTCGACAACTGAATCGCTGGATACTGCGGGTACCCGTGCCGAAAATATGTCCTCGGATTCGATACCCGCAATACCCGCGATACCCGCGACCTGCCAGTCTGTGCCCACTGCGAAGGCATCCATCCCGTTAGGCATCTGACCAGGGATCCTCTGGATCGACATATTGCGCAGCGGGAGGAGTGATGCGCCATTTCGTGACTTTGTGTCCAGGGTCGAAGTGGTCCTCGATTGCCCAACCGGCCATACGCAACACCGGGGCGATGCGTTTGAGGTGATTGGTCATGCGTGCAGGACTGGATGGCCAGTCGCGCTGTCTGCGAGACCCATGAAAATCCCGGTCTAGTCGATCCATGAGTTGCTTGGAACTTCCATCGAAACCTACCTCAATACATGCGAGAATTTCGGTAGCAACAACATCGGCGCTTGCCGCATCGGACGCGCGATTACCTCGGATGGAGTCATAGGTTCTGAACCCTGATGTTCCAAGGATTTCATCAACTGCCGCCAAGATTCTGGAATAGTCGGCCATCCGAGGGGTGGCGACCAATTCAATCTCAGGCAGCTTGGCCATCACTTGACTTGCGAGTGTCAACAGTGCACCGAGAATGCGAGGGTGCGCTTGCTCCCATAACCGTGCGTGTTCTTGTTCAGTGCGCATCAATGACGGATCAATCCGTTCGACTTCACACATCACTATTCGATCCGCTAGATCTCCACGCAATTCGGCAAATGCAATCCCGTTGAGCACGATCATCCGTTGAAACGACATGGGAATCACTTCAAGATCGGAATACAACTCACGCTTAACCAACCCATCCCCGGTAACCGCCCGACACAATGCGTCACTGAACTCGTGGCTGATGAAGGAAACGTTGTCCAGTCCAACGGCGTATGAGTTGTGAAGCATGACTGGCCATTCACGCAAATCCTTAGGCGCACCCCGTAATGGGACCGGTCCCGGATCAATGAGCGTCACCAGTACTTTCGCTGCCGTCGTTTTCCCGGTCCCGTGCTCTCCTGTCACCGCAAGAATCGGTCGTGGCACGTCTGGGAAGAGTCCCGTAACGAGAGCTGCCAGTATGAGTGGACGAAGGCTCTCTTTCACGTTAATGATGTCCCAAAGTTCTTCCAACGAGCCACCTACTATTGGCACCGGAAGTTCGCCAGTCAGCCGTGATCTTCGAAAATGAACAGGAGCGTTGGACACGAGTCGCCAACCCTGATCATCAACCTCAATGAATTCCCCACTGGCCGTGCCCAGGTCGATGAAAAGCCGCCCATCACATCGCGCCACACGCAGATGAACATCAACCGGTTGTGAACGAAATGCCATGCCTTCCAAGGTCGTTAGCGCTTCACTCAAAGCGCTGCCCGATGGCGTTCGACCGACGAGGTCGTAATACTGCGCAGCTAGTTCGGTCCGTAATCCCCGAGAAGAACCTGCCATCGGTTTAGTTCGTATCAGGCCCGAAGTCGGAATACCGAATGGATATCCGTCCTGGCTGATGTGCAGCTCGTAACGATCGAGAGCAATCTCAACCAATTGAGTGCTCATTGATTTCGCAGGTTGCTGCCCTTGGTCAGGTTCATCTTCATCCTGCTGCACTAAGCACGGTACGCATTCTTCAGCGACATGATTCACGTCACTGTCAGTGCGAGTACACGGTGTGAGAAGCACGGGTTGAGGAGATCGGTTGATGCCCTCAGGACCAAATTCTATTTCAGACATGAGAGTCACCTGCCTCGGTATGCCCTTTGATAGCGCTTGTCACGATGGTCTGGATTTCTTCTGTCTTCAGCCCTGATTTCAATGCTGCCTGGCAGATTGCGCCAAGGCTTACATTCAATTCCTGCGCCCTGCGTAATGCCCAGTATGTTGCGTTGTTGCGACTACCGGGTTTACATCCAGCAACAAAACCAGCCAAACCCTCCGAGGACTGTCCGCGACTTGGGATTACCGGTCGAGTCGGAATTGGACCTACGAGCGCCCTAATCACGGCCTCCCACTGCACGGGAGCCGCACCAGCAATCGGTTCGAACGGGAACTGCAACCACGTGTACCAACCCGTTCCACGAGCGCCATGTTCAGTAACAACGCAACTCGGCGGGGCCACCACGTAGCCGTGATAACCGCGATAGTCCACGTGCGCTTGGGAGAGTTGGTGGTTACCACCACCCGATGGTGGAACATACACATGGAGTCCACCATGTGCGGTTTGGCTTATCCCGAATGCGCTGGCAAGCATCCCCAACTCATTGAGTCGCTTGAGTGCTGGTGCGCTGGTGTATTGCAGTGTTCCATCGCTTTGGATTCTCACATCAAAGTCCAGCACGTCGAAGGCAACTCCACACGCAAGGCCAATGTTGGCTAATCGATTCTGCTTCCACCATCCGCGGATCTGGTTCTTGTTTGTTGTGGCGTCCAAAACGCCATTGCTAGTCATAGGTTTTTTACCTCTTTCGACGAGAGGCAATACCGGGTAACCAAGGTCAGCGTATGCCAATGCCCACGCCAAATATGGAGCTGCAATTTCACCGTGCGGCATGGAATACGGCGGTATAGTTGACTGGTTGGGAGAGTCGTCGTGCCTTTGGGTGCGGCGGCTTTCTTCATTCATGACGACATCACCTCAGGGTCAACTTTGATTCCGTAAGCACGATCACGCGAAGCCATTGACTCCCTTTCGCGAACCGGACTCACGAGCCCTAATCGTGCAAAGTGATTGAGTGCACTCCCTTGGATCCGCACGTGACGTCCAATTTTGATAAATGCAATACGCCGTTCACTGGTTAGCCGTCGGATCATTCGAACACCAACGTTTAGTGCCGTTGCGGCCTCTTCAATGGAATACAGCCGGTCATCATCTGCAATAAGTGCAGTTTTAGTATTACTACGAGTAAACATGATTCCTCCGAAATTTGATTGGAGGTCACGTTTCGCCGGCTACTCCGGCGCGAGGAGTTTTAGGCCGCTTTGCGAATGACGTGACCGAGGGATGAATGCGCCTCGGTCACGTGGTTGGGGCCGTTAACCGGTGTGATGCTTACGGTTGAGATTAGAAAGTTGCGCGGCGGGAGATCTACATAAGTCTCATTAGCAATGTAATGACTTAATGCCTCGTCTGGTTCGACCGCCGCGAGCTCTTCAAGTGCCTTCGAGTGTTCACACGCTTGTATTGCCACTTCACGCAGTACCTTACGAAGGTGCCGAGATGCGGTAAATGCCCTTCTCGCTGCCTCGAATGCCAACACCGCTTCTTTGGAGCGCGAGCGCCTTACTTCATCAGCAAGATCACCCATTGCACTTGCCACCAGGCCCACATCAAATGCAAGTCCAAGTGACAGACGTTTCGCGATGTCTTCTTTCAATGGATTTTCAAGTCTGAAAGTCATGGCGACAGCGCCACCCAGCAATTTTTTCACTTCGAGAAGGGATGCTTTTTGTTCCGCATTGAGCGGCTTCCTGCGAATATTTCGTCCAAGTCGCGTGCCCAGAACGGCATAAGGAATGGTTTCACTGATATTGCGAGACGTGTGTCTACGGCGCGTCGGTGCAACCCTAGGTTCGAACATGTGTACGACCCTACTACAGCAATGGGCAGTTTGCTTGAGTTACCGATGGTCAATTTCGGGCATTTCTAATTGACGATATGCACTGATGCAAACACGCCAGGAGAGTTCACTTCGTTTGTGACAAATTAGTGACAAATTACCAATCACAGATGCCGGCTCGCAGATCCCTCAAAGTCCACTGGCTGGCATTAAAATGGCATCCAAGTATCAATATTCCGTACAGTAACATTTGATTTTGGCCAATTCGTGCTTTGAAAACTTCCTCAGAAATGTCGCACCAGAAGCCATGTATAACTCTAAACTACATTTTCACCATGAGAATTACATCACTTTTGGCTGTAGGGCTCACAACTGTAGCTATGTCAGCATGCACAGTTACTACCACAGCCGAGATACCTGCCGCCCCAGTTGAATCTGCGTCAGTAATCGCCGGCCCAACTGCATCTGAAGAAATCGTTGCTCCCAGCAAAATGTCAGTAAAAGAACTTGCGGTTGCCGAAACGTGGGATGAAATGCCACCACGGTTAAAAATTCAGATCTGTGATCTCTTTTTGGAGAATAATCGAAATGGCGTTGCAGACTTTTTTATGAATTCATCCCTGTTAGGAACCGATCGTGACGAAGCGGACTTTATTGACCTAATGGGTGTGGTGCAAGTTTTCCTCGTAACCAGTTGTTAGGTCTCAAAATGACTTGCCCTCGATGCACCGGGACGCTCTTACGGGCTATGTGGGCGACAATGAGGTTCTCGCATGATGTGTCTGACGGCAGGGCTATGTTTGTACTTTCGGCGGCTGAAGGGGCAGATCGTTGGCAACGACATTGTTTCGAGACATGACCTACACGGTGTTGGGGCTCGTAGATGACATTAAGCGTGGAGAAATTGCGGTCAACAGAGAATGACGAACATGATTCTGCCTGAATGGGATGACCGCCTTCCGTGGAAGAAGTCGTCTGGATCTCTGACTGCCACCGAGGTGCTCAAAGGCCATGAAGACACTGGTCTCAGCGTGGTCATGGCTGAGGCCATTCATGCGCCAAACAAGGCCGATATGCAGGCTTTATGGAAGGCTCGGGTAGGAAAGTCAGCTGATCCGGTGCTCTTATGCGTCGAGTACACCGAGCACGGCCAAGATCTCACCGCTCTTTTGGGTTTGACGAACGATGCCGTACCCGTAAGCGCCGTCGAGCGAGCCCTCGCAGTGCGTCTTATCGAACATGCGCTGACGATGGAGAGCCCTTCAGGTCTCCACGCCGATATGCGCCGCCGCCTCTCAACACTTACAGGAGGTGTCGGACCCGGATTCCGTAATGAAGGCTTATTCGCGACACACGTGTTGGAGCAGCAGCCCGAGCGACCCGACTGGATGGACTTGTGTCAAAAATCCAACGTGCTTTTGTCCAAGCGCGGAGATGCTCTGCTGACCGGCTTGGGATACTCAACCGAACCAGTCAAAGACGGCATAGTTCTCCGAGATGCGAGCGACGGTTCTCGCAGGGCCGCGGCTGTGCTCTTGTCCGATGATGAATCCTTCGATAATCCATTGTCGCGCTTTCACGGAAGCAACGCCGTGACGCATGGACTTGCTCTGGCCCGTCGTGAAGGCGTGGATTGGTTAATCGTCTTTGGCGGCACTGTGCTCCGGCTGTTCCCGGTGAGCCCAGACATTGGAGTGGGACGCAAAGGCCAGACACAGACTTTTGCAGAGGTCGATTTGACGCTACTCACGAAAGACAAGTCGGGTTATCTTGAATTGCTGTTCTCTCCGATGGCACTGAATGCCGATGGTCTGGTGTGGCAACTCCTCGGTGACTCATCCCGCTGGGCGACTGGCTTGTCTAACCGCCTGCGTGACCGCATCTACGAGGATGTCATTCCAACGCTTGCCGTTGCAATGGCCGGTGCACAAGGAGTCAACAAGTTACCTAAAGAGTCACAGCGAGACGCACTCGATGAGGCCTACCACCGTGCAATGATCGTGTTGTTCCGACTGCTCTTTGTTGCATACGCCGAAGACCGCGGCTTCTTGCCCTACGGAGTCAATGACACCTATACGTCGAATGCCCTGAAGACACTAGGCCGGCGCATTTTGGATGACCCAGAACAGGAATTTTCCAAAACATCAACAAGCATGTGGTCTGATCTCGTGCAGATCTGGGATGTGATCGACTCCGGCGACATGGAAGGCATGGGAGTCCCTGCCTACAACGGCGGGTTGTTCACCCGTGATCCGGAAAAGAATGATTCCGGTGCAGCGACTTATGAAGCGAGGCTAACCAATGCTCAAATCGGACCGGTCCTACGAGGCCTACTCATCGACCAAACCCCTGACGGTGTTTTAGGCCCAGTCGATTTCCGTTCACTAGATGTCAGAGAGTTCGGCACAATCTATGAAGGCCTGCTCGCATCGGGCCTTGGGATAGCTGAATCTGACCTCACCCTAGACGCCACAGACACTTTCGTACCTGCAATCGAAGAGGCCACTGTCGTTGTACCTGCAGGTTGGGTGTACTTCCACTCCCGATCTGGATCACGAAAAGCCACCGGCTCTTATTTCACAAAACCGTTTGCCGTTCAACACCTTCTCGATACCGCCCTTGAGCCGGCATTAACCGATCACTTGCAGCGGGTCGAAGCACTTATGGAATCCGGCGCAACCCGCTCTGCAGCTGATGCACTGTTTGACTTCCGAGTCGCCGACATTTCTATGGGCTCCGCTCACTTTCTTGTTGCCGCCATTGATCGCATTGAGGCAAGATTCACCGAGTTTCTCGCGACCCACCCATTGCCCGAAGTCGCAGTTGAACTCCACGCACTTCGCACCACCGCTGCTGAGCAACTCAACCTTAATCCCACAGACACCGGGATCGACGACGCGGTTCTCCTTCGACGTCAGATCGCGCGTCGTTGTATCTATGGCATCGATATCAATGAGATCGCTGTTGAACTGGCACGTCTAGCCGTGTGGATCCACACCTTCGTTCCTGGCCTGCCACTGTCATTCTTAAACCATGGCCTCATCCATGGCAATAGCCTCACAGGTGTTGGAACTCTCGACGAGATTGTCCAAGCACTGAATGATGCCGAACAACGCGAGACCAAGACATCTGGCGACTCATGGCTACTGCCCGCAGCACTCGCCGACTTCATGGACAGAGCGGGTGAATACCTCGACCAACTCGCGAATCTGGCCGATGCATCGATCGCTGACGTCACCGCGGCAGCGCAAGCTCAAGTCAAAATCGAAACCGCCCTTGCTCCTCTCGCGGCACTTTGCGATCTGATCACGGCGGAACGCACCACGCGCCATCTGAAGAAGATTGACCCTCGCAAGATTTTGCTCTCAGCCGGTGGTGGAAAACTATTTGCGGTTGCCGACGCAAGCAGCCTGGAATCCGCTATCTCCACGCATCCGCAACTGGCTGAAGCGCAAGCAATAGCTCGGGCCGTGTCCGCCGCGCACTTACCGGTTCGTTACCCGGAAGTCTTCAGGCGCGACCCCAGCGGTTTCGACGTCATCCTCGGTAATCCTCCGTGGGAAAAAATGAAAGTTGAGGAAGACGGTTGGTGGGGTGTCCGATTCCCTGGTCTCTTGTCCATGCCGCAGGCCGAAAAGAATGATGCGATTAAGCGTTACCGTGACGAACGCCCAGAATTAGTAGCGGAACTCGAGGCTGACGTCCTCGAAAAAAACTCGGCAGCCCAGATCCTCACAGCTGGTCCGTATCCAGGAATTGGAGCGACTGACATCGAATTGGCTGCAGCGTTTTGCTGGAGGTTCTGGCACCTGACACGCCGATCGGGTCTCGTTGGTGTTGTACTGCCTCGTACGGCGCTATCCGGATCCGCGACAGCAAAGTGGAGGCGGACTGTCTTGACTGAAGGCAGCATGCCAAGCGTCACATTGATCTTGAACAACCGGCACTGGGCGTTCCAGGAGGTACACCCTCAATACACGATCGGGCTCGTGACTCTGAGCAAGCAAAACGACCACGAGGCATTATTACGCGGTCCTTATGCGAGTCTGGACGAGTTTGACATGGGCGTTGCCGACGAAAATGGCGTTGCGAAGGTCACTGGAAAGCAACTTTCTGAATGGTCAGAAAACTACGCGATACCCCTACTGCCCTCGCGTGACATGGATCTCTTCAGTGTCATAAAACGACACCCGCCTTTGGACTCAAAGGTTGGCTTCTGGCAGTTTCGGCCAGCCTTAGAACTTCACGAGACGAAGGAAAAGAGATTCTTTGATTTTGAAGTCACTGAGGGGGCGAAGTCCGATCAGGTTCGAGTCCTGTCAGGACGGTCTATCAACTTATGGAGTCCTGATTTTGGGCCACCGTTCGCCCTTGCTGACAAGAGCGAGCTGCTGGATTTTCTGCTGGCTAAGAGAAAAAGCCAGGCAAGGACTTCGTCCTCTGCTTTCCATTCCATGAGTGAAACTTGGATAAGCGATTCTCTGACCCTTCCCGCCTTGCACCCCAGGATCGCGTACCGCGATGTCTGCCGCGCAACGGACACACGGACGATGATTTGTGCCTTGGTTCCTCTGGGGACGGCACTCGTAGGCGGGGCACCGTACCTTCTTCGACAAAAAGGCGACCTGAAGGATGAGGCATACCTGCTGGGAATCATGAGCAGTGTGCCGTTCGACTGGTTTTCACGACGATTTGTCGAAGTACATATGAAGCACTATTTGCTCAACTCCTTTCCTGTACCTCGCATAAATATTCAAACAGGACGAGCTATTTCACTGCACGGAGAAGATCTCGCCGGTGATAGTGATCTTTGTTTGATCCAGGATCGCCTCATTTTCATCTCAGGACGATTGGCCGCTGTAGATTACCGATATACAGATTGGGCGAACGAGGTGGGAGTTCCCGTCGGATCGGTGTCATCAGCCGCGGAGAAAGAGGCGCTGATCTTTGAACTCGATGCACTCGCAAGCCTGCTTTACGGCTTGTCTAGAGACCAGGTGAAGCAAGTTTTCGATTCGTTCCATCGTGGCTGGGACTACAAGCCTCGTCTTGAGCGTGTTCTTGAGTATTACGCCGAGTGGGCTGGGACTGTTGCGCGATGAATGCTCACGTGGGCCGGCCAGAGTTCGCGACTAATGATCCGGAGACTGACGCAACCGTTGCCTCAGCTATCAACGAGATGCTTGCCTTTGAAACTGCCCGTCCTGATCTTGCGGTTGCCGTAGCATCTGCTTACTTCAATGTTGGTGGATGGCAACTCATCGCAAAAGAACTCAAGAGGGTTGGAACCGTGCGTTTGATGCTGGGTGCAGAGCCTCAACGCCAGACCGATCCCGTTGTATTACGAGATAGCAGTGTGCCTGCCAGGCGAGCTGCAGAACAGGAATTGAATTCAGCGCTGGCGCAACAGGGCGAGCAACTCGCAACGGAGCGTGACCTTGTGCCATTTACCGCTGAAGCTCGAGGGCAGGTTCATGAGCTCATTGATTGGCTTCGCAGTGATGGCATCGAAGTGAAGAGGTACACGAAGGAGTTCTTGCACGGTAAGGCGTATCTGATTGATAACCCGGCGCTGGGTGTAATCGCAGGTTCGAGCAACTTTACTTATGCGGGATTGTCCAAAAACCGCGAACTCAACTTGGGTCAGTACAACCAGTCGACAATCGTTGCCGTGCGGGACTGGTTCAATGAACTGTGGGACGAAGCAGAGCCCTTTGATTTGGCAGGATTTTACGAGGAGCAGGTGGTTCCCGAAACGCCATGGATGGTGTTCCTGCGAATGCTGTGGGAGGCCTACGGGAGTCAAGTACGCACGGATGAAGACTCTGTCGATGCAGATCCATCGATGCGGAACTTGTTGCCATTTCAACGTGATGGAGTTGGGCGAGCGCGTCGTATCTTAGAAAAGCACAATGGTGTTCTCATCGCTGATGAAGTCGGACTCGGCAAGACTTATGTAGGCGGCGCGCTGATTAAAGACACAGTCCGCCGTAGGCAGCGGGTTTTGATTGTCGCTCCAAAGATTATCCGCGACTCGGTATGGAAGCCCTACGTTGATGAGAACCATCTGGCCGGGTGGGTAGATGTCATCTCATATGACGACCTATTGGCAGAGCCGACTATGGGTGGTCTTCGATGGCGACTTGATGTTGCGCGCGATCCTGAGGAGTACTCCCTCGTTTTGCTAGATGAAGCGCACGCGGTTCGCAACACTGACACATTGCGGTCGCGCGAGTTGATAGATATTTTGAAAGGAAATCCGCGAAAGCAAGTAGTGCTTCTCACTGCCACACCAGTGAACAACGCACTTGGTGACCTTCACTCACTGTTGTCCTACTTCATCGTGCACGATGACGAGTTCTCTGACATCGGTATCCCCAGTCTGGCCTCTCATTTTCGCGCGGTGGACAAGCTCAGTTCAGAAGACTTATCCCCAGAGCACCTCTTCGACATCCTCGACGCTGTGGCGGTGCGGCGGACACGCAAGTTTGTTCGCAACCATTACATCGGGCAAAGGCTCGATGACAGCGGAGCCACTATCACTTTTCCCGAGCCCAAAGTCCGTCGCGTTGACTACGATCTCACCCCTGTACTTGAAGGTTTTTTCGGCACCTTCGCGCACGCGCTTGGGGCAAATGTAGATCCTGATTTTGCTGACCCATTTTTCGCTGGCACCATCCCTGATGCGGGCTTATCAAGTCTTGACGCTAAGCGACTAACACTTGCGGGTTATACCCCGTCGCGTTACCAATTTGAGGAAACCGAACTCGATAAACGTCAACGCGCCGCAGAAGTCCAAGTTGCTGGACTGTTGCGCTCTGGGTTACTCAAGCGTTTCGAGTCTTCTGGGTATGCGTTCTCAAAGACGTGTCGAACAATGGCAAACACACTTACCGGTTTGCTCACATTGATTGAGAGTGAAGGCCTCGTTGCATCAGGTTCATCCTTACGTGACTGGATTCGGATCGACCTTGATGATCCAGTTAGCCTCGATGAGTGGCGGGCAGTTGCTGACTACTTACCCGCGGAGGAGTTCAGGGTCGAATCCTTGGTCGCCGATATCCGAAGTGACATCGCACTTTTATTGGATATGGCGGCTACGGTCGAGAACGGTCTTGCCACCGGTGGTGATCCAAAGCTCGATGCATTGTGTGAGACGCTAGTGAAAATCGTGGGCGAGGCCGACCGGGAGGCCACGAAGCGTTCTGCGGGGCTAATCAGCATTGATCCTGAGGCTAAGGCAGTGCGTGACCGGGACGATCGAAAAGTCCTCGTCTTCTCCTACTTCGCCGACACTGTTCATTACCTTCAGGACAACATCGGTCGTATCCTTGACGATTCTCGTCTTGCTCCCTACCGAGGACGCTTTGCCTTCGTTACTGGCACGAACCGGACTGCCACCATTGACATCGCGCCGATCGGTAGTGTCCGACAGGAGGATGCCGTCGCCGGATTCGCACCGCGTACAGGTGGTCCAAGAGACTTATCCGGGAAGCCCACTTCAGAGGATCGCTACGACCTTCTTTTCTCAAGCGATGTGTTATCCGAAGGAGTGAACCTTCAACAGGCCCATAACATCATCAACTACGACTTACCGTGGAACCCAATGCGCCTTGTCCAGCGGCACGGCCGTGTTGATCGCATTGGTTCCGAGCACGACTACATCTACCTGTGGTGCTTTTTCCCGGACTCGGACCTAGATCGTCTGCTTGGCCTCGAGGCGATCTTGCACCGCAAACTCATAAAAGCAGTGAAGTCCATCGGTCAAGGTGAAGTTCTTCCAGGTATCGCTGGAAATGAGGACATCACCTTCAACGCTAAGCAAGACCAGATTAAAGCGATCGCTTCCGGGAGCGCTGAATTGTTTCTTGGCACGACTGGCAGCCTGCTGTCCGGTGAAGAATTTCGCGCAATGCTCCGCCAGGCAATCGCTGGTGCTTCTCTTGAAAGACATCTCGAAGCGATGCCTGCAGGTGTGGGGTCTGGTTTCGTTGCGAACGATAGGCCTCCCGGATACGTGTTTTGTGCTCGCATTCTTAACCGCACCGAAGAGCCAATCTTCCGCTACGTTGCCTTACCTATGACACTCACTGATGCGTTAACGGGGCTCTCGACTGCAGATCTGCAAGCTGATTCCACCCTCGTGAACCCGGATGCGTTTGACATACGTGGAATGAAAGTCGACGTCGTCGCGGACACCCTCACGGCACTCACGATGGCAAATCCCTTCGATGCAAATGTCGGCCCCACACTGCCTGAGCCATGGGTGGATCTTGCCTACGACGCGTGGGCAGCTACACAGTCACACATAGTTGAGATGTGGAACAACAGTCTCGATGCTTCCACGTCGGGTGACGCCCTTCCACCCGCCATCCGAGATGCTGTGAAACACCTCCTCAGTCATGGCGTCCATCGCAATCAAAGTGACGTCGATGCGGCGGTGAAGGTCTACCGAAGGGGCCAAGCAAGTCGCGTCACCAATATTGTGCGGGAAGTGTTACGTGACGAAACACTGACAGACCTGGGAAAGACCGACCGTCTCATTGAACTCGTCGATGAGTTAGGTCTTGCTGTTCCCGAGACCAAGGCAAAGCGCTATCCCATCGACACGGCCGATGTTCACCTTGTCGCCTGGATGGCAATTCTTCCGCCCAGTGCCGTCTGATTCCAACCCCACAGAAAGAGGTATCTGCGATGGAGATCACGCCGAACAAGCGGAAGATCATTTCAGTGGTCGAGGAGGCATACAGCGGTGGCGTCTGCTTGCCCAACTTTCAGCGGGACTTCGTTTGGAACCGCGAGGAGGTTGCCGATTTATTGAGGTCCGTTCTCCGCGGCTACTTCGTTGGTTCGCTGCTGATGCTGAACTGCGACAAGCAGAACCCACCCTTCGCGCCTTTAGCTCTGCGAGGATCAAAGCCGCAGCAAAGCACACTTTCGCCTGCACAACTCGTCCTCGACGGCCAGCAACGACTTACCTCTTTGATCTACGCGCTGTACGCCCCTGATCTGGGATTGAAGAATTCTAAAAATCCACGGAGATACTTTATCGATTTGGAACTTTTACTGGGTGATCCCGATAACGACGAAGTTGTGTTCGACAGAACTGAACGCGAAATGGTAAAAGATGGAATCGACAGCGCCACGGGTCAATATAAGAAACTATTTTTGCCTGTAACTTGCCTAGTCTCAAGCAAGGCCTTTCTCGCTTGGCGTGATGGTTACGACGACTGGCTCAAAGACACTGATCCAGATCGACACGACGATTTCAGAGACAACTTACGTTCTCGATGGCAAGAGAGCATTAACGCGTTCATTGACTTCCAAGTCCCGATCGTTGAACTTCCTATCGTGGCCGAGGGAGACACTGAGGCGGTATCACGCGTTTGCGCTATTTTCGAAAAACTCAATTCCACAGGTGTCGAGTTATCGGTCTATGACCTCCTCACAGCTCGTCTCTACCGGTCGAACGTCGATCTGCACAAACTCTGGGATGAGGCTGTGGCTGAAAATCTGAGGTTGGCCTCCTGGTCTGATGGAAGCGCAGATGTAAACAAATTTGGAGTGCTGGTACTTCGCACCATGGCCTTGTTGCGTGACCTTGATCCCAAAGCCAAGATTCTGATCAACTTAGAACCGAAGAACTTCGCCGAAGACTGGGCTCGAGCCGCCAAGGCATTCGAGAGGGCCTTGGAACTCATAGAAACCGTCGGGCCAGATGGCTTCGGGGTCTTCGATCGAAAGTGGTTGCCCGGCTTCGGTGTTGTGCCAGTTCTCGCAGCGCTTCGAGCACACCTTGAGGATCATAAACTCGACGGGAACGCACGCGACGACCTCCGGCGCTGGTACTGGTCATCAATTTTCCTCGAGCGATACTCCAGCGCCGTGGAGAGCAAATCGCGCCGTGATTACCTCGAACTCACGAAGCGTTGGGCTGGCGAGTCCATAGTGCCGGTGGTATTTGTGGAGGCAGAGCAACGCATCGGCTCACCCGGTTATTCGATACGTAGCAGCGCAAGTCATGCTAGTTCTGTTTACAGCGGAATATTCTGTTTACTCGCCAGCGGCGGAGCGCGTGACTGGGCTGCGGTCGAAACTATCGCGCTTCAAACCCTCGAAGACCACCACATATTTGCTCAAAACTACCTGACCACGCACGGGTTGGATCCGAAACGAGACAAGACGCTGATCAACTCCATCGTTAATCGAACGCTCATTGCGGGATCCACAAATAAACGAATCAGCGACAAAGCACCCTCGGATTACTTGCTAGATCTAGCGGTATTTCCCACGAACCCCGTCACGATTCTAAATGCTCACTTCATTACTCCAGAGGGTGTCGAAGCCATGCGGTTGGCCACTGACAACCTTGATCCCGAAATGACACGTGCTGTTTTCCAGAAATTCAGCGAACTGAGAGAAGCAGACATTGTGCGTCGAATTCGCGAAGTGTGTGGTGTAAAGACAGGAAACGCGGATACCTCCAGGGAACAATAAAAACACAAGTGAAATTGAGTATCACATTGAGAGGCGTGTTGACGCATCTTTATGCGTTACGAGGAGCAGTCAAAAATATGAGGGATACGGTTCATCATTTTGGATTTTACTCAAAAACTTTTTCGTGAGATAATAGCCCTTGTTAGGACAACTACGTTCTGATGCAAGTGCCTTGATGACCGGTCCAGAGCGACTGCGAGGGGCAAGATCTGGGCCTAGTCCGCATTTGGACTGGGTCTTTTTTCATTACCCGGACCGCATTGGTTCGGGTCAGCCCGTCACTAAATGGTGGCGGGCTTTTTCTATGCCCAAAAGTGGGCTCATCGAATGGAGAAACACAATGTCAGTAACCCAAGTTGAACGCGTCAGTATTTCAACACCTGATCAGTTTGCGGCAATGCTGCCGGCACTTGTCGGCTTCGCACCCGAGTCATCACTTATCGTCGTGATGCTTCGTGAATCACAAGTAATTGTGACAATGCGCTGCGATCTACCTGGTAATTGGGCAACAGCCACTGAAGAAATCACAGGCACAATTCTGAGACTCGGTGCAGATGAAGTACTGGTGGCTGTGGCAACACATCACAGAATAGGTGCGCAGCCATTTGAAGTCGAAATAAGGGCTTTCATGGCCGAGTTGTCTCTGCATAGCGTTCCCGTCCGCGAGGCGATTGTCGTTGATCAGGGACGTTTCTGGAACTACCTCTGCACTGTTGACGATTGCTGCCCGGTTGATGGGACTGTCATAAGTTTTAGCAACAGCGTGATCCAAGTGTCAGAAGATGTTTCGCGAGAAGATGTCGCAAAACGCTACGCACTGAGGGCAGATTTACAACCACCATCAGAGATCATGGATCAAGTTATTGATGAACTCGATGGCGACCCATTGCAGCGCGCTGAGCGTTCTTGGAACGCCGTACGGCAACTGGCCACCGAGCCAGAACTGAGCGGTCTAGGCACTGCTGGTGACGTGCTGAGGGCATACGTGCAACTCGCATTCCTCGACGTTCGCGCACGGGACTATGTCCTCGGCCAAGTTGCTTCTCTTCATGATCCAGAACCGTTCGTTGATGTGCTTACTGACACTGCACTTCGTAGTGCAGCAGAGGTTCGTTCACGCATGTGTGGGACAGCAGCTGCAGTGCTGGCTGCAACCCAATGTTCAACAGTTCCGGCAAGTTGCCTGGCAGAACTTGCGGGCAACGACTCGCTAGCTAACTTGGTCAAAGAAGGTATTCGCGGA
>Ga0105053_10004519_pt1 | contig 20456 bp, 11 predicted proteins | sample BON01_FD_78093 | JGI IMG/M metagenome (GOLD analysis project Ga0105053, IMG submission 78093) | Freshwater microbial communities from Lake Bonney liftoff mats and glacier meltwater in Antarctica - BON-01 | ecosystem: Environmental > Aquatic > Freshwater > Ice > Glacier meltwater | place: Lake...
AAGAAATTTCCGCAGACTCCCGAACAAAAGTTGGGGATGCTCTTTTGGCGTATCCACCGTTGTGCTCGTATTATCTTCTCCTTGAAGTTCCATTTAGGCGAAATGACGCCCCAAGAATGCATAGATCTGCTGGTCAACGAAGTGGGCCACGAATATGCCAATGCCGAGGCCGAAATAAGAAGATCGTTCACTACCTCGTATCCACCTTTGTACCAACTGGCATATATGATGGGCGGGCTCCAATTTTACGCATTGCGAGACGAAATGTTGGTGAAGGGCTGGACAGAAAGGGAATTCCATGATCGCGTAATGCATGAAAACACCATGCCAATCGAGATGTTAAGAAACCTACTTCTAAAAAAGGAAATATCAAAAGATTATAAAACGAACTGGAAGTTTTCAACCGATTTTAATTAGGACAAACGGATGCCCATCATGAGAACAAAATATCGGTGTGCCTGCAGAAAGACTGGCATCGATAATACGATTTCGTTTTCGTGCCGAAAAGTTTCGAGAAGGAACATACCGGATAGACCGAAAAGGTGACGCTATCCAATACAATTAAGAATCTAAAAATGAAGAATCTTTGTATACTATTTATATTGATGTTGGTCGGGCTGCAAATAATCCATGCCCAAGACTATTGGAAAGTCGTCAAGGATCGGCCCGCTACCTTAGGGTTGCAAGGGGGCTATGAAGTTTTTGAGACGCAAGATTTGGTTCTAAAATTGGTCAAATCCTCACAGACTGTTGCAGCCTTGTCTCCTAAAAATGAATCCAACTTTGATTTTACTCCTGGGAGTCGATTGGATATAAGGGATAAGGACAGCCTGTACCATTTAGGGGATATCAATTTTAGAATCAGGAAGTTGGATGGTACATGGAAAAGTTATTCCACGGCTTGGCAGAGGGTCGGGATAGAACCTTTAGAGGTTTCGGGGGCAATTTTGGCTGCAGCCGATTTGTCGAAAACCTTACCCAATAATATTCCTTTACGAATCAATCGCTACTATGAGAAAAAAGGAGGCGATTTGGTCATGCGCTTTGAAATAACCAATACCTCCGAATCCGTAGTGGAAATAGGAGCGTTGGGCATACCCATGATTTTTGATAATATTTTGGAAGGAAAATCCTTGGATGAGGCGCATGCACAAAATGTTTTTTATGATCCCTACATGGGTCAAGATGCCGGCTATTTGGAGGTGAAAAGGCTTAGCGGCAAAGGGCCGGTGTTACTAGTACTTCCTCATGAAAATATGCCTTTTGAAGCTTATCGACCCCTATTGGACGATCTAAGTCCGAGAAGTATTGTCTTTGAGGGTTTTCATGAGTGGATGCCACATTCGAAGTCCTATGCGGAAAATGAATGGAAAAAAGCCGAGCAATGGAACAAACCCACTTCTGCGCGTTTAGAGCCTGGGGCCACCAAAAATATTGCCTTAAAATTTGTATTGGCCGATAAAATCCAGCATATAGAGCAAACACTTTTTGAAAAAGAACGCCCGGTCGCTATCGGTATACCTGGATATGTAGTTCCGCAAGATGTGAAGGCCCTACTGTTTTTAAAATATATTAATGGTGTAAAATCCCTTGAAGTTTACCCTGAAGGAGCATTAGAAATCAAGGCGAACGGAAAAGGCAGTAACGGGCATTCAAAATTTGAGGTCCAAGGTAAAAAATGGGGTAGGGCAAGATTGACTATTACCTATACCGATGGTCTGCAACAAACCGTGCACTATAAGGTCATAAAGCCTGAAGGTGAAGTGGTCAAGTCATTCGGACATTTTTTAACCACCGAACAATGGTTTGATAATCAAAATGACCCGTTTCAAAGAAACCCGTCCGTTATCAGTTATGACTATGAAGAGAAAAAAAAGGTGACCCAAGATGGCCGTGTTTGGATCGCAGGGTTGAGTGATGAGGGGGGCGCGGCTTCATGGTTAGGAGCCATAATGAAGCAATTGATTCAACCTGATCGACAAGAGGTTAAAAAATTACAGCATTTTATAGATGAAACCTTGTGGGGCGTTCTTCAGTATAGAGATGGAAAAAATAAATATGGTGTAAAGCGAAGTGTATTTTATTACGAACCGGAGGATATGCCTATAGACACTTATCGCGAAGATATAGATTATACCACTTGGGCTGCCTGGAAAAAAGAAAAGGCGGATTCACCGGATAGATCCTATAACTATCCGCATGTGGCTGATGCACATTGGGTTATGTATCGATTGGCACGTTATTATAAGGACTTGGTCGACAATAGGACATGGGATTGGTATTTAAAGAATGCACATGAAACCGTATTGGCCATGACAGAACTGGCACCCCAATATGCACAGTTTGGACAAATGGAAGGAACCGTATTTCTGCTAATTCTGGAAGACCTAAAGCGTGAAGGCTATACTGAAATGGCCAAAGTTTTGGAAGAAAAAATGAAGGCAAGGGCCGAGCATTGGCGTTCGCTTAACTACCCTTTCGGAAGTGAAATGCCCTGGGATTCTACTGGTCAGGAAGAAGTATATATGTGGTCTGATTATTTCGGATTTGACGAAAAGGCCGAGATAACCTTGAACGCTATTTTGGCGTATATGCCCACTTTACCACATTGGGCCTATAATGGAAGTGCGAGAAGATACTGGGATTTTCTCTATGCGGGAAAACTTTCAAGGGTTGAACGGCAGCTCCATCATTACGGATCCGGTCTTAATGCCATTCCTGTTTTGGATGCCTACAGGGAAAACCCCGATCTTCATTTGTTGCGCGTCGGGTATGGAGGGGTACTAGGAACTCTGTCGAATATAACCGAAGATGGTTTTGGGCCTGCCGCTTTTCATTCTTTTCCCTCCACCATGAAAATCGACGGATTGTCGGGCGACTTCGGATCGGGGTTTTTCGGCTATGCGGTAAACAATGGTACCTATATTGTAAATGATGGCGAGCTGGGTTGGTTGGCTTTTGGTGGGAATTTGATGGAAACAGCGGATGCAATCATAGTTGAGCTGACTACAGCAGCCAAAAACGGAATTTACTTTGCCCCTGAAAAACTTTGGATAACAATGGATGCCGGCAAGGTAGAAAAATTGGTCTATAATAAAAAAACGGATAAAATTGAAATAACCTTGGGCCCAGGTAACGAATTTACTTCCAAAGCTTATGTAAGGGTAAATAAGGAACTGGGGTTGCCCTTACCAAAGATAAGGGGAGCATACACCATTGACCTAGATTCAAAGAATACGGTAATCAGTTTTTCGCCCTAAAAAGGGATGGTACTAATTTTCGTAAAGTAAATCCTTTCCTACAATTTTTACAGGATATGTACCTTATAAACTTCAATAATAAATTCTTAAAAGATGCCGTGCATAATAACCCTTTCACTATGAAAAGTAAACTTCTCCGACTCCCTTTTCTATTTATTGCATTCCTATCTATAAGTTTTGCATCCGATTCGTTACAGGCCCAGGGCACTTATCAAGGGCTGGTCGATCTCTTCAAGGAATGGCGCACATTTGAAAAACCCCCGCTCCGGGAAGCCGCTCCCGATTATACTTCCGAGACCTTCGACAAACGGTGGCCGGAGTTTATAGAATTACGGGCCAAGCTCCTGGCCATGGATACTTCAGAATGGCCCATTGACCAACAAGTGGATTGGCATATCGTATGGGCCGAGATGAACGGATATGATTTTAACTATCATATTTTAAAACCTTGGGTACGCGACCCCGCCTTTTACAAGGTGCTTTGGAGATATCGAAGTGACGTACCGGCACACGAGGGACCGTCCAATCATGGTATTTTGGAACTTTGGACCTACGAATTTCCGCTGGACAAAATGGAAAAGGAAAAGTTGATCAACGAACTGAAAGTGATTCCAGTATTGAACGAACAGGCACAGGACAACCTTACCGGTAACGCCAAGGAGCTCTGGATCGCCGGCATTCAGGATATAAGTTCACAAAGTAGGGACTTGAATTCCATTCTAGACAAACCTGAAGTGAAAAATAATGGCCGATTAGTTGCGGCCATAGAGAAGGCCATTGCCTCTACCGATGCCTTCGTGACCTGGTTGGAAAATGAATCACAAAAAAAGACCGGCCCGTCTGGCATCGGCAGAGAAAATTATACATGGTACCTTCAGAACGTTCATTTGGTACCCTTGACCTGGGACGATGAAGTCATGCTTTTAAAAAGGGAACTGGCAAGGGCGTGGTCGTCCCTAAAATTAGAGGAACAACGCAATCGCAATCTGCCCGAACTGAAAGCGGCCGCATCGCCCGAAGCTTATGATGCGATGGCGGAAAAGGCCGCCAAAAGCCTGTTGACCTTTTTGGAGGAAAATGATATAGTTACCATAAAGGACTATTTTGAACCTGCATTGAGTGAACATTTAGGAAGATACGCGCCAATGGAGAAGAGAAATTTCTTTGGGATTATCATGCATTATGACCCCAGACCCCTATATTCCCATTCCTACCACTGGCTCGAACTGGCACGGATGGACAATGAACCCCATGAAAGCGAAATCCGGCGTGGACCACTTTTATATAATATTTTTGATTCCCGAAACGAGGGCACGGCCACTGCAGTCGAAGAAATATTTATGGATGCGGGACTTTATGATGATAGTCCCCGAACCCGTGAAATGGTCTATATATTGATTGCCCAACGCGCTGCCCGTGGTTTAGGGTCTCTCTATGCCCAGGCCAATGAGATGACAATGGAGGAAGCCGGTGGCATTCATTCGGAGTACACCCCAAGGGGATGGATGAAGACCGAAAAAGAATTGCTCAGGTTCGAACAGCATTTATATATGCGGCAACCGGGATATGGCACTAGCTACATTACCGGAAAATACCTCTTGGAAAATACCCTTGCCGATTATGCCAGAATCCAGGAATCGAGAAAGCAGCCGTTCCATCTAAAGGATTTTTTTGACCAACTGAACGCCATTGGCAACATTCCTATTTCCCTTGGGCATTGGCAGATGACCGGTTTGGACCAATTTATACGACAGATCGTGGAGAACACTGATCAGAAGTAGCCAATTGCGAAAATGAACGTTGCGTTAGAAAGAATAATGCGGTGTTTTGTTCATCTTTTGGAAATATTTTGAGGGCGTCATACCTTTTAATTCCTTAAATTTTCGATTGAAATTGGAAATGGATTTAAATCCCGATCGGACCGATATGTCCGAAATCGATAAACCATTGTTTTTGGCGATCAATTGACTTGAATGTTCAATTCTAATCTCTATCAAAAACTGAAAAAAGGTCTTATTGGTACGTTGCTTGAAAAAAGGACAAAATGCATTGGGGGTCAAACAGGCTATATCCGCAATTTTATTAAGGGTAATATCGTGTTGAAAATTACACTCAACATAATCGAATATGCGCTGCATACGATGGTCATCATGTTTCGAGACAGTTTTGGGCGAAATAAGATCGGTCAATATTTCTGTTTGCGAATGACATATTATTTTCAGGAGTTTTAGAAAAAGTACAAATCTTGAAAATTCGTCTGCGCTGGGAAGCCTATACATGATTTTTTCGATCGGCACATTTCTCTTTACTTTAAACCCTACGGCCGATTTTTCAAAGAAACCACCTATCTCTTTAAGTTGGGGCATGTCAAAAAAATCGTCCCCGAAAGATTTCTTTGTAAAAAATAGGGAGATCATATGGGATTTACTTCTAATCGTTTCCTTACTTTGAAAAAGATGCGGACTATTGCCCGCGATAACGAAAGTGTCGCCGGATCGGTAGGGGTGTACGGCGTCGGCCACAATTAGTTTTCCTTCGCCATGAATTATTTGGCTGATCTGTATTTCTTCGTGTTGATGGAGTTTGTCAAAAAAAATAGAGGCCTTATCTACCTGTACGAGTAGATTTTCATGAAATGGTCTCGATATTTTAAATGGATATACTTTCATTTCTATCTAAATGTCCATGTTTTTTTTTAAATTACCAAATTAAAATGTGTTTTTAACACTTAAGATGTTTTATAGATATTGCAATATTTTTTGTCTCGAAAATCAGAAGAAAGTATAGGATACATGAATCATTTCAAATATTGTTTTTGTTATAGGCCTGTAGTCTGGAACATAGGATCTTTTGAAACGTCAAGTTTAATTTTTTTTAAACTGGTTAATAGTATTAGGGACATGCTCGGCTTTTCTACAATTTCTTTTTTATATCTTTTTTACGGTTGTTTTTCGCAATCCGAAAAGGGTGGCAATCAGGTTACCGACATAGCCTTTTTTATGGCTTCCAGCTCATATTTTGCATCAAACGATAGTAACAAAGTGAACAACGAGGAGATGGCTAGTGATATGGCCACCGTCCCCGGTACCTTTTACTGTGACTCTTCCTTAGGGCAATGGGAAGGTATCACCATGGTTTTCCGGGATAGTTTATAATATTCATGGGATAGGGGTGGTGTTCATTCCGTAAACCTCATCCGTTATTCCGGAAGGAAATGGGATTCCGCCTGTGAATGGTGCTATTATTTTAAGAATGGTTTTCACCACCCCGCAAAGAGCCTTGATTTCTTTAAAAAGGGATTTAAGAAAAAGTGTCGGAAAAAGCGGACGTCCAATAGTGCTTTTTTCCCTTACTGCTTTGATGATTGGGTGCTAAACGGTGGACCAAAGCGGAACAGGATGCTTTTTACAAAGTAATAAAACGTTATTGCCATATTCCACGGGCATATCCGTGTAATCAATCACTATGATGGGAATGGCATACCGGTTTGGTACATTGGGGCGACACAGCATTCTACTACTAGTGGGGAATACCTTATCGTTCGCATCAAAGATAATCAATTATTGGTGGCCTAAAGAGATAATAAAGGTTCGGGCAGCGTTTTTAAAGTGCCTTTTAAACAAGATGATTAGGCTGTAAACCTAATTGCATACTCAAGGCCACCGAACAAGATCTCATTGAATCTCAAAAGAAGCCACATAGTAATTCGGATTTATTAGTAGGACAGTTGCACTAGTCTCCATGCTGTTCCATTCGCCGGTTATTGCATCTAATTGTACTTGTGATTCTTCAAGTGTAGCCTTAATTGACATATTAAAACCATCGACACAATTCGACCAGCGATAAAACAGTTTCTCGTCCTTAAAATAATATTCCAGAACTGGAATTCTGATATCTCTCAAATACTGGTCGAAAAATGGTTTTAGATCAAGTCCTGATTCCGCTGCCAAGTAGTCCTCGATTTGCTCCGTGGTAACAGTTTGGTGGTAAAAAGTTTTATTCAGACCACGAAGAATCGACCGCCACTTCTCATCATTTCCTATCCATTCCCTTAAAGTATTCAATAGATTCCCACCTTTTACGTACATGTCGCCACTGCCTCTTTCGTTTACCCCATAGGTTCCTATAATTGGCCTGTAATTTTTAATGCCCGGTCTATTGGCCCGCACATATTCTTGACCCGCGTCTTTTCCGTAATAATATTCCACGAAAAGGCTTTCGGCATAATTTGTAAAACTCTCATGGATCCACATATCGGCTATGTCCTTATAAGTAATGTTATTCGCGAACCATTCATGTGCCGATTCATGAATGATGATAAAATCGAACTTCATTCCCCAATAAGATCCCTTTCCTCGATAGCCGTTCTTAAAGCCATTACCATAGGTTACAGAACTTTGGTGCTCCATGCCCGTACTGGGTACCTCTACCAATTTAAACCCGTCCTCATAAAATGGATAGGGCCCGAACCAATGCTCAAAGGCTTTCATCATGCGAGGGGCATCTTTAAATTGTTTTTTAGCTTTTTCAAGGTTGTAGGGCAGTACAAAGTAGTCCATGGTCAGCGGCCCCTTCTCTCCCTCATAAATTTCCGAAAATGTTTTATAGTCCGAGATGTTGATATTTATAACATAATTACTGATCGGATTGCTAACGAACCAGTGATAGGTTTTTGTGCCATCCTTCAATTTATCGACCTTTCTAAGTCTGCCGTTGGAAACGTCCATTAGTTTTTTTGGCACATTAACACTGATCAGCACACTATCGGGCTCATCGTACATATGGTCTTTGTTGGGCCACCAGATGCTGGCGCCTATGCCTTGGCAATTCGAATGGACTATGCTGTTTCCATTTTTATCCTTGTCCCAAGAAATTCCTCCATCCCAAGGCGGTCGGACAGCGATTTTGGGCTTATCCCCGTAAATGACATTGATTTTGTTAATGGCTCCTTTGACTTGTGGTTTTTTCAATTGTACAAAGTGTGCATTCCCATCGGACACAAAATCAAGAACATTGCCCGACCCGTCTTCGACCGCCTTGATTTTCAAGGGCGGTTGCAGATCTATCTGAAGGCGGTCATACGGCTCCAATACTTTGTATGTGATTTCCACATTGCCCTGTACCGTGCTGTCCGCCGGATTTACTTTTACATTCAAATGGTAATAGGTCAGGTCCCACCATGCCCGTTCAGGGGTTATGGTACCTCTTAGCGTATCTTGATGTGTAAAGGTTTGCTGGGCATGTGACAATAATTGGCAGCCCAAGGCCATGAACAAAAAAAGGTGGAGTGTTTTCATATTGACTAGTTACTTTGTTTTTTCAGTTGTATGATATGCTGAGCTTGCGATATCGGCAGTTCAACGCTTATTTCTCGCTCGGATTTTGTAAATTTTATCGGTTGACCATCAAAAAGAACTTCCCAAGTATCGGTAGTAACGATATGTAATAAGGTAAGGTGTTCTCCCATTGCCCGGTTTTCGAGAGTAGCATGAATAGTATTATTTTTTGGGGAGTAGATAACGGGAACCTCCTTTTTGAATCCATCCCTATTAAGAATTAGACCTGTTTTGGAATCTTCGGAAACCACCCAGAATGTATTCCGGACCCCATCTTTGGGCACGACATGAAAATCCTCGGATTTCTTTTCTTGGATACCTCCGTATGAAAACCACCCGAATAAAGGATCTTCGGCCAAAATCGTGGAGGCTGTCCGAAATATGGCTCCATTGCCGAGATCCGCCTCCCCGTCATAATTCCAAGCTCCGCGGGGATTATCTCTACCCTGAAGCCAGATTTCAGCATACTTTTGCGTGTTGAACGCCCACCCCATGGCTCCATCGTTTTCCTTTCCAGGGAACCAATAGCCATAATTCGAATCGGGGGTACCCGTATTCATGAGCGCGAAAGAACTTAGGTAAGAGGCATACCCTAACTGCAACCAATCCCAGGGCTTTTCCGCAAAGTTGAGGGAATAATCTAGAATACCCCATCCGCCCATTCTGGCCATATAGCTCAAACTGAAATCGGAACCGAGAAAATAGTAGGAGGGTTCCAGCCACCCCCTTACGGCAAGCCCTGCCCAAAGTTGCCGTTCCATAAATAATCGACTATCCCCTTGTTTCACTTGTGGATGCGAATACCATTTTTTGAGCTTTACATCATACCATAATTTTGAATCGGGCTTCATATTGTTCAAAGTACCATATTTTGCGAACGCATAGCTCGATTCGAAGGCGGTCCGATCAAAACTATATTCCGACCGGAAAGGGTATTCGTCATCGTAAACAAAATATTTTACCTTCTTTTCCCATTCGTTCCTTAGCCATGCCGCATCCTTTTTTCTTCCACGGCTTTCAAGACTTTCAATAAGGGGGACTAATACCAATTCATTATAACAGCCCCATTTATAGGTGTCATACCATGGGAGTATTTCATAGGGATATTTAAAATAGGCCTTTGCGGTTTGGAATGCCCTTTCCAAATATCCACCGGCGTCTAGGTAGGTAGTTTTTTCTGGATAAAATTCGGCAATCTGGAACATGTGGTAATAAAGCATAACGATATGGGGATAGTCGTATGACCGCCAAATATTCATTTTGTCGAGGTTACGGTTCTTAACTCCGGCCCTCAAGAATGGATCTCGGTTAACCATCCAATTTGGAGTTCCGTATATGCCGTACGGATTAGGTAATTCTTTGTCCGTCCGTTGCAATCCGCCCCACACAAAATTTTTGATGTAGTATTCGATCGATTCAATTTCTTCGTCATCGGGGAGAAAAACATTTTTTGCCGCTAAAAACGGTGCTTTGCAGAGCGCTGGATCGTCAGCGGCAAGGACGTACCCCCACCAAAAGTCAAAACCATCCATATTGTCAGGTCCTCGAAGCACCTTATTTTTCATGTCCCAAACGGAATACAGGCCATTGTACCATTTGGTGGAATCTTTATGCTGCTGTTTCTCCGTAATAAATCGGCTCCTTTTTTTGATCAAGCTTTCCAGGGGTTCCGTAGAAAAGAATTCCAAGTTCGTTTTTTCGCCACCGTTATAATAAATGGTCAATAGGTTTTCACCTAAACGATGAAAAGCTACTTCATAAATTTTATGGTCCGACGGTTTGTTTTCAATAAACTGGAGTTCTGTTTTGTTTGGATATTCGGCAACTATTGAATCGACCTTATTTTTAGAGTGTAGTGAAAATTTCGCTTTTAGACCCTGTGGCAACGTCATGCCGGGTACCACACGCGTGTCGAAGAGGCCATTGTCATATAGAAGTTCCCTCATGGCATCATAGCTCTCGGCCCAAGCGATTCGAAAACCATATTCGACAATTGCTCCTTTTTTTCCTTTTGGAGACAGTTCATGTGTTGTCTGTTCTAGGCGCCAGTTTCCGTTTTTTTTCCTTTCCGCTGAAAGTCCCGAATGAACGAACACCTTGAATTCAGGACTGTCCTCAAAATACTCCAGCCGTGTACCGGGTTTGGTCATGACCATTAAATATGGAGGTTTTCCGGAAGGGCGGGTAAAATATAGGAAAGACCCATTGCCAGCAATATGATGGTGTTTGGTAAATCTTTTTTCAAAATTCTCTTTCGGATCTTCTCCGAAAGGCTGGTTCCATGGCAATGGTAAACTGATATCGCCAATAGTAATGGGAAAGTTGCCCATGTTTTCGAGTCTGATTTTCCAGTCCAATCCACCGTTTTCCTTTTCAAAGGACCTTTCCATTTTTATGGGCATACCTTCGATGTAATCTGTAAAAACGGTTTGAGGACCCGATTGGGAAACTTTAGTTTCCTCTTTATAAATATCCAGCCAATCACCATCTCCAATTTGGTAAGCCAAATCAACCTGGCCCCATGTTTTTCCTGAACCGACGATGTTCGCATTGTGCGGATCGTTAGGTGAGGAAATGATATTAATACCAGTGGTATTGAAATTTACCAAGATGCCATTGGTCGCTTCCATGAGGTTTTTATGTGCTTGAGCGGAAGCTCCCGTCATAAAAGGAATGACAAGCGAAAGTGATATCACCCTTACTAATCGGAATAAAAATAGTGTATCTATATTATTCTTCCAGTCCATACTTTAAAAGTTAACTTGTATTCGTTGGCCTTTATATTCAATTACTTTTGAACTGTTTTCAGGCATTATAGTAATAGTGAATAATCGTTTATTTACTATTGAAGAGTCTTGGGATTCATCAATTGGTTCGAGGGTGAGCGTATTTTCATCGTCATTCCAGGTTAGTTTGGTCTGTGAATAATCTCCTTTTAGATAATCAAGGCTTGAACCATCATCTTCGTACAGGACGAAATTTCCATCTGCTCCTTTCCATACTTGTAATAAGGTGGGCTCTTTCACTTTTTGTTCCATGTACTGTCTAACGGGGTCTAAGGGAATAATTGCCCCAGCGCGAACATAGATCGGCATCACGGAAAGATCTATTTTTTTGGCGACTGTCCGACCTCCTTCCTCTTTCGCGTGAGTCCACCAATAATACCATTGTCCGTTCGGAAGATAAACTTCACGGACCGTAGCATTTTTTTCAAAAACAGGGGCAATCAACAGATCTTTTCCCCATAGATATTCCTTTCCGTTTCTAACGGCATTGCTATCGTCAGGATATTGTAACCAAAGGGATCGCATCATTGGCATTCCAGAATTACGGGCTTCCCAGGCCAAGGAATAGTTGTAGGGTAGAAGCTGGTATCGTAGTTCGGCATATTTCTTAACTATGGGTTCAATGGTGGGGTTATTCATTTCTGATTGTAAGGGATTGCGGAGACTATCTATTTCCTTGGAAATAAAATCGTTGTTGCCATTGTTTTCCCTCGGCCCCATATCATTTAGTCCCCACCCCCAGGGCAGACCAGTATGCCAAGTACGTGTATGGGAGCGGAAAGAAGGGCAGAAGGTTGCAAACTGGAACCATCGGGCATATAACTCCCCTGTTTTCTCCGGATTGGGATAAAAACCGCCAATGTCGGAACCCCAATACGGCGAGATACTCAATGAACTGTTGATGCCTACGGCAATCTGTGCTTCCAAGGTCTTCCATGATGATTCGGTATCCCCTGACCAGATCCACCCTCCCCATTTGGCAATGCCAAGAAAACCGTTGCGGTGTAGACTCCAAGGTCTGACATTCGGTCGTGTAAAAATGGGCCCTTGATAATACATCTGATGGCGTTTGAGTCTTTCGTACAAATCAAACCAATCTCCCTCGTCGGGCCAAAAAGCATCTATACCCATTGCTATCAATTCATTGTGCTCCTGCCAGTAATTGAAAATGTGTGACCGATCCATCTTTTCATCCGATTCAATAGGAATAGTGCCATGTAAAGACGGTAATTTGTCGCGATCCCAAGGAACCATGTGAAGCACAGTTTTGACATGTTGGGCATGAAGGTTTTCAATGACCACTTTTGGGTCTTGTTTAAAAACTTCGGGGTTGAACTCAAAAGAGGGCTGTTTTTTGTTCCAGCCCCTTGGGGCAAAACCCGTACCTAAATAAATAACGGCGTCCAACGGTATTTTCTTTTCCCGGAATGTTTTGACGATTTCGATCATTTGGCGGTCATTTTCTAAGGTTCGGTGGGATTGCATATAGCCCAAAGCCCATTTTGGGGGCATGACCGCCCTTCCGGTCAGTACGGAAAGATCCTTCATCAGTACGGACGGTTTGTGGGCGTCAAAAATAAAAATCTCCTTTAACCTTGGAAAGGTACCGATAGGCGGAGGAATACCCTTGCCATTGTCAAGCTCTTGATTTTTTTGGTTTTGGGGCGTTAAGGAATCTGGTATGGCAAGAGGTGTGAGCATGCCACGTTCAGGGGAAGTGAGATTGACTTGAACCCAAGGACTCGCCACTAACAGGCCCCACCCACGGGTGCCGATGAGCAGCGGTACAGGATTTCGCGATCCATAGGCATCGCTTTGCCACCTCGGCTTCATGTTGTGAAGCCTTCCCTTCCGGTCATATTCCACATCGAGCTTTCGCCAATCGGTTTCCTTGTCCGGTTTCGGTCCGCCTTCGCCCATTCCCAATATGGGCAGACTGTCAAGCGGAAAGGCCATCTCCCCATTATCCATAAATGTAATCTCTTGAATAAACTGCCCTTGGGTATTGGAAACATTGACCCGTAACGGATTTGGTTCGATAGTCACCGATAGGTTACCAAAAGTCTTTCGAATAACGCTATTGATTCTAGAAATCCGAAGGGTTGGCCGTTCATATAAATTTGGTTCGATAAAGGGAGGTTTGATATAGTTCGCTCCCAAAGGCTTTAATACGATTCGCAACGCATTATCCGAGACGGAACCGATTTCCAAAACATGCTCCGTATTGTCGATATGGATGGTTTGTGCCTCGGTAGGCGAGCTGAACATGAGACACAAACCGGTGATCAGAATGTTAAACAACCAGGTGTTGCGGGATATCATTCGAATTTCCTTGTAATTAAAATAGATATTGAAAATCATGATACACTGGGAATTAAAATAATATATTGACTGATACATTTTAAAATGGCAAAACAATTCGTTTATCATCCCAATCATAAATTAGTGAATATGGTTATCATTGGATAATCCTTAACAAACAACTAATTCACTATTACAATGGACTGATCTATCAAATTATTGAGGTATACGTTACTTTTTATTCATTTCTAATTCAATAATAGTTGATTTACAATTTCCAACACGCGTAACATTGAGAAATAGGTAATATATAGGAAACATTCAATAAAATAATCCAACTTTTCTATTCTTCCTAAACAAGCCGGCATTATGAAGGATTCCTATTTAAAGAAACTAATAAATGAACTATGGAAACATTGTTATGACGTTTATAATTGAGGTATATCAATTGGTTTCGTCCAAGAAATATTTCAACTCTTTCTTTTTGCCACTTTTATAGGTGTAGTTTTAAAATTTTAATAACTAACTTATAAACTATAAAGGGCATTGCCTCCGAAAACCGAATTTACTCCAAATGCCTATCATAGGATCCGTAATGAGTTGAAGTTGTCTTTTCCGAAAAAGAATGGAGCATTTGTAATAGAACTAAGACCTAAAAGCAAAAAAAAAATTAGATTTCAGATATAATATGAAAGTCTTTACGGAAGATTATTCAAAATTACTAGAAAAGTACTTTAAAAGAAAGTTAGCGATTACATCATGTGACGGAGGAATATAATATGTAAAAATTTGAACATCTCTTAATAGACCGGGTCGCTTTGATGTTGAATATAAGGACCGGGGCTGGAACACCTACATGGGGTCGAGTTTTTCCTCGAATATTTGGTAGTCTGTAAACAAAATAGTCAATTATTGGTTGTTGAGAGGAAGAAAAAAGCTTGGGGTAGTTTTTTTTGAAAGATTTAGTATCTCGTTTAATGATACAAAGGTGAAATTTTAGGAATAATCAAGAAAGATTTGAGAATTTTAAAAATATTTTATCTATTTTTACAAGTGTGTAATAAACATTTAAAATAATACGGATATATATGGTTGCTAAAAAGTCGTTGTTTGAGTTAGATTTTTTTAGTCAGGGCTATTCGCAAAAATTGCCTTGACTTTTTAAGAATGTAGTGGACCGCTTTTAAAATATCCGGTAACGAAGTTTATGAAAGCTAAAATTCTGGTAATTTGTTCTTGTCTCATTCTTTCAGTTGAGAATTTTGGTTGTTCATCAGCACTTCCCGAGCGGCCAAACATTTTGTTCATAATGACCGACTATCAGTCCGCCCAGGATATTCCGTTGGAAACGCCTGTGTTGAAAATGCCCAATCTGAAGAGATTATCGGATGAGGGGATACTCTTCAAGAATCACATTGCAAATGCCCCCGTATGTATGCCATCAAGGTCCACCGTAATTACCGGCCAATATCCACATACCCACGGCATTTGGGACAATATCGGTAAATGGGTGCCAGAGGATAGTGATATTTTGATGGAAGAATTAGCGGACTTGGGTTACCATACCGCCGGAATCGGAAAAATGCATTTTACGCCTTTTGATCGTATGGCCGGTTTTAAGGAAAGGATTACCGCTGATCGTAAGGGCAATTCGGCCAGGGATACTATGATGATGGATGATTATGCACTTTACCTAAAAAAAGCAGGATATAGCCGATGGGATTATTTAAAGTTGCAGGATCAGGGCGATATATTCGGACTGTACGAATGGCCGTTGGCGGACTCTCTGCATATTGATTATTTTGTAGGAGAAAAATCCGCGAAATATCTTGATACCTTAAAAACCGAAAAGCCGTGGTTCGCTTGGGTTTCTTTTAATGGTCCACACAACCCGTGGGATCCCCCAAAAATATATTCTGATTATTATCTTGATAAAAAATTGCCTAAGGCCCAAATTAAGGCGGGGGAACTATCGGTAAACCCAGTGGATATTACCATGACCAGATACAATTATACAAGAAAGGTTGTAGACCAGCTAGACAAAAACCCCTATAAACAAGAAGAATACATTAGACGAATACGGGCATCCCATTATGGCAATCTGACATTTATCGACGAGCAGGTAGGCAAGATATTGGAGATTTTGAAAAAAAAGGATGAATTGGACAATACCATAATAATTTGGACCGCCGACCACGGTTCTCATTTGGGTGACCATAACCTGATTCATAAGGGAACGCATTATGATCGTTCTGCACGCGTCCCTTTTGTGGTATGGTGGGGGAAAAATATTGAGCCGGGCGTTCGAAATGGATTTTCGTCACATGTTGACCTGATGTCCACTCTCATCGATTTGGCCGGCGGGCAACCTCCTTTGTCACAGGAGGGGCATACATTGCGTAAAATGATTTCGGGTGAATCGGAAGGCGATGATCACGCTATAGTGGAGATTTTTGAGAACTATTCGTTGTTAACCCAGGACTATATATATGGCGTTTTTCCTAACTCCAAGGAGAAGGTCTTGATCGACCGACGAAAAGACCCCAATGCGCACAACAATTTGATTTCTGATAAGGACTATTCAAAAACAGCGGAAAGACTACAAAATGTGCTATACGATTTTAGACCGGAAATCGAAGAGGAATTCCAGAGTGGCACACCACTCCCGGACTTGCCAAACGCTATAGGCATAGAACAGGGGAAGACTTCTTCTAAAGAGGGTCCATACTTGGGCGGTCAAACATTAAAAATAACGGGATCTTTTACGCATTCAAAAGGACAGGAGGGACCGCTGGTGGTTTTTCATGAGGGCGATACCCATGGCTTGTCCATCTATATCAAGCAAGATAAACTTTATTGCGGTATAAGAACTTGGTACGATGACCAAATAGAACCTATAAATTCTCAATATCTAATCGGAAAGAACAAATTTGAGCTTAAATTGGAATCATCGGGAAGGGTCTCCGTAGTCTTGAATGGCAGTCCAGTAACGGAATTTCAATCCTCATGGCCCATGCCCGTCCAACCCGGGAAAAAGCAGTATTTGACTGGAACATGGTCTATTGGCAAAACGGAATCACGATGGTTTAAACCGATAGGAAATTACGAAAAAGAGAATACGTATCCGGGAATAATTAATCCGGTACAGGTACAAACCTTAAACTAGTATATTATGCAAAAGATAACAACAACGAAGTTTGCCGTCTATTTTTTCCTCCTTATGGTAATCGGCATATCCAGAATGGTCGCCCAGCAACGTCCCAATGTACTTCTGATAATGGCCGATGATATGGGGTACTCCGATATTGGATGCTACGGTGGTGAAATCAATACCCCAAATTTGGACCGGTTGGCTTCGAACGGGTTACAGTTCAAACAATTTTATAATACGGCGCGTTGTTGCCCTACACGGGCTTCGTTATTAACGGGCCTCTATCCGCATCAGACAGGAATTGGTGGCATGGTCGGGGGCAACAGTAAGATTCCCGCTTATGCGGGTGACCTTAACGATCAGTGTGTGACCATAGCGGAAGCACTAGGACAGAGCGGTTACACCACCTATATGACGGGAAAATGGCACATTTCGAAATCTACATCGCCAGAAGACAGGCACAATTGGCCCATACAAAGGGGGTTCGATAAATTTTACGGCACTATTACGGGGGCGGGCAGCTATTTTAATCCTGCTACCCTGACCTTTAACAACGATGCGGTTTCGGTTTCCCAAAAGGATGATTTTTATTATACCAACGCCATTTCAGATTCTACCATCACATTCTTGCGAGACCATTTCTCGAACAGTCCTGAACGACCATTTTTTTTCTATGTGGCCTATACTGCGCCCCATTGGCCCCTTCATGCCTTGGAAAAGGATATAAAAAAGTATAAGGGCATTTATTCCAAAGGCTGGAATGCGTTGCGAAAAGAACGGATAAAAAGAATGAAGCAAATGGGATTGATCGAAGAGGAATGGACCCTCAGCGAACCTACAACGGGTATTCAAGACTGGAACGAGGTGGAAGACCAGGACTGGGAGCTCAGGCGTATGATGACATATGCCGCGCAAATCGATGCCATGGACCAAGGTATTGGTCGGATTATTGATTATTTGGAACAGACCGGAGCATTGGACAATACCCTGATATTATTTTTGTCCGATAATGGAGGTTGTGCCGAGACCTTTGATCGGCACACGGATTGGGTACGAAGGTATGGCCCAAAAACGACCTTGACCGGAAAGGAGGTCATCTATGGCAACGAAAAAGAGGCAATAGCGGGAAACCCCGACACCTACATGAGTTATGGCGAGGGATGGGCAAACCTCAGCAATACACCGTTCAGATACTATAAGCATTATGGCTATGAAGGCGGTGTGGCCACTCCATTTATTGTCCATTGGCCCAACGGCTTATCCGGCAAAAAAGGGTTTTGTAGCGAGGTGGCCAGTATCTTGGATGTGATGCCCACGGTGTTGGAAGCAACCAATACAGCATACCCGGCGGTTTATAATGGCAATTCTATCAAGCCTTTGGAAGGAGAAAGTCTTTTGTCGGCCTTTACAGGGAAGCATTTGGAAAGAAAAAACTGGTTCATGGAACACGAAGGGAACAGGGCGGTCAGAAACGGAAAGTGGAAATTGGTTTCCGCTATAAACAAGGAATGGGAATTGTACGATATGGAAAAGGACCGTACGGAAACAAAAAATCTCAAAAACCAATACCCTGAAAGGGCCAACGAACTTGAAAACCTATGGAATAGCTGGGCCCGGCGAATAGAGGTATATCCGAATAAATAACTAAAAAATATTGTTATATATTTTATGAAAATAATTAGGAATATGGTAATGTTTGCGTTGTTGGGAGGCTTTCTGTCCTGTAAAGAAAAGTCATCCCAAGATACAAATGAAAAAAAACAGCCAAACGTGCTTTTTATCGCTATTGACGACATGAACGATTGGACAGGTTTTTTGGGTGGCCGTGATGGCGTTTATACCCCCAACCTTGATGCCTTGGCAGCCCGTGGAATGGCTTTTACCAATGCTCATTGTAGCGCACCGGCCTGTTGCCCCTCGCGCACCAGCATCATGACCGGAGTCAGGCCAAGTACTTCAGGAATTTATGACAACAATGCGGAATGGAGGAAATCCCCTATCCTTGAAGACGCAAAAACGATTCCGGAGTACTTTAGGGAAAGAGGGTATTCGGTTAAAGGAGGAGGAAAGATATTCCATGCCCTTTCATGGATAAGGGATCGTTACGGGAAAGATCAAAACGATCCTGCTATTTGGGATGCCTATTTCCCTTCTAAAAAAAGATCGCTTCCAGAAAGTATTTGGCCGGAAGGCGCGATTATGGATTCTACTGGTTATGTGAGTTGGGAACCCTTGGCCGGAAGGAACACATTGAACAGACCGAGTCAATTTTTTGACTACGGCCCTTTAGGAAGTGATGAGGATATGCCGGATCATAAAGTGGTCGATTGGGCCGTTGAAGAACTAAAAAAAGAACATGACAAACCGCTCTTTCTCGCTGTGGGGATTTTTAGACCGCATATTCCCTGGTTTGTTCCAAAAGAATATTTTGATAAATACCCGATAGATAATATTACACTACCAAAAATTCAGAAGAATGACCTTAACGATGTTTCGTCAGTAGCGCTAAAATATCTGAGAAGAGATTGGCATAAGTGGATGTTGGAGAATAGCGAATGGAAAAAAGCGATTCAAGGCTATCAAGCTTCTATTACTTTTTCGGATGCCATGGTAGGGCGGCTTATTTCGGGCTTGAAGGAATCGGGAAAACTTGATGACACCATAATTGTATTGTGGTCCGATCATGGCATGCATATCGGAGAAAAGGAACAATGGGAAAAGTTTACGCTCTGGGAAGAATCTACCAAGGTGCCGTTGTTGGTTATCGCTCCCGGTATAACCAAAGCGAATACCGTGACGAGCGAGGCTGTAAGTCTATTGGATGTTTACCCGACTTTGGTGGAACTCTCCGGTGGTACTGTTTTTGAACAGTTGGAAGGCCAAAGCTTAAAACCACTTTTAAAGAACCCTCAAATGACACGTGAAGCACCGGCCGTAACTACTTGGCATTATAATAATCATGCGATACGAACTGAAGATTGGCGTTATATAAGATATCATAATGGTGATGAGGAACTCTATGACCATCGGGTGGATCCCGATGAGTTCCAGAATATTGCGTCTTTGCCCGAAAATCGGGAAATGATGGATTCATTACGGCTTTGGTTGCCAAAAATCAATATACTGGAGAAATAACAAAATAAATCCAACATTTAACAAAAAACATCGAAAATGAAGTACTACAATTTAATTCCAATGAAGAGATTTTATTTCTCGTCCAGCATGTTGATTTTTTTCTTTTTTCAAGGCTTTGCCCAACAAAAAAAATCCTTTTACCCGATAAACCCTGTACGGTTTACCGAGGTCAAGATTACGGACAGTTTCTGGAAGGAGCGTATGGAGACCAATCGGGAAGTTACTATTCCAATTGCTTTTCAACGAAGTGAAGAAAGTGGTCGTATAAAGAATTTCAGGGTGGCCGCCGGTCTTGAGAAAGGTACCTACAATACAGGACGTGGTTACGACGATTCTGATGTGTACAAGGTTATGGAGGGTGCCGCCTATTCCTTAAATCAACATCCTGACCCTGAATTGGAAAAGTATATGGACGATTTGATTGGGGTGATTGGAAAAGCTCAAGAAGAAGATGGCTATCTATTTACGGTAAAAACCATTTTGGGGG